>Ga0210123_1000509_pt1 | contig 23923 bp, 22 predicted proteins | sample Muzzi_PWB_D2_FD_185535 | JGI IMG/M metagenome (GOLD analysis project Ga0210123, IMG submission 185535) | Wetland microbial communities from San Francisco Bay, California, USA, that impact long-term carbon sequestration - Muzzi_PWB_D2 (SPAdes) | ecosystem: Environmental > Aquatic > Marine >... | reverse complement strand
TGGATGGCGCACCGGATTTTCTGGACTGGCTGCGGTGCCGGATCCAGGTCATTGTCGTCTCCGACACCTATGTGGAATTTGCCAAACCTTTGATGGCCAAGCTGGGATGGCCCACGCTCCTATGCAACTCATTGCGCATCGATGATTCAGGCGCCATTGCCGATTACCGTCTGCGCCAATCGGACGGCAAACGCCACGTGGTCACCGCGCTGCACAGCCTCAACTATGAGGTCATTGCCATGGGGGATTCCTACAACGACATCACCATGCTTCAAACCGCCGAGCACGGCATTCTATTTCGGCCACCGGACAACGTCATCGAAGCATATCCCCAATTCCCGGTGACCAAAACCTATGCGCAATTGCAGCAGGCGCTCGAAAAAGTGATTGGCCGCAACCAGCAATGATCTTTTAGCCATGGACCGTGAATTCTCCGCCTTATCCCACAAAACCGCGTACCGCGTCATTTATGGCGACACCGACAACATGGGCGTGGCCTATTACGCCAATTACCTGCGCTGGTTTGAGATTGGCCGCACCGAACTTTTACGCGCCTGGGGGCTGCCCTATCGCCAAATCGAATCCCAGGGGCTGTTGCTGCCGGTGGCCGAGGCCCGCTGCAAGTATGCCGCGCCGGCAAAATACGACGACCTGCTGACCATCGAAGCCTCCCTGGACCCGCAGTATAAAGGGGGCCTTAAAATTGACTACCGCATTCTGAGCCAGGATGAACAGACCCTGCACGCCACCGGATTCACCCGTCATGCCTTTGTCAATCCTGACGGCCGCGTGGTACGTCCGCCAAAATTCATGCGCACGCTGATCAACCGGCAGCTTCAAAGCAAACAAGATGGATCTTAAAGAGACCGCGGACGGATTAACCATCACGGTTTATGTACAACCCCGTTCCGCCAAAACCGCCATCGTCGGCAGCCATGGCGACGCCCTTAAAATCAAACTCACCGCGCCGCCCGTTGGCGGTGCCGCCAACAAGCAGTGCATCCAGGTGCTGGCCAAAGCATTGGGCCTGCCCAAATCCGCACTGACCATCACCGGCGGCCAGACCAGCCGGCAGAAAAAGATCCGCATCCAAACCGGGCTGCTGGGATTAAAAACCCTGAAAAACAAACTGGCCGCATTGGAAGATCCTCAAAAGTAAAAACGCCTTGACGAACCACCTGGAAAAAGCTATAAAGCGTGATTCAAAATTGATGCGGGGTGGAGCAGTCTGGTAGCTCGTCGGGCTCATAACCCGAAGGTCACAGGTTCGAATCCTGTCCCCGCTACCAAGATTAAAATCAAGGGCTTAGATGATAAATCTGAGCCCTTTTTTTCTTACCTATAGATTTCATTCCCAACAGTATACCCAACCCCAAAAAGCCTATTCCATATTTTCAATGGCCTATATTGTTGTTTTGATGGAGCCAATCAATTATGACTCCTAATCAAGTCAGCCATCCAGGGGGTTATAAGCTATTCTTTTTCAGCTATGGGCGGCTAATATCGAATTTCTTTTTTAATGTCCGACGACATGGCTGCGGAATATCAAGTTTCGCCATATTATTAATTACTTATCTTACTTTCCAAATTAAGCAATTAAGAAATTTCCAAGAGCAGATAATGCCAATACTACAACGGACCAAAGCATATATTTAGTATATCGCTTTGTATGCAATGCCGTTTCTTCTAAGGCTTTTGTCTGCCTAAGCAAGAACTCGACGCGGCCTTCTTGGCCAAATTGGGATTCAGCCTGTCACCTTGCCTTATGATCAGACACTTCCTCAAAGCTTAAATCCCTTAATTTTTGCCATTTGAGGCTCCCTTTATCTTGAAGATCAACAAAGACCATTTACCTTACGCTGCAAGCGCTTGCTTTTTGAACGAGTTCAGCTAAAAATCTGGAAAATGGTTCTATATTTTTTCTTACGCTTGCTTCTTGCAAAGCAGCCATGTAGTCATTGCGGGTTTCAATCGAAATAACTGTCCATGGATAACCGCCGCTGGCTAACATAACATTCATCAGAAATCTTCCCATACGGCCATTTCCGTCAACATACGGGTGTATATATACAAAGAAAAAATGGCCTAAAACAGCCCTTACAGCAGGCTCTTTTTCATCTTTTAACAAAGTGAAGAATGCAGACATAAGATCACGCACGGCTTCGTAGCGGGGCGGTACATGCTTTGATTTTCGGATATAGACAGGCTGGTTGCGATAACCGGCAAGATCAGATGCAGATATAAGGCCCGCACTTACACTAGGGGCAAATAACTCTCTGTACCATATGGTATGGTCATTTCCTGCCACTGCCCCGGAAGAGTCACCATTCAGAATTTTTGCCAGGCTTTTCTTTACCGCCTGAAATGCCTGCCAGTAACCTCGCGCGGCCAGAGCATTTGCGTACTCTTTATCTTTTGGGTTTGTTTCCGGCTCCCAATTTCCCGAACGGACACGTTTAATAAGCGCCTCACTCACGCGATATCCTTCTATGGAAAGCGAATGATAGGCGTCAGTCACATATATATCATCGACTCGTTTTAGATATTCGTCGGTATTCCGACGTATTGTAGGGGCTTGCGGAAAGTTTTCAAGGACAACACCGCGCATCTCTGCCCAGTTCATCCGTATCCGGTTAACGCACGGAGAAAGCTCGCGCTCACTAAAAATGATGGATAGTTTTTCCTCAAAAGGGTCATTTTCTGTAATGCTGTATCCGGCAGCTTTCATTGTCTCAATGATGTTGTCGGCAATAAGATTTTTCCCGATATTTCGGAAAGCTCCTGCAAGCCTTCCGGCTACCGTGCTGTGTCCACCTTCCAGGAGCTTGTGTAAAATCTCGGAAGCGTCAGAAACTACGGACAGCGCTGCCCTGGCTTCCACAGCATTGTTTAAATAATAGCCGGGAGCACATGAAATCAACGCAGCGGGCAGGGTCATAATCTGCAGGCTTTCTTTAGATTCAATATCATTCTTGTCCGGCAATTTCAGGCGCACATCCATTATCGATGTTTCATGAAGAAGTGTCATGGGCTTGTTCCCTCCCTTTGGGGAGCGAACAAGGAGCTGTCCGGGGATGTTCCAGTTGCCGCTATGGATGCTCAATGATTGTTCAGGCGATAGGCACCACTGATTGCCAAACCTTGATTTTAGGTAATCGGCACAAAATCCCCAAAATGAGGTATACCAGGCCGTGCTCTCTCCGGCTGGTTCTTCAGGGCGGGCCGGAATATACCATCCTTTCATCACTTCTTTGATGAACCCGTTCCTGAGGAGCCGTTCCCGGTGGGTGCGCGTCATATTTTTTGTATGAATTGCAACAGTGCCTTCATCCTGAAGTTTTTTCAGAACAGCGAGAGACTCTGCAAGCTTGTCTTGTGGTTTTGCCATTTTTCTGACCTTTATATTTATGTATACGTATCTGGTTATTTCAGGTTATTATGTTCTGTCATATTTAGGTTATTGTGTCAATTCTTTTTTAGGTTATTAAGCTCCACTATATTTAGGTTTTACGGCTATGCAATACTTAGGTTAGTGCCAATGGTGCCTGGTTTCAGCTCTCAAACGATAATCAATCCGTATCGGATATCTCACCTGTTGAATGCTGTACAACATATTGTATTCATGTACATATTGACATACAATCGCTGCACTGGCATACTCAACTTCACAAAAAGCAGTTTCCTATCTTTTCTTTCCGGGGAGATGCGATAGATAGGACAAAACGATTCCGGCAGCGGTTTTATCCGCCTGGGATGTTTTGCCTGGCCATCAACCACGACCCGCCAAAGTCAGCCGGTTGATGGCCTTTCTTTCTGGCTCCCCTTAAAACCTGTCAAGCATTTTTGTTATCCCTATTGCGGATATTTTAGTATGTGCTATACGGATATTTGTCGAGGCCGTTTTTTATCTCATGCTATAATCCATTCTAAATCAAACATAGAATGGAGCTAAGGGGCGCTATGACAAACAAGGATATACTAAAGGGTTTCGGCCAAAGGGTCAAAGGGCTGAGAAAGCAGAAAAAATGGACGCAAAAGGAGCTGGCCGCAAAATTTGATGTCCGTCCTGCGCACCTAAACAAGTATGAGAGCGGGCTACATACGCCGCCGCTTGAGAAGCTAATCAAGTTGGCCGAGATTTTTGATACCACAATGGATTATCTGTTGACGGGCAGCAGCCGTGACGATAGACCGCTGCACAACCTGCGACTGTTGGAACGGTTCCGGGCATTGGAGCAGTTCAACGCCGAAGATCAGGACGCGGTGATCAAGCTCATCGATGCCATGATTGTCAAAAACAAGGTGGAAGGGGCGATCGACCCGTTTGCCCAAAAAGCCAGCTAACCAATCATAAAAGCGGATAAAGCTTATGCCCACTGTCTTGCGATTCGGACCATATCGCTTATATTTTTACAGTCACGAACCCAACGAGCCGCCGCATGTGCACATCGATCGGGACGATCAGACGTGCAAGTTCTGGCTCGAACCGGTGGCCCTGGCCCGCAACCTTGGCTTTAGCGCCAAAGAGCTGCGGGATGTGGAAAGGCTGGTCATCGACAACCAACAGAGTCTTTTGGAGGCCTGGAATGAGTATTTCGGACATTAGACCCGGCGAGCGGGTCAAAGACGTACATTTTACCGAAGACAGCCTAAGTGTGGACCTGGCAGACGGGCGCACGATCAGCGTGCCGCTGGCCTGGTATCCCCGGCTGTTGCACGCTTCTGCCGACCAGCGCAACAACTGGAAGCTGTGCGGCGGCGGCTTTGGCATCCACTGGCCCGATATCGACGAGGATCTGAGCACTGAAGGGCTGCTAAGGGGTGCGCCTGACCCACGGCAAAACATTTCCAATGTGGCTTAGGTTTTGAAGTTCAAGCAGATCATCAACCGGCTGACCGGCTTTAGCACGCCTGTTTTCGGGATCTCCTGGACCCGTGTTCGACAGTCATAGGCATAAAATTGCTTCGTCAGTTTTGTAACTACCTGTTTTTTCACATAGCGACCCTTGTCTGGGCTTCATATACATAGGCACACGAAATGTCATATAATGCTTGACATGAATGCAGATACATGCTTTTGGAATAGGCATGTATCTGCGAACTATAAAACGTAAAAACAAAGACGGCTCGGTCGTTGAGTATGTCCAGCTGGCCAATAACGTCTGGAACAAGGAAAAAGGCTTTGCCCAGGCGCAGGTGATTCACTCCTTCGGCCGCAGCGACAACCTCGATGTGGATGCTTTGAGGCGTCTGATAAAAAGCGTCAGCCGTTTTCTCGGTCCTGAAGATGCCATTCGGCTCGAACGTCCAAACGACGATTTAAAATTTATCAGCAGCCGGCCGACCGGAGGCGCCTATCTGCTAAAAGCCCTATGGCAAAGGCTAAATATCGATGCCTGCTTGAAAAAGGCACTGGATCAGCGATCCTTTACCACCCCGGTGGCCGAGGCCCTTTTTGCCATGGTCGCCAACCGGGCGCTTGCACCGTCATCGAAGCTTGCCATCGAACAGTGGGCAGCCGATGAGGTTTTTTTAGGCGACCATGAACCACTTCAGGTACAGCATTTTTACCGCGCCATGGATTTTTTGCTCGAGCACGGCGAAGCCATTCAAAAAGAAGTATTCTGGTCTACAGCCAATCTTCTCAATCTGACGGTTGATCGGATCTTTTTCGATACCACCAACACATATTTCGAGATCGATGAGCCGGGGCCCTCCGATCTGAAGGCCTACGGCAAGTCCAAGCAAAAGCGAGATGATCTGGCCCAGGTAACCATCGGTCTTGCGGTCACCCGTGAAGGCATCCCGGTTCGCTGCTGGGTGCTGCCGGGCAATCAGCATGACAGCCAGTGCGTCGATCAGGTGCAAAAGGACCTGAACAGCTGGAACCTGGGCCGGGTGGTCTGGGTGATGGACCGAGGCATGAGCAGCGAGCAAAATCAGCGCATTTTGCAGCGCGGCTGCGGCCAGTACATCCTGGGTGAAAAACTGTCCGGCAACCATCACAATGAAGCGGCGCTGGCCACACCGGGGCGCTATAAGGTTATCGCCGACAATCTGCACATCAAAGAAGTCTTTGCCGGCGAAGGCACCGGCCGGCGCCGTTATGTGATTGCCTACAATCCCCATCAGGCAGAGCTTGACCGCATCAACCGCGAGCAGATCCTCGACAGATTGTCCTGCGAGCTGGAAGTTCTCAACCGCCAGAATAAAACCAAGGCTCAATGCAAACTGATACTGCATAGATCCATGGGCCGCTATGTCAAAGAGCTAAAAAGCGGTAAACTCAAAATCGATAAAGCCAAAGTTGCCCAGGATGAAAAACTTGACGGTAAATATCTCCTATCTACCTCAGATCAACACCTGTCGGCCGAAGATATTGCCCTGGGCTACAAGCAACTGTTGGAAGTCGAACGGGCCTTTAGAACTCTGAAGACCACTTTGTGCCTGCGCCCGGTGTATCACTCCAAAGACGACCGCATCCGTTCCCATGTTCTTATCTGCTGGTTGGCGCTTTTGCTGGTTCGCATTGCCGAAGTGGAAACAGGGCTGACTTGGACCAGGATCCGCAGGCAAATGCAGCAGCTAAATTTAATCGAATTTTTTGACAATAATGGGCGTATTCTACAGCATACCGAGCTAACCACCAATCACCGCAACATATTGAATAAGCTTAAAATCAAGGCCCCCAAACGCATTCTGAACGTCGATTTAACCCCATAATTTCATAGGCACTACACTGAATTTCATTCAGTCTGTATCTTGCTGATATGTTACTGTTTTCCCGTTTTCGTGTAACTATGACTGTCGAACCCCGGACAAGACGACATGCACATTCTTGATAAAATTGACGACTTTTTCAGCCAATTCAACATTGCTTCCACATTGCATCGGTGTGGTATTCGAAAATGTCGCGGGCAAAGTGTTCGCTCTTTGATGAAAACCATTTTCACCTTGCCCTTTGTGGGAAAGAACTTTTTCCGGGGCATTGTCATTAACGAAGAACTGCCCTTTGGTAAAGATGCTGCCTACGAACTGCTTAAAGGCTGTACTTTTAACTGGCGGCGTCTGTTACTGCTTTTAGGTGCCCGGCTTTATGGGTTCTTCAACCGGCTGACGGATGAAACACGCGAGTCGGTGTTAATTGTAGATGACAGCCCATATGACCGCTCCCGGTCAAAGATGGTGGAGCTGCTGTCTCGGGTATGGGACCACAGCAGTGGGCGTTTTCTAAGGGGGTTTCGAATGCTCACGGTCTGCTGGTCTGACGGCGCCAGTTGCCTACCGATGGATTTTGCGCTGCTATCATCAGCCGATGCCAAAAAGCGGCTTTGTGAAAGTCACAAAGCCATGGACAAGCGCTGCTGCGCATGGCAGCGGAGAAAAGAGGCCACTGTCAAGGCCACCGAGAACCTGGAGGTTATGGTTAAACGAATCCTGACTGCCGGTGTCCAGGCGGATTACTTGCTCATGGATAGCTGGTTTACCATGCCCGCAACAGTGACTGCGTTGACTGAGTATATAGACGTAATCGGCATGGTCAAGAAGACGCCGAAAGTCCATTACGAGTATAACGGACACTATATGGACCTGATGGCCATTTACAGCAACTTGAAGAAGCGTCGCGGCCGCGCCAGAATCCTGGCCAGCACAATCGTAAAGTTGAAAGATGGACCGCGTGTCAAGCTGGTCTTTGTTCGGGACAGGCGCAAGAAAGGCTGGTTGGCGCTGATGTGCACAGACCTTGAGTTGGCCAATGAAGACATTGTTCGAATTTACGGTAAACGCTGGGACATCGAGGTGTTCTTCAAAATGGCTAAGCAGCACCTGAAATTGACCAAGGAGATCCAATGCCGGGACTACGACGCACTGATTGCCCATACCAGCATCGTGTTCATGCGGTATATGTTTCTGGCTTACCAATGCCGGATAGAGACAGATCACCGGACATTTGGAGAGCTGTTTTATTCCTGCTGCGAAGAGATGGCAGACATCTCCTTTATCGAAGCCCTCTACAGGATTTTGACATTGGCGGGCCAACGGTTGAGAGAAATCGGTAGTTATTGTGAGAAAACGGCGTCAGCCATTTTCGACACAATCATTGAAACCGCGCTGCAATGTGTCGGCTTGTCAAAGAACAACGGGTTGACCGTTGCGGCTTAACCCCGAAAGTTGAGTTTGAAAATATAAATGATTCTTTGCAACCAGAACTACCTTGGCTTAGGACAGTTTGCGATCATTTAGAACAAAATAGAATACGGATAGCAGGCAAATTGAGTGGTCTTCAGCTCGAGGCTATTATAAAATCATTAAATAATGCAATACAAAAATTTAGCCAAACTGTTAAAGAAGTCAATTGATGCAAAACCATCATATTATTGTGGACAGTAAACGGGACATAGTTAATTGAATCGCCATTTGCTGATTCTTGAAAAGAATAATCAGGTTGGAAAAATCAAATTCAAAATCAAAAAGGGTTTAGCGAAATCCGCTAAACCCTTTTAAATAGTGGCGGGAGCGACGAGACTCGAACTCGCGACCTCCGGCGTGACAGGCCGGCGTTCTAACCAGAACTGAACTACGCCCCCGAATATATCTGTTTCCATGAAGCTGGTAGGCGGAACAGGGCTTGAACCTGTGACCCCCGGCTTGTAAGGCCGGTGCTCTCCCAACTGAGCTATCCGCCCTCCAATTGGAAAACCCTTCTGGGATGCTCCCAAAAGAGCTGCTATAGCTACCAGTTCACTATTTTGATGTCAAGCGAAAATTCAGCGGCTTAGGCCGAAATAAATTGTCATTCCGGGACGGCTACGACCCTTGAAAATCAGCCTTTGGGGGGCGACAGATCCATCTGCCGGGAATCGGTACGCGAAACCGGCTGATTGCAGTGCGCGGGGTTGTGATCCGGGCAGACAACCATGTAGTTTTATTCTCAATATCAGGGGGATTGGGGCCTATTGTGTAATTTGTTCCACAATACCTGCAGGCCCGCCGATTTCCGCTTTTTCGGCCAATATCATTTTACTACCTGAAATTATAGCAAATTATATTTCTTGACAGGAACCGTTTTTCGATCATATCAAACGTGCACGCCATTTGCATGGATAGAGTTCGAACGAGAGGCTATTGGAAGTTGACCATACGGAATTGATCCAGCAGTTGATCCGCAGCAGAGATGGGAATGGGAATGATGAAAAACATCGGCTTCATATCGACGCGATTTTGCGGCACGGACGGCGTTACCCTGGAAACCAGCAAGTGGGCGCGGGTATTTGAGCGCAACGGTTACCGCTGTTTCTGGTTTGCCGGCGAACTGGACCGCGATCCGGCGGTCAGCTACCTGGCGCCGGAAGCCCACTTTCAGAACCGCGTCAACGATGAGATCAACGCGGCGGTGATCGGCCCCACCCACCGCAGCGTGGAAACCACGGACCTCATCCACACCCAGCGTGGCATTCTTAAAGCCCACATCTACCGTTTTCTGGAAAAATTCGATATCGATCTGCTGGTGGCCGAGAACATTCTCTCTTTGCCCATGCAGATCCCCCTGGGCCTGGCCCTGACCGAAGTGATCGCCGAGACCCGCACCCCGGCCATCGCCCACCACCACGACTTTTATTGGGAGCGGGACCGCTACCTGGTCAATGCGGTGGGAGATTATCTGCAGGCCTCATTTCCCCCCAAGCTGCACAATATCGCCCATGTGGTGATCAACAGCACGGCCCGGGAAGAGTTGTCCCGGCGTACGGGGATCGTGGCCACCGTAGCGCCCAATGTGCTGGATTTTCATCAGCCGCCGCCCGTGGACATGGCGGCGGCGCGCTCGTTCCGCGATTTCATCGGCGTGGGAGCGGAGGACTGCATTGTGCTGCAGCCCACCCGCGTGGTGCAGCGCAAGGGCATCGAGCACGCCATCAACCTGGTGCACGCCCTGGGGCGGCCGGACTGCAAGCTGGTGATCTCCCACGAGGCCGGCGACGAAGGCTTTGAATATGCGGCCTGGCTCAAGCAATACGCCCTGTCGCTCAAGGTCGACCTGGTGTTTGTGGACACCCACCTGGGCGATCCCTGGGGCACCCACAGCCCGCGCTATCCTGAATTTTCGCTATACGACATCTATCCGGCGGCCGATTTCGTCACCTACCCCAGTCTCTATGAAGGATTCGGCAACGGCCTGCTGGAGGCCATCTATTTCAAAAAACCGGTGCTGGTCAACCGCTACGCCACCTATGTGCGCGATATCGAACCCCTGGGATTCGATCTGGTCTCCATCAACGGCTTTCTCACCGACCAGGCCGTGGCGCGAGTCAACCAGCTCATGGATTCGCCGGCCGAGTGCCGCCGCATGACCGAAGGCAACTATGCCATCGCCAGGGCGCACTTCTCCTACCGGAACCTGCAGGACCGCATCAATTCGGCCATGGCCGAATTGCCGGGCAGCGCTTTCCGGCGTCTGGAAGCCGATATGACCCAGCCCGTTGCCCCGCTGCATGCCGTGCCGGAAGAGAATCTGCCGGTGGCGGAAGAAGAGGTTGAGTGGGCGCGGGCGTACAATTAGATATCGACCGATTTGGTTTATCTTTGGGCATGTCTGGCGTTCGATTGTTAAGTTTTAAGTTGATGTATTCTGCCGTTTATAGTGTGTGTCTGCTGCGTTATTGCGCCTGCTACTGATTTTTTCTTCTATTCCGGCATCAAACAGTCTTTTTTTCGCTTTAAACCCTGCACTTTAACCTGTAAAGTGCCGTTATTATGAATTACACCGGACCGCATGAATTCGAGATGGATGCGTGGATCAGTTGCGCACCTTTTGAACGGCTTTTAAATCTCAAGATCGTGAAGGCCGCCCAAGGGCGGGCGGTGTTGACTATGCCCTTTGCCGTGGAACTGGCCCAGGGGGCCGGCCTGATGCACGGCGGCGCCCTGGTTTCGCTGGCGGACACGGCGGTGGTCATGGCCATCAAAAGCATTCTCGCCCCCCAGACCCATTTTGCCACCATCGCCCTGGAAAGCCGCTTTCTGCGCGGGGTGCGCCAGGGCATGGTCACCGCCGAAGCCCATGTGGCCGGCCGCCGGGGCCGTGATCTCGAGGGCCAGGCCACGGTTTTCGACGACCGGCGGCGCGAGGTGATGCAATTCACTTCGACCTTTAAGATTGCCCGGGACGCACGCATTCAGGGGATCTCTTTCGGGGATACCGGGGACGGCGGTCAAACCGGATCAAAATAAAGAGCTAATGCGGCGGGTACGGAGACCCGCCCTACGAAAACCATTGTTTCAATTTGATGCCAGCGTCAAATTGCAGGGCCGGCCGCTGCGCCGGCCGGGCGGGTACGCCGGTATTCGGTTGGACGCCAGCCGTGGCGAAGTATTATGAGGCGGATCTTTGCTGGGGTTGGGGTTTAGAACAGCCCGCTGAACACGCCGTGCTCCCTGAGAATGTTGATGCCGATGAGCATCAGGACGGTGGCGCCCATGCCGTCGGCCAGGCGGCGGACGCGGGCGGCCCTGGAGATGCGTTTGCCCAGGTGCAGGCCCAGGGTGGTGAAGATGCAGGCCACCACGCCGATGATGGCGGCCGGGGTCCAGATGGAGACATTGACCACCGACAGGCTGAGGCCTACGGCCAGGGCATCCAGGCTGGTGGCCACCGAGAGCATCACCATGGTCATGCCTTTGGTGGGGTCTTTGGCCCTTTCGCACTTCTCCTCGTCCTGAAATGCTTCGCGGTACATGCTCAGGGCCACGAAGAGCAGCAGGGCAAAGGCCACCCAGTGGTCGTACCGGGAGATGAGGTCGCGAATGGTCAGGCCGGCGCCCCATCCGATCACCGGCATCATGGCCTGAAAGAGACCGAAATGCCAGGCCAGCCGGAAGTTCTGGCGCCAGTGGATGGTGCCCAGGCAGATGCCCGTGGCCACGGCCACGGCAAACGCATCCATGGCCAGGGCCACGGCCAAAGCCAATATGTTAATCAGTGTCAAATACCCGTTTCCCTCCTTGATCTTGACTGCGCATGAGGGTAACATAACAGTCATTCGGTTGAAATCAAATGGTTAGGTGTTATTTTTGAGGTAATTTCAATCAACTTTACCGAAGGATGTATCGCATGGAGCAATGGGAAGAGAAACTGTCTTGTGCCATCGTATGCAATCGCTGCAACGGTGCCCTGAAGTCGACGGATCAGCGGATCTTGTCGGTTTACGATCACGAGCCGATCTGCATGTCCTGCAAGACCGAAGAAGAGAACCGGGAAGACTATGAAAGCGTGTCCCGGAACGCCATCGGCAGTTGCATGGCGGACACCGAATTGCAGTACGGCGATCCCAGGGGATATTGTTTCCATCATTTTTATCCCTTTACCTGCAAATAGACCGCCGGGACCGCGACGGGCCCGGTCGCCGGCCGGACCGCCCCCGCAATCGACCAGGCTTTTTTAGCGCCTTAACCAAATCCTAACATAACCCTAACATCGCTCGAACCCATACCGGTGTATCCATGATCCCTTGATGGACGCCTTGTCATACGCAAGGCGGCGTGGCAGACACCACAAAAAGAAAGCGATAATGGAAAAAGAGACCATACTGGTTGTTGACGATGAAGAGGATATTGTTGAGCTGGTGCGCTTCAACCTGGGCCGCGAAGGATACCAGGTGCTGTGCGCCGCCACCGGCGAAGAGGCCTGGAAGCTGCTCAAGGATCAAAACGTCGATCTCCTGGTGCTGGACCTGATGCTGCCCGGGATGGACGGTCTGGAGCTGGCGCGGCGTCTGAAGATCGAGGCCCGCACCCGGACCCTGCCCATCGTCATGCTGTCCGCCAAGGGCGAGGAGGCCGACATAGTGGCCGGCCTGGAACTGGGGGCGGACGATTACGTGACCAAACCCTTCAGTCCGCGCGTGCTCATTGCCCGGATGCGCGCCGTGCTCAGGCGGCAATCCCAGCCCGTGGCCGCGGACGATGAGGTGCTGGAAATTTACGATCTGGTGATTCACCCCGGCCGCCGCAGCGTGATGGTGAGCGGCCAGCCCGTGGACCTGACCTACACCGAATTTCAGGTGCTGTTCTTTCTGGCCAAGCGGCCGGGATGGGTGTTCACCCGCACCCAGATCGTGGATGCCGTGCGGGGCGACGACTACCCCGTCACCGACCGCAGCGTGGATGTGCAAATCGCGGGATTGCGAAAAAAGCTGGGCGCCAGCGGGCATTACATCGAGACCGTTCGCGGGGTGGGGTATCGCTTCAAGGAAAAAGCGCCTTCCAAACAGACCCATTGACATAAACGCCTTTCAAGCCATATATCCTCAATCGTTATAAATTTTCGGATCGATAACCAAGGATTAGGTTCTGTGCATCGGTCTTGGTATATGTGGCATTGACACCAAGTGTTAAGTTTTAAGTGTTAAGTGTTAAGGAAAGGATCTGATTCGATTTTATTTTGATCTTTTTTATGTGCAATGCAGATCCATCCCTAAGTGACAGCTTTATCGAATCCGATGCCATTGCCGTGTATAATCGATAGAATACATTAACTTAACACTTAATCACTTAACACTTAACACTGTTTAGGATTAGTCATCACAATAGCTTGCAATAGACTTCCTCTAGTATTTGCCCTTAATTTGGGTAATAGGGACCGTAATTTTCCGACCCTGTCGCGATGAGCCCATGAACAGACGCAAACGACTCATATGGCAGCTCTACCCTTCCTACCTGGTACTGGTGTTGATCGCGGTACTGGCCACGGGCTGGTATGCCGGCAGCTCCATGCATCATTTTTACCTCTCCCAGATCCGCCAGGACCTGCTCAACCAGTCCCGCCTGCTGAAGGATCAGTTCCTGCCCCTGCTGACGCCCGATCGCTATGAGGAACTGGACCGCTACTGCAAAGCGGGCGGCCAACGGATCCCCACGCGAATGACGGTGATCCTGCCGGACGGCACGGTGGTGGGAGATTCCGAGGCCCAACCGGCGGAGATGGAAAACCATGGGGACCGTCCGGAGATCCGGCAGGCCCTGAAGGGCGGCAGCGGCTCGGCCACGCGCTTCAGCGACACCCTGAAAAAGCACATGATGTACGTGGCCATCCCCATCAAGGCCGGCCAGAGCATCAAGGGCATCGTGCGGGTCTCCATTGCCATCGATGCCGTCGACAATCAATTGCGCACCCTGCAGATGCGCATCGCCATCGGTGGTATCGTCATCGCCGTATTGGCCTCCATTGTCTGCCTGGTGATCTCGCGACGCATCAGCCGGCCCATCGAAACCATGCGCCGGGGGGCCGAGCGTTATGCCCAGGGCGACCTGTCCCTGCGGCTGCACCCGCCGGACACCTTCGAGCTGGCGGCCCTGGCCGAGGCCATGAACCAGATGGCCCATGACCTGGAGCAGCGCATCCAGGCCGTGATGCATCAGCGCAATGAGACCCAGGCCGTGCTTTCCAGCATGGCGGAGGGCGTGGTGGCCCTGAACCTGGAAGAGCAGATCATGGATCTCAATGCGGCCGCCGCCCGCCTGCTCAACCGTCCCAAGGAGGCGTTAATGGGCCGCAGCCTCCTGGAGATCATCCGCAACCGCGATCTGCATCGCATGGTGCAGATCACCCTGGTGGACGGCACCAACACCGAAGGCGATATCCGCCTCTACCAGCACGGCGAACAGATCCTCAGCACCCGCTGCACCCCTTTGTTGGGGGCCGACGGCAACCGCCTGGGCATCCTGCTGGTGATGAACGATGTCACCCAACTGCGCCGCCTGGAGAACATGCGCAGCGATTTTGCCGCCAATGTGAGTCATGAAATCAAGACCCCCCTGACCGCCATTCAGGGATTCGTGGAAACCCTGGCCCACGGGTCGGTGGAGGACCCCCGGGAGGCCCGGCGCTTTTTGGGCATCATTCAAAAACATGTCAGCCGTCTGACCACCATCATAGACGATTTGATGCAGCTCTCCCGCATGGAGCAGGCGGATACGGAAGCCTTTCGCCTCAAGCGCACCAAAAGCGCCATGGCGGATCTTATCCAGACCGCCATCCAGTTGTGCGACGCCCAGGCCAAAGACAAGCGGATCGAGATCAGGGAGGCGACTGAAAAGGGTCTTCAGGCCAGCATGGACGCCGATCTCATGGAACAGGCCATGGTGAACCTGCTCGACAACGCCATCAAGTACAGTCCGGCCGGCAGCACCATTACCATCGACGCCAGAGAGATGGATGGCGAAATACGGATCAGCGTTCGGGACCAGGGCATCGGCATCGCCCGGAAGCACCTGCCCCGTCTGTTTGAACGCTTCTACCGGGTGGACAAGGCCCGCAGCCGCAAAGTCGGCGGCACCGGCCTCGGCCTGGCCATCGTCAAGCATATCATCCAGTCCCACGGCGGCCGGGTCACGGTCCGAAGCATCCAGGGACAGGGAAGCACCTTTACACTGCATTTGCCGCAGTAGATGCCCCCAACATATTTTTGCCTGCATCCATGGGCTTTTCGGCTGTAAGACCAGAAGGAGTCCGCAGACCTATAAAACAGAATAGAATTAAAGACTTGACGCCTGTTTCCCCACTCGCTACTCTTTAGTTTCCGGTGGATGGCAACCATCCGGCACCCCGCTGACAATCGATCCAGTCCGTGCAAGCGGCGTTGCGCCGTGATAAGGATAGAGGATGCTGAGCGAACAACAAAAACTGGACAGTCTGACCCGCCTGGGGATCGAGCTGAGCCGGATCAACGACCTGGATATCCTCATGGAACGCGTCTTGCTCAGGGCGCGCCAGTTTTCCAATGCCGACGCCGGTTCCATCTACATCCGCGAACACGACCGGCTCCATTTCACCTACACCCAGAACGACACGCTGCAAAAGAAGCTGCCCGAAGGCGAGAAGCTGATCTATTCCACCTTCCAGGTGCCGATCAATGAAAAAAGCATCGCCGGATATGTGGCGGCCACGGGAAAATCCCTCAATATCGACGATGTCTACACCCTTGAAGCGACCCTGCCCTACAGCTTCAGTAAAAAATTCGACGAAACCGTGGGCTATAAGACCCAATCCATCCTCACCATCCCCTTGGAAAACAGCAGCTCCCAGGTATTGGGCATTCTGCAGATCATCAACCCCCAGGATGCCGAGGGACACATCACCCGGTTCCTGGAAGCCGACGAAAAGATGATGCACCATTTCGCGGCCGTGGCCGCGGTGGCATTGGAGCGCGCCCAGATGACACGCGCCCTGATTCTGCGCATGATCCGCATGGCGGAGATGCGCGATCCCAAGGAGACCGGCGCCCATGTCAACCGGGTGGCCGGCGTGGCGGTGGAGATCTATGAGCAGTGGGCTCTGCGGCGCAAGCTGGATGTCAAGCAGATCGACAAGACCCGCGATGTGCTGCGCATGGCGGCCATGCTGCACGATGTGGGCAAAGTCGCCACCTCCGACCTGATTCTGAAAAAGCCGGCCCGCCTGAATGCGGACGAATACGAGGTCATGAAGCAGCACACCATTCAGGGCGCCCGGCTCTTCCAGAACCGCCAGTCGGACTTTGACGAAGCCGCCGGCGTTGTGGCCTTGAGCCACCACGAACGCTGGGACGGCAACGGGTACCCGGGTTATATCGATTTCAGAACCGGAATACCGATCAAGGGTTTTATACAGCCCAACGGCATGGTACGGGGCAAGAAAGGGACGGAGATCCCCCTGTTCGGGCGTATTGTCGGCCTGGCGGATGTGTTTGACGCCCTCAGCTCAAAGCGCAGCTACAAGGAGGCCTGGGACGAAGGCACCATCCTGGCGCAGATTGAAAAGAGCGCCGGAAAGCATTTCGATCCCGAACTGGTGGAAATTTTCTTCAGCCGTTATGAAATCATTCGCGCCATTCACAATCGCTATAAAGAACAAGAGGAGTCAGCGGAGTGACATCCGGCTCTCAAGGCGCAACGCTGCTGGCTGATGGCCGGGCCGGGGATCGCATCCCTTCTCATGTGATTGACGTAACCGACTAGAACCAAATGCAATGCTAAATGGGAGACACCGCCATGGCCGAACGCCTACCGACCCGCGCAGAGACTTTTGATTTGCTGAGCCAATACAACGAGAGCGAAAGCCTGATCAAGCATGCCCTGGCGGTGGAAGGCGTGATGCGTCATTTTGCCCGCCTGAAGGACGAAGACGAAGAGCAATGGGGGGTCATCGGCTTGATCCATGACCTGGATTATGAGCGCTATCCCCAGGAGCATTGCCAAAAGACGGCCGAAATCCTGGCGGCCCACGACTGGCCCCAGGAATATATCCGCGCCGTCGTAAGCCACGGCTGGGGCCTGTGCTCCGATGTAGAACCCCGTACGGAACTGGAAAAGGTACTCTATGCCGTGGATGAACTCACCGGCCTGGTGGCCACCTCGGCCCTGGTGCGACCCAGCAAAAGCGTGCTGGACCTGACAGCCAAATCGGTCAAAAAGAAATGGAAAGACAAGCGCTTTGCCGCCGGCGTAAACCGCTCGGTCATCGACCGCGGCGCCGAGATGCTGGGCATGGACCGCACCGCGTTGATCACCGAGACCATTATGGGCATGCGCAGCGTGGCCGAAGCCATCGGTTTGAAGGGAACGCTCTGATACCGGGTGCCGCAACGGATCCGCCCACCGTTCCGGTGCGACCCGCCAAGCTCTATTTCATGGCCGTGCGGTGCGCCTGAATATCCGGATAACCTTCCGTAATTCAAACATTTCAATTGCAGACCATTTTTGTTGGATTTTCTGTAATGGCGGCCCTTGCCATTCGACCAAATGGCGTTATGTTATTGCGACCATAACAAAAGCTTCATGGGGGTCATTGCGGTCCCCGAAGGGCCTTTTTGCACAGCATTGATAGCAAGGAATAGGCTACATGAGCAGAGATATCAAGACGATCAAAAAAGAGATCCTGGATCAATTCAGAGCCATGGATGGGGAAGAGGACGATGTGCTGCCCAAGAAATGGCTCCAGGAAGAATACCTCCCCGTATTGGACGTGTTTGAAAGAAAGGACTTTGACAAGGCCATCCAGCAGTTGGCCCGCAACGGAGTAGTCAAATACCAAAAGGGCCCGGTTCCCGTCCTCATTCTGACGGAGATGGGCGCCAATCTCATCCATTAAACGCTTCCACATCATGCTGGAAGCGTTTTTTTAATGCTGCCACGGAGCATGCCGCATTGTTCCCGCCATCGACGGCCCGAACAACCGGCCGCGTGTCGGCCATATCCACCCGGCGCCTTGCCCCCCGGCGCCAATGGCAATATCCCTCCACGATAGTCAACTATCTCAAAAACAAAACGCAGGCCCTATTGCCGGTTGCGGCGGGCGGCAAACTTTTCGGCTTCCCGGACCCGTCCCAGGGCCTGCAGGCAGCGCACGATATGCGGCACGGCTTCGGGCACGCTTTCAAAAGGCATCAGGTGTTCGAGCGCCCGTTGATGCTGCCTCTGGTTGGCATACCCGATGCCCAGGCAGATATTCAGATGCCGGCTGCGGGGATGATGCCGCAGACCCCGCTGCAACACCTCCACGGCGGCCGCCAAATTCCCTTGCTGCTGGTGCACCAGGGCGAGGCCCCAGAAGGCGCGCTCATCCGAATGCCGGGCCAGGGCCTGCTGATAGAGCTCGCGGGCCGTGTCCATCGGTGAGGTGGCGCTTTCAATGCGGGCGTAGTCCCCGTGACTGAAGGTCATGGCCATTCTGGACAGGAAATCCGCCTGCTCCGCGAGCAGGGAGGGATCGTCCTTGAGCGCGATCTGCCGGCCGAACTCCGGCAGCCATTGGTCATAGGTCTGGCGCAAGCGCCGGCCGAATGCCAGGACATCTTCCCGGCTGATGGCCGCATCCGTTTCATAATACAGGAGATCCTCGATGCGCTGCAGCCAGATGTCGTCATCGGCGCCGGTGCGCGCCTTATAGTCTTCATACATGGCCGTTCCGGGAAAAAGATCCATGATGTAGAAAATAACGCTCAGTGGTTTGATCTGCCGGATCAAGGCCAGGGTCTGCCCGACGGTCTCCCGGGTCTCGCCGGGAGCGCCATAGATAAAATAGGCCCGCGCCAGGATGCCATGCGCCACGGTCAGGTCGAAGGCCTGTTGGATCTGGTCGTCGCGGATATCCTTACACAGGCGTTGCCGAATGTCCTCTGAACCGCTTTCAACGCCGTAGCTGATCTGAATGCAGCCGGCCTTGCGCATCCAGTAAAGCATCTGTGCATTGACCGCGCTCACTTTGGAAATCGCCTGCCAGGTAAAGTTCAGCCCCTTGTCCATGATCTTGCGGCACAGTTCAATAACCTGCTTGGGGTGTAGCGTAAAGGTGTCATCCGAAAGGTAGAAATGGGTCATGCCGCGCTCTGCCAGCAGCGTCAGTTGGTTCACCAGGTAGTCACTGGAATGGGACCGCACCCGCCGCCGCCAGAACCTGGGAGAACCGCAAAAAGTGCAGCGCCCCGGACAGCCGCGGGTCATGGACAGATGCTGAAGGTCGAAATAACGGGCCGGCGGCGGCAGTTCATCCAGGTTCTGAATCAAGGCCGCATCGGCCGTCTTGACGATGCCTTCGGCCGTGCGCAGGGCCAGCCCCGGTATGTGGGCAATTACATCCGGGGTCGCACCCTCCTGAAATGCCGTCACCAGATTTGAAAAGGTCGTTTCCCCTTCCCCCCGTACGATGTAATCGATGGCCTCGAAATGGGTCAGCAGATGACGCCATAAAAAGGTGGCCCCGATGCCCCCGAAAACCACCGGGACTTGGGGGAAGATCTTTTTGGCCATACGGGCGATATCGATCCCGCCCCAGCGGTTGGCGTGCACGATGGAGAATCCGATCACATCCGGTTTGTGCGCGCGCAACGCCGCGTCGATGCCTTCGGGATCGTCCTTGGCATGGTACCAGTTGAGGATCTCCACCTCATGGCCCTGGGATCTCAGCAGGGCGCCGATATAGTAGAGCCCCATGGGCACCGACGCAATCTCCTCCACGTGGACGCGCGGTTCGAGAAAATAGGGATAAATCAACAGTATCTGCATGCAAAGCGACCCTCTTCATGGTGAAAATACCGGGAATACCCTTGTGGTTCATACGGCAGGTCTTTACCGTGCGTCAAGCGCCTAGTGGCCTCCGCCGCAATGGCGTGAAGCCTGGATTTAATCTTCAACAATCTGATATTTAATGCTATACATCTTTATAAGTACGTTGGGCCGGCAGGGCTGCAGCGCCATGCCCGCCGCCTCAGCAATGCGACCGGCGTAAGGTAAAGGGCAGCAACACGCCGAGTCCCACCCCCTCTTCACCGGAATCGATAGGGCGGTTCGATTTGAGAAGATCAACCCCATTCTTGCTAAAACGATGGATCATCATTGTGGCCCTGGTGGCGGGCGCCGCCTTGTCGGCCGGCGGCCATATCGACCGCGCGCTCCACTGGTGCGGCCTGCAATACCTTGACCGCGCCAATGAAGGCTATCTGGACGACGCCTTTGACAAGTCGCTGGCCGGTTTCCTGCTGCTCTCCAGCATCAAGGGCGGGCTGGCGGTGGTGGAAGGATCGGAGGTGGGCGTCGGGTTCAGCCTGGAGCTGGGCGACATTGTTCAACCAGTCTATGATTATGTCGATATCGCCTGGAGAGCCGCGCTGGCCGGCGGCACCATCATCGTGGGGATGCAGCTGGCCCTGCGCGGGCTGGCCCTGATAGACCATTGGACCCTGGCCGCCCTGCTGCTGTTGCTGACCGCCGGAAATCTCAGCCGCTGGCTGCTGCCACGCCGGCGCGGTTTGCATCAAGGGATGCGCGAAGCGCTGCGCCTGACCACCACCTTGACCCTGGCGTTTTATCTTCTGCTGCCCCTCTCCGTAACCGGCGCGGCCGCGCTCTCCCACCGCATCACGCGCCCCATGATCGAAGCTTCCCAGGCAGAACTCAGGCGGATCGATAAGGAGATTTCTCCTCAGAAGCTGGGCCGGGAATCGCTGAGCGACCTGGCCGCCGAAAGCTTTGGTTCCCCGACCCTCAAAAATCGTCTGGCCGATACCGGCACCGGGATAAAAATGCTCATTGCGTTTCTAAAAACCGAAACCGAGCGCATTGCGGCCCTGACCTTCAAGCTGATTGCGGCCTATGTGTTCGACTGCCTGCTCTTTCCCCTGCTTTTCGGCCTCATTCTGATCACCATGCTCAAGGGCGCTGTCAATTACGTCTTTGACCTCAGCCGCGCGCGCCAGCCATGATCAAACGACGGTCGCAGGCCGCATCCGGTATACCGTCCCCGAACCATGCCGACAATATCATCCTCATCGGCATGCCCGCCGTCGGTAAAAGCACCCTGGGGGTGCTGCTGGCCAAACGCCTCGGCTATGCCTTTGCGGATACGGACCTGCTGATTCAAACCGGCGCCGGAGCTACGCTGCAGCACATCATTGCCGACCTGGGTGTGGAAGGATTCTGCGATCTTGAAGCGGAACACGTGCAGCGGATCAACCCCCGCCGAACGGTGGTCGCCACCGGGGGCAGCGTGGTCTACCGGCCGCAGGCCATGGCGCATCTGCAAAAGTTGGGCTGCATCCTTTTTCTGGATATAAAACTGGCCGCCCTGGCCGAACGCTTGAAAGGCATGGACGCCCGCGGGGTGGTGCGCCTGCCCGGCCAGACCATCGACCAGCTCTTTGCCGATCGCCGCCCCCTGTACCGGCGCTACGCCCAAATCACCATCGATTGCACCCATTGCCCGCCGGAAGCCGTATTGCAGAAAGTGCTGGCCGCACTTCCGACGCCGGGGACACATTAGTCCGAAGGTTCCGGCTCCCCTTTGGCCGTGTCCGCGGATTTGCCCCTGATCACCGCCCTGCGGCCGAAACGTTCCGCCACCGCATCCATGGCACGGTCGACCTTTTCCCATTTGCGATCCCGGGCCTGCCGCTCGTCCGGAAAAATGTCCGCCTGCACCGGCATGGAAACAGGTTGCAGGGAGGCGGCCCCCACCCCGATCAACCGCACCGCTTTGGTCAGCGCGTAGCGGTCGAACAGCGCCGAGACCTCCTGGTAGATCCGCTCAGCCGACTGTACCGGCCGGTCAAGGGTCCGGCTGCGGGAATGGAGCTGGAAATCGGCGTGTTTGATTTTGAGCGTAACGGTGCGCGCACGCACCTGCTTGCGCCTCAAATCACGGGCCACGGCCTGGGCCTGGGAGAGCAGGTAGCCGCGCAGCGCCTCCCGGTCCCGTGTATCGCGGGACAAGGTGGTTTCGGTGCTGACGGACTTGGCTTCGCTGTATGGGGTGACCGGGGAATCATCCTCGCCCCGGGACAAGGCCATCAGGCGATAGCCGAACTTGCCCATTCTACGTACGATCAAATCCTCCGGATATTGGCTGACCTGCCCCAGCGTTTGAATGCCCAGGTCGAATAACGCTTGCTGTGCCCGGCGGCCGACCCCGGGGACCTTTCCAATGGGCAGCTCTTCGATAAAAGCCGCCATCTGGTCGGGGGCGATGATGGTCAGGCCGTCGGGCTTGTTCAGATCCGAGGCGATTTTAGCCAGAAACTTATTGGGCGCCACCCCGATGGAACAGGTCAAGCCCACCGTTGCGGCAATCTCCTGTTTGATGGCCCGTGCTGTCCGGCGGGGCGGACCATGCAACCGCCGGCAGCCGGTGATATCGACAAAGGCTTCATCGATGGAGATGGGTTCCACCAGGGGGGAATAGGATCTCAGAATGGACATGATGCGGCGCGATAACTCGACGTAGCGCTTGCGGCGGGGCGGGGCAATCACCAGGTCCCGGCATTTCTGACGGGCCTGAAAGATGGGCATGGCCGAATGGATGCCGTATTTGCGCGCTTCATAGCTGGCGGCCGCCACGACCCCGCGCGGGGAATCCCCGCCCACCACCAGGCATTTTCCCTGCAGAGCGGGGTTGTCCAGTTGCTCCACCGACGCAAAAAATGCATCCATATCGATATGTAGAATAATAACGCTTGCCATTAGTTACAATTTTGTTATATCCATAATTCAATACGCTAGAATTGTACGCATATTGTTTTTATAACCCGGGAGCAATACATCCAATGAAGAGAATCGAACAGGTCACCCTATTTTACGAAATCAGCCAGTCGCTCAACGAACACCTCGATCTAAAGAAAGCGTTATATAAAGTCCTGGATATTCTGTCCAGCTCTATGGATATGGCCCGCGGCACGGTGTCCATTCTCAACCCACTGCGCAATGAAATCAGTATCGAGGTGGCCCACAGCCTGTCGCCCAGCACCATCGAGCGCGTCAAATACAAACTGGGCGAAGGCATCACCGGACGCGTCATTCAGACCGGCAAGGCGGTGACCATCCCCAAAATCAGCGAGGAGCCCGATTTCCTGGACCGCACGGCATCGCGTAAGAAAAACAAGGGCGTGCAAGAGCTCTCTTTCATTTGCGTGCCCATCAAGAAGGGCAAGCAGGTTATCGGCGCCCTCAGCGTCGACCGCGTTTTTGAAAAAGGTTACGCCCTCAAGGAAGGCGAGAAGCTGCTCTCGGTGGTGGCCACCATGATCGCCCAACACGTAATCAATCTCGAGACCATCCGGCGCGAGAAAGATCAATTGCGTAACGAGAACAAACGGTTGCGCAACGAGCTGGAAAATAAGTACCGCATCACAAATATCATAGGCAACAGCAACAAGATGCGTGAAGTCTATCAAATGATTTCACAGGTGTGTAAAAGCAACGCCACGGTGCTGATTCGCGGCGAAAGCGGCACCGGCAAGGAGCTGGTGGCCAACTCCGTCCATTACAACAGCAACCGTGCCAAAGGGCCCTTCGTCAAAGTGAATTGCGCCGCCATTCCGGCCAATCTGATCGAGAGCGAACTCTTCGGCCACGAGAAGGGGGCCTTTACCGGGGCCATCAAGCAGAAACTGGGCAAGTT
>Ga0210123_1000508_pt1 | contig 23953 bp, 29 predicted proteins | sample Muzzi_PWB_D2_FD_185535 | JGI IMG/M metagenome (GOLD analysis project Ga0210123, IMG submission 185535) | Wetland microbial communities from San Francisco Bay, California, USA, that impact long-term carbon sequestration - Muzzi_PWB_D2 (SPAdes) | ecosystem: Environmental > Aquatic > Marine >... | reverse complement strand
AGCCTCCCCAGGATCTCGTAGAAGCTACCGCCGAGCTCCTCGAGCAGCGCCGACACTTCGTTGCTTCCGAGATTCGTCTCCGCATCCGACCACGATGAGGCTTCAAGGTCGGTGATCCCGAGGCGCTTATCGAGGATGTGGCGAACGACGTCGGCTGGATGCTCGAGGAGTGCGCCTGACGCAGCCTTATAGGCGGCGACGTCGTCCGTCTTCTTGAGCGAGTAGAGTTCGATTTCCACATCCGCGCTGTTCGGGCTGATTATCCTGACCTGCAAGTTCTGCACGTCGGACATGTCCGCGGGCGTTCCGAAGTCCTGTGAGCTCAGGACGGCCGTCGTTCTGCTCTCGGACTCGAAGTCCGCTAGGGCAATCGTTAGCTTCTTGTAGTTCGTAGGGTCGTCCGTGATCGGGGACGGAGTGTCCTCGCTGATGAGAATCTCGATGTCTCCTGAAGATCCGCGCAGGAGGAAATCGACCTCATAGCGATCATTGACGCTCTCGAGATCAGTCGTCGATCCGGGCGTGACGGCGGCGTGGAATCCCGCTGCCGGGATGGAATCAAGCGTCTCTACGTCTGAGAAGTACAGCTCCGTGTTTGCAACGCTCGAGGCAGATGCGTCGGACCCATAGACCGCTGTGAATTGGAGCTTGACGACGATCGAGAGATCGTATCCAATCGAAAAAGAGAACAAATGCGCTTGAGGGAATGCGAGGTGGCCGAGCTCGCAGAGCAGCGTAGACTCCGCCCCGAGGTCGAAATCTACTCCGACGGCCCATTGGTAGATCACGTATTCGCCGGACGCGTCTCCGATCAGAAGTCGCAGATGCGAAATCAGCGCGCCGCTGTTGTCATTCGGTATGAAGACCTTGAACCGGAGATACTTCCGTGCGCTCCAGTCTTCGCTGCTGAACGTCTTCGCTGCTGCTACCGATCCGCCAGCGTATCGACGAAGCTCGATGTCGCCTCCAAGATTCAGTCCGTACGCTGTTCCGGCCGTAGCATTCCGCGTCAGACCGAACTCTATTGACGACACCTGCGACATGTCTGGAGTACCTGACGTCGCGTTGTAGTACGTGTCGGATGAAGGATCGAACAGGTCTAGGTTCAGATAGAGAACCATCGCGTCAGTTTGGAAGTTGACGAATGGAACTATCTTGAACTCCTCGTAGTCCGTTCCATCGTAGAACCTAATGAAGAGCTCATCGTACATCGCGACCGGCTGAAGGAGCAGGAATACGCGAAACCGCATCGCGGACCAGTTCTCCGTCGCACTGAGCGTCGCGCGGCTCGTGAATGTCGTCGCGCTCGCCGGCGGATTAAACTCCAGATAGCTGAATCCGCTGGTCACGTAGGCGCCAGACCAGTTTGCGTGATCTCCGCGGAGCGTTAGGTATGCGACTAGGTTCGTGATGTCGAACTGCAGCGAAGGGTTCGCAGACGGCGCGGGGCTATCCTCGTCTGAGAGCGCAATGTATCCGTCGCTAACTGCCGACCAGTTACTGGCATCGGAATCGAGAGAGAACCGCTCCGTCCACGCCGTACTGTTGTAGAAGCGCCGGCCGTCGGTCACTGCGACATCGACAGAATCGACATTCGTCCAGCCCTCATCGGGGAAGTCGTACCCGAGCTCCCAGACCGTCGGGGGTGAGATCGGACCGTCCACGTCCGCGAAGAGCTCGACGCCCGCGCCGCCGGCGAATGCTCGAATCTCGACGGGGTTCAAGAGGTCGAGCAGTTGTCCTGCGGAGATGTACTCGTACTCAATCGACAGGTTCGTGACCGTTGCTTGGAATTGCCCGGCACCGCCTCCGCCATCGACCCGAAAGAAGACTTCGAGTTCCCAATCGGAGAGCTCATCAGTCTCGCTATCGCTGGTGCTTCCGCTGGCAGTCTGCCAGGCGCCCGCGAATGAATAGGCTCCGGTACCCGATACGACCGAAGCGATGATTCCAGGCGTCCCCCAGAGCGGCGAATCTGCGGTCTGGGTCTTCCGTTTAGACGCTGCGCGTACCTCGACTGTCGTGACTCCGCCGGCCCATACGTCGATCGTGAACGAGACTTGCAATCGTGCCCGGACGCCAACGACGTTGGTCGGCAGACTATCGTTCCCGCAGACGAGCTTTCGGTCGGTCTTCGTGCTGTCGTACGTGAAGACGCGATTGGTCTCGTCCCAGTTGCCATCAGCTTTCCCCGGTGAGGACCAGCCTTCGTCGCCATTGTTCACCCTACGATTGTTCGTATCGTACTGCTGGCTCGCGGTGACCGTCGTCGGTGGAGATGTCGGGTCCTCGAACGATGGCTGAGCCGTGACCCGCGCATTGCTGATGATCTCGTCGAGCAGCGCGCGCCAGGTCGTCTGCGACCACGAGACGGTCGCCAGATCCTCGCCGGCGATGACGGTCGTATTGCTCGACAGGAACGTACCCGTGTTGTTGAGCTTGAAGACTTCGCCCGTCTCCGGGCTCCGCATCCAGATGTCTCGCACTGCGGTAACGGATCCACCCGTACCCACCGCGTAGACGACCTCGAGCGGTATGAACACGACGAGCTCGCCCTGCTTGTGATCTGCCGTCAGCATCGGGTCGCGTGTCAGATTGAGCAGCGTGTTGGCGCTGGCGCCGGCGTACTGGATCGCCTCGCCGCCGACGTACACCAGACCGGCCGCCGGGAATCCGGTTGCATCCGACACTGTGAGCTGCGTAGCCGTCGTCGAGAGCGGCTGAGCAAGGGTGGTTTTCTCACCGACCTGCACGGCGAGACACGGAACCTTGTCTACCTCTCCGTACGGGACCGGAGGGCGCTTCCCGAGGTCCCGCGGAGACATGTCGGGGCCCACGACTGGAGCCGGAAGCAAGCCCTGGATTCGCTCCGTATCGAACGAGATCGTAATCGAGTCCTCGGTGACGTCGAGCACCTGCGACAGCTGGTACCGGCCGAGGACGATGTGCTCGTCGCCGGTGAGGGACGCGGGATCTTCGCCACCCGGTACCGCCGGATCCAGGAAGAGCTCGGCGACGACCAGGTCAGCAAACTCGAGGTTGACGCCGTCGAGCGTCTGCATCAGACGCGTACCGTCATCCTGGACGACGTTCGAGAGCACGAGCCGATAGGACTTTACGAGCTCGCCCTCGATGCTCGCACCGCTCGGCAGGTGCGGCATGCTCTCCGTTAGCTGCGGATCGGACTGCTGCACGTAGGGCATGAACTGGCGCAGCGTCCCGCTGTTCTCCCAGTCATACTCAAAGTATGATTCCGCCCAGTAGTACGTGGCCTCGACCGTCTTCGGCGTAGCAGCGTGATCGCTGTACGTGGTCAGGACGAAGAGGTTCACGAGCCGATGCGGGGCCCCTTCGATCAGTCGCGTCTGTCGTCCGGTAAGCGTCAGCACCGTTACGTCAGGACCTCTTCGAGCTGCATCTGGACGTCGTACAGCAGCACCCCGGCCGGCATGCGGCCAGTCTGCGTCTCGGTGTACTCGGTGAGGTGGCACACGACGGGGCGGGTGCGCTTCGGACGCTGGATCATCTTGGCCCATTCGATGTAGTAGAGAGAGGCGCTTGAGATCCAGTGATAGACGACGGAGGTCACTTGCGAGAGGTCCGCGGGCCTGTCGTTTCCGGTGATGAACGTCGTATCCGTCCACGTCTCCGGATCCCACGCGATGCGGTACCACTCATCGTCGAGCTCCTCGACGTCGACAACGTCTCCCAGGTTGTAGGTGGTGCTGCCAACGTACGGAGAAGCACCAGACAACAGACTGATCTTGAGCGACGCCTTGAAGTCCGGCATCGACGCGAGTGGAGCGCGAACCCAGACCTCGAGGATCGAATCACGCAGGTCGACTGTCGGCTCACCGGTCCGGTAGAACGAGCAAGCCCCTGCCGCGGAGGCAGTGCAGCGCACCACATCCTTTCCACCCGGACCGACACTCGACTGCACCGTCAGACCGCAATTCACAGTCGATGCACCCGACGCCGAGACGAAGTCGTCGATCACCGTCGGGCCGCCGGTATCGGGGTGCTGGTAGAGCAAGGTATTCTCGCGAATGCCAGCTTTCCGGTGCACGTAGCGGAGCAGCTCGAGATCGCTGCGGCGATTCGTGACGCCAGGAGGCTGCCCTACCGGCAGATGATCCCAGGCGAGGCTGTACCGAGCGCGTTCCGCACCGTGTTTCGTGGTCGTCACATATCCTGAGCGCGTCTCGCTAGAACTGACGTTCGGAATGACGCCGTTAGTCCACTGGTGCGCCGGACCCGCGTACGGCTGCAGCGTGCGTGTGAGCCAGAGCTCCGAAATCTCCGGCGCGGTGTAGCCCGCCGTCCCCGCCTCGATAAAGAGCTTCAGGTAGCGATAGTTCGGCGCTCCGCCGGCGTAGTACAGGTGCCAGTCGATCATGTCTGGCGGAGCGCAGTGATAGACCGCGTCGCCCCACGACACGGCGTCCTCGGGCGCGGCAGAAGGGTCCGCCTGGGCCACCGCGGCGTAGGAGGCGTCGTCAAGCGAATCCTCGATGTGCACGCGCACGTAGTTGCCGTGGAAGTTCGACCCCAGCACCACGACCCGATCGACCGGGATTCGATGTGTCACCGTCGGATGGATGGCCCGTGTCCACTTCAGGGTAGTCGCCGCCGCTGCGTTTGCTCGGCTGACGAGTTGCTGCTGCTGGTCGAGCATGCGGTCGAGCGGATACCCGGTGGCGGCAGTCCAGCCCGACAGGCTCCCCACGCCCTCATCGCGGAGCAGGTGATCGACGCAGAAGCGCGGGTTCTGGTACTGCGTCCACGCGTTTGCCAGGAAGGACACGCTAGATCCTTCCCGTGCGGCGCAGCGCCTGTGTGATCTCGTCCTCGGTAACGTTCACCGTGTAGACGGCGCCCGAGATTCCGGGGAACAGACCGCCACGATTGCCGAGCGTACTATCGACGAGCCGGCTTCCGCGTCCGGGACCGCCGAAGCTAACTCGCGTCCCTCCCTGCTCGAGCACAGCACCCTGCTTTAGAGCCGCAGTCGTCGCGGCGGCGCGTCCCTGGCTACGCGCCAGCGCATCGAACTCCGCCACCGTGAGCCGCACCTCCTCGCGCTGCGCGCGAAGTGCGATCGTGCCGGCCTCATTGGACCGCCGGAGCCCATCGGTGGACTTCGCCATCTGGTCGGTCGCGCGGCGCGCAAGCTCCTGCTCGGCCCGCGTCTCGAGAACTTCCTGTTTGTAGGCGTCGGTCGATTCCGCAGTCCCGTCGAGCACGGCACGGAGCGCTTCCTGCTCGAGCCCGAGCTTCTCGAGCGCCGACGTATACGTTGCCGCACCGATCTCGCCGTTCCTCCACGCCTGCTCGATACGTCCCTGAGCTGCGGTGGCCTCGACAAGCGCCCGCTCGACCTGGTCGAGCGTTCGCAGCCCGAGCTTCTGCAGCGTGAGGCTCAGCACCTCCGCGGCGGCAGCGTGGTCCTGGATGAGTTGCAGCTCGCGCTCGTGCGCGCGGAATAGGACATCGAGCGCCGCCGCCTCATCGCCGAGAACGGACGTCAGCGTCGCGAGGTTCTGGGTCAGGTCTTCACTCTCCGCCACGGTCCGCCGGAAGGCGTCTCGGGCGCCGGCGGTGGAATCCGTGACTGCCTCAACGGCAACCTTGAATCCAAGCCACGACCGCAGCGCCGCGTTGACCTTTGACGAGATGTCGACGACGGCGTCCCCGGCCTCGACGAGCTTCAGCTGCAGCCCGGTGCCGAGGAGCTTCAGATTCTGCCACCCGATCGCCAGGCGGTCGAATGAGATGCGGGATTTCTCAGTCGCGCCGCTGAGCCGATCCGTGAGCCTGGCCTGGAGGCTGATGGATTCGGTCAGCGCAGCGGAGTCGACGAACAGCGCGCCCTGCACCTCCTCCAGTCGGCGTTGTGCGTTCGCGAGGTTCTCGAGCGCGCCCTGGTACGTGCCGAGCGCCGCCGCTGCCTGTCCGCGGAACTTTTCGGCGATGAGGTCGGTCGCACCTCCTAGCCGGAGCTGCTCGGCCGTGAGCTGACGGATCTCCGGCGCGAAGTTCGCGACGTCGGCGGCGGACCCCTGCAGCGCACGGCCGAGGCGCCGCGCGGCCTCGGTAACGTTCAGCTGCGCGCCCTGGGCGAAGTCGAGCGTCGCCGACGCCAGATCCTTCGCCTGCTCGTTCGTGGCGCCGAAGCCCTTCGCGAGAGCGACGAGTTCCAGCACCTGCGACTGCGTGGCCGTAGTACCCGCCTGCAGCGCGTCCGCGTAGGCCTGGATGTCGTTGGAGGCCTCGCGCGTGAAGCTACCCGTCGACCGGAGCGCGGCCTCGAGCTTCGATATCGCTCGTTCCGACTCGGAGAAAGCCTTGATGCCATCTCCAATCTTGCTGAATAGAGCCCCCAGCGCCGCGGTGACTGCGACCGCGCCACCGAGCAACCCGACACCGAGCGCGACGCGCAGGCTTCCAATGCCAGCGACCAGCCGCTGGATCAGCGGAATCGCATCTACGTTGCCCTGGGAAAGCTGGCGGGTGACGTACGTGAGCAGCCGGACGCTGCGAACAGCGTTCGCGATGACCGGGGAGGCCTTGTCCTTCGCCTGGATCGTCGTTTCGACGCTGAACTTGCGCGCCATTCGGTCTCTACCCCGCCGCCGCTCAGTTGTACCGGAACAGCGCCTCGCTGCCGGCGGTCAAGCCCGTGCTGTGCCCCTCGATCTCCGCCACCAGTACCGAGCCGGTGGGCGCGGGCTTCATCCCGACGAGCTCCACGTTGCGCGCCTCGAAGTTGATCGCGTTGATCGTTTCGGCGGCTCCGGCAGCAGCGCCGAGCTGGAACCCCAGGTCCCCGGTCGGCGACGTGACGCGGATCAGCTCCTGGTACTCGAAGTCCGAGTCGCCGCTGTCGACGTAGATACTGGCGCTGACGTTGATTCTGCGGCCGCTCTGGATGACGCGCACGCCGCCCGCCTTCGCGGAATCCTGCGCCGTGCCCAGATCGTTTGCGATCGAGATTTCGAGCGACTCCCATCCGCGCGCCGATCCCCAGCTGGTCGTCACGCTCTCGACGGTCTGAGCGGACAGCGTGGCCTGGGACCCGTAGTCGAACGTCGGGAACGTCACGCCGTCGGCAAACGCATCGACGGATCCCACCTCGAGGCGAGCAGTCGCCAGGACGATGCCCGACGGCTGCACCGTGAATCGGAGGTCCCGGATGGTGCAGGACTTCAGAACCCACGAGAGATCGGCGATCCAGAGCTTGACGGTGCCGTACTTCGTGATGCCGCCCGAGGTCGCAGAGACGCGCGGCGTGTAGTCGTACACGGGAGCCGTGCCGTTCGCTCCGACGAGGCCGGCCATCTCGTGCAGCGCGTCGATACCGGCATCCGGCTTTGCCTCTCCGGCCGCCGGCGTCGCGGTGGCACCGTTGCCCTTGACCTGCCAGGTGACCTCGAGCCCGTCGGCTCCGACGCGCAGGAACGAACTCGCCTGCGGCGTGAACGATCCGGAGACATCGGCCACTGCGCGGTTTTCGCGGACGAACTTCGGCACGGTGATGCCGCTCGCGAAGTCCCCAGATTCCCGGTCGCCGAGCACGATTCCGTCCGTCTCGTCGAGCGCACCCGACAGTGCGGAGACCGTTGCGTTCACCGTGTCGATGTCGTTCTGAAGCCCAACCGCAAGTCCGATCTCGTAGCCCTGGTCTGCCATCGTCCCTACTCCTCCGTTACGTGTCGATCACGAGCTCGGCGCCGACGCCGTAGCTCAGTACGTTCCCGTCTCGCCTTACGTCGATCACAAGATCGGGCCCACTGCGAACCTCGTAGACGCCGGCGAGTGACTTCCACCAGGCGACTCCGGTCATCGCCGCTTGCAGCGTCACCATGTCCCCGGCGACGTGCGTCGCCTCGGTATCTCCGCCGACCAGGTCGAGGTGGTGGTGGACCTCGACGACGAATGACACGCCTTTCTTCGGCGCGGCGCTGTTGCGGCCGTCGTCGCTCTCGTACTGGCCGCGGATCTGGTAGCGAGTCTCGCCGACGGGAACAGCGTCGAGGTCGTCACGATGCTGCGATGTCACCATCCGCGAGGTCTGCGACGCGAGGGCGTCGATCTTCGTCACGAGCGCAGCGGTGACAGTCGCGAGCGTCGCCATCAGGCCGACCCCATCTGAGTCGTCACGATCACGACGCCGGCGCGCTCAGGCTTGCCGGCGAACTGGTGATCGACCACCGCACGAGAGCTGACGAACGCATCCTCGACGATGCCTGCAAGGGTCGGATCCGCCTCGACGGCATCGCGGAACGCATCGAGCACGACCGAGATCTCCTCCTGCGTCTTGTGCCTCGACCAGTAGTCGAACTGCACGGACACGGTCCGCGTCGCCTGCCGGTACGGCAGACGCGTCGCCGATTCGCTCGGGTCGTGCGCGAACACATGCGGCAGCTCGCCCGAGGTGAGATCGGATGACAGTCGTACGTCGCGCTCGAATCCCGTCGTGCTGGTCGGGATCGTCGCGTCGGCTGTCCGCCAGTGCGTCTCGAGGCGGGTGATGATTGCGCCAAACTCGCTCACACCCGGTCCCTCGCGCGCTCGAGCTCATCGACGAAGAAGTCGGGCACCCGCTCGAGCGCCGCCTGGAGCGCTGGTTTCGCAAATGGCTTCGCCTTCCGGTTGCCCTTGCCGAGTTCCCAGAACTCGGCCCAGAAGAGCGGCGTTCCCGCGCTCACGGAGTCAGGCGAGTTACTGAGGTCCGTCGCGAATGAGTCGCGGAGTTCTCCGGTTACGACGTCGAGACGGCGCGGACGCGGGCCGGATACGTTCGCCCGCATCTGCGCGACGAGCTCATCTGCGGCGCGCGCCAGCGATGCCTCGAGCACCTGAGGCGCGTGGATCCGATTGAGCATCTCGGCGAAGCGGCTGTCACCAGATAGGTATGTCTTGAACGTCACCGGCATCAGAACTGCTCCATGCGGCGGTAGGGCGCGAGCTGCGCCAGGACTTCGGGCGCCCACGCATCGACCATCCAGGTCGCCGTCGCGCCCTCGCCGCTCTCCGTGGTGCGCGATCCGAGCCGGCTTCCGCGGTGCCCGGTCCGGTTGAACTGCCAGACGACCTGCGTGGTCGCGGCTTCGGCGATGTCCTCGGGAATCGAAGAGTACCCGTGCGTGTAGTCGACCTCGATGTGCTGTCGACCTGCGGGCCAGACACCCGGCTCGCCGCCTGGCGTGTAGATGAGCCATCCCGCGGCGGCGTCCTCGATCGCGAAATCCGCAGCGTCTACGGCCGTGCCGCTGATCCGGACGTCCACGGATTCCGTCGTGACGAGCGGGAACTGGCGGAGCTGCAGGCGATCGCTCTTGCCCTGATGGTCGTGCTTTTCCGCGGTGACGGCGGTCTCGGTGAGCGTCCGACGGAGATGGGTCTCGATCCGCTGACTGACCGCGGCGATCAGCGTATTGAGGATCGCGTCGCTGCCCGAATCAGTGATCGAGGCATAATCCTTGACGCGGGACAGCGAGGTAAGAGCCACGCGTTACCCCTTCCGCGCCGGCGCGCCTCCCGCCTCGCCCGTCTCCGGAGGTCCGGGCTGCATCGCGGTACGGCGCCGGCGCCGGCGCGGCGCAGTCGACGGCGCCTTCCTGTCCGCCTCTTCGACTACGCGCGCCGGGCCGATCTCACGCGCGAACCCACCGGCGACCAGTGCCTGCGCTTCGCTCTCGGAGAGATCATCGGGCACGGTCAGCCGGTGGCCCGGTCTCAGAACGCCGGCCGGCGACGCCTGGAGCGTCAGCAGCTCGATCTCGTGCGGCACTCGCTAGCCTCCGTTCAGACGCCCATCACTCCTGCGAGGTCTGTTCCTTTCGAGGGTGGCCCAGGATGACGCTGGCACCGATCAGCGCCGCGCTCGCGTTGAGCGCGGGCGTGATCGTGAGCCGGCTGTACCGCTTCGCGCCGCGATAGCCCAGCTTCCGGACCTGGTTGTCGTCGTCGAAGATGAAGCTCGCGCCGGCCTCCGTCCCGAGCAGCTGAGCATCGGCCACCGCGGCGTTGTCGGTGAGGCTCGAGTTGTCACCATCCTCGAGCAGCACGGTGAACGTCGCATCGGCATCGCCGACGGATCCGATCTGGATCAGGTATTCGACCGAGTCGTGGTCCGCATGGTCGATGATCGTGCCCACGAGTGCCGTGTTGTCCGCCACGGACTGCGGGCTGATGACGTGCCGGTGGTCGATGACGTTGTGAAGATCCTGCATGGACGCTCCCCTCTCCTGGCTCGCCGGCGGCCGGACCGCCGGCGAGCGTTCACCTCACCGATCAGCCGAGCTTCACTCGGACGAACGCTTCCTCGGTCACCGGCATGCCGTCGCTCTCGAGGCGCCCGATGAAGCCGACCTGGTTCGTCTCCGCGTAGAGCTCCACCAGCCGCTGGATCTGCAGGTTCAGCGCATCCGCGATCCAGTAGTGCGAGAAGTCGCCGAGGATGCCGACGTATTGCGCCGTCATGAAAGTGTTCGGGACGTATTCGGAGATGTTGACCGGCAGGCCGAGCAGCCGATCCGGCTCCCCGGCACGCAGCGACTCCCGGTACAGGTAGTCGCCCTGGTCGTTCTGGAACTTGGCGATCTGCTTCATTCCGTCCCTGTGAAATGCCCACTCCGCACGCGGCCAGTAGGCCGCCTTCAGCGCATACTTCGCGTTGATGATGCCGTCCGCTGTCATCGCGGAGGACGTGTTGTCTGCCGACACGTCTCGATCCGTCGAGATCCCGTTCGTCGACGCCGTGAAGACGCCGAGCGGTTGCTGGCTCCCGTCGCCCAGCAGGAGCGCCTTCTCGAACGTGATGGCGAACTTGTAGGCGAGTCGCTCCCGGATGAACTGCTCGCCGGCGACCGCCGACTGCCGCAGGAAGTTCGCCGAAGCCTTCAGACGCTTCGCCAGCGGATGCGGCGACAGGGTGCGCTTCCCGAACGACATCGTCGAGTCTTCGGAGCCAGTCTGGAGCTCCGACGTCCAGTCGGAATCGGCCGGATCCGCCTCGAGGCGCGGTGCACCCAGACTCTGCGCCGACGGGATCTGGAACTTCATCGCCCGATCGCGGATGAAGACCATGTCGTCGACATCCTTCAGGATCATCTGGACCATCTGCTCGGGCGCGACCGTGTAGCCGCCTTCCACGTCCGATCCGACGGAGAGGGCGCGCTGCTCCTCCGGCGAGATGCCACCGAAGCCGCGTCCGAGCCAGCTGCGGAACGCCGCGCGGTACTCCTTCGCGGCACGCGGATTGCTCCGATCCTCGGGGTCGTCCTCGTCACCGTCGTCGAGGCCGCGGCGCCCGCGTTCCTCGCGCTCGGAGAGCTCACGCTCGGCTGCCTGCGTTCGCTCTTCGCGCTCGAGCAGGTCGACCTTCTCGCGGAGCTCGACCGCCTCGTCGAACGCCTTGTCGTAGGAGGCCTGCTCCTCGGCGGTGAGGGTCTCGCGACCCTCAGTCTTCGCCTTGTCGAGAATCGCGCGCGATGCGTCGATGGCCTTCTTGCGGAGCTGCAGGAGCTCTTGGATGGTCTTCACGACTTCGCCTCCTGAGATCGGGGCGAAGTCGGGTCCTGACGTTGGGAGTCCGAACGCGCCCCACGAGGTGCTTGGGTTGCGTCGAGGACGCCGGTCAGGAGTGGGCCATTGGGCCCGGCTCTTCTGGGTCGCTCGGGCGTCTCGCCGGTCAGGAGTGGGCCACTGGGCCCGGCTCATCTCGGGTCACGCCGCTGTCCGGAGATCAGACCGAGACGGACTCGAGATCGAGCGACCGGCTCAGGCTTCCGAGACCACGTCCGCCCTGTGCGGGCGGCGGGGCCTCTTTCCCCGTCGGAACGAATCTTGCCGAGATTTCCGCGGGCGTCAACCCCCGCAGTTTCAGCTGCGCCAGGAACGCCTCGAGATAGGCCTCCGTCAACTCCTCGGAGAGATCCAGCGAGCGCATGTCGATCGACGCAGCGGGGTAGGCTGGCTCGGAGACGGGCGAGACGTCGAAGAGCGCTACTTCGAGGAGCTCGCGGACGTTCTCGCCCCGCTCGACCGTCTGCGCATCCTTCACGACCCTGAAACCAAAACTGGCCTCGCGGACGTCGCGCCGCTCCATCGGCACGAGCACCAGGTCGCGGACCGTCTGCGTGTCGGGAGGCGTGATCGTCATCGCCAGGCCGTCGGAGTCCTCGGAGAGTTCGAGCGTCTCGGAAGATCGCCGACCGAGGATGATGTTCCGATCGTGGTTCCAGTAGGCCCGCACGTCCGCGCCTTCGCCGAGCGTCTTCGTGAACGCGCCAGGCCGAACTACTTCGCGGAATCCCCACATGGGCTCGGAGAGCGAGTTGAAGACCGCCGCATGACCGACGATCTTGCGAGCGCCGGCCTCGCCCTCCGCGCGGAGCTCCGTCGGGAAGCTCCGCACCTCACGCCCCGATACCGCCCGGTCAAACTTGCGTCGCATCGTCTCACCCCCCTGTCATCCGACCGGCGAGGCGTTTCGCCTCGACCGAGACGGACAGATTCACCTCTCGGAGTCCCCGATCTGTGAGCTCGCGCGCCCGCAGATCCTTCCACGTCTTGAGTTTCCCGAGCACGGTATGACTGTCGGCAGCGTCGGAGAGCTGGCTCCTGGACTCATCGGCATAGCTCTCCGCGATGTCGGTCGCGGCAGCGCGCGCAATCGCGCGCGCATCGAGTTCGGCGCCAAGTCCGACCATCTCCGCGAGGCGTTCAGCGAGCGCGGCGAACGCCGGCTCGAACGAGCGGCGCGCGAGCGCGCGCGCCTCGCCGGTGGCGCCATAGAATCCATCCAGGAAGGTTCTGAATCCCTCGAGGTCCTCGAAGTCGAGCGTCCGCGCGAGGGCGCGACGCACGTTGCGATCCTCGGCACGCACCAGCCGGGCGGCGGCGGCAGCGACCAGCGGTCGCACGACCGCGAGGATGCGGCGCTGATCCTCTGCACTCCGCCCTTCCGCCGGCGACGCCGGATCGGATCCAGTCGCCTGCATCTCGGCCGCCTGCGAGACCGGGACCATGTTCAGCTGTACGAAGTGCTCGTCTCCGCCGTCGAATGGATTGTGATTCTCGAGGCTGCGGATCTCGTTCGGCGAGAGCGCTCCGAGCTGGAATAGCTTCGTGTAGAACTCGCCGCGGGCCGCCATATCGCCACGCAGCAGGCCATCGACCAGGAACTCGACGAAATGCGTTCGGTGCTCGAGTGGCGACAGGAGCCTCGACGAGAGAGCCTGCTCGATGCGCGTAAACCACGGCATCATCGAGTATCGCACGAACGCGATTGCCTGCTCCGAGATGTTGCTGAACGTCGCTTTTTCGAGATCGTTCAGCATGTGCGCCGGTAGGTTGAACCACCTCGCGATTTCGGTGACCTGGAATCGGCGACTCTGGAGGAACTGCGCGTCCTCCTGCGTCATCCCGATCGGCTCCCACTTCATGCCGTCCTCGAGGATCACGACGCGATGGAAGTTCTCGACGCCGCCGTGGGTATCCGAGAGCGACTGCCGGAGACGCTTGCGGTTCTCCTCCGCGAGTTCGCCTTCGCCGAGGTTCTTGCCGGGCGGCATCATCATCGCGCCACGCGGCGATGATCCGTTGGAGAAGAAACGCCCCGCGTACTGATCGAGTGCGAGCCCGACGCCTATCGACTCACGTGCAAGTGATACAACGGACATGCCCCAGAGCGTCCGGAGGCGCAGGATCTTCTGATCCGCGAGGTCGACCATTCCGCCACCGGAGACGTCGACCTTGTAGCGACGTTGTCCGCCTTCTGTTCGATACGGATGCACGCGGTCGGGGTGTAGCGGCCAGAGCTCCCGGACCGCACCGCCGCGGTCCATCACGATCTCGGAGTACGCGTTACCGCGAAGCGCCAAGTGACCGACCATCGACTCGCGCCACTCGAAGCTCGTCTGCTCTGGATTCGGCTGCGTGGCGAGGACAGGAAAGAGCGGGTGCTCCGTCGCGCGGCGCTTGCCCTGCTCGCCCGTCCGCTCGTAGGTCAGCAGCGGGACCTGCGCGACCGTCTCCGAGATGATGCGGACCGCTTGGTAGACCGCGGAGTACGACATCGCCCGGTCGGGCGACACCGCAACGCCGGAGGCCGTCGCAGTCCCGAGCCCCAGCAGGCTGACGAGACCCGGGTCCTTCGGGTGGAGCGGATTGACGGCCGTCGTCGCCCGAGACTCGAATGTGCGCGCTAGCAGACCCATGACTAGCGTCCGCCGACGCGCGCCCGAAGCAGCGCCATCAGGAGCCCGAGGCTCGCATAGAGGATCCCCCCCACGATCCAGCCTAGCGGAGCATAGATCAGACTGGCCCCGTAGGCTGCAGCCCCGATCCCTCCGAGCGTGAGGAGATCCTGCAGGTCGAGGGAGAACCGCCTCCACACCACCGCCAGCGCACGCCCCATCCGCGTCATACCGAGACGAACCCACGCTTTGCGTAGATCGACTCCGCAGGCTCTGATTCGCCGGCCATCGCCCGAGAGGTCGCGAGGATCAGCGCGACCATGCCGTCGATCTTCTTGTGACTCATCTTGTTTGCCGGCTTGACGGGACGCACGGCGCCGTCGTGCTCGCGGGCCTCGAGGTTGTCCGCCATCCAGCGCAGAATCGGGTGCCCGCCGTGACGGAGACGCTGCGAGAGAACCCTGTTCTCGACGAGCTTCATCGCCGGCGACATGTTCAGGTAGTTCGGCGCGACCTTCACCATCTCGAAGCCGGCGTCCTGGAGCTCGAGCGACGTCTCCGTCGCGTTCCAGCCGTCATACCCGATCTCGACCGTGCGAAAGGGTTCCAGCAGCGCCTGGATGTCCTCGCGGACCCGCCGGTAGTCGATCACGTTGCCCTCGGTCACCGTGATCCACCCTTCGCGCTCCCAGACGTCATAGGGGATCTTGTGGGTGCGGACGCGCTCGGCGAGGCCCTCCTCCGGGATCCAGAACCGACAGACCACGTCCCAATAGCCAGCGTCGCCGGCATCGGAGCTCGGCGGGAAGAGTGTTACGAATGCGGTCACATCGTCATTTGTCGAGAGGTCGAGCCCGCCGTAGCAGACGTCTCCGACCCGGGCCTGCTCGATCTCGAGCGGCATCAGGTCACCGCGGCAGGCATCCCACGCCACGAGATCGAGGTAGCGCGTCGTAGCACGCATCCACTGGTTGAGCCTCAGACGGCGGATGGAGTTCTGCTTCCGCGGCGACTGTTCCGCCTGGCGCACCTGGTCGGCCAGCTCGACCGGATCGATCGTGACGCCGAGACTTGGATTCGCCTTCACCCAGACCGCCGGATCGCGCCAGTCGTCATCCTCGGAGAGCGCGAAGATCAGCGCGAAGAGCGTGTCATCCTCGACGCCACCGCGGAGGACACTCGTCGCATAGTCGCGCTGCGCGTAGCAGTAGCTCGTCTCGTCCGAACCAGCCGTCGTGATCGCGAAGATGAGCGGCGACGTCCGAGCCCCGGTCGCCGTGTCGAGGACGCTGTAGAGCTCTCCGTCCGGGTGCGCGTGCAGCTCGTCGATCAGCGCGCAATGAATATTCAGACCGTCGAGCGTTCTCGAGTCGGCCCCGAGCGGCTCGTACTTCGACGCCGTCTGTGAGCTCGAGATGTTGTTCCGAAACGTCTCGAGGTGGGAGGAGAGCTCGGGCGACTTCCGGACCATCTGCACGGCCTCGGAGTGCATGATCTTCGCCTGGTCCTTCTTCGTCGCGGCCGTGTAGATTTCCGCTCCCGGCTCGCCGTCGCCCGCGAGCATGTAGAGCCCGACGCCGGCGAGGAACGTCGTCTTGCCATTCTTCCGCGCTACCTCCGAGTAGGCTTCGCGGAAGCGACGGCCGCCGCCGGCGCGATACCAGCCGAAGAGTTCCCACAGCGTGAACTCTTGCCACGGCTCGAGCTTGAAGACTTCGCCCGCCCAGCGCCCCTTCGAGTGGCGCAAGAACGCGAAGAACGTCAGGACGTGCTCGGCGGCGTTCGCATCGAACCAGAGGCCGCGTCGCTTGCCCTCGCGGTGATCGCGCAGTGAGCGCTCGCAGGCGAGCCGCGTCAACTCGCCGACGACCACTTCGCCACGCAGCACGGCCCATGCCCACGGGTGGAGCTTCGGCGGTTTACGCCCGGTCTTCGCCACCTGCCCTCCGCCCGAGGAAGCTCTCGAATGCGTCTGGCTCTCCGGATGCCACGACCTGCAGGCGAGATCGCGAGCTCGGCGTCAGGCCGAACTCGGAAAGCATCGACGAGATGCGGCGCCAGGCGTCGGAGGCTACCCCGACCGCCGGGTGCTTCCGGACGATCCTGTTCCCGGCGGCGTCGAGGGTGTCGTAGTACGTGCCCTCGAGATCGAGCGTCCCGCGCGCCTCGCGCCACTCCGCCCAGGCCTGCACGAGTGCCGTCAGCGCCGGACCATCGGACACCGTGACGACGCCCATCGGCTCGAGCGCGGCCGCAAGCGTCCCCCATGCCTCGAGCTCGAGCGCATGCAGCCAGTCGGGCGGATCCGGAATCCCACGAGGCGGAGTAGGCTCGCGATCGTTCACCCCCCGGTGACCCGGGTCACCGCGGAGGACACGGAGCTGCGTGGGCGTCCTCTTCCGGCCGGATCCGCCCCGGCGCCCGCCGCTAGGCATCGCGACCGACCGCGAGATCCGACAGATCGAATACCAACCTCATTTCCACACCTCTAAAATTCCCCTTTTGAAACCGCGACGGCCTCTTTCTGACTTCCTCCGCTGTCTTGACCCCCTACGCCTGCAGCGATTCGACCCACCCTTCCCCCTCCGATCACGACTCGCGCGCCGACCGTCGCGAATTTCCGAACCCGCCATCCTCGCGCGCAGTCTTCCGGGCGTGACACGACGCGCATAGCGCCTGCAGGTTCTCGGCCGAATCCGTTCCGCCGCGCCTACGCGGTACGACGTGGTCGACGTGACTCGCGCGAGCGTACTCGCAGGCGACGCACACCGGAGACTTCTGTAGCACGGCGGCACGAATGCGGCGCCAGGTGACCGAGGCATAGCCACGCGCTGCCGCGCTCAATCCGCGGGCGTCCACCTCTAGCTTCCGCGCGCGCTCGCACGGCGCGCAGTGCGCGCCGCGGAACGCACGGCCGCACCGCCCGCACGCGCGCGCAGTGGCCCGCACAGGCTTCGAGTCGCGCTCCCTCCGAGGATCTGAGCCCGGCAGACGGATCATTTCAACGACCCCCTTGCATATCATGTATCCCGAGTTACAATATACCCATCGTCCAATCACGGACGACACGAGGAGAAACGGAAATGACCCATCGACACCGCGCAGAAAAGTCTACTGACCGACCGTTCGCCGGCCCCGTGGCGCGCCGCCAGACCGTCGCCGCACACGGAAATATCACTCGTATCGAGGTCTGCGCCTGCGGCGCGCAGCGGAGCGTCGCGATCAACGGTGTCCATCGGGAGCGGGGCGAGTGGCTCGATCCGCAGCCCGGGCCGGCGCCGAAGTACGCCGGAGGAAGCCGAGTCGTCTCGGTGAGGTTGCCGCGCGGACTGGTCGACGAGCTCGACGACGAGGCGGCGCGATCGGGCACCGCGCGGTCCGATGTGATCGTCGAGCGCCTCCAGCGGTAGCGCACTCACTCGGTAGCCTCCTCGAGTTTCTCGATCGCGCGCTCGAGATAGACCGCCGCGTCGACGAGCTCCTGCTGCGCCTCGCGGAGCCAGTAGACGGGGCCGAGCTGCTGCCGGGCGGGGTCCTCCGGGTACTTGGCGAGACCCTTCGCGGACTGTGCGTCGATGAGCTCGTGCAGGCGCCCGAAGTGTCGGCTGAATCCGTTCGTGCCACCGGGCTCTGTGCCGCTCAGTGCCTCAGCGACGTGCCGCTCGAGGGCCTTTACCGGTGCCGACGCCGGACGCTTTATTTCTGTCGGTACGGGGGCCGGCAGCGCGGGAGCGCGCTCGTCAGGCCAGACGGCGCGGACATCCTGCCACTCGAGCCGCAGCGCCTCGAGGATCTGCCGCTTCGTTTTGCGGTGGCAGGAACCACTGCGCTCGGCCAGTCGGATCGTGTTCTCGCTCAGCCCGGAGCGTTCGGCCAGCGCGGCTTGCGAGAGACCGCGATTCTGGCGGATCAAGACGAGATTCGAGCGACTCATTGGATTTCCTCGATCAGCACGGTGAGGAACGAACCACCGCGCGGTGCCGGCTCCCATCGGTACTCCTGATCGACTAGCACGAGCGGGTTGTCGTCCTGCAGCACGCCACACTTCACGAATCCGTCGAGCAACGCTTTGAACGAGTGCGCGAGATTCTCGAAGTCAGGTTGGGCGAATGAATGCCGCGTGCAGACGATCCGGGCGCGTTGGAGTGTTAGTTTCGGCCTGGCTCGCTCGACCATCACCGCTTCGGCGACGCGCCGGTGCCAACCCTGGCGCTCCGCATGCACAGCTCGCCAGTGCCCCTTGCCCGCCTGAAGCTTCGGCAGCGGCGCGGCGAAGCGGAACGTATGCGCGTACGCCTCGCCGCCCATCACCGGCGCACCTCGGAGACCAGGTCCGCGACGACGTGGCGATCGAGATCGGCGCCCACGGAGTCGAGCGCAGACTCCCGCTGCGCGTCCCGATCCGCGCGGGACACGCCCCAGGCGAGCACGCCGACGAACGCGATCGAAGCCGCGAAGAGTCCGGCCAGGAGCAACGCGACGACCATCAGTGCAATGCGCATCGCTGACCGCTTGCATCGACCGGGGCCCGGAGGTTGACGACCTCGCCGCCGGCCAACGCCGGCGCGGCCGTCTGCCGGGAGTGGATCGCGGCCGCGCAGTCGGCGCACTGCCTCTGCCGGGAGTGGATCGCGGCCGCGCAGTCGGCGCACCGATGGAGCCTCCATCCCTGCCGCGGCCGCTCCCGGATCTCGAAACAATCTCCGCACGAGACGCACCGCACGGACGCCCAATCGCCCCCCTCAGAACGGAACATCGTCTGACGCCTCCTGTCGCGCGGGTACGGCGGAACGCAGACCGAGCGCGCCACCGAGCACATCCGCGAGTGATGGATTCGTCTCAATTAGCTGCCGATACTCGCTGCGAGCGGCGGACCACTTGGACTGCCATTCCTCGACCAGCGAGGCCACGGTGCAGCACGGCCAGTCGTGCGGGATCTCGTACGGGGGCAACCCGACCTCGCCGCGGACGCCGTTGACGACGAGCTCCACGTAGTACCGACGTTCGCCCGAGCCCACCTGCCGCTCGACCCGCGCGCGCTCTCGCGCGAGGTCTTGCTGGTCGGTTCTCTTGCGGTCGTCGCCGCGCTCGTTCTCACGCTGCTGCAGGCGATTCGCCGCGTCGCGGATGTCGCCCGGCTTCGGCCGCCGGCCGAGCGTCCAGGTCCGCTCGAGCTCGGCGCAGGCCGAGAAAAACGCCGTGACCGGGATGTCCTCGCAGGCCGCCACGTAGTGCGGCACCAGCGCCTCGAGATCGTCGGAGGGCGTTCCGTGGAGCTCGAGCAGCGAGCGGAGCTTCTGGGAGAACAGCGGGGTCATGGACTCGTCCTCCCGGCAGCACGCAATTCGCGCCGCTCACTGCGTTGCCGGCGTCGTGCTTCCCGCTCGGCCTCCTCGGCGGCGCGCCGCGCCCGCACGCGCATCGAGCTCCGGTCGGGGTCCGGCCAGCTCTCCGGCTCGTCGGTGAATCCCCACCCCTCGGGTGGCGCGCGCTTCGGGTCTGGACTCGTGCCCGGGGCCCGATCCGGATCCGAGAGCGGATCGTGGGGTTCCTGATCGAAAATCCCCCCGGGTCCCCCCCCGCTTGTCGGGGGGGTTAGGGGGGGTTTGGTAGGGGTAGGGGTAGGGGTAGGGGTAGTAGACGGAGTTTGGACGGACTCCTGTCGGAGTTCCAACGGAGTGAATCCCTGTAATTCCGACCACTTGAGAACGTGATACGTTATGGTGCCGTCTCCGTACGAGACCCGTAGAAGTCCGCCGGCAGCCAGCCGGTCGAACGCCGGCCGGGCGTAGGCGAAGCGCTCACGGCGCGCTACCGCGCAGGCCGCGAACCTGTCGAGAGTCGCTTTTCCGTCTCGCGACTTCTGCCGATTGAGGACTGCGAGCAGCTTCACGTAGAGGCCGAGGTCCGCCAGATCGAGGCGGCCGAGCTTCGGATCGTCAAGGATGTCCTCCATGACGCGAAACCAGCGGCGCTTGTCGCTCGGGTACTGCTTGCGTCCCAACCCCACCCCCCAGGTGGTCACATCCATGTACTAGGCGGGCTCTGAGTTCGCCTTCCAGTCGAGCAGCTCGTCGAGCGTGATCTCGCCGCCCATCGCATCCCGGAGCGCCTTCGCGGCATCGCGCCCGGCGAACTCGTGACCGTTGACGATCTGGTTCAGATAGCCGTACGAGATACGCGCGCGGGCGGCGAGATCCTTCTGCGAGATCCCGTGACGAGCGCAGTACGCCTTGATCGGGTGCGGATGCTCCACGGGATCGGAATTTCCGATACGGAAGGCGAAAAGTCAAGGGCTTTGACGTGACGCCTTCTATCGGTTTACCCTGTAGGAAATACAACCCGCGCCTTCGTACCCTCTCGAGAGAGGGAGGCGAAGCCATGCGACACAAGCACGACACGACCGCAGTCGAGCCGTGGAAGGTCGAGATGGGGCGACGAATCGCCGCCGCGCGCGAGAAGCTAGCGCTGAACCAGACCGAGTTTGGCCGGCGGTGCGGCGTGACGCAGGCCACGGTGTCCGGCTGGGAAACGGGCGCGCACCAGATGACGGTCGCGACCCTGAAGGCGGTCGTCGAGCTCACAGGCGAGCCCTCGTCGTACTTCGTGCCGGAAGCGCTCCGCAGGCGAGACTCGATCGAAGCGCTCGCACTGACGCTCTCAGGCCGCGTGAGCTACGACCATCTCGCAGCACTGGTCGCGATGCCCGAAACGGAGCTGCAGAAGGGTCTCGACGCGATGATCGGGGCTTGGACCGTCGAGCTCCGCCGGTCACGCAGACTCAAGTAGCGGGGTAAAGGCGAGCTCCGCGCGCGCGAGTGCTTGGCACTCGCGACAGCTACCCCCGACAAGCTGCATCGCGGCTTGCTTCCCTTCCGGGGTGAGCCGCGGCCAGGAGCCGAAGTAGCGCGCTACTTCGGCAGATGGGCGCATTCAGACGATGTCGCCCGATTTCGTCCCATCGTACGTGCCTCGCGATCGACTATCGGTTTTTCCGATTAATCCCTGTTGCGTATCGGTTCAGCTTGTCATAGGTTAACCCGATACCACGATCGGGAGGGGAGACCAGATGCTTCGCACCGTACCGGCCGACTGGCAGCTCGCGCGGGACCACCAGACGCAGCGCGTCGGCGACGCGCCGCAGCTCGCCGAGCAGCCCGAGCGCCAGGTCGAGAAGATGGGCGCCGGCATCTACCGGCTCCGCTTCGCCGGCGCCGGCCGCACGTTCGTCGCCGCGCGCCACAGCGGCGACGGCTGGCGTCTGTTCGAGACGACGGAATCGTCGGCGCACTACATCAGCGACCACTCGACGCTGACGGAGGCCGATCTCGCGGCCGCGTCGATCGTCGACCAGGGGGTGAGAACCGAATGAGCGACCTCGAAGTAGTGAAGCCCGATAGCGATGGCGTCGTGCGGCCGATGGGCGTGGCCGAGCGTCAGTCGATGCTGCCGGCGGTATCGACGATCGCCGGCGAGCTCGTGCTCTCGACCCTCGACGAGATCGAGCGGGTCGCGACGGCCTGCGCCGCGAGCGGGTACTACAAGGATGTCCGCGACGCATCGCAGGCCGTCGTGAAGATGCTCGCCGGCCGCGAGATGGGGATCGGTCCGGTGCGCGCCCTGGCCGAGATCCACATCGTCGAGGGCAAGCCGACGGCGGCCGCGACCGCAATCGCTGCGAACGTCAAGAAGAGCGGCCGCTACGACTACCGCGTCCGCGAGCGGTCGAACGAACGCTGCGAGATCGAGTTCTTCGAGCGCGGTGAGTCGGTCGGATCCGTCGAGTGGACACTCGAGGACGCGAAGCGCGCCGGCCTCGCCAACAAGCAGAACTGGCAACGCTATCCGCGCGCGATGCTCTTCGCGCGGGCCATGACCGAGGGTGTCCGGTCGTTCTGCCCCGACGCCGCCGGCGGTGTCGTCTACACCGCCGAGGAGCTCGGCGCTGCGCTCGCGGACGACGGCGTGACCCCGATCGACGTGACGCCGACCCGGAGACCGTCGGCGCCGTCGGAGAAGCCGGCGAAGAAGAGCGCGAAGAAGAGCGTGTCGAAGAGCGCAGACAAGCCGGCGAGCGTCGACGACTACGATCCTCCGATCGCGAAGAGCGCGACGGCCCTCGAGACGATTCAGCAGGCGGTACGCGCGCGTCTCGAGCTGTGCGGCGTCGATCCGGAGAACTGGCCCGGGGTCGCGAAGTCCTGCTGCGCGGCGATCGGATTCACCGGCGCATCGGACACGCCGTCATCGAAGCTCGGGGACCTGTTGTCCGCGGTCGAATCCTGGACGCCTCCGGGCGAGGAGCCGCCGACGATCGACGCGGAGCAGGAGGCACGGCTGCGGGCGAAGGCGACAGAACTCTTCGGCGCCGGCGCCGGCGATGCGACTCTGGTCGCGGTCGTGAAGAAGCTCGGAGCTCCGACGGTGTCGGACCTCTGGATGCACCTGATCGGCCGGGCGGAGGCGGACCTCGCCAAGATCGCGATGGCGCGCGGTGAGGCATTCTAATGCGGATTCTCCTCCTGCTGCTCGCCCTCGCGCTCTCCGGCATCGTCGGGTTCTTCCTCGGGGCTGCACCGCTCGACGTCGACCGGCTCGTGATCGACGTGCAGCCGGAGGACGAGTGCCGGCGCGTTGACGGATGACCGACCGCGCGAGACGGAATGATTTTCCCGCACAGGGCGGGACGGCCGGCCGTCGAGAGTTTCATTGAAGGATCTCTGGGCGGCCGGCTTGGAGGGCACACTGAATGCTCCGTGAACCTTGCGAACCGGGGAAAGCGTTGACCGTCGCAGGCACCCACGGCCCCGCGTTCGACGCGCGCGTCGACGGCGAGCGGATTGCCCGCCAGCACGAGCGGATCCGGGACTACATGCTCCCGCGCGGCGGACCGTGGCGGACGCTCGCCGAGATCGCCGGCGCGCTCGAGTATCCGGAGGCGTCGGTCTCCGCGCAGCTACGGCACCTGCGAAAGCCGGCCTTCGGCGCGTTCGTGGTCGAGAAACGCCGCCGCGATGGTGCAGGGCTGTGGGAGTACCGCGTGTCGCGGCCCGCAACGCCGGCGGGACGCGAGCCCGTGCAGGAGCGGCTCCTGTGACGCACAACAGAGTCAAATATGCGTGGGCGATCGTGACCCGGCAAGGCTTTAGAAAGCGGTGGGTATACCAAAACTTCTTCGTCCACGAGGGTGACGTGGTCCTCTACGGCACCCGAGCCGAGGCTCGCGAGGCCGCGGCGGCACTGCGGACACCCACTCGCTACGACGGTTGGTTTCGGTCCGCAACGCCCGTGCGGGTGCGCGTGACCGTCGCGGTCGTCGAGTGACGACGCAGAAGAAGGAGTGGGAAGCGTGAAGGAGCTCCGACACCTCTACAGTGACCGCGGCTTCCATTTGCTCCGCGAGGGCAAGGCCGAGACCGCCGTCTACATCGCCGCATGTCATCGGTTCAGCCGACCCGAAGCGCTCGCGCATTGGTCCCCTCGGTACAGCCGCGACGCGCTGGCTCGCATCCTCGATAGCGATGGAACCGACGCCAGGACCAACAAGTACGACGACGTGCGATGGTGGGCGGCGCTGGCGGACCGATCCGCCGGACGGAATCTCGCGTGGGCACGCACCGATACGGACACCGACGTGCGACGGGTGGCGGCAATGGCGGACGATTTCGCCGGACGGAATCTCGCGTGGGCACGCACCGATACGGACACCGACGTGCGACGGTGGGCGGCAATGGCGGACGATTTCGCCG
>Ga0210123_1000505_pt1 | contig 24034 bp, 19 predicted proteins | sample Muzzi_PWB_D2_FD_185535 | JGI IMG/M metagenome (GOLD analysis project Ga0210123, IMG submission 185535) | Wetland microbial communities from San Francisco Bay, California, USA, that impact long-term carbon sequestration - Muzzi_PWB_D2 (SPAdes) | ecosystem: Environmental > Aquatic > Marine >... | reverse complement strand
TGCTTCGGCCGGTGTCGGAACCGCAAGTCTTCTTTTTATACGCAGGATTCGAAAAGGGCGCTTTTGATGAAGCCCGCTCTGGATTTCATTCTGGTGCGTAAATCTGGTTTGAAAAGTCGCATCACCATGGCCATGCTCCTGTGGAGCCTGGCCGTCGGCCTGCCGGGGTGCATGGCCCAGACCGGCAACCCATCCGGGACGGCCGCAGTTTCGCCGACCTTCGATGGACCGCAAGTTTTAAAAGACATGCTTCCGCTGGATCTGTCTGCGGCGCCCCGGCCTTTCCCGGTGTCTATTCAGCGATATTTTGATTATTATGGCCTTGGCTTTGGCGCCGAACGCCATTTTTTCGGTTATTTTACTTCCCATAAGTTTCGCATCAGCGCTCAGGTATGGCTTCCGCGGGATCCCAGGGGCACCATGTTTTTGTTGCACGGCTACCTGGATCATGCCGCCACCCTCAGACATCTCATCGGAGCGGCTATCGCGCGACGCTATGCCGTGGCCGTATTCGATCTGCCCGGACACGGCCTCTCTTCCGGCGAACGCGGCGCCATTGATGTTTTCGACGATTATGTCCGGGTCTTTGGGGATTTTATGGCATTGTGCGCTCCGCATCTACCGCACCCTTTTCACCTGGTGGGCCACAGTACCGGTTGCGCCATTGCATTGGCGTATCTGCACCGGACGCCCGCGGCAGGGTTCGACAGGGCCGTCTTTCTATCTCCTCTGGTGCATCATGCCCATTGGCGACTGGCCAAGTTCGGCATTTTTATGGCCCAATGGTTTGTCGATGCCATTGATCGAAGTTACCGCCGGAATTCTTCCGATGCGCATTTTGTGGCATTCGTTCGACAAGATCCGCTGCAGGGCAAACGGGTAACCATCAAATTCCTCAAGGCCCTCTATGCCTGGGAACAACGCGCCCGGCAGTACGCTCCCATGCCGCAATCCCTGCTGATGATTCAAGGGGCCGAGGACGAGATTGTCGACTGGCAATATAACCTGCCGTTTTTAAAAACCAAACTCACCGGTGCCTCGGTGAAATTGGTGGAGACGGCCAGGCATCAACTGGCCAATGAAAGCAGCGAGATTCGAAAAGAAGTATTAATGCGCACCTTTGAATTTCTATCATCCGGGGGGCGTTAAGATATTGAACATCTCTTGGATGGCAGTGCGGTTGTACTTTCCGGTGGATGACAGCGGCATTTGCTCTGTGACCTTGATGTTGCGCGGCCGGGCATAGGGCGGCAATTGCTGACGTGCCGCCTCGTACAGGCGGTCTTCTTCGGCCTTTCCTTCCACCAGGGCAACGATTTCGTTTTCTCTTCCGCTTTGTACCGGAACGGCAAAAACGTATGCATCCCGAACGCCGCTGACCTGCATCAGAATTTCCCTTGTTTTGGCCAGATCCACCCTTTTGCCGCCGACTTTGACAATACCGTCGGAGCGCCCCAGAATGACGAAGCCGCCGGGCTCCTGCCATGCCGCCCGGTCGGCGGTCTCGAAAAAGCCCTGGTCGTTCTTGATCAGTTCAGGGGAAAGAAAGGGGGAGCGCACGCCCAGATGCTCGTCCGCTATCTGCACCTCAAGGCACTCAAAGGGATGGAGTGCCGTCTGTCCCATGGCGCGGTTGCGTCGGGCAATGCCTCCGGTTTCAGTGGAACCGTAGATTTCCGTGACACCAATGCCCGTGGTTTTATAAAATTCCAGGCTGTCCTCCTCCGCCAGCGCGCCGGCGGATGAAAAAGCCGCTCGCACCCGGTGGCGGGGGATGGGGGTCTTCTTCAGCGCGCGGTAATGGGCCGGAATGCTCACCAGGATGGTGGCCTGGGTGGTCTCGAGGTGGTGAATGATCTCATTGGGAAAGGAGGGTGTCGCCACGCTGACGCTGGCGCCCGACACCAATGGCAGCAGAATGGCGTAGAGCAATCCATAGATATGATTTGCAGGCACTGTTGCAAGGATTTTGTCGCCGGAGGTTACCTTGAACGTCTTGGACAGATAGGCGACCTCCATCAGCAGGTTACGGGGGGTTTTGGACCAGACCTGAGGTGCGCCGGTGGAACCTCCGGTGAACAGGTAAAGCCAGGTCTTATCCTGTGAAATGCATGCTGTCGAAAGCCACTCTTGCGCCGCGTCCGGCGGTTGGGACCACGACAGGGGTTTCACCCCCGGCGGCAGTTCGCCGGGTTCGTCCGTCAAGGCATGGGTGAAGGGAATACTTTGTCGCGCGGCGGCCAATGTCGCTTTGTCGAAGGCATAAGGCATCACCAGCGGTGGACCGCCGCACAGTGCCGCCAGCAGGGCTGCGGTCACACGCCCTCTATGATCGGTTGCCAGGCAGATCGGCGGCGCATCCCCATCATTCGGCTTCAGCTGGCCCTTGATGGCCTCCTTTGCGGCATAGAGCTGCGCATAAGTGAGATCCTCCACCACAAATGGATGGTCCGCGCATTGCGGCTCTGAAGCCAATGATTCGATAAGCTGCTGAGCGTCCGTTAAGTCAATGGGTGCATCGGGGATGGTTTCCATGGTATTCCTTCACCTGTTACAGAATGCAGGCCGGCAGGATAGGCCAGCAAATGAAACCTGTCAATAGGATGGTGAATCGATTTCAAGGGTGATCGACTGCAGCCGGCGGCGTGCCATATTCAACAATTTCGTCTATGGTCGGCAAGAATGTCAAATGTCATCAGGGAGCTCAGTAAAGCGCTTGACAAATGCCCGTGCCGACCGTAACTATTTAATATATCTTTCTGAAATTCATGACCCCCATATGCTTGTGCGCCACTGATCGCGGCTGACGCAGCCACCTTTTCCTGCAGAACAGCTGTATTCGGGACCTGTTTGCGGAAGCTCCAAAGTTTGCGATATGTCGGCATGATGCCGTTTGGGTATGAATCTTTAAGCGAGGAGGGTGAAATGAGAGGGAGGAGACGATTGAACCGGTCGGCCATTGGATTGGCGCTGCTATCGGTAATATTGGTATGGAGTGGTTGTGCGACGGCGCCGCCGTCCAACGTCAAAGCCGTTGATTGTGCGGCCTCGAAGATTGCATGGGAGGTCGGCGATGCAGCGGAAGTTGTGAACTTCAGTTGTGCCATGGGCAAGCAGGGCATGGACCCAGCGTTGATCTTTACGGTGGCGGTGAAAAATGTGACCGCCAAACCGTTGCGCTACCGTGTTAATATTTTCCTGCTGGACATGGACAAAGCCGCCGGGCATCTGGTACCCCGCAAAGGCAAACCCCCCCAGGTGGCGCCCGGCGCAACTTCTACGGCCAAAATCCCCTTCATCAAAACCACGGATATGCCCCGCAAGATTCTTGTGCGGGTGGTCCCCATGAGTGAGTAATCCCATTGAATACAATTTCATTGAATCGGCTAATCCAGGGAGGATCCATATATGAGACGCAATAATCAACATCATTGGTGGTTTTTGGCATTGGCCCTTGTCATGGTTCTGCTGGCTGGAACGGCAACGGCCAAAACCACGTTTATTTCCATCGGCACCGGCGGTACCGGTGGCATTTACTATCCCTACGGCGGCGGCGTAGCCGAGATCTGGTCTAAATATGTGCCCGGTGTCAAGGCCGTGGCAGAGGTAACCGGCGCCAGCGTCGAGAATGTTAAGCTGGCCCACAAAGGCGAGACCGTGGTGGGCGAGGTGATGGGCGATGTCGCCGTGGCCGGGTTTCAAGGCACATCCAAGTTCAAGGGCAAAAAACATGACATTCTGGGCATGGCCATCATGTACCCCAATTTGCTGCAGGTGGTAGCGCTTAAGTCGAGCGGCATCACCAACATCGAACAGGTAAAGGGCCGCAGCATCAGCACGGGAAGCCCGGGCAGCGGCACCAATTTCATGGCCGAGGCGGTATTGAAGGCCCTGGGCATCGGCAAGGACGATTACAAGGACAGCCGCCTTTCGTTTACCGAAAGTGCCAATGCCTTGCGCGACGGCACCATCGAGGTGGGCATCTGGTCAGTGGGGCCGGGGACCAGCTCGATCCTGGATCTGGCCACCACCCATGATATCCATATCATCGGTTTTACGCCCGAACAGACGAAAAAAATCCTGGCGGCCAATGCCACCTATTCGGCAGTGGACCTGGGGGGCGGCGTTTATCGGGGGGTTGATCAGCCGGTGCCGACCATCGGCGTCTGGAACGTGATGATCTGCCAAAGCACCCTGGCCACCGATATGGTGTACAACCTGGTCAAAGTGCTTTATGAACACAATGACTACCTGCTGAAAATCCATCCTTCGGCGGCCTATACCACACCCGAAAATGCGGTAAAATACAGCCCCGTTCCTTTGCATCCAGGAACCATCAAGTATTTGAAGGAGAAGGGCGTGGCGGTGCCGGCAAAGCTCATGCCTTAACAGCGCATGCCGATGCGGGCGGCCGCCTTTATTTCAGCTGGTGCCCGCATCGGATAAGGCGCGGCGGGCTGCGGGGCGGTCCGGGAGCAAAATCGGCAGGATAACAGCGACACTTTGAAATTCATCAAACACAGAACCCTGGCCGGCTTGGCCGGTGTGGCCCTGTTGGGGTTGATACTCGGGCTCCGCATGCCCGGAGGTGCAGCCCTCTCCCTGACCCCGGTCAGGGGGGGGGCGCCTTTGGCGGTAATCTGGCTGGCTCCGGGGGAGACCTTCACCATAAGATACAATCACTCGGTGGAGGAGGCGCCTATCTGGGAAACCCACAGCGTGGACGCCCGGGGAGACATCTTCATCGAGGAAGAACGCTACCTCAAATTCGGTGCCGGCATGGGTAAAATGCCGGGTATCGGGCATATGGTCCGGCGCGGGCCATACGAGGTCATAGAGAATATGCATATGCCCACAGGCGATTTTGTGCTGCGCATCGGATCTCCGAGTGTGGATCATACCCTGATCTGGCCGCACGGCCAGATCAGGCTGTCGGCCAAAGCGCCCCACCTTGCCGTGCGGTTCAGCGCAGAACCGGTCAGTTGGATCAGACTGGCCTGGCACCGATGGAGAGGTCCCTGACACATAAGAAAATAGGTGCGGATGACAGGTTGCAGTCGAACTGACGCGATTCAATGCCAAATCGGAATTTGCATTCATGGAAAAAGATTTGAAAGCCACACCGTCCGATCGTACGCCATCTCCAGATGCCTTCGCAAAGGCAACCGCCAGGATTGTGGCAGTCATCGCCGTGAGCCTGAGCATCTATCAATTGTATACGGCCGGTGTGGCCGCCCTCACAGCCCTGGTTCAACGTTCCATTCACCTGGCGGCTATCCTGGCCCTGACCTTCCTGCTCAAACCGGCTTTCAAATTCGTGGCCAAGGATCGCTTCAGCATCTGGCAGGTCATCGACTGGGTGCTGGTCCTCGCTTCCTTAGCCTGCACCATCTATATCTGCGTCAACCTGACGGCCATCTTCGAGCGCCAGGGCGACTGGCTGCCGGCTGACCTCTTTGTCAGCATCGTGGGCACGCTGCTGGTGTTGGAAGCCTGCCGTCGGGTGATCGGCCTGATCATGACGGGCATTTGTGTGGCCGCCATACTATATGCCCTCTTCGGCCCCTACATGCCGGAGCTGATCATTCACAAGGGCTATAGCATCGAACGCATCACCACCACCTTATGGCTGACCACCGAAGGGGTCTTCGGCCTGCCCATCGGGGTGGCGGCCACCTTTGTCTATGTGTTTGTCTTGTTCGGCGCGTTCCTGGAAACCACCGGCGGGGGCAATTTTTTTATCGAGTTGGCCCACGCGCTCACCGGGCGATTCTCCGGCGGTCCGGCCAAAACCGCGGTGGTGGCCTCGGGTTTCATGGGCTCGGTATCGGGCTCGGCCGTGGGTAATGTGGTGGCCACCGGCTCGTTTACCATCCCCATGATGAAAAAAGTGGGCTATCGTCCCCATGTGGCCGGTGCCATCGAAGCGGCCGCCTCCACGGGGGGCCAACTGATGCCGCCCATCATGGGCGCCGGCGCCTTTTTGATGGCAGAGTTTACCAACACCAGCTACCTGACCATCATCAAGGTGGCCCTGGTACCGGCCATCATGTATTACATCACGGTGCTGTGCTTTGTTCACTTCGAGGCCCAGAAGCAGGGTTTGAAAGGCCAGTCCAGGGAGGACCTGCCGCGGGCCTGGAAAGTGATCAAGGACGGCATGCATTTCATCATTCCGGTGATCATTCTGATCTATGTGCTGGTGTCCAACTACTCTCCCATGATGGCGGGATTCGTGGCGGTGGTGAGCACCCTGGCCACCAGCCTGGCGGCCGAGACCGCCCGCTGGATCGTCCGCCGCAGAGCCAATGGCCCGGCACCGCCGGGGGGGCTGCAGTTCGCCGGCCGGCAGGGCAAGCTGGTTCTGGAGGCTCTCGAAAAGGGGGCTCGCAATGCCGTCATGGTGTCGGTGGCCTGCGCTGCGGCCGGCATCATCGTGGGGATGGTAACCCTGACCGGTATGGGGCTCAAATTTTCTTCTCTGGTGCTGGAGCTGAGTTTCGGCATCAAGGCCCTGGCCATTCTGTTGATCGGCGCGGCTTCCCTGGTTTTGGGAATGGGCCTTCCGGTGACCGCCAGCTATATCGTTCTGGCCACTTTGGCCGGTCCGGCGTTGCTGGACATGGGGGTTCCGCTGCTGGTCTCGCACATGATCGTCTTCTGGTATTCCCAGGATGCCAATGTCACCCCTCCGGTCAGCCTGGCCAGTTTCGCCGGCGCCGGTGTGGCCGGCGCCAATCCCATGCAGACGGCCTTCACCTCCTGGAAGCTGGCCAAGGGCCTTTATATCATTCCGTTGGTCATGGCCTATCGGCCCCTGCTGGGCGTGGGGCCGGAATACTCCCTGCTGAGCTGGGACGTGGCCTTCACCATGATCACCACCACCTTTGGTTTGGTCGCATTTGCGGCCGCCATCGAGCGCTACCTGATCCGCAAGGCCACGGTGCTGGAGACCCTGCTGCTGCTGGTTGCCGCCGCCGGCCTGCTTTGGCCCGGTTACTGGCCGGATATTGTCGGAGCGGCGGCCTTTGTTGCCGCCGTCGCCGCTCAGAAGGTGTATAAACCAATAATCTGAAATCCTGGTATTGATCATAGCGTAATGGAGGACAATATAATTATTGGTGTCTTTCGACCCCTATCGGCGAGACTATTTTCGGCGCGCCTGAGATAGCTAAATAGATGATGCCCGATAACAGGGTTTGCTGGCAGCCCCCTGAGCCGCACTATGCCGAAAAACCATTCTACCCTTTTGTCGGAAGTCATATGGTGAAAATTTGTCCATCAATTTGCGCCGTGGGGTCATGTAGACGGTCTGGTTTGGCCCGGCAATTGCAATTGTCTTAAGTCGGGGACTGGTGGAATTAGATGCATTCGATGTGCCGGGAACTGGCGGCGAAATGTGCTGGAGAAACCCCCTAAGTTGGCGTTGTCATAAAATCGCCTGATCTCCGTGCCTTGGAAAAGGCACCGTCGGATGTTTTAGGATGATTTTTCCATAACCAACGTCAGCGTGTTGGGAGCGAAGTCCAGCGGGGATGCCGTCTAATCGCCAATTGGTTGTCGCATTGACAGGGGAAACACATTTTTTTGACTCGGACCGCGAAGTTTCAGGAGGCATTTTTAACGGGCGGGCGCTTTATATTATGCGGTCTTGCCATTTTTTAAGTTTCGGGGTATCTTTCATCCTTTCACAACCTCGGGGAGCCATTGGGTATGTCTCTGGAATTGACGATGGATCACCCCGGGCGGTTAGGCCGTCATCGACGGCTGCTGCGACCGGCAGATGTGAAAGGCTTATGTTGGCCGTTGCGACCAGTTGCGCGGAAATTAATTTAAGGGGTGCATACATGCAGTTTCCATCGTTAACAATCGGGGATTTGGTCAGCCGGATCCCCATCATTCAAGGGGGCATGGGGGTAGGCATCTCCCTTTCAAGCCTGGCATCAGCCGTTGCCAATGAAGGCGGTATCGGCGTGATCGCCTGTGCGATGCCCGGTATCCACGAACCGGATATCAAGACAAACAGTGTTCAAGCCAACCTTAGAGTCCTCAAGCGGGAGATTCGAAAAGCCAAAGAGTTGACCAAGGGCATCTTGGGGGTCAACATCATGGTGGCCATGACCGACTTCAGCGATCTGGTCAAAACTGCCTTGCGCGAGAAGATCGATGTGATTTTTTCGGGTGCCGGGCTGCCGTTGGATTTGCCGGGTTATCTGAAGGATGGCATGAAAACCAAACTGGTGCCCATCGTATCATCCGGGCGGGCCGCTAAAATCATTTGCCAGAAGTGGCTTTCCAAATTCAATTATCTGCCGGACGCTTTTGTGGTGGAAGGCCCCAAAGCCGGCGGTCATCTCGGATTTAAAGTTGAGCAATTGGATGATCCCAGATTTTCTCTGGAAAATTTGCTGCAGGATGTGATTCAGGCGGTTAAAGATTTTGAAACCAGGATGAAGAAAAAGATTCCGATCATCGCCGCCGGCGGCGTATATACCGGCAAAGACATCCTCAAATATTTAAAGCTGGGCGCCTCCGGCGTTCAAATGGGCACCCGCTTTGTGGCCACCCATGAGTGCGATGCCGATCCGGCTTTTAAGCAGGCCTTCGTGGATGCCAAAGAGGAAGACATCGTGGTGATCAAGAGTCCCGTGGGATTGCCGGGCCGGGCGATCCGCAACGAGTTCATCGACAAGGTCAATCAGGGCGAAACCAAACCGTTTAAATGCCCCTATCACTGCATCAAGACCTGTGATCACACCAAGAGCCCTTATTGCATTGCCATTGCATTGGGAAGCGCCAAAAAAGGTCGATTGAAAAGCGGTTTCGCCTTTGCCGGCAAAAATGTATTCCGGGTGGACAAGATAATTTCGGTGAAAGAATTGATCCAGTCACTCAGAAACGATTACGCTAAAGCCCTGGGTGTTTGAGTTCGGCTCCGGTGCCGGGAAGCGTTCTGCTCCCGGCACCGGGCATTGATTTTGAACATCACTGCTTTCTTATAATTTCCCCGTAAGTCCGATCCAACTCTTCTCCTGTCAAGGCTTTGATGGGCACCGGCGGTTGCAGAAATGCGGGTGGCGTGATGAACTTGCGCATCACGGCCATGAAATCCGCGGCGCCGGTAAACTCCTGTCGGGCATAGCGCTTGAGTATTTTGAGGCCCCTCTTTCGGCTGTATTGAAAAAAGAGGTAGCCCTGCGCTTCAATGGCGCAGCCTCGATATCCTCTGCCATGGGGCTTCAACACGATTAGTTCCATGTCACATCAATCCAACGTTGATCCACAAATGACACAATATGCTGAGCGCATATCCCAGCATAATCACCGGCGTCCACTTCAAATGGGTGCCAAAGGTGTATTTCCCCCTGGCCGTGCCCATCAGCGCCACCCCTGCGGCCGACCCGATGGAGAGCATGCTGCCGCCCACGCCCGCAGTGAGGGTGACCAGCAGCCATTGGCCGTGGGACATCTCCGGGTGCATGGTCAGCACGGCAAACATCACCGGTATATTGTCAACGATGGCTGAAAAAAAGCCCACCATCACATTGGCGACGGTGGCCCCCAGGTCATGGTAGGCGAATTTGGAGATGGCGGTGAGGTATCCGAACTGGGCCAAGCCGCCCACGCAGAGAATGACGCCGTAAAAAAACATAAGCGTGTCCCACTCGGCCCGGGCGATTTTTTGCATGATATCAAAGTACTGAACATCTTTTCGCTGTTCCGTAAAATCCTGAAGCACTTCCACCGCACCAATCACTTTCCCCTCGTTGTCCTTGAGCGGGGCCGCCGAAAAGGTGAGCCATCTGCCATCCTCGCTCACATCGGGGAAAAAACCACTGACATCGAAGGCATCCTCGATATGCGGGTTACGGCGGTATTGGTTCTTGTACTGAACTTCAATCATCTGCTCGGGCATATAGTTGAGCACATGGTCCGCCAGCACCATTCGCTTGGTCTTGTAGAATTTTCGCCAGTGATCGCTACTGCCGACAGCTTCGCTGGCCGGTACTCCGGTGATCTCTTCCATGCCCGTATTCCAGTGGGTGACGCAATGGTTGGTGTCGATGGCGAACACGGCATCCGTGGTCCTGTCGATCATCATGTCCAGGGGCTTGTTGCTTTCGATTATGTTGCGCAGGGTATCCGTGGTTTCCTGGCTGCGAGCGCCCAGCATATGGTCGTATTGTTCAACGCGGCCTTCATAGATTTTGATATGGTAAGAGTAAAGCCCCAGCAGGCCGAGGCCCAGCATCATGCCCGCCGCCGGCGGCAGATGCAGAAAGTTGTGGAAACTCACCGCAGTGGCGATGGTCACCAGGAAAAGCGCAATGATACCGTAGGCGCCATATTTAAGCGCGACCTGTTCTTCGAAGGTTTTGGGATTTTGTTTGCCGACGGCCAGGCTCATTATGGCCGCCGGTACCAGCCAATTGACCAGGGCGGGAAGAAAAATTCTGAAAAACTCGTGGAAGGCCACATGACCTTTTTGCCACACCATCAAAGTAGTGATATCGCCAAAAGGCGAGAAGGCACCGCCGGCATTGGCTGCCACCACCACGTTGATGCAAGCCAGGGCCACGAATTTGACATTGTCCCCGCCCACGGCCATCACCACGGCGCCCATGAGCAGGGCGGTGGTCAAGTTGTCGGCGACGGGCGATATCAAAAACGCCAGCAATCCGGTCACCCAGAAAATGAGACGCAGCGAAAACCCGCGGGAAACCAGGAAGGCACGCAGGGTTTGGAAGACATTGCGCTCTTCCATGGCATTGATATAGGTCATGGCGGCCAGGAGGAACAAAAATAGCTCTGCATACTCTAACAGGCTCTCCTTAATGGCTTCGTGGGCGCTGTGGGTATCGCCGATTTGCACATAGGCCACGGCCAGCAAGACCCAGATGATACCGGCGGCAAACAGCACCGGCTTGCTCTTGCGTAGATGAATGCTGTTTTCAAGGGGCACCAGGCAATAGGCCACCACAAACAGAATGACCCCCAGATAGCCGTACACGGTCCCGGTCAAATCGGCCGGTGCGGCGCTTCCAGGGCCTGATGCCCATAATGAGGTGGGGATGACCACCAAGCTGGCAAGGAACAAAAGGATTCTCATAATGCCTCCCTTCAGAGTAAAAAAAAGTGATAGTTATTGGGGGGTCTTAGCAAACAGCCGCCCGCGGAGCAGGCGGAGAGACTTCACGCGGTCTGACGCCCAGGGAAATAGCACCATATGACTGCGGTGATTGGATGCACATTGCTGACCGGAAGCAAAGGTTCGGGGGCGGCTCAACCAATACGCGGAATGTCTCAGGCCTAGATACAGCGCCCTTTGCGAAATGCAAAGTTTGCACTTGAATGTGGCCCCAGGTCAAGTAAAAACGGCCCAACGCCTAGCGCTGGGCCGGATTATAAGGGGTTTTCACCTCTGGCGATTTTTCAACTCATCGTTAAGTTGGTATGGCTCGAGGCCATTTCCTTCTGAAATTTCTGGTGATATTTAAGCACTTTTTTAATGTAAATGCGCGTTGCCCTAAACGGCGGGATGCCCCCGTATTTACGCACATAGCGGCTGCCGGCATTGTAGGCCGCCAAGGCCAGTTTAATGTCGCCGTGAAAGCGATCCAGCAGCCGTTTAAAATAGCGTACGCCGCCATCGATATTCAAGGCCGGATCAAATGCATCATTGACGCCGAGCCACTTGGCGGTGGTGGGCATCAGCTGCATCAGGCCCTGCGCTCCACGCTGGGAGACCGCCCGGGGGTTGTAGCCCGATTCCGCCATAATGATTGCTCGAATCAGAGCGGGGTCCACCTCATAGGCCTGGGAGGCCTTTAAGATGTGGCTGTGAAAAGGCAGTGCATGCAAATCATCGGTCTGGGACGCCTCGGGGGCATTCCCCTCAAATTGATCCTCTGATTCCGGGATTGACAACAGGTTGCTCTGGGCGCCAAGGTATTCAGACAAATGAGGGGGCGTAATCATGGTAAATTGAAACATCGGGCGCTGGTACGAACTGCTGCATATTCCCGCCGGTATCGCCACCAGGGCGGCCATGATGTATAGAACTGCGCCGTATTTAACGATCTGTTGTATGTCGAGTTGTCGTGCGAGCTTCGGCTCCTTCATCTTAAAGCGGTTCTGGGTATTTGTTTGCTGCAAAGACATGCCTTTAAATATAACAAGAAGCGTGCCACACGCCTGGTATAAGAAATTAATAAATATTTCAATAAGTTGCCCGGATGCCTGGACACTGGCTGTGTAATTGAAGCCATAATTATTGGGTAAGCCATTGCCTTGATATGTAGCGTTGTTCATGGTCATTGCCCTCCACCGAGTTGCGTTGACCATTCAAGGAGCAAGCGCCATACCAAGGGCGTTGGCCCAAAGCCGGAACATAAAATTACGTAATGGAATCAAATGGTAGGGGGACTGTCAGGACCATACGTGTCCGATACCGGTGGGTGCCGTAGCTCTCAAACTGAAAGGGTCGGTCTGCAAAGAGGGCAATCGTGCTTTCAATCTGATAGTGGCTGGCCGGTGACGGCTAATTGGGAGGGGGACACCGTTGCTGCGGGTAAAGTTTTCAGGGCCAATGAAAAAGGGCGTCCGGAATGGGCGCCCGTTATGAACCGGTATGCAATTTTCTGTTTGGCGTCATCGGCGGTAACGCTATTTCGCTGCCTGCAAATAGTGACGGGCGTCCAAATCTCCCATTTCAGCAGCTTTTTCAAAATCTGCGCGGGCTTGATTTTTTCTGCTCGACAGCAGCAGGACGCGGCCGCGCCCATAGTAATAGCTGCTTTGTCCTGAATCGAGGGAGATGGCTTTATTGATATCCACCATGGCCTGGTTCAGATCTCCCGTCTCCGCATATGACAAACCCCGGTCAAAATAGGCCTTGCTGTTATTGGCGTCCAATGCCAGTGCCTTATTGAAGGCTTCGATGGCGGCGGCGTAAGCGCCGTAGGTGGCAAACAGTCCGCCCTGGTCCAGCCAGTAGGCCGGATCATTCATGTCGGTGACGGTCTCGTTGGCATAATCAGCCCTGACGGGCATGGCCAGAAATATGGACAATGTCAGGCAGACGACCGTCAGCAGACACGAAGTTTGAAAAATGTTCTTGCGATCCATGGCACTCTCCTTTTGCGTCTCAGCCGTGTTATCGCCCCCAAATGGCGTAAAGTTAAGCATTAGATAGGATTGACGGGCGTCGGCTCGGAAATTCAAACGCGCGCTTCAATTGGTTTTATTTCATAAATTGAGGTGGTTGACAATATTGAATTGCGAATCAAGCATTTGGTCTGGGACAAGCGCGCAAAAAAATGGGGCGCAGTCTTTGCTGCGCCCCATAACATGGGAGGCGTGTAATTTCTGCGATGGGCCGCGACAATCGCAGTCGAATGGTTTATTTCATTGCCAGATGCGGCTGGCGAAGCCGGCTTACACAATGTCTGGCAAAGGCGGCGAATGAATATGTGATGCCGATGGTGATAAAGGAGAGACAAAAAAACACTACGAACATCACACCTAAATAAAGCATACCTGCAAGGATAAAATCGATCATGACCATACCTCTCTTTCCTGCCGTTGTCGGCAATATGAGAGAGCAAGTTGCTTGCCAAATTTTGACGTGGTCGGTGATATGTCAATAACTATCTGTATTAAAATGGGAAAATGACGATCTGGGCTGGTATGACATCCGGCATGACGGTGCGACACCATCGAAATGATAGAGAAAAGACCATAAATTATAAGAAGTCCATTTCACATTGAGAGGTCGTTTGCCCATTGACGCACATTTTCATAAAGGGCGATACCCACGGAGGTGGAAAGATTCAGGCACCGTATTCCGGAGTGAATGGGGATATGGAAAGTCTGGTTCGGATAGCGTTGCAGAATGGATGGCGGCAGGCCCTTGGTCTCGGATCCGAAAATCAAAAACAGTCGCCCGGGTAGCGGCATCTGCCAAAAGGGGTGACGCCCGTTCTTGGTAAACAGCGCCAATTCACTTTCGACTGGTTGCATGGCCGCCAGAAACCGATCAAAATCATCCCATACCCGCAGCGGTACTTTGGGCCAGTAATCCAGGCCGGCGCGCTTGACATGACGATCCTGAAGTGAAAACCCCAGTGGCCGGATCAGATGCAAAACAGCCCCCGCGCCCAGACAGGTACGGCCCACATTGCCCGTATTCCAGTGCACTTCCGGTGTCACCAGCACCACATGACGTCGGCATGCAGCGGGCGAATCCGTTTTCGCGGATGGTGGATCGGGATTATGTTTTGTCATATGCGCGCGCACCACCTCAATGGCTGTTTTTAAATTCCCTTGGTTTACAGATGATTTCGCGAATACACATGTCGAACAGGTCGGTTTGGTTGGCAGGCTTGAGCACCAAAGCAGCATCCGCGCCGCGGGCCGTCCCGCCGATGGCGATAATATCATTACCCGAAAGCGCCCCGGCATCGGCCGCCATAATGGATATCTCCACCGCCACTTTGGTCCCCTGGCCGAACAGGCGCAGGGTATCCGCGATCAACAGGGCCGGATAGATGCCGCCATGCTTTTTGGCCACTGCGCGTTCGACCCCTGACAAGGCGTGGGTGGCCGATACAACGGTGGCCCCTTGGGCCTCCAGGTCCTTTTGGGTTTGGGCCGGCATCACCGCCTGGAACGGTTTTCGAAATCCACAGTGGTAGGTCACCACCACCACTTTAAACGCTTTAAAGATCTCAACGGCCTGGAAGGCGGTGTCGCCCTTTGTAGAGGCCACCACCACCTCCTTTAGTCCCAATGCTTGGCCCCGCTCATAAGCCAGTTCCAGAGTTTGCCGCGTGTTCTCTTTTCCGGGTTTATCGAAATACATAATTTTCCTCTTCGATGATACGGGTTGATGGCCGGTGGACGAGAATTTGCTATTATATATGGTATATGGACGGAATTTACAATTTTAGATTTTAAGTTATGAGGGTTAAATGTTAACCAAAAAGTCGAAACAATGTTACAATGGGCTGCTGGTTCGGTACGTATATCCACCCTTGATTTTGATAAAGGCAATTCATTAAAATCGGCAGAATACATCAACTTAACACTTAAAACTTTACACTCTAACCTCTGTTCAAGTAAGATGCCACCGACACATAATATTTTCCGGTAACCAATCGCTCAATCAAATACCTGACGCTTATGATTATTGACATACATACCCATGCCTTTCCCGACACCATCCGCAATAACCGTGAAAAATTCTTCGATGGCGAGCCGGCCTTTAAACTGCTTTATGCCGACCCCAAATCCATGCTTGTGAGTGCGGACGAAACCGTGGCCATGATGGATACGCAAGGTGTGGACAAAAGCGTCATTTTCGGGTTCCCTTGGCGTTCGGCAGACACCTTCAAGCAGAACAACGACTATATTCTGGAGGCGGTGCGGCGGCATCCGAACCGGCTGGTGGGTTTCTGCTGCTTCGATCCCATGCATCCGGAAGCGGACGAGGAGGCGGACCGCTGTCTGCAGGCCGGTCTAACCGGCATCGGGGAACTGGCGTTTTACACTTCCGGCATTGACGAGCGCTGCCTGGAGCGCCTGGAGCCCGTCATGGCTACCGCCCGCAGATTTAATTGCCCGGTGATGTTGCATACCAACGAACCGGTGGGGCATCAATACCCCGGAAAAAGCCCCAACACCCTGCGCCAGATTTATTCCCTGGTTCAACGGTTTCACGATAACCGCATCATTCTGGCCCATTGGGGTGGCGGCATCTTCTTTTATGCCATGCTGAAAAAGGAGGTCCGGGACACCCTGGCCAATGTATGGTTTGATACCGCGGCTTCACCTTTCTTATACCAGCCCCGGATTTATCGGCAGGCCATCTCCCTGGCCGGGACCGATAAAGTGCTGCTGGGCACCGATTTTCCTTTGCTAAAACCCCAGCGCTACTTCCGGGAAATGACCCAAGCCGGCCTGACCGACCTGGAGAGAGAAGCCGTTTGCGGCGGCAATGCCATGAAGGTGTTGTTCTAAAGATTTGCGAAGGCATTAGCAAAATTTTGCTTAAGTTGTTGATCCAAGTGACGATTCTTAGATAACAACGTTACGTTAGCGCGTGATCGCTTGTTCCACCCATCCCGTGATGCGCACTTAAAAGTTCCACCCTGACAGGTTTTTCGTTTCCATGCGGCCTATATGATTTGTCATGGTCTCCTGACCGTGGCCTTCGGACTTTAAATTCGATTGAGGTGCACAAATGCGTATTCGAAAGATCCTTTTAATTCACCCCAGCCGGTCCATCAGGGCGCTTCTTAAAAAGTATATCTTTGCGGAACTCGCGGACATTGAATTTATTGAAGCGGATAGTGGCTGCAATGCATTGGAGCAGATCGGCGCAACAGGTTTTGATGTGATTTTATCCACGGATCGGCTGAAGGATTTGGGACTGAAAGAGCTGAAGATCCGGCAGGAGGCATCGGATGCCAATGGCTATACTCCCCTGATCATTATATCAGAAAGCGAATCCAACCATGTTCGCAACGAACTGGTCCGGCAGGGTTTCGACTGTGTGGTGCAGATCAGGGTTCGGCCGTCCGATTTGATTCATAAGATCAATGCCGCTTGCGATCCCAGGGATTGGCGCAAATATGCCCGCTACCATATTCCCGGTGCCGCTGTGATATTTAAATTGCAGCAGAAAAAAATTGAAGCCCAACTGATCAACATCAGCATGGGCGGTGTATTGGTGGAACTGACCACCAAGGATCCCGGCGGGCTGATCCAAGGCGGCATCGCAACTGAATTGCGGATTCCGTTGTCGCCGGATAATCCGGCTGCCATCACCGGCCTGACGGCCAAGGTCTTGCGCCTGGAGGTGGTGAATTGGAATGCGGGCTTTGCACCGCGGACCATGCGCGCCACCTTTGTCTTTGTCGACTTGGCGGCTGGCGCCAAAGGCAAGCTGGCAGAGCTGATTCAGATGGCCAAAGAGGATAAGCTGGAAGCCTCGGAAATCAAGGATTAGGGGCCCAGGCATCATCCGCCCAACTGCCCGCAGGCGGCGCGAATACCGGCGCCCTTGGCGCTTCTTAATCTGACAAAAATGCCCCGATCGATCAGGGCCTGGTGAAAACGATGTATGTCTTCTTCGGCGGGTGCTTGAAAAGGGGACTGTTTTCTCGGGTTGTAGGGGATCAAATTGAGTTTGACCGGCAGATCTTTCAGAAAGTCGGCCAACGGTCGGACATACCGGGGATCATCATTCACCCCCTTGATCAGAATGTACTCGATAAAGAGCGCGTTGCCCCTTGCCAGTGGAAAAGCGCTTAAAGCCTTTTTCAGCGTGTGCAGGGGGAATTTCCGGTTGATGGGCATCAGCTCGCTGCGCAGCGCGTCATCGGGCGCGTTTAACGAAAGGGCCAGCTTGAGCTGAGGCCAGTCCAGGGCGGCCAGATTCTGGATTTGGTCGGCCAATCCGCAAGTGGAGATGGTGATGTGCCGTTTGGCAATATCCAGGCCGCGTTGATCTTCCAATACCCGGATGGCCTGCACCACGGCATCAAAATTGTCCAACGGCTCGCCCATGCCCATGAAGACCACATTGCGCACATCGATACCCTTTGTGACCTTGACGGCATAGACCTGGGCCACAATTTCATCCGCACCTAAATTTCGAATCCAACCCAACTGGCCGGTTTGGCAGAAGCGGCATCCCATGCGGCAACCCACCTGGCAGGAGATGCATACCGTGGCGTGGTTGGTCATGGGCACGATGACCGTTTCAATGGAATGGCCGTCCTGGAGTTGAAAAACCAGTTTGGCGACCCCATCTTCTTTGGTCTCTGCAACCAGGGTTGGGCGGGTGACGGCCAAATCGGAATGGACCTGCCTGAGCAAACCCGGTGCGCCGGAAAATTCCGGCAACTGAGCCAGTTCAAGGTTGGCGCCGCCATAGAACGCGCGATAGAGGGCGGTGGCATGAAAGGCGCCCCGCTGGTATTCTTGGCGGAATTGGTCCACCAGTTGCTGGTATGTTAGGTCGAGTAAATTCATGGACTTCAATTTTTACGTCGTTTTGGTCGTATCTTCAACCCGGAAATTTGCCATTGCGCTTGACAAGCGGATGGTGAGGGTATAATTTCGGAAATTATTTAGATAGTCTAAGTATTATAGTGGTTAATATTTATGATAGTTAATTGTTAGGATGCTGAGTTAATGCAAGACACTGCTGCCACTGAAAAAGCGCGCTATATCTTTGCCACCGGTAAGCTGATCCACGACCGGATCATCAGAATTCAGAGTCAGTTTCTGGCGTCCTGCGAAGAAGGGTTTGCCAGCGATCTATCCATGGGACAGCTCCACGCCATGCGGATTGTGCGCGAATCCGGTGAATTGACCATGAGCGAACTGGCCGAGCAGATGGCGGTCTCCCCGCCTTCGGCTTCGGCCATGGTGGACCGTTTGGTTGAAAAAGACCTTCTATCGCGTGAGCACAGCACCGAAGATCGGCGCAAGGTGGTGGTGCGCATATCGCCGGAAGCGGTTAAAAAAGCGGAAGCCATAGAAGACAGTATTTTGCAGTTGTTTGTCATTTTAGTGGATAAAATCGGTGCGGATACCGCCCAGAAATGGTGCGATGTCCTGGCGAGTGTGAAATCTGTTCTGTCCATAACGCCGGATGCTCAACTTTCTCCTTCTGCGGCGGAAAAACAATCTCATGTTGATGAATGATGCCCCCAGAGCAGGACTCTGCCGATCGGTTGCCGATAATGAACGGTTCAACCCATGATGCAAAAATACCCCCGGGAAGCTTGAATCATAGGTGTCAAGATGTCTGAGAATATAGATGGAAACAAGGCGACGCGCACGCGTCATCTCAAAATTCGCATTGGCATTTGCGTCTTTTTGTTGTTGTTCGGCCTGGGGGGGTTGTTGGCCCTGGCCAGTCTCAAGAAGCCGCCGGCCGAAGTGGAGCGCAGCGAACGGGCTCTCAAGGTGGATGTGCTGCAGGTCAAATCCAGCACCATCCCGGTCACCATCACCGGATTCGGGCAGGTGCGCGCGTTGAATTCCGTGAAAATATCTGCGGAAGTGGCCGGCCAGGTGGCGTCCGTCCATGCGCGTCTGGAGGTGGGTGAAGTCATTCCCAAAGGAGAGCAGCTGTTTCAGATCGATACCCGGGATTATGCCGCAGCCGTGGCCCAATCACAGGCCGAAGTCGGACAGTGGACATCGGCCCTGCAACGGTTTAAAAAACAATATGCCATCGATGAGCAGCGTCTTAAAACCCTGGATCGCAGCCGTGATCTTGCCAAGGCGGAGTTTGAACGCAACAATGACCTGTTTTTAAAACACAGTGTGGGGACCCGCTCGGGCGTCGATCGGGCTGAGCAGGCCTACAATGCCGCCCTGGATCAGGCCGATCAAATGGCCCAGGCTGTGGCGCTGTACCCCCTGCGCATCAAGGAGACACGCAGCAGCCTGGCGGGCGCCCGGGCGCGACTCGAACAGGCCCAGGCCAACCTGGAGCGTTGCCGGGTGCAGGCGCCGTTTACCGGGCGCTTGACCCAGGTGGCTGTGGAAACGGGCCAATATGTGGCCCCCGGCCAGGGCCTGATTACCATGGCGGACGACACCGTGCTGGAGATTCAGGTGCCCCTGGACAGCCGCGATGTGCGCCAATGGCTTCGTTTTCGAGCCGCGGACCAACCCCCGGCAGGCGCATGGTTCGGCCAGCCGGAAAAGGTAACCTGCAACATTCGCTGGACCGAAGACAAACAGGGCGACGGCTGGCGCGGCGCATTGCACCGGGTGGTGACTTTCGATCAGAAAACCCGTACTGTCACCGTGGCGATTCGTGTGGATGCGGCCGACGCGCGTTCCGGGAAAAAGGGACTGCCGCTGGTGGAAGGCATGTTTTGCGCGGTTGAAATTCCGGGGCGCACCCTGGAGCATGCCTTTCAGGTGCCCCGCTCGGCTGTGAGCTATAAAAACACGGTTTTCACTGCCAGGGATCGGCGGCTCAAAACAGTGCCCGTGGAGGTCGCCCGGGTGGACAACGATTACGCCTATATCACCGGCGGTATCAGCGATGGCGATGTGGTGATTACCACCCGTCTGGTGGACCCTTTGGAAAATGCGCTTTTGGAGATTGTGCCCCGAGAAAATTAGCGGCATGATATATCAACGCGCAGGCTATGCGCGCATATGCGCCGGCAATGCAATGCTTGAGGACCCCATGTCCGCAAGCGGCACTGCCCGGCGATAAGAGGATGACGATCCATGAAAAAAGCGCTGGCCGCTTTCGCTCGCAATACCGTATTTGCCAATATCATGCTGGTGTTGATTTTTCTGTCCGGCGCGCTGGCTGTGCTGTCTATGACCCGCGAAAGCTTTCCCGAATTTTCCCTGGACATGATTCTGATCAATGTGCCTTACCCGGGTGCGGATCCGGAGGAGGTGGAAGAGGGGGTCAGCCGCAAGATCGAGGAGGCCCTGGAGGGGCTCGAAGGCCTTAAGCTCATCGAAACCACCTCCAAGGAGAACATCAGCTCCACGCGCCTGGAAATCCATGAAAGCTATGATACCGACAAGGTCATGGACGAGGTGCGCACCAAGATCAATGCCATCTCCACCTTTCCCGAGGATGCCGAAAAGCCGATTATTCAAGAGCTGACCGTCCTGGACCCGGTGATGCTGATCTATCTGTCGGCGGACATGTCCGAGCGCCGCATCAAGGAGTGGGCCGAGCAGATCAAGGACGAGATTCAACAACTGCCGCCGGTCTCCAAAGTGTCTGTCTTCGGTACCCGGGACTATGAAATCGCCATTGAAGTTTCGGAAGAGCGCTTGCGTCAATACGGCCTCACCTTCGATCAGGTATCCGCGGCCGTGCGGCGGGGCAATATGAACCTCGGCGGCGGCACCATTCGCACCCAGGGCGAAGAGATCCGGCTGCGCACCATGGGCCGCAAGTACACGGACAAGGAACTGGCCTCCATCGTGGTGCTGGCGGAGCCCGACGGTCGGATTATCACCCTGGATCGGCTGGCCGATATCAAGGATGACTTCAGCGAGGACCCCATCAAGGGGTTCATCAACGGCGAGCCGGCGGTGGTTATTTCGGTTTCAAAAACGCCCGAAGAGGATGCCCTGGCCATCTCCGAGGCGGTGAGCGAATATGTGACCCAGAGGCAGGCCCAACTGCCCCAGGGGGTCAACCTGAAGGTCCTTTCCGACTTCACCGATATGCTGCGCGGCCGCATCAACCTGATGGTCAAGAACGGTATGATCGGCATGATCGTCGTGTTTTTGATGCTTTATATTTTTCTCAACGCCCGCCTCTCCTTTTGGGGCGGCCTGGGTATTCCCATCTCCATCGCCGGCGCCCTGGTCATCCTCTGGGGCCTCGGCGGGACCATCAACATGATCTCGCTGTTCGGCTTTATCATGGTGCTCGGCGTGGTGGTGGACGACGCCATCGTCGTGGGCGAGGCCATCTATGTGCACCGCCAATCAGGCAAACCCCCGCTGAGGGCCGCCGTGGACGGTGTCAGCGAGGTGGGCATGCCGGTGATCGCCGCCGTATTGACCACCATCGTGGCTTTCGTGCCGCTGCTTTATGTGGGCGGCATTATGGGAAAATTTATCGCCATCATGCCGGCGGTGGTCATTGCCTGCCTGTCGGTCTCCCTGGTGGAATGCATGTTGATGCTGCCGGCCCACCTCAGCGACCTGCCGAAACCGGGCAAAACCAATAAGGAGTTGAACCGCTTCACCCGTCGCTTGGAGCGAGTTCATCAGGCCACCACCAACGGTATGGAGTGGTTTGTGGAGCGTGTTTACCGGCCCTTTTTAAGCAAAACGCTTTACTGGCGCTATATCTCCCTGTGCGCGGCCATCGCCATCCTGATGTTGAGCCTGGGACTGGTGCTCAGCGGTATTTTGAAATTCGAAGTCATGCCGGAGATCGACGGCTTCATCATGACGGCCACCGTCGAGTACCCCAGCGGCACCCCGGCGGATGTGACCGAGGATACCCTGACCCGCGTCGAAGCGGCGCTCGTGCGCCTGGAGAAGAAAACCAAAACCCTTTCCGGTGAATCCATGCTGGTGGATCGATTAAGGCTGGTGGGGCAGACCCTGGAAGACCTGCCCCGCGCCGGTCCCAATTTCGGCTCGGTCCAGGCTTTTCTGCTGCCATCGGAAAAGCGGGGGGTGACGGCCAAGGACCTGATGACGCGCTGGGAAAAGGAGATCGGCCCCGTGCCCGGCGTAAAATCCCTGACCTTTGCCGGCCTCAGTTCCGGCCCGCCCGGAGATCCCATCGAAGTGTGGATTCAGGGTCATAATATGGAGGATATTCTGGCCGCCGCCGAAGACCTCATGGCGCGTCTGCGCAGGTTTGAGGGCGTCTACCAGATTCGCAGCGATTTTTCACCGGGCAAGAATGAAATCCGGTTCGCCCTGAAGCCGGACGCACGCACATTGGGACTGACCGTGGATGATCTCGCCCGTCAGATTTATTCAGGCTACTATGGTGATGAAGCCTTGAGGTTGCAGCGCGGCCGGGACGATGTGCGCGTCAAAGTGCGCTACACGGCCGATGAGCGCCACCGGTTGTCCGATCTGGAGCGGGTGCGCATCCGTACACCCAACGGCAGCGAGGTGCCCTTGATGTCCGTGGCCGATGTCACCTACGCCCCCGGATATGCCGCCATCAGCCGCGTGGACGGCATGCGGCGGGTGAAAGTCAGCGCCGGGGTGGACTCCAACAAAGCCAACGCCGCTGAGATTTTCGCCGAACTGCGGGCCGGGTTTTTCCCCGAATTGATGCACCAGTATCCGGGACTCAAGGTCGCTCAACAGGGTGAACAGAAAAAGATGCGCGAGGCCTTTCAACCGCTTATGGTGGGATATCCGCTGGCCCTGCTGGGGATCTTCATTGTGATCGCCACCATTTTCAGGTCCTATGCCCAGCCCTTTGTCATCATGCTGACAGTACCCTTCGGCATCATCGGCGCCATTTTAGGTCACCTTTTCATGGGGTACGACCTGTCGATGATCAGCATGTTCGGTATGGTGGCCCTGACCGGGGTGGTGGTCAACGACGCCATCGTGCTCATCGAGCGGATCAACGAGAATCTCGCCGAAGGCATGCCCTTTTTTGACGCCATCATCGCCGGCGGCACGCGACGGTTTCGGGCCATTTTTCTCACCACCTTCAGCACCGTGGGCGGGCTGGCGCCCCTGATCATGGAGACCGATTTTCAGGCCCGCTTCCTTATTCCCATGGCCCTGTCGCTGGCGGCCGGCGTGGCCTTTGCCACGGTTTTGACCCTGGTGCTGGTGCCCAGCCTGCTGGTCATCCTCAATGACCTGCGCCTGCTCCTGTGGCGATGGCGCAAAGGGTATTGGCCCAAGCGGGTGGATGTGGAGCCGGCGCGGCTTCGTCGTGAGGATCTGATGGGGGACGACCCCGGGTCCGGCACGGCGATATCATATCATACCATGGACAACTGAAGCATGGGGAGCCGGCTGCAATAACTTAACGCTTAAAACTTTACACTTTAAATACCGGTCGTACATTAACAAGCCGAAGCACATAGAATATCTACCGATATTGTAGTTTCATTTGTTATATAGACTCGAAAATTTTTAATTTGAAAAGGTTGGGTGTTGCATGAATGGTTTATCAAGATTTTTTCAATGGAAGTTGATCGCCATGGCCTTCATCGCCATGGCCATTGGCTGGTGTCAGGTTGGTTGGGCAGAGACGGAGATGCCCGCCCAAACAGTGGATCTGGAAAATGTCGCGGAGTTGGATCTTCAGACGGCAGCCAGAATAGCGCTGGCGGACAATCCCACCCTGGCGGCTGCCCAGGCTCGGGTAGGCCAGGCCCAGCAAGCCGTTCGCCAGGCGAGGTCGTCGTACTGGCCCCGGCTGGACCTTTCGGCTTCCCAAACCCGCGTCGATCTTTCGGACAACGCTTATCAGTCCCAACTGGCCACCAGCCAGGCGTTGTTCGGGCCGGGAACCACCATCAAC
>Ga0210123_1000504_pt1 | contig 24077 bp, 21 predicted proteins | sample Muzzi_PWB_D2_FD_185535 | JGI IMG/M metagenome (GOLD analysis project Ga0210123, IMG submission 185535) | Wetland microbial communities from San Francisco Bay, California, USA, that impact long-term carbon sequestration - Muzzi_PWB_D2 (SPAdes) | ecosystem: Environmental > Aquatic > Marine >... | reverse complement strand
TTAAATCGGTTCTGCCGTCTCGCATAGCGAGAATTTAACAGGGCGGGGAATGCAGTGCAACGCAGAAGTTGGACTTTTTACGAAGCCGTCAAAAGTGGAGAAAATATTATCGTGCATGACCGGGAATTTCATAAGTGGTACACGAACCGCTCCCGCAGGTCCTGGTCTGGGATTTAGCCCCCTGGCTTTTTCCGGAACCGTCGGGCATACTGTAGCTGGTTGAACTGAGAACCCGCTCAAGTTCCTCGCATTTGCATTTTGGGCATTTGAGCTCGATTTCTTCATCCTTATTCATAACGAGCAGTTCAATAAACTCTTCACATTCTAGACATTTAAACTCATATATCGGCATAATTACACTCCTTTAAGCCTTTAGGCACAATATACGCAATGAAGTCTGATATCTCTATTGATTATGGTAGGTTAGATATCTCTTACTCTCGCATTTTTTCGTTCTTGTCAAGACTTTTATTGTTATCATCATCTGAGCTAACGCCCCCCAAGATAACTTCAATGGATCTTTCACATAAGCTTTTTTTTACTCCATAGATAGGTGTGTTGCATTAACACCATATTATTTCAATTAAAACCTGGCACTATAGTAAGGGTTATGTCGAGTATCTATTCCTTGACTTTCACAGTGCTGGTCTTAGATTCTGTTTAACACATTGTTAAATTTAAACAAAAAACATCAAAAGCATAACCTTATAACATTGAATAATGATGATAGTGAATAATGGGTAAGAATAACTTTAAAGACCATTTTTCCGTAACTTCCAATAATTACAGCAAATATCGTCCCGATTATCCGGAAGTTCTATTTAAATTCTTATCGTCATTAGCACCGGGGCATGATCTTGCATGGGACTGTGCCACAGGATCAGGACAAGCTGCTCAAGGTTTGGTAAAATGTTTCCATAAAGTCATTGCCACTGACGCCAGTGAAAGACAGATCGAAAATGCAATCCAACATGAAAAAATTTCATACAAAGTAGCGCCGGCACATAAAACATCAATTCAGACGGAATCCATTGACCTGATAACGGTTGCACAGGCCATACACTGGTTTGATTTTGACCGGTTCTACAATGAAGCCAAGCGGGTTTTGAAGCAAAATGGTATTATCGCGGTCTGGACATATAACTTGCTGACCATATCTCCTGAAATAGACTTAATTATCAAATATTTTTATTTTAATATCGTTGGAGAATTCTGGCCGCCTGAAAGAAAGTTCGTTGAAAATGGATATAAAACTATTCCCTTTCCGTTCCATAAATTACCGAGTCCGTCTTTTCACATGTCAGCAAAATGGACAATCAATCAACTTGTTGGTTACATTGATACCTGGTCTGCCGTAAAACGCTACAGGGATAAAAAAGGTTCTGATCCGGTTGAATCGATTGAAAAAGAATTATCAAAAAAATGGGATAACACAGCCGTTATGGAAGTTTATTGGCCGTTATCTATGGTGATCGGCAAAAAGACGGTTGAATGATAGAACCACTTATGGACAGACACTAACTAAATTTTTGGGGCAGCACATGACGAGAGTACTTATCTTGGGAAGCGGATTTGCCGGCCTTAATGCAGCTAAAGTATTTGCCGGAGTAAAAGGTGTGGAAACGATCATCATCGATCAAAAAAATTATCACCTTTTCCAACCTTTATTATATCAGGTAGCGTCTGCGGCGCTGAGTCCTGCCGAAATTGCGGTTCCTATTCGTAATATTTTTTCAAAATATAATAATATCAAAGCCATTCAGGGAAAAGTCCATAAAATTAATGCGGAGACCAAATCCGTTTTAACGAACGTGGGAGAATTCAGGTATGATTACCTGATTATGGCCTGTGGCGCCCGTCACTTTTATTTTGGGAATGAAGAATGGGAGGAAAACGCTCCGGGACTTAAAACCATTGAGCAGGCCATCGAGATTAGACGAAGAGTTCTCACTGCATTCGAAAATGCGGAAACAGAAAATGATGCCCATAAAAAAATAAAACTGCTAACGTTTGTTATTGTTGGCGGCGGAAGCACCGGTGTTGAATTGGCAGGCGCTCTCGCCGAATTAACCCGCTTTACTTTTGCAGGAGATTTTAGAAATATTGATCCAAAGCGGACCCGCATCATCCTGATCGAAGCCGGCCCTCGGATTTTACCTAATTTTTCAGAAAAGCTCTCTTTACGCGCAAATCGTCATTTGGAAAATTTGGGTGTTCAAGTTCTGACCTTCAGAAAGGTAACAAAAATCGACGCGGATGGCGTCAATATGAGGGATGAAAGGATCGAAGCGGCCACAGTTCTATGGGCAGCAGGTATTCAGGCCTCAAGTCTTAATAAGCAGCTTAAAGGTGAATTAGATTCAATGGGTCGAATTGTGGTTGAACCGGATATGAGCCTAAAACACTTTCCGGAAATTTTTGTTGCAGGCGATCAGGCTCATTTCTCCCATCAAACCGGTGAACCACTCCATGGAATTGCACCTGTAGCACTTCAACAGGGACGATTTATCGCCAAAAACATCCTTAAAGAATTAGAACACAAACCCAGAGAAAGATTTCATTATATCGATAAAGGGCAGCTGGCAACCATAGGCAGAAACAACGCCGTACTTGAAATCGGAAGAATAAAATTAGGTGGTTTTTGGGCGTGGATTATCTGGTTGTTTGTTCATATTTATTACCTGATCGGATTTAAAAATAAGTTTATGGTTCTCTTGCAATGGGCATATTCTTACCTAACCTATCAAAAAGGTGCGCGTCTTATCGTAAATCATGATTGGCGTTTTTACAAAAAGGACAGACTTAACAAAAAGAAACACATTTACTAAAGGCTGTTTATTTTTTGTTACGAGGCCATCCCCAGTTTTCATAATATTCCCAACTGGCAATTTTGTTCAGACTTTTAATTTGACGGTCCTGTTCTACCAAGCTGGCCCTGAGAACGTCGCCGATAGAAAGAAGGCCGATATAGATTCCATCTTTTTCGACGAGGATGTGTCTTATAAATAATCCCAAAAACATTTCATTGATTTTAAGAATAGAGGTGTCATGTCCGGTCTTGTGAAGCTTAGTTGTCATATGGTCACTAATTAAATCGGTATCGGGATTAAATTCAGGCAGGTTCATGTTATGCAACAGGTCTCTCTCTGTCCATATACCGACAATTTGGTCTTTTTCCTTAACAAGTATCGCTCCGATATTATTATCATTCATAAACCGAATGGCATCCCGGATTGTCTTGTCGGAGGAAATACAAACCATCCCCCTATTTTTTTCTTTTAAAATCTCCCCTGCAGTTTTCATGTCAACCTCCAATTATCGAGAAATTTATGGATGTTTTTTAACAGCATAAAATATAATAAACATTGTGAAGGACTATGGCAATATGAATATATCTCCTTTCCGGACAAGCGCATTTGACTCCGGTGCAGCATAGGGACGGCGTGCTTTTCTTGGAAACCGACTGACTGTTTGAAGGGCTTTAGCACACGTTAAACCGATCCGAATGGAATTATAACTAAAAAAGACAAAAGGATATTTAGCGGCAAACTGTTCTTCATTCCTTTGGCACGGCTCGGGTTTACGGGTGCTTAAGCACAAGTTTCAGTCGGTTGAAAAGAAATATACGCCGTCGTGGAGCGTTCTCGCTGCATTTGAAATTCAAATGCGTTTACCCTGATTCCCTTCAAAGAGATGTTGGGGGAGTGAAAAAGTGTGTTTTTAGGGTTGAAACCCGTGCTCTGCTTCTCACAATAAAACAGTTGCAGCGGCTCTGGACAGCTCGATAATATAGTTGGGAAAGATTCCTCCCGCCACCATCCCGAAAATCAATAATCCGGCCAAGACTTTTATTGAAGGAGACACCTTGAGATCGGGCAATTCCTTTTCAGGTTCCAGCAGGTAGGCTGCCTTGACCACCAGCAGGTAGTAGTAAAGGGAAATGACCACGTTGATCATGGCGATGAGCACCAGTGTGAAATAACCTTTTTGCATGGCAGCGGTGAAAATCAGAAGTTTGCCGGTAAACCCGATGGTGGGCGGAATGCCGGCCAAACCGAAAAGCGCCATCATAAGGGCCAGGGCTAAAATCGGGCAGCGGCGATGAAGTCCGGCCAGGTGTTCGATATCCAGATTTCTGCCGTCGTCCGCCACTTTGACCACCACCAAAAAACAGGTGAACTTCATCATCAAAAGAGACAGTGCATAAAAGATAGCTCCGGAGTAGCCGGCCGGACTCATGCTCAAAATTCCGATGAGAACATATCCGGCATGGGCGATGCTGGAATAGGCCAGCAGCCGCTTTAAATCCTTTTGGACAACGGCCGCCAGATTGCCTATTGTCATGGAAACGATGGAGAGTGTCACCAGGATATGGACCAGATAGGTGCTGCCGCCTCCGCTCAATGCGACGATTCTCATGAGAATAGCGATTGCCGCAACCTTGGAAGCCGTGGCAATATAGGTGGTCACCTGGTTGGCGGCACTCTCGTAAACGTCCGGCGCCCAGAAATGAAATGGAAAGACGGCCAGCTTGAAGAAAAATCCGCTGAGCAGCAGAATCAGAGCAATAATCACCACCGGACGGTCAAGGACACCCGGAAGTATTTTAAGAATTTCCACCAAATATGCGGCCTGTATGCTGCCGTAAAGCAAGGCAAAACCGAAAAGCATCATGGCCGAGGCGGAAGCTCCGATAAAAAAATACTTGATGCCTGCATCGATTCCCCGTTCCCGTCCCTTTCTCAAGAAAACCAGCGTGTAGAGTGAATAGCTGGAAAGCTCCAGGGCAACGAATATGGTCAAAAGGTGAACGCTGCTGACCAGCATCATCATGGACAGGGTGCAGATGGTCAACAAAAAGTAGAATTCCGGATGAAACCGCTCTTCTATCCCATCGAGTTCCGTGCAGAGGCAAAGCACCAGAAACAGCCCCATGGACAGCATGACTTTAAACACCTGGGAAAACAGGTCTATACGATACGTCCCCAAAAAGAGGTCTCCGGTCAAGCGCACGCATGCCAGGCAAACCCCAACCCCCACGGAAGCCAAAATGAGGGCAATGAAATAGACCTGTTCGGGTCTGATCCGCCGTACCATGGATAAACACAAGAATACGGTACCCGCCATTAAAAAGTAGAACTCAGGACTGAATGCTATCCAACTCATCATGGCAACCCGTTGACAAAAGGAATTGATGCCGTCTGAATCATGTTCAACATAACATTGGGAAAAAGACCAAAAAATACGATGATCGAAACCAGGATCATCCTGGGAATACCCAACCGGAAAGAGACGTCTTCCAGATCCGCAAAACGTTCGTTTTTCGGCCCGTAACAGGTTCGCTGCACCACCCGCAAAATGAACAGCGCACTCACGACCAGGGCACAGACCGCCAGTGTTCCGTATACCGGATAAACCTTGAAAGAAGAAATAAAAACCGTGAGTTCCGCCCAGAAACTGGCCAGACAGGGAACCCCGATACCGGTGAGTGCCGCCACGATAAAGTAGCCGGTGGCCACGGGCATGATACGGCTAAGCCCCCCGAGATCCGCAATGGTTTTTGTGTGGGTCCTGTCATAGATATACCCCACCGATGAGAAGAACAGCGCCGTCATCACCCCATGGGCAAACATTTGAAAGACAGCCCCGTTGAGCCCCTCAACGGTCACCGTGGCCAGCCCCAAACCGACGATGCCCATGTGAGAAACACTGGAATATCCGATTACAAATTTGAGATCGGTCTGGCTCAATCCCACAAAAACACCGTATACAATACCGATGACGGCAAGAAGCGCCATGAGGTGCGCCCAATACTGCCAGCCTTCGGGGCAAAGGAAGATAGCCACCCGCAGTACACCGAACGCGCCGATTTTCATGAGCACACCGGCATGGACCATGCTCACCCCGGTAGGCGCAGCCACATGACCCACCGGCGACCAAGTGTGAAAAGGCCAGACACCCGCCAGAATGCCGAATCCGATGTACAGAAAAAGGAACGCAAATTTCTGTTGAAAAGGGGAAAAGGTACCCGGCTGCATGAGCGCCACCAGGTCGAATGTATTGAATCCCGATTTGACCACAAGATAAATAATGGCCGGAAGGATCAGGGCGCTCCCGGCCAAAAGATACAGGGTCAGCTTCATGGCCGCGTATTCCTTGCGGGTGCTGCCCCACACGGCAATGAGCAGATACATGGGAAAAAGTGACACATCATACCAGATGAAAATAAAGAAAAGGTCCATGCTCATGAAAAGTCCGAAAACACCGGTGACCAAAAGAAAAACCAGTGCGAAAAACTCCTTGACCCGTTTCTCCAGTTCCCACATGGTGAGCACGGCGGTAAAAAAAACAATTCCGGTCAAAAGCAGCATGGGCAGACCGAATCCGTCGGCACCGTTGAAATAGGTGATTCCCAAAGACGGAATCCATTGAACCTTTTCTACGAACTGGAGCCCGCCCTGGGTCTTGTCATAGGCAAAGAACAGATAAACGGATATCAGCAAGGTGATTCCGGAACAGACGGCGCTGACCTGCTTGATGGTGTCCGTTTTATCTTTCGGGATAAAAAGGATGATTAAAAGCCCTCCCACACAGCTGAGCAGGATCAAGGACAGATACGGAAAATGAGCATATGCAATGGGCATTTCAATATAACCTTAAAAGAAAAAGTTTAACATTCTTGCCTTTTGGAACCATAACCGCTTCAGCTCCTTCTTGTTGGGTCGTCTTGTCCCGTCCTAGCTCGAAGAGCGAAGACCAATGAAATTGGTTTGTTTCAAAGGACTAAACCGTTACAAAAAAATAAAGTCCCAGAAAAATGATGACCACAAATATCACCATCAGTTTATACTGAATCATTGAAAGATGCAGATCGGAAATTATCCGGCCGCTTCTTACGGTACTTTCGCTCACCGCGTGAATGCCCCCGTCAATGATCTGGTTGTCATTTTTTGTGCATACATTGGATACCCCCCGGTAAATAACGACGTTCAAAAGCCATCGATACATCCTGTCCAAATACCACCGCTGGAGAAACAGCGCTTTTATCGCCGGAATCCGCTCGACAAAACCGACTTGACCGGCTTTGCTGCGGCCGAATTCCACCCAGGTCACAATAAGCCCGGCCGCGGCCAAACTCAAGGATATATATAACAGCCAGTCATGGTGGCTTCCAGTGATCTCTTCCATGCCTACAGGACGGCCGGTGAGAAAAACCTGCAGCAACTTTTTGCCGAAACCCAGCACCAGGGTTATGGCCGCCAGGATGATTAGCGGCCAGGCCATTTCCCGGTAATGATGATGTTCCTTCTCACCGTCGTGGGTGAATGCGGTGTTTTCTTCTGCTTTCTCATCTTCGGCGTTTTTCGGAAAAAGGATAATAAAGATCAGTCGGAATGTGTAGTAAGCGGTTAAAAAGACGCCCGCAAGTCCGGCTGCCAGCCATACGGGATTATTCAGGCTCGCCAATTGTGCAATGATCATTTCCTTGCTGAAAAAGCCGGAAAACGGCGGCAAGCCCGACAAAGCAGCAGCGGCGATAATCATACAGATCATGGGAGTTTTCAAACGGCGGCCTCCCTGTCTTCCGATGTCAAACATGTCGTTGGTTTCATATTTATGAATAAATACCCCGGAGCAGAGGAACAGCAAGGCTTTGAAACCGGCATGGGTGGTCAGGTGAAACACGCCGGCAACATAACTTCCCGCACCCAAGGCCATAATCATATATCCCAGCTGGCTGATGGTGGAATACGCCCAGACCTGTTTGATATCCCGGCTGACCATGGCCATGGTGGAGGCCAGGAGCATACTGATGGTACCGATGGCCAGACAGACGGTCATGGCTGTGGGGGAATGGCTGAAAAAAGGAAAAAGACGGGCAAAAAGAAAAACACCTGCGGCCACCATGGTGGCCGAATGCAACAGCGCACTGACCGGCGTGGGGCCTTCCATGGCATCCGGCAGCCAGGTCAGCAAAGGGAATTGGGCACTTTTTCCGACGACCCCGCCAAAAATCAAAAGAGCCGAAAGCGTGATCAGTCCCGGCGCCATATGCGCCGTCACCGCGGGGCTGTTCATGTCTAAGATATCCAGATTCCCCAAATGCATTAACACCAGCAACAGACCGAGCAAAAACGCCACATCACCGAGACGTGTCATGACAAATGCTTTCTTTCCGGCCTCGCTGGCACTGAATTTTTCGTACCAGAAACCGATGAGCAAATAAGAGGACAGGCCCACCAGTTCCCAAAAGACATATAACTGAAACATGGAAGATGACAGGGTCAGACTGATCATGGCCCAGGCAAAAAGCGACATGAATGCGTAATAACGAGAGAATCCCCTGTCTCCGGCCATGTAGCCAAGGGAATAGATCTGAACCAGAAAACAGATTGCAGTCACAATGGTGAGCATCAAGAGGCTTAGCGGATCCAGAAGAAAACCGACGGGGACGGTGATGGTTCCGGATACCATCCATCGGCCGGTATACTGAATCGGTGATTCCAGATGCCAGTGACGGACCAGCAGAAAAACGGCGCCTGCCAAAGAGCCTGTAACCGATCCGATGGAAAGACGGGCACTGAGTTTTGCTCTGCTTCGGGTAAAAAGCATGATCAGCACAAAGGCGCAAAGAGGGAGAAACGACGTCAATGCAGCCGTTACAAAGGTCCAATCTTTCATCAGTGTCAAAGTCATATTGTCCTATTACAATTTACAATTATCGACTTTCCGGGGTATGCTCACCCGCTTTACTCCGGCGCCTACGTGCCTGGTTATTTAAATGTTTTTTAATAGATGGCAAAGTAAAAAGTTTCAAATTCAAGGCACGCGAATTTCATGGCGCGAGGCGTACTTAGCGTACGCCGCAGTGCCAATGGAATGAAGCGTAACGCAGAAGTTGAACTTTTTACTTTGTCATCAGTTGTAGGCTTCGGGATCAATAGACCCCTTCCGTCGATACGCACACACAATCAATGCCAATCCAACGGAAACTTCAGCCGCGGCAACAGCCAGTATGAAAATCGCGATGGCCTGCCCTTCCAGGTGCTGCCAGCGCAAGGCTGCACCGATAAAGGCCACGGCTCCTGAATTTAACATAATTTCCAACCCCAGAAGAATCATGATCAGGTTCCGCCGTGTCACGGCACAAAACATCCCCATCAAAAAAAGGATTCCGGCCAATAAAATAACATGACTGTAAGGAACTATCATTATTGTCCTCGTTCAACTTTAGCTCACTTGTAACTATCTCTATTCATTCCCAGATACAGAACAGCAACCACTGCGACAAGCAGGAGCAAAGAAACAATTTCTATGGCCAGCCAGTGTCTTTGAAAAAGATAGTGTCCGAAAAACACGGGTTCGGCTACGGCCGCTTTCAACGGAATCCGGCTGTCCGGATCACCCATGATCATCAACGTGCCTGCGGCAATAAATACAAGACACATTCCAGCGGCGGGGATCCATTGACGAATGGGGAAAAACCGTTCCTCGAACGCCTCCACCTTTAACATCATAATGATAAAGAGGAATAAAACCATAATGGCTCCGGCGTAAATGATCACTTCCAGCGCTGCTAAAAAGGGTGCTCCCAGAAGGTAAAACAGCATGGCACTTCCGAAAAAGGAAATGACCAGGTAAACCACCGCATGCACCAGATTCCGTCGGGTAACGGCAAAACCCGTGGACACGAGTATCAACGCTGCCAGCGCATAAAAAATAACTGAATAAAGGGTCATAGTTTTTTGGATTTATGATTTATGATTGTTAAATGGTTTGGATCGTTAAGATCGTTTAATTGGTTCTATTGGTTCTATTGGTTAATGTTTACTGTTCACTATTTACTATTCACCGTGATCCTCACCCCTCTTCCCCAATTCCTATTTCCTCTTTCCTATTTCCTAATTCTCAACCAATCAAGGCATGTTACTTTTGACATTCACCGGTTTTTCTTCCTGAATATGGGCCCCCTTGTCTCCTACATCCGTAACAACTCCTGCATATTGATAGAAATTGTATTCCCTGTCTTTTCCCCCATGATCCACAAGCAAATCTTCTTTTTCGTAAACCAGGGATAAAATCTCTTTGTTGCACATCTCAAAATCAGGTGTCAATTGGATGGCCGACGTCGGACATGCCTCTTCACATAAACCGCAGTAAATACATCTTCCAAAATTGATGCGAAACCAGTCGGCGTAACGCCTGCCGTCCTCTCGCTCTGCCGATTGCATTGAGATGCAGCTCACCGGACAAACTGCCGAGCACAGGTAACAGGCGACACACCGTTCCCCGCCGTCCGGATCCCGGGTCAAGATAATTCGGGCCCGGGTCCGCTCCGGTAAAGGACGCTTGTATTCCGGGTATTGCTCGGTAATAGGCTTTCGAAATAGATGCTTGAAGGTCGTGGCAAATCCGTCTGCAAACGCCTTTAAACCCTCCAAAGCCTCTGCCATGGGTGCAACCTTTTCACCCGAATCCTTGTCACTATCATGATGATCGTTGTTTTCTGTCATAAGACTTCCTGTTTCGTTCTAACAAGTCGTTTAAACCTGAATTTTGAACGAATTGGAGGCTTTCATATGCAAGGCATTTAAGGGCGAAGCCATAGTGAACTATTGCGAGCCCTTAATAACGCAGCAAATGAAAGCCTCCGGCTCGCCCTTTGGGTGAAAATTAATGAGAAAAAAAGATCATCATCCGATAAATAATCGAAAGATTCTCATTAATTTTCATGCAAGATTCAGGTTAGATTAATACAAACACCCCCGTAATTAAAATATTGATCAACGCCACCGGAATCAATACTTTCCAGCCTATGGCCATGAGTTGATCGTACCGCAGACGCGGCAGTGTCCCGCGTATCCAGATCATGATCAAGGCCACCATCATGATTTTTAAAAGCAGCCAGACCGGAGCCGGCATCCATGGACCGCGCCAACCGCCCAGAAAAAAAACCGCCGCCAGCGCCCCTAAAACCTGTATATGGACATATTCGCCGATGAAGAAAAGGCCGAAACGCATCCCGCTGTATTCCGTGTGAAAACCGGCACCCAGCTCATTTTCCGCTTCGGGAAGATCGAAAGGAATCCGCTTACTCTCCGCCATGGCACTGATAAAAAAGATAACAAAAGAAATCGGCTGTATAAGAATAAAGGGATAATTTGCCTGTGCCTTCACAATGTCCACCAGGCTGAAAGAACGGGCGAGCATGACAATGGGAACCAGAGACAGACCCAGGGAGAGTTCATAACTGATCATCTGAGCAGCACCTCGAATACCGCCCAACAGAGCAAATTTTGAATTGGAAGCCCAGCCTCCCAGGGCAACACCATAGACACCCAGGGAGGATAAGGCAAAAACATACAAGAGTCCCACGTTGAGATCCGATATTACCAGGGGTATTTCCCGGCCCCAAATCTTCATGCTGGCTCCAAAGGGAACCACGGCAAACATGAGAAGTGCCGTAGAGGCAACCACTGCCGGAGCGAGGAGGAAGATCGTCCGGTCAGCCGCTTCCGGAACGATATCTTCCTTGGTGATCATCTTGATGGTATCGGCAATGGGCTGAAGCAGGCCGAACTTTCCGGCCCGATTTGGGCCGTAACGGACCTGCAGCCGCGCCAGGAGCTTGCGTTCCGCCCATACCAGATAGGCGGCGAAAAAGAGCATAACACCCATCACCACCCCCAGCTTAATTATCAGAAGAATCAATCCGGCAATCCAGTTCAACATCATCCATCCTCATTTATTCCGAGAATCTGCTTTTTGTTAAGGGTCATCTTCAGGGCCTTTAGATGCTGCCAATCGAGTCTGTGATGCCTGGGCAGCACGAGAATTCCGGAAGCCATATTATCAACCACGGCCGCATGAACATCAATATTTCCTGCATCCGATCGAATGACCATTTTGTCGCCGTCGGAAATTCCCAGTTGGGCCGCATCTTTTTTTGACAGAAACAAACAGGGGTCCTTTTCCATCTGCCGGAGATACGGAGAACGGACGGACAGTTCTTCGGTGCCGAAGGTCCAGTCCACGGTGATCAAGTCCAGATCGTTGTCAGGTTTAAAATCCCATTGAGGTGCAACGGTTCGATCCCGTTGAATACGGGTCCCGATGCCTTGTCCGGGGCTGAGCCGGATGCCGGTATCCGGAAACGCATCCACAGGTAAAAGATCCGAAAACATTGGATGGGCTTCGATCAGCCATTGCATGAGTTCGGTGTACATTTCATTTTTTCGAGTTTCAGACGTTCCTTCGCTAAGTTCTTCCAGCGCTTGCCAGGCAGGCCTGGCTTCATGGCCGGGGATATCTTCCCTGAAAGACCGGGGCGGATGGCTCCCGCCGCTAACCTGGACGATGGGACGGCCGCCCTTAAATGCAGCGGATACTTTTTGGACCCTTCCCTCCTGATTGATAAAGAAACCACCGGCTTCATACAGGGTCATGGTGGGCAAAAACACATCGGCATCCAGAACGCCACGGGAATCCAGATAATCCAGCACAACCAGCATATCGAGCCGTTCAAAGGCCTTCTCCAATCGGGTTCGGTCCGGGAAATTGAAATAGGGATCGCTTTCCACCAGCACCAGGGCTCGGATGGAATGTGTTTCGATTTCCGTGAGGATTTTCTCGAAAGAGGTCTCGAATTCCGAAAGTAATGCGGCACCAAAGGAATTGGCTCCGGTAAACAGGTAAAACAGGCCGGACGATTTTTTCATGAACTTTAAGTGCCGGACACAGTCGGCAGCCAGGCCGGGAGCGGTTGTCGGCACAATTTCCGTGCCGCAAACAATCACGGGGCGCAAGCTCCGACCAAGGTCTCTTGCCACTTCTTCCATCTGATCCGGGTTCCAAAGGCGCGTAATATCTTCAGGCATGTTTCCATCTAAACTTTCAGGGGCTTTGAGTCCAGTAGCTTCGGCAGTCCCGGATTCGACCATGTTTTTCAACAAAAGATTAAGCCAAAGGCCCATGGCATCTGGAACCACCGGCAGATGATTAAAATCGAAGGGCAGCCCGATTGGCCGTGGATCAACAAGAGCAACCTTAGCTCCCTTTCTCTGACCCTGGCGCATGGCCATGGCCAGCATAGGGGCTTCGTTTACAGGATCTACTCCGACGGCCAGTATATAGTCGGCGTTTTCCAGATCACCCAGGGAAACGGCCAAATCAGAATCGAGTTCGAATGCAGCGGTTTTGACCTTCATTTCGATGTCAGGATCCATCCCGTATACAGGTCCTTGCCAGCCCTTTGTTCGGCAAAGGCGTTTTAAAGCTGCCTGGGTTTCCAGGCTGCTCCTCACAGAGCCCACACAGGCAACGGCAGCAGGACCGGATTCCCGGCTGATACGGCCCAGTTCATCAAATGCCGTCCGGAGAGAATTTTCCCATGAAGCCTCTTTTCCACGAGACCGCGGGTGCCTGGGACGTTCATCCTGCCCGGCATAATAGAAACCGTATCTTCCGCGATCACAAATAAAATGACCGTTAACCGACTTGCTGAATTTTGCTTCCTGCCTCACAATTTGACGATACCGGGCGCTGGCTATGGTATGACACCCCAGAGAGCAGTTGATGCAGACAGACGGGCTGCGCTCATAATCCCATCGCCGCCCAATAAACCGAGACGGTTTGTCCGTATAAACACCGGTGGGACAGATATCCGTAAGATTTCCGGCAAACGGACTTTCCAGCGTACCTGCTTTGTATCTGCCGAAATAGACGCGGCTACCGATTTGCATAACGCCCAAATCGCGATAACCTGCAAATTCCTGATAGAACCGTGAGCATCGATAGCACTGGATACAACGGTTCATTTCATGCTGGATCAACGGCCCCAAATACTGATCAAGATGGGTCCGTTTTTTTCCCTGAAAACGTCTGATTCCATGACCTCCTGCAATTGTCAAATCCTGAAGCAAACAATGGCCGCCTTCATCGCACACCGGGCAATCATGGGGATGGTTCATCATCAGCCATTCGATAACATGTTTACGGAAATCGACGGCCTCTTCATCCGTGGTCGATACCACCATGCCATCCTTGGCATCGATCATACAGCTCATCTGCACGCCTTTGAAGGGACCCTGCAAAAATTTGACCGCACATACCCGGCAAGCCCCGACAGACCCCAGGGCCGGGTGATAGCAGAACCGCGGAATCACGATGCCCAGTTTTTCGGCAGCATCAATCACTTTGGTCCCTTCTGGAACTTCTATTTCCCGGTCGTCGATAATCAGCTTCGGCATGAAAAACCCTTAACGATTGATGATTGTAAAATGGTTTAGATCGTTTGGATCGTTTTATTGGTTAATTGGCTCCATTGGTTTAATTGGTTAGATTGGTTAATGTTTACTGTTCACTCTTTTTCTGGATCCTAACCCTTAAAATTCGCTTGATATCCTTTGTTCCAAAAACAAATTGAACCAATAAAACCAATCGAACAAATTAAACTTCTTTCTTAATCCTTTATCCTTTCACCTTGATCCTATTTCCTTTTTTTTCTTTCCTATTTCCTATTTACTGTTTACTATTTCCTATTTCCTCTTCACTATTTACTATTTCCTCTTTTCTATTCACTTTTTACTGTTCACTATTCACTGTTTTTAAATGGACATTTCTTTTCTCGAATGTGCGCGTACACTTCATCTTTAAAATAGGTCAAAAGGCTCTCTATGGGTGCAACCCCGCCGGGCGCAAAAGCACAGTAAGCATTCCACAGATGATGGCACATTTGCATGATGGTCGAAATATATTCCTCCTGACCCTGGCCGTGCTCAATGCGCCAAAGCAGATCGCGCAGGTATGGGAAGCCTTCTCGGCAGGGCGTACACCAGCCGCAGGATTCCCGGGCGAAAAACTCGGTCAGATTCAACGTGGCTTCAACCAGACAGGTCTTATGATCAAACACCATGATCGCACCGGTACCGAGCCGGTGCCCGGCTTTTTTCAGGGTTTCAAAATCCATCTCGATGTCATAGAATTCAGGGGTCAAAAATGCCGTGGAAGCCCCGCCGGGCAGGCACGCTTTGAATTGTGCCCCGTCCCGCATGCCGCCGGCATGGGTTTCTATGATCTCGCTCAAACGGATGCCCATGGGAAGTTCATAGCATCCCGGCCGGTTGACTTTGCCGCTGACGCAGAAAATTTTGGTCCCCGAACCGGTATCGGTCAGCGCCAGGTTCTGGAACCATTCGGCGCCGTTGCGCATGATATGCGGGATACAGGCCAGGGTTTCAACATTGTGTACAACGGTGGGTTGTTGCCAAAGACCTTTTTCCGTGGCATACGGGGGGGGTTGTTTGGGGTTCGGCCGTTTGCCTTGGAGGGCATTGATCTGGGCCGTCACTTCCCCGCAGATATAGCGCCCCCCGCTTCGGTGAACCACGATATCAAAAGTATAGCCGCTGCCTAAAATGTTGTCTCCCAGGTAACCCGCTACTCTGGCTTTCTCTACCTCCCGGTCCAGTATCCGGGCAGCACTCTCATACTCGGGCCGGATAAATATAATCCCTTTTTCCGCCCGCGCCGAATATCCTTCGATGATCATTCCCTCAATAAGCATGTGGGGATCCGCATGGATCAACACGCGGTCCTTGAAAGTCCCGGGTTCCATTTCATCGGCATTGCACACGACATATCTCGGAAAAGGCGCATCATCGGCAACTGTCATCACTTTTCGCCCTGCCGGAAACGCAGCCCCGCCCCGGCCGAGGAGCAAAGCATCCAGCACCACGGTTCGGACATCTTTGTAAGAAAAGTTCTTCAAGACATTGGCCAGCGCCTCGTAGCCGCCACTTGTCCGGTATTCTTCCAATGTGGCAATCCGGTCCGGCCTGCGATTTTGAAAAAGGACTTGAGGATACATTTACTCGGCCTCTGTTCTTAATTCTTCTAATATAATATCGAGTTTTTCAGGTGTCAGAGGGCCATACACTTTTCGGTTGATGAGTATGGCCGGGGACCGGTCGCAATAACCGATACAGCACACGGGCAAAAGGGTGAACAACCCGTCCGGCGTAGTTTCGCCCATTTTTATCCCTAATTTTTGACTGAGATAGTCCCGAATGGAATCAAATCCGTCCATCCAGCAAATGACGCTGTCGCATACATGAATGACATATTTTCCCACCGGTTCACGAAATATAAAGGTATAAAAAGTGGCGAGTTCTTCCATTTCAAGGGGCGTCATGCCCAGTAAAACAGATGCCTCTTCCAAGGCCTCGTCACTCAGGAAGCCGTAGTGATCCTGAAGTGCAAACATCACATCCACCACCAGCTCCCGAGGATGCTCGGATAAAGATATCTCCTTATTAAGTGATGCTTTTAATTCTTCAGGCAGCATTCAAAAAGACCCTTTCTTTTCATCATAATTTCTTACGTATTCACGGGATGTGCTTCCTCGTGTAACGATATCGGCGGAGTGGCTTCGTCATTTCAATGGCTTAGCAGTGGGGGAGACCGCGGCTCCCGCATGCTTTTCGCGGGAGAACGCGGAGGGGGCGGGAATGCCACCGCTGCTAAGTCATTGAAATGACCAGACACGTAGACGCCAGAGTGAAACGGGGAGGCACACCCCGTAAACACGCACAACATAAACACGTACGAAATTCGCATTAACGATCGATATCCGGTAAAATAAAATCAACGGAACCGATGATGGCAATCAAATCGGATATGGACCAACCCCGAGCCATCATAGGCAACACTTGTACATTGGCAAAACCGGGTGCCCGTATTCTTGTGCGATACGAATATCCCAGCCCGTCGCTAACCACATAATATCCTTGCTCCCCCCGTGGAATCTCACAGGATGCATACGCCTCTCCTTTTGGGATTTTAGGGCCCCGGGTCACATTGACAAAGTGATGAATCAAGCTTTCGATATCTTTGAGCATGTCCTTCCTTTTGGGGACCGCATAGCGATAATCATCGGTAATATAGCGACCCGGCGGCATCTGTGCTGCAGCCTGCTTAATGATTTTAAGGCTTTGGCGCATCTCCTCAACCCGAACCAGATAGCGTGCATAACAATCGCCCTCTGAAGCGGTTGGGATATCGAACTCGAATGACTCGTATCCGGAATACGGAAACGCTTTTCTTAGATCCCATGCCAGGCCGCAGGCGCGCAAATTGGGGCCGCTGACACCCCATTCCATGGCATCATCCAGGGAAAGCCGTCCGACGCCCCGGGTCCTGGCCTTGAAAATCGCATTTTTGGTAATCAGCGCTTCGTACTCCTTGAGACGGGAAGGAAAAATGTCCACAAACGCATCCACGGCCGATTTCCATCCTTCGGGAAGGTCCGCGGCAACCCCGCCCAAACGAAGCCAGGAAGGATGCAGTCGACCGCCGGTGATATGCTCGACGATGTCGAGAATCATCTCCCGTTCCCGGAAAGTATAGAAGGTAGGCGTCATGGCTCCCACGTCGTGGGCAAAGGTCCCGAAAAAGACGAGATGATTGCTCAATCGGAAAAGTTCACTCAACAGCACACGAATATACTGGGCCCGATCCGGCACCTTGATCCCGGCCAAGGCCTCCACTGCCATGACATACGGAAGGTTATTGGCTGCGCCGGCCAGGTAGTCTACACGATCCGTGTAAGGAATGAATTGATGCCAGGTTTGTCTTTCACCGATCTTTTCGGCACCCCGATGATGATAACCGATATCCATGTCCATTTCATCGATTTCTTCTCCCTTGAGGGCAACGATAAAGCGCATCAAGCCATGGGTGCTCACGTGGTGAGGACCGATATTCAGTACCAGTTCTTCCTCTCTGTCCGATCTTTTCACATAAACACCGCCATCCAGCGGCTGGTGTTTTACTGCGTCATCTCGGGTAAAGGGGATCATTTGTGTAGCCCTGCCGGGGTGGCTTTTTCGAAGGGGGTGTCCTTTCCAGTCATGGGGCATTAGAATCCGGCGAAGATTTTCATGCCCTTCAAAGCGGATGCCGAACATGTCAAATACTTCCCGTTCATACCAATTGGCTGACGGCCAGATATCGGTAATGCTTTGGGTTATTGGATCATCTCCCCACAGCGGCACTTTCAAACGCAGCCGGCGGGCCGGCTCAAATGAAAGCAGGCTGTAAACCAGCGAGTAATCGGGATAATTTTGGCCCGGCCTGCGCGCGGATTCATCGATGGCCGTCAAGTCTTCCAGACGCCGGAACCGAAAGCGGATGCCGAACATGTCAAATACTTCCCGTTCATACCAATTGGCTGACGGCCAGATATCGGTAATGCTTTGGGTTATTGGATCATCTCCCCACAGCGGCACTTTCAAACGCAGTCGGCGGGCCGGCTCAAATGAAAGCAGGCTGTAAACCAGCGAGTAATCGGGATAATTTTGGCCCGGCCTGCGCGCGGATTCATCGATGGCCGTCAAGTCTTCCAGACGCCGGAACCGAGGCAGTGCCTCGGTCTTGAGAAAGCGAAGTATCTCCTTTACCCCGTCTTCCTTGACCTGAAACGTCAGCATATCAGATGTTTTCGGAAGTTGATGAATGGCAACCCCGAATCGCGCTTGTAAGATTTCAGCCAGGTCTTTGTCCTTGTCACTGAGTTCAATCCAAGCCGGCGGCGGCGACCACATCAGATCGGGGCGGCTTTCAAAAAACCCGGGCGGTACCGCTGACGATCCCCGAATCGCAGCGCCCTCCATTCCAGGACCGCGCGGATCCCGGGATTTGGTTTTTCCGTCCTTTAGAATGGGTGTTTGGGTGCCCTGAGTTCCGCCGCCAATGTTCAGGATGGAACGGGCAGGCCGTTCTGAAGCAATTTTTTTTTGCAAAAGAACAAGTCCTTGCAGAACCGCTTCGGGCCGAGGCGGACAGCCCGGAATGTAAACATCCACCGGTAGAATCTGGTTGACGCCCTGCACCACGCTGTAGACATCATACATGCCGCCGGTGTTGGAACAGGATCCCATGGAAATGACCCATTTGGGTTCCGCCATTTGTTCGTAAAGCCTCAGAACGACCGGAGCAACTTTTTTGAACACCGTACCGGAAACGATCAGAAGATCAGCCTGTCTGGGCGAAGGACGCAACACTTCAGCACCAAAACGGGCGATATCGTATCGGGAGGTGAACGCAGTCGCTTCTTCAACAAAACAGCATGAAAGCCCGAAAAACATCGGCCACAGGCTCATGGACCGCGCCCAGTTGATAAGCGGATCCAGGTATTTATCGAGGCGGTTTAATCTCTTGTTCGCGTCGGTCCCCAATCAAGTCCCCCTTTTCGCCAGATGTAAACAAGGCCCAGAAGCAGCATAACGATGAAAAACGAGATTTGCAGCCATCCCGACCAGCCGAGTCCGTCACAGGAGATGGCCCAGGAAAAAATATAGGCGCCTTCCACGTCAAAGATAAGGAAAAATACGGCGACGAGAAAAAAGGGAATGGGATAACGAAGGCGGGCGGAACCGGTGGGAATGATTCCACTTTCGTAAGCTATTAATTTTTCGGGATTAATTTTCTTTTCCCCAAGCCATGAAGCCATAAAAAGAAGAACGGCTACCAGTGCCAGAATCATCATTCCATAAATGACCAGGCTAAACACACCCGGTTCCCAGGGAGATAACGTTCCGGCAATCGTAACAGGATACATGTGTCCTCCGCCAAGCGCTGTTCTCAATGTAGTTGAGGATGGTAAATTCACAAAAACGGTGAAAACCACGATAGATATTATCGCATCATCAGGGTTTTGCTAAGCTGAAAGAAAATAACATCATGGCATTGAAAGCCATAAAAATAATGGATGTCACAGATAAAATTAAAACCCTAAAACAAGGGCATGATTTCTACTTCATAAAAAAAGGCTCCAACTCTTGAATTATCTTAAACAATAGCATCCTTGATTGTCAAGTGGTGAAAATGCACTCCTCATTATGAATAATCTAATAGACGTTGCAACGCCTCCTATCGTGATATTTTCGGCCGAAGTTCGTTTTTTAAACTTATATTGCATGAACAAAAAAGATGGTTAGTTTTAGTACGGACAATATTTAAAATGTTTAAATTGTCTTAACCCTTTCGAAAGGAGGACTGCACAATGAATGAAAGAAAACTATCCAGAAAAGAACGACTTTGCGTTGGCAAATGCATTCATAAATACTGGAGTCAGTCCGGTGCAAACACAGAAGACGAAAGTCGAAACCAAAAATATGAACAATGCCTGACATCCTGCGATATTTGTGGATAAGGGCCTGAGTTAATAACTAATTTGATTTAAACCGAACAAATTGGGGCCGGCCCTTGAATGAAAACGCGAGGTATCAAGCGCATTTTCATTCAAGTGCCGGCCCCTTTTATTATTTTTGTATCCAAGCCGGTCAACTTGCCTTTCTGAAATGTTCATCAACTTTATTCCAGTTAACCATATTAAAAAAAGCCTCTATATACTCAGGCCTGCGATTTTGATATTTCAGGTAATACGCATGTTCCCAAACATCCAGTCCCAACAAGGGTGTCTTACCCTGAATCAACGGACTGTCCTGGTTTGGTGTGGTGATAATCTGCAAATCATCATTATCTAATACCAACCATGCCCATCCGCTTCCAAAAAGAAGGGCGGCAGCGTTGGAAAACGCCTTTTTGAAGCTTTCAAAATCTCCGAACCTGGTATTGATGGCATCTTTTATCTTTCCCTCAAATTTTACATCTTTTTTTAGTAGCGGCCAGAAGAATGAATGATTCGCATGTCCTCCGCCGTGATTTCTCACAGCAATTCTGATCGCTTCCGGAATCGCGTTCAAATTTTTTAACAACTCTTCCGGTTTTTTATCTTGCAACGCCTTTTGTCCGTCTAAAGCGGCGTTTAATTTGTCGATATATGTCTGATGATGTTTTGTGTGATGGATCCTCATGGTTTGTTCATCGATATAAGGCTCCAGAGCATCATAGTCATACGGAAGCGGTTCTAATTTGTGGATCATAATTACACCTCCATCTATATAAAAAAATCAACCCGTGGTTGATTTTATACGTTCAATTTAAAAAAGATTAGTATCGTATCCCAACAAATAAAAACACTGCGAATATTTCATGAAGCATGTTGTTCATCAAAATTTCGAGCAGTGTCGGGCATTACCTATATTATTCATTAAAACACTGTCGTCAACATTTTCGTCTGTAATAATGGCTGAAATACAAGGATAATTTTCTAAACGGGTTGTTGCCCAAACAACCCGTAACGTATGGTGTACGTTTCATTTCTTTCAGAAAGGCGTCTTTTCTGCGGGTCTTCGTTCCGGCACATATTCATGAGCGATTTTACCGTCATTCCATTCTTTTGAAACATAAAGATTACAGTAACAACTCCCATATTCTTCGATATCCGGCACACTGTATATGCATGGACAGATGATATCCCGGTCGGCTTTCCTATCCCCTGACAGTAACCGGCAGGGACATCCCATGTACCCGTAACGCTCTTTATTCGTAATTAGGGCTTCTAAAAGCTCAAGGGTTCTATCTTTGTTTTTATTAAAATAATATCCTTTGGGTTCCTGAACCTTTTTCATCATTTCATACAGTTTTTGAGCATCCATGGGATTTAAAGGCCTCCTTTTAATTGAGCATAAACAAAACCGAGAACGATCATATTGTTATTTGAGCTCTCGTGGACTTTTTCTTCTAAATCCTTGAGTGTCAGCGGAATGGATGATCTTTTATTAAAGCGGGTGCTGTTTGAGTGGCTTAGGGATCGTTAGAAAGAACAGGCGCATGCCGAAATCGCATCTTTAAGAAAATTTGAAGATGATATGGCAAACCTATTGATGTTTCAAAGATTGATTCCTGTTCTTTCTTTATAAGCCCTTGCCACGAGTTCACGCGGTTTAAAAAAAGATTATCCATGGAGCGACGATTTAGAAAAACTCCCAGACCCCTCAGGTATTTATTTCAAAATCACATGGCTGATTGTCTTTTGCGCACAACGTTGATCAAACTTCCTTCCATGACCATCTCAAGCTGGCGTTCGCTCAACGCATGTTCTGTTTCATAAGTTTCATTTCTGGTTTTGTTGGTAATGCTGACGCGCCTACCCTGACTCAGCACCCGACGAATATCTACAGTTTCGAGTTCATCTTCCTGCTCAATTTTATCGTAGTCTACAGGATCGATAAAGGTAAGCGGCAATATTCCAAAGTTGATTAAATTTTGCCAGTGGATACGCGCAAAACTTTTGACGATAACGATTTTAAGACCCAGATAACGGGGGGCCAGAGCAGCGTGCTCACGGCTGGACCCTTGGCCGTAGTTGTTACCTCCCACGACGACAAAGCCTCTTTGCTGGTGATTTATGGCGCGCTTGTAAAAATTTTCATCGATCCGGCTAAAAACGTATTTGCTGATTTCCGGAATGTTGCTGCGGAAAGGCAGAATTTCAGCGCCGGCAGGCATAATTTCATCCGTGGAAATATTATCTCCGACTTTCAGCAGAACCCTACCGGAAATGGTATCGGGTAGCGGATCAAACAGTGGCAGGGGCTTGATGTTTGGACCTTTTTCAAGCTCGATCTCCTTACCTGAATCCGGAGGAGCGATCAACATCTGGGTATTGATTTGAATCGCCAGAGGCTCTTCATAGTGAGGATAGACCATGTCCAGTGTGCGGGGGTCGGTGATAACGCCGGTTAATGCCGAGGCAACCGCTGTTTCCGGACTGCACAAATAGACTTGATCCTCCTTGGTGCCGGAACGACCGGGGAAATTGCGAGGTACCGTTCGCAGGCTGATTTTTCCGGTAGCAGGTGCCTGTCCCATGCCGATGCAGCCGTTACATCCAGCCTGATGAATCCTCGCTCCGGAACGGATTAATTTTTCAAGTAACCCTTTTGCCACCAAATTTTCCAGTATTTGTCTCGATGTGGGATTGATATCAAATGATACACGACCATGAACTTGTCTTCCGTCTACCATAAGTGCAGGTATGGCAAAATCTCGAAATCCCGGATTGGCGGACGAACCGATATAGGACTGATAAATTTCGCGGCCTGCGACTTCCTTCACCGAAACAACGTTTCCGGGACTGCTCGGCAGCGCAATCAACGGCTCTAAGCCGGACAAATCGATTTCATCGGTTTCGTCATAGGCGGCATCTTCATCGGCCAGAATTGACGTCCAGGCTTTTTCTCGATCCTGGGATTGTAAAAATCTTCGCACCGCATCATCTGATGGGAAAACTGAGGTCGTGGCCCCCAGCTCGGTTCCCATATTGGCAATCACGTGCCGGTCCATTGCTGACAGACAGTTTAATCCAGGACCATAGTATTCAATAATTTTCCCGTACCCACCGTTGACGCCATGCCTTCGCAGCATTTCCAAAATAACGTCTTTGGCACTGACCCAGTCGGGCAGACTGCCGGTCAACCGGACCCCCATAATTTTGGGCATTTTAATATAGATGGGTTCACCGGCCATAGCCATGGCCACCTCCAGTCCTCCTGCTCCCATGGCCAGCATACCCAATGATCCGGCTGCCGTGGTATGGCTGTCCGAACCCAACAATGTTTTCCCGGGGACCCCGAATCGTTCCATATGAACCGGATGGCTGACCCCGTTTCCCGGACGACTGTACCAGACACCGAACTTTTGACAGCAACTCCATAAAAACAAGTGATCGTCGGCATTTTTAAAATCGGTTTGCAGCAAATTGTGGTCAACGTATTGGGCCGATATCTCTGTTTTTACACGAGGAATCTGCATGGCTTCAAATTCCAGCATAACCATGGTTCCGGTGGCATCTTGGGTGAGGGTTTGATCGATTTTAAGGCCGATCTCTTTTCCAGGTTGCATACTCCCACTGACCAAATGGGCCTCTATCAGTTTTTGGGCGACATTTTTTCCCATGGGTAATCCCTCCGCTGAGTTAATATCTGAATACGGTAAACTCGACGCATGCAAAATTCAGGTAATATGGTTTTTAGTAGAGTCTATCTGAAGCTCCTTTAGCATCGATTTGCTTCAAAGATCTAACCGGTTACAATTTTAAGAAATTACAGATCTTTTAGGTCAATACCGATTTTATGGCGTACCCTGGTCAGTATCGGCCCAGCAATCGATCG
>Ga0210123_1000502_pt1 | contig 24130 bp, 24 predicted proteins | sample Muzzi_PWB_D2_FD_185535 | JGI IMG/M metagenome (GOLD analysis project Ga0210123, IMG submission 185535) | Wetland microbial communities from San Francisco Bay, California, USA, that impact long-term carbon sequestration - Muzzi_PWB_D2 (SPAdes) | ecosystem: Environmental > Aquatic > Marine >... | reverse complement strand
CCTCGGGGGCGGCCTCGGTCTTCGGGGCGGCCTCGGCCTTCGGAGCGGCCTCGGCTTTCGGAGCGGCCTCGGCCTTCGGGGCGGCCTCGGCCTTCGGGGCGGCCTCGGCCTTCGGGGCGGCCTCGGCCTTCGGGGCGGCCTCGGTCTTCGGGGCGGCCTCGGTCTTCGGGGCGGCCTCGGTCTTCGGGGCAGCCTCGGTCTTCGGGGCAGCCTCGGTCTTCGGGGCAGCCTCGGCCGCGGGCTCGGCGGGCTTGGCTGCCTTGGCCGCGGCGGCCTCGCGGGCCTTGTCCAGGGCGGCGGTGACCGCCTCCCTCCGGCGGTGGGCCTCGGCCTCGGCCTCGGCGGCCGCCTTCTCGGCCTCGGCTGCGCGCCCTTCGGCTGCCTCGGCGGTCTTCCGGTCGGAGGCCTCGGCGGCCACGCGGGCCTCCTCGGCGGCCTCCCGGGCCAGGCCCGCCTGCCGCATCGCCTCGGAGGCGGCGGCGTGGGCGGCCTGGGCGGCGGCCTCGGCCTCGGCGCGGATCTCGGCGGGGACGTCGGCCGGGACGCCGTGGGCGGCGTCCCGCGCGGCCTTGGCCTCCAGCCCCGCCTCCCCGGCGTCGCGCATGGCCTGGGCGGCCTCCTGGGCGGCCTCGGCGGCCTCCTTGGCGGCCCCCTCGCGGGCCGCGGCACGCGTCGCGGCCTCGGCGGCGCGGGCGTGGAAGGCGGCGTTCTCGCGCGCCAGATGCTCCCGCTCCGTCACCAGCGCGGCCACCCGGGCCGCGTCGGTGGTGACGGAGATGTTGTCGAGCACCTGGAACTGGCAGGCCAGCCGCCACGGCTCCGGGAAGCGCTTCAGGCGCTTGTTCTCGGTGGCGTTGCGGGGCATGCAGCGGCCCGACAGGACGGCCACCCGGCAGGTGCCGCACAGGCCGTTGCCGCGGCAGTTCAGGAGCCGGTGGATGCCCTGGTAGACCTGGTACCCCTCCCGCAGGGCGACCTTCCGCAGGTTGGCCCCGGGCACGCATTCGACCTTCCGGTTGGTATCGACGAAATGGATGACAGGCATGCCTTACAACACGCTCCCCTTGCCTCGTTGGTGACGCAGCCGGCCGGCGGGCGTCCCCTCCCGGCACCCCGCGCGGGCGGCCGCGCCCCGGCGACGGCGGGGGCGGTCCCGCGTCGGGACCGGCGGGGACTTTCGAGAAAACGCGGCATTATAGGAATTCGCGCGGGCCCGGGTCAATGCGGAAAGCCGGGCCGCTTTCTGTCACAATGGACGTGAGAGGGTACGTGTCGGGCAACCCGCGAGCAAGCGCGAAACAGGGGGACATCATGGCGCACATGCTGGACCGCACCATCGCGATGATCCTCGCCGGCGGGGAGGGCAGGCGCCTGTGGCCCCTGACCCGCGACCGCGCCAAGCCGGCGGTCCCGTTCGGCGGCAAGTACCGGATCATCGACTTCACCCTCTCCAACTGCCTCAACTCGGGCATCCGCCGGGTGGCGGTGCTCACCCAGTACAAGTCCTTCTCCCTCGACCGCCACATCCGCGTCGGCTGGAACATCGTCAACCCCGAGGTGGGGGAGTTCATCATCTCCGTCCCCCCCCAGCACCGCATCGGCACCGACTGGTACCTGGGCACGGCCGACGCCATCCACCAGAACATGTACCTGGCCATGCAGGAGGACACCGAGCGCCTGCTGGTGCTCTCCGGGGATCACGTCTACAAGATGGACTACTCCCAGATGCTCCGCTACCACGACGAGGTGGGGGCGGCCGCCACCGTGGCGGCCATCCGGGTGCCCCGCAAGGACGCCACCCGCTTCGGCGTGATCCAGGTGGACGACCTGGGCCGCATCACCGGCTTCGAGGAGAAGCCCGCCGACCCCACCCCCACGCCGGACGACCCGGACCAGGCCTACGTGTCCATGGGCATCTACCTGTTCAACACCCGGACCCTGGCCCGCTACCTGGAGGACGACGCCCACACCCCCGGCTCCGCCCACGACTTCGGCCGCAACGTGCTGCCGGCCATGCAGGGCGAGGGGAACCTCTACGCCTTCGACTTCGCCCAGGCCACCAACTTCGGCGAGAAGGGCGAAGAGAACTACTGGATGGACATCGGGACCGTGGACGCTTACTGGGAGGCCAACATGGACCTGGTGTCGGTCTCCCCCAGCTTCAACCTGTACGACAAGGAGTGGGTTCTGCGCACCTGCCCGGCCCAGAGCCCCCCCGCCAAGTTCGTCTTCGCCCAGGAGCGGGAGGAGGGCGGGCGCCGCGGCGTGGCCCTGGACTCGGTGGTGTGCGGCGGCTGCATTGTCAGCGGCGGACGGGTGCAGACCTCGGTGCTGTCCCGCAACGTGCGGGTGGGCAGCTACTCCGAGGTGGCCGACTCGATCCTGTTCGACGAGGTCCGCGTGGGGCGCTACGCCAAGCTGCGCAAGACCATCGTGGACAAGCGGGTGGAGATCCCCGAGAAGATCGAGATCGGCTTCGACCTCGAGCGGGACAAGAAGCGCTTCATGGTCACCGACAGCGGCGTCGTGGTGGTGACCCGCGAGATGATCGAGCGCCTGACCTGAAGGCCCCGCCGGGGGCCCGGGGCTACAGGGGCGCCAGGTCCCAGGTGAGGCCGGCGGCCACGGTGTAGTCGGGGGCGCCCTCGCTGGGCTGGTTGCCGGACCCGAAGCCGAGGCGGACGGTGAAGTCGGCCGACATGTAGCTCGTCACGGCGTGGCGCGCGCCGCCCATCACTTCCAGGCGGGGATCGGTGCCGGGCACCCGGGCCCGCTCCCAGATGAACTCCCCGAGCGCCGTCGTTCCGTCCAGGGGCGTCTGCCCCTCCACCCCCACGCTCAGGCCCGGCACGTCCCTCAAGGAACGCCCGGCCTGGTCGCCCCCCACGAAGGTGTAGAACAGGTTGCCGTGCACGGTGATGGGCCCGAACGCCTTGGTGGCCAGACCCGCCAGGCGGACGTCGGCCTCCTCGCTGGAGATCAGCGAAAAGCCGGTGGGGAACTTGACCTCCACCAGGCCCGACAGGGTCAGGGGGATCGCCACCCGCTCCTTGACGAAGTTGATCTTGGCGCGGGTGCGGATGTCCCCCAGGCCGTCGTCGAAGGCCCCGGAGCGGCCGGCCACCGCCCACGGCACCTCCACCTCCAGGTCCAGGTTGGCGTAGAGGCTGTAGGAGAACTCGGCCGTGAGGGCGTAGACCCGGACGTCGTTGTCCCACCGCTCGCGGGACAGCCCGGCCTCCAGGCGCATGCCGCCGGGCGGCAGGGCCACGGCGTTCTCGGTGACGGCGTAGGGGCGGCTGGCGGCGTGGGCCGGGGCGGGGAGGGCGAGGGTGGAGAGGGCGAGGCCCAGCAGGATCGCCCCCAGCCGGCCGGCCCCCAGCACGCCCGCCAGCGTCCGGAGCCGCCGGGCCCGGAGCGCGCGCCTTGGTGATGTGGGATTCATCCGTGTCCTAGCGAGGTCCCCGGGCGGCCGTCCGGGAGCGCATGGTACGGAGTCGGCCGGGGCCGGTCAAGGGGCGCCCGGCCCCCCGGTACCCCGTCGCGTATAATGGCCGGCGACCCCATGCCCTCCCCCGGCGACATCCGACGCACCTTCGTGCTGGCCGCCGCCGCCGTGCTCGTGGCCGGGGCGGCGGTGGCGGTGGGGTGGCTCTCCACCGCCGACCGCGTCCCCGACACGCCCGCCGCCCGCGCCGCCGGGGCCTCCGCCACGCCCCCGGCCGCCTCCGCCGTCACCGATCCGCGGGCCGCCGCCGAGCGCTTCCGCATGGAGAGCGCCGCCAAGGCCCTGAAGCGGGAGCTGGACCGGGGCGACGACCCCCGGGCGGCCGCCCTCCGGGAGCGCCTCGCGGCGGACCCGGACGACGTGGAGGCCCTGCTGGCGCTGGGGGACATGTCCGTCCGGCGGCGCGCCTACGCCGAGGCCAAGGGCTTCTACCTGCACGCGGCCAAGGTGGCGCCTCAGAACCTGGAGGCCCGCACCCACTTAGGGACCGTGGCCTACTTCCTGGGCGACCCGGACGAGGCCCTGCACCATTACCGCCAGGCCCTGGCCCTGGATCCCGACTACACCGTCGCCCTGTTCGAGATGGGCGCCGTGCTGCGCTTCGGCAAGGAGGACCTCGCGGGCGCCGTCGCCACCTGGGAGCACTTCCTGCGCCTCGACCCGGACGCCCCCGAGGCGGCCCGCATCCGGGAGCTGGTGGCCGAGGCCCGGCGCCTCATCGCCGCCGGCCACACCGGCGCGCCCGCCGCCCGGCCCCAGGCGGCCCCGGCCGCTTCGCCCGAGCCGGCCCCGGCCGACCCCGCGTCCGCCCCCTGGCCGGGGGAGCCGGTGGGGAAGGGATGAGCGGCGCCGGGGCCGGGGAGCCGGCCGGGGACGCCCCGCAGGCCGAGGCCCTGCGGGCCGCCGGGGAGGCGTTCGCCCGCCTGGCGGGGCTGGTGGCCACCCTGCGCGGCCCGGACGGCTGCCCGTGGGACCGGGCCCAGACCCGCGAGTCGGTGCTGCCGTACCTGGTGGAGGAGACCTACGAGGCGGTGGACGCCCTCAAGGCGGGCGATGCCGCCCACATCCGCGAGGAGCTGGGGGACCTGCTGTTCCAGGTGCTGTTCCACGCCGACATCGCGCGGGACGCGGGGGACTTCTCCCTGGCCGAGGTGATCGAGGCGATCCACGCCAAGATGGTCCACCGCCACCCCCACGTGTTCGGCGACGCCGTGGCCGAGACCCCGGAGGACGTGCGGGAGAGCTGGGACCGCATCAAGGCCGCCGAGCCCGCCAAGCAGGCCCGCGAGAGCGTGCTCGACGGCGTGCCCCGCAGCCTGCCCGCCCTGCTGCGGGCCGCCAAGGTGGCCGAGCGGGCCGCCAAGGCGGGCTTCGACTGGGCCCGCGCCGAGGACGTGTGGCCCAAGATCCACGAGGAGCTCGACGAGCTCAAGGAGGCCCTCGCCGAGGGCGATCAGGCGGCGGCCCGGGACGAGCTGGGGGACGTGATGTTCGCCCTGGTGAACTTGGGGCGCAAGGCCGACCTGCCGCCGGAGGAGGCCCTCACCGGCACCGTGGAGCGCTTCTGCCGCCGCTTCGCCGCCATGGAGCGGGCCGCGGAGCGCCCCCTGGAGGCCCTGGCGCCGGCCGAGTGGGAGGCCCTCTGGCGGGCCGCCAAGGCCGAGGTGGGCTGACCCCGGCCGACCCCTCCTCCGCGCCCCCCCCGCGTCCCCGCGTCCCGGCGCCCCGCGTGGCGACTGGATTTCGGCGCGGAAGTGTGGAACAGTGATTCCCGCAGGCACCCGAAGTCGATCCGCCCGGCCGGAGCCGGAATCCCACCCGCACGGCCCGGGCGGCAGCCGGGCGTGCCCGGCGGACCATGGGAGGAGCGACTGTGAAGAGCCTCGAGGAGCAGTACCTGGCAAGCGTGCAGACGGCCCGGGCGCGGGTGGAAGCCGTTCCCGACCCCGCCGCCCGCGAGGCGCTGGAGGCGGTGCTCGAAAGCGTGAGCCGCCTGCACATGATGCTGATGAAGCACGAGAGCGTCACCACCAAGGCCCTGTTCGACATGGAGGGGCGCATGAACAACGTGCTGTTCAACACCTGAAGCCCGCCCCCCGCGCCGCGGCGCGGGGGGCGGACCCGGGGGGGGCCTTCGGCCGCCGGCCCCCGGTCGGGTATGCTGGGGGCATGCGCCTGCGCGCCCTGGCAGCGGCGATGGCCGCCGGAACCTTGCTCCTGGCCGTGCCGCTCGCGTGGGGCGAGACCGGCCTGGAGGCCGACGCCGACGATACCGAGGCCGGGAGCGCCGAGCCGCGCCCCCTGTGGGAGGCCGGCATCGCCGCCGGGGCCGTCTCCCTGCGCACCTATGCCGGCTCCTCCACCCGCCGCTTCTACGCCGCGGGCAGCCCCTACTTCGTCTATCGCGGCCCCCACCTCAGGGCCTCGGGCCGCTCGGTGCGGGTGGTGCTGTTCGAGCGCCCGCGGCTGTGGGCCGACCTCTCCGGGGGCGGCTGGCTCCCCATCAGCGCCCGCGACGACCCGGCCCGGGACGGCATGCCCCGGGTGGACTTCACCGTGCAGGCCGGGCCCCGCATCAACTACCGCCTGCCCGGCACCGGCCCCGGCGACGTGGTGGCGCGCCTGGCGGTGCGGGCGGTGTGGAGCGCGCGCACCTTCATGGACGTCTCCCAGCGGGGCTACGTGGTCGAGCCGGTGCTGGACACCTCCCTGGGGATCACCCGCCGCCTGCGGGTGGGTTTCCGCTTCTCCGGACTGTTGGGCAACGGCGAGCACAACGGCTACTTCTACGACGTCCCCTCGGCCTTCGCCACCCCGGAGCGGCCCGCCTACGACACGGGGCCGGGCCTGGTGTGGCTGGGGGCCCGCCCGTCGATGTCGTACCGGGTGAGCCCGGTCCTGCGCCTCGGGGCCTTCGTGGACCTGAAGACCCTGGCGGGCTCGGTGGCGGAGGACAGCCCCCTGGTGCGGGAGCGCCACGCCGTCAGCGCCGGGGTGGGCCTGGTGTGGGTTTTCTACCGCTCCCGGGAGAGTGTCACCGGCCGCCCCGCCGATCCCCGGTAGGCTGGCACGCTTCCTGCTAAAATGGCCCCGGCATGACCGCCGCCGCAACCACGCAGGACCCCACGGAACGGGACCTCCTGGACGCCGCCCGGGCGGGCGATCCGGACGCCTTCGAGCGCCTGATCGCCCCCTGCCAGCGCCCCCTGTACGCCTATGCCCTGCGCCTGACGGGCGACCCCCACCTGGCCGAGGACCTGTGCCAGGACGCCCTGCTCAAGGGCTACCGGGCCATCGGCGGATTCACCGGAAACTCGGCGCTGGCCACCTGGCTCTACCGGATTCTCCACAACACCTGGCTCGACCACGTCAAGAAGAGCGGCCGCGAGACCTACCTGGAGGACGGCGGCGACGAGACCGCCGAGGAGCCCCCGGTGCTGGCCCGGGAGGCCCTGGTGCGGTTCCAGGAGGGGCTGCGGGACGGCGAGCTGAAGGAGCGCCTGGCCGAGGCCCTGGCCCGGCTGCCGCCGGCGATGCGGGATGTGGTGGTGCTGCGGGACGTCCAGGGCCACGCCTACGACGAGATCGCCGAGATCACCGGCACCGCCGTCGGCACCGTCAAGAGCCGCCTGGCCCGGGCCCGGGAGCAGCTGCGCCGGGTCCTGACCGGGGCCGCCGCGGGGCTGGCGGAGGCCGCGGCCGCCGAGGATGTGAGAAAACGGTGAAAAAAGGCGGGGCGTCGAGGAACTTCCCGACGGGGCCGGTCGTCTAAGGCACGAGAAGGCAAATTCATGGACCTTTCCTGTTCATCCGTCCGCGAGCGCCTCTCCGGGCACCTGGAGCGGGCGCTGACGCCCCCGGAGCGGGAGGCGGTGAGCCGCCACCTGGCGGGGTGCCCGGCGTGCGACGCGGCCCTGGCCGAGACCCGGGCCGTGGTGGGCGCGTTGAGCGACTTGGACCGGGTGCAGCTGCCGGAGGGCTTCTCCCAGCGTTTCTCGGCCCGGCTGCGGGCCGAGGCGGCCGCGCGGCCGGCCCTGGAGGCCGCCCCCCGGGCGGCCCGCCGCCCCTGGTGGGCGGGCTGGTTCACCCTCACGGGGTGGCCGGTGCGGGGCTTGGCGGGCGCGGCGGCGGCGGTGCTGCTCTACTTCGCGTTCTATGCCGTGGCCCCGGAGATGCCGGGCGGCGTGGTGACCCAGGGGGCGCGCGGGGGCGCCACCCCGGTGAACTACGTGGGCCTGGGCGGGGAAGCCACGGTGCGGATCTGGTTCGAGGCCCGGGAGGACGTCGAAGGGGTGAAGTTCACCCTGGAGCTGCCCCCCGGCGTGCGCATGGTGCAGGACGGCAAGGTGGTCGAGAGCCCCTCCCTGACCTGGGAGGGGAGCCTGAAGGCGGGGCGCAACCTGATCCCCCTGCGCGTGCGCGGGGTGGCCAGCGGCCAGTGGACCGTCACCGCCTCGGTGGAGAAGGACGGCAGCCGCAAGGAAAGGTCGTACGATCTGCGCGTGGACGGCGCCTGACGCCCGCGCGCGCCCTTCCCAGGGGCGGGTGAATGTGACTGGGAGACCGTTGGACGTGAAGAAGACTTGCACATGCATGCTGGGGACCGCCCTGGCCCTGGCCCTGGCGGCCGCGAGCCCGGCCTGGGCCCAGGAGCCCTCCGGCGACTACGACCTGCCGGTGGACATCACCATCGACCCGGTGATCTACAGCCACGAGGTCGAGCGCTCGACGGACGTGACCCCGAGCCACGACATCGACGAGGACGTGAACGTGATCCACGTGGGCGGGGAAGTCGATTCGGGGGACCGCGATGAGGGCGGCGACGGCGCGGAGCGCGACGGGGACCACGACATCGACACCAGCCTGGACGGCGTCGAGCAGGACCACGAGACCTCCGACCTGGAGGGCCAAGTCGAGGGCCCGGAGGACAGCCCCGAGGTGGACGTGCCCGACACCCCCGATGCGCCCGACACGGGCGGCGACGTCTACGACGACGAAGGCCACGCCGACTAGCGCCCCGCTCGCGGGGCGCGGGCCCTCCGCGAATCCGGCGCAACACGGCGGGGGAGTGGCAGTACAATGGCCGCTCCCGTGAGGGTCCCCCCGCCCCCGGAGCCCACCCGCCGATAAGGACCCCGCGCCCGTGCCAGCCCGACGCCTTCCCGCCCTGCCGCTCGCCCTCGCGGCGGCCCTCCTCCTGTTGTGGACCGCGGACGCCCGGGCCGCCGAGCCCGACCCCGAACGGGCCAAGACCCTGATCGACCAGGGCCGTCCCGCCGACGCCGTGCCCCTGCTGGAGGCCGCCGTGGCCGAGGCCCCGGCCAGCGCCCGCCTGCACTTCCTGCTGGGGGTCGCCTACCACCGCAGCGGCCGCCCGGAGCAGGCGATCCCCCACTTCGAGGAGGCCGTGGCCCTGGACCCGGCCGACGGCCGCGCCCGCTACAACCTGGGGGCCGCCTACTTCGCCGTGGAACGCTGGCAGGAGGCCGCCCGGGCCTTCGCGGAGGTGCCCGAGCGGGCACCCGACATGGCGGCGGCCGCCTGGCTCAACGCCGGGCTCGCCGTGGCCAAGCAGGGGCGGCGCGACGAGGCCCGGGCCCTGTTCGCCCGCGCCGTGGCGGCCGAGCCCGAGGGACGCCCCGCCGAGACCGCCCGCCGCATGCTGGCCCTGCTGGCGTGGACCGAGCCCGCCGGGCCCGAGGGGGCCGGCGAGGCGGGCGCCGAGGCCGCCGCCGACGTGGCCGCGGCCGAGCGCCGGGGCCCCGCCCGGGCCTGGCGCCAGGCCCTCCACGCCCGCCTGGAGGCGGGGCTGGAGTACGACACCAACGTCTTCTCCCTGCCCGACGACACCGCCACCACCGAGGAGCACGACTGGCGCGGCGCCGTCCGGGCCCGGGTGGACACCCGCGTCCCCCTGGGGGCCGTGCGCCTCACGCCGCGCTACGACTTCTACGGCCACTTCTACGACAAGCAGACCACCTACGACTACCTGCGCCATCGGCTGCTGCTGCGCGCCGACTGGCGCGGGCCCGCCCTGGAGCCGCGCCTGGAGTACGCCTACGCCTACAGCGAGCTGGGCGCCGACCCCTACCTGGACAGCCACTCCCTGGGGACCCGGGTGGCCCTGCGGCGCGCCCCGGGGCGGCGCCTCTGGGCGGGGGTCGCGGTGCGGCACGACGAGGCCCCCCTGGCCCGCTACGACTACCTGTCGGGCACCACCTGGGAGGGCACCCTCTCGGCCTTCGGCCCCGCCGGGGAGGCGGGGGAGCTGTACGGCAGCCTGACCCTGCGGACGGTGGACCGGGGCACCGTGGTCCGCTCCACCTACCGGGCCTCGTACTCCTACACGGGCTTCGAGCCCTACGTCTACTACAGCCGTCCGCTGCCGTGGCGCATGGACTTCACCGGCACCTTTCGCTACGAGTACCGCCGCTACACCGAGGCCGACACCTGGACCAGCGGCCCGGGCGGCAGGCGCCACCGCCAGGACCACCGCGTCACCGCCACCCTGGCGGTGTCCCGCCCCCTGTCGCGGTGGCTCGAGGTGGAGGCGGGCTGGCAGGGCCAGGTGCGGGAGTCGAACATCGGCAACCGCATGGGGGACTACGCCGACCGGGACTTCACCCGGGAGGTGATGGGCGTGTTCCTGCGGGGGGAGATTTAAGGGGAGCGCGCGGAGGGGCGGGGGCCTAGCGAGGACCCAGGCGGTTCTCGCACTCGGTGAAGAAGCGCCGCATCGGCTCGGGGAAGTTGGCCCGCCGCTGCGCCAGGGCGGGCAGGAGCCGGCGCCGGACCAGGGTCTCCAGGTCCGGGGCCTGGAGACCGGCGGCCTCCAGGTACTCCGGCAGGAACAGCACCGGCAGCTCGGACTCGCTCCGGCCCCGCAGGTGGTCGTAGCACAGGTGCGCCACGTACAGGGCGGCGGTCTGGTTGCGGCAGGACTCCGGCAGCTCGTCGGGGGGCAGGATGTCGGGGTGGTGCTGGTACATCACCGCCTGGCAGAAGGCGGGGGGGATCTGCCAGCGCTCCAGCAGCATGGAGCCCAGCTTGCCCGGCTCCAGCATCCCCAGGAACACCGCCAGGTGCGGGTACTGCTCCTTGAGCAGCAGCACCACGCTCATGCCGATGTCGTGCAGCAGCCCCAGGGTGGCCAGGGACGCGGGCTTGTCCACCCCCGCCAGGCGCCCCACCTCCATGGCGATGAACGACACCGCGTTGGCGTGCAGCTGCAGCTCGCGGAACTCGGGCGTGTTGGGCATGGTCGTCGCCATCCCCGCCGCCATCACCAGCTGGTAGACCTGGTCGAACCCCAGCAGCACCACCGCGTGCTGCAGGTCGGTGACCTTGTTCTGCAGGTTGTAGTAGGGCGAGTTGACGGTCTTCAGGACCACCGCCGCCAGGGACGGGTCCAGCTTGGCCAGGCCCACCACGTCGGAGGCCGAGCTCTGGTCCTCCTGCAGCACGGCGGCCAGGCGGCTGGCGTACATGGGCAGCGCGGGGACCCCGGCCACGATCTTCTTGACCATGTCCGAGCCCTCGCACACGGCCTGGCGCTGCTCCAGCAGCGCCCGGGCCCGGCGGGCCACCGCCAGGGTGCGCCCGGCGGTTTCGGCCTCGCGGGTCAGGAGGGCCTCGGCCCGGCCGTCGGCCACGGCGGCCAGGCCCCGGCTCAAGGCCGCCATCGGGCCTTCGGGGAGGGCGGCCAGGTCCTCGGCGGCCAGCACCAGGCAGGTCACGCCCCCCCGGGCCACGGCGGCGGTGGAGCGGGGCGGCCGGGCCGGGTGGACGGGGCCCCCCACGGTGCCGCCGGGGCCCACGGTGCCCGCCAGGTCCAGGCGGTCGCCCCGGGGGCACAGCAGCCCCACCTCGCCCTCCAGGACCAAAAACAGCGCCGGGTCCGGCAGGCCGGCCTCGGCCAGCACGTCGCCGGGGGCGAACTTGCGCACCTGGGACGCGGCCCGCACCGCCTCCAGCTCCGGCTCCCCCAGCCCCGCCAGGGCGGGATGGTCGGGCGCGTCGGAGGCCGCGTCGGCCTCGGCCGTTTCGGATTCGTTGCGTTTGAGCAGCCAGCCCATCGACCCGTACCTCCCGTGCCCGGGGGGCGGGAGGCCGGTACCGGGACCCTCGGGGCCCGGCCCGCCCCCCTCCCCGGGCGCAGCCTAAGGGGTCTTATCGGTCGCCGGGGCCCCGGGCCCAAGGGGCCCCCAAGGGCGGGTTACAGCAGGCGGACGGCGACGGTCTCCCCGGGCTCCAGGGGGCCGTCCAGGGCCTCGGGCAGGTCGATCAGGCCGTTGGCCAGGACCAGGGAGGTGAGCACCCCCGAGCCCTGGTTGCCGGTGGTGCGGGCGGTGTAGCCCCCGGCGCCGTCGGGCGAGACCACCGCGCGCAGGAAGAAGCGGCGTCCCGGCTTCTTGCGCACCGGCTCGGTGAGCGCCGCCTTGACCACCGGGCGCTCCAGCTCGGCGTGGCCCATCGCCTTGCGCAGGAAGGGGCGCACGAACAGCTCGAAGGAGACCATGGACGACACCGGGTTGCCCGGCAGGCCGAAGGCCGGCACGTGCCCCACGGTGCCGAAGGCCAGGGGCCGGGCGGGCTTGATCTTCACCTTCCAGAACGCCAGCCCCCCGCCCAGCTCCGAGAGCACGTCCTTGACGAAGTCGTAGTCCCCCATGGACACGCCGCCGCTGATGAGCAGCACGTCAGTGCTCAATCCCTCGGAGATGGCCTCCCGGATCGCCTCCGGCCGGTCCGGGGCAATGCCCAGGACCACCGGCACGGCCCCGGCGTCGGCCACCTGGGCCGCCAGGGCCCAGGAGTTGACGTTGACGATGCGCTCGGGGGTGACCGGCTCGTCGATCTCGGCCAGCTCGTCGCCGGTGGAGAGGATGCCCACCCGGGGCCGGCGCGTGACCCGCACCTGGGAGCGGCCGAAGGAGGCCAGCATCCCCAGCTCGGCCGGGCGCAGGGCCTTGCCCTCCGGCACCACCACGGACCCGGCCCGCACGTCCTCGCCCCGGGGGCGGATGTTCTCGGCCGGGGCGGCCCCGGCGTGCACGGCCACCTTGTCGCCGGAGGCGGCGGTGTCCTCCACCATCACCACGGCGTCGGCCCCCTCCGGGATCGGGGCCCCGGTCATGATGCGGGTGGCCTGCCCCGGCCCCACGGCGCGGGTGGGCAGGCGCCCGGCGGGGACGGTCTCCACCACGGTGAGCAGCACCGGGCGCTCGGGGGCGGCCCCGGCGGTGTCGGCGGACCGCACCGCGAAGCCGTCCACGGCCGTGTTGTCCCAGGGGGGGTGGTCGCGGGGCGCCGCCACCGCCTCCGCCAGCACCCGCCCCAGGGCCGACAGGAGCAGCACCCGCTCGTTGCGGGGCGCGGGCGCCGCGGCCAGGATGCGGTCCTGGGCCTCCTCGAACGAGATCATGGGTCCCCTCCACGCCCGCCCAAGCCGCCCCGGCCCCTCCGCGCCGCCCGGCGGCCCCGGGCACGGGCCGCGGCCAGCTCCGCGGGGGTGTTCACGTTGACCAGGCCCGCCAGGTCCGGGTCCCACCGGGCCAGGGGCCCCTCGTCCACCGGCGTGCCGTGGGCCCGGGCCAGGCCCTGGACCCTCAGGTCCCCGGCCGCCAGGCGGGCCCGGACCTGCGCCAGCAGGCCCCGATGATACACCGCGCACAGGGGGTGGAGCACCTCGCCCGTGCGGGGCACGACCACCGTGGGGGGCGCGTCCGGGGCCCGGGCCAGGGCCACGCCGATCAGCCCCTGGAGCAGGGCGGGGCGGGGGAACGGCAGGTCGCAGGCCAACACCAGCACCCAGGGGTGGCGGGCGGCCTCCAGGGCCGTGGCGATGCCCGCCAGGGCGGCGGCGGGGGCCCCCGCCGGGTCCCGCACCGCCCGGACCCCGGCCGGCCAGCGGCGGGGCGGCCGTTCCGGCCGGTCCACCGCCAGCACCTCTTCGCACAGGCCCAGGAGGACCTCGGCGGCCCGCCGCGCCATGGGCACGCCCCCCACCTTCAGGCGCGCCTTGTCGCGTCCCATGCGGCGGCTGGCACCCCCCACCAGCACGGCCCCGGTGACGGCCGCCCGCCCGCCGGCGGTTTTTTGGCTACCCGGTGTCACTCTCGTTACCCAATTGTGGCGAGTGTGGGCACCCGGCGGCCCCCCCGGGGACCCCCGGGGAACCCCCGAAGCCGCCGAATTCGCGGGTTTTCTGTCCAATGCGGCGGGACGGGGCGGGTTGGCGCGGGACTTGCTTTGATTCGGGGCAGGATTCGCCCCCGGGCTTCCCCGGTCCCTCAAGCAAGGGTTTGGCCATGCAAGAGAGCGTCACCTGCCCCAAGTGCCACGGCTACATGTACTCGGAACGGTTCGCCGACTTCGCGCTGACGTTCTTCGCCTGGAAGTGCATCAACTGCGGGACCGTGATGGACACGGACATCATCAACAACAAGAACGGCCTGCACGTCAACCGCATGAACCTGGTGAAGGCTGGCTAGGGGTCACCGACCCCCGCGGTGCCCGCGCAGGTTGACCCGGAACGGCCGGCTGCCGGGCGGCCACCGCGCGGTCTTCCGGCGGCGCCCCGTCCGGGCTGAGCACGAAGCCGCCCCACCGCCCCCCTAGGCCCGACCGGCCACCGTCACCCCCTCCAGCCGCACCCCCGCCGGGCCGTCGTAGTCCGGCCGCACCGCCCGCTCCGCCGCGAAGCGGGCGTCCTTGAACGCCTCCCACAGGTTGCCCGACACGCTGCCCCCGGAGAGGGGCGTCACGCCCCCCCGGCCGTCGTGCAGGTAGGCGGTGCGCAGCTCGGCCGAGAAGGCTCCGGTCACCCGGCTGGGCTGGAAGGTGGAGAAGCGCAGGGCGTGGATCACCGGCCCCTCCGCCAGCAGGTCCGCCAGGGCCGTGGGGCCGGAGGCCACCACCAGCGAGCCCCCGGCCCCGGTGGCGGGGATGCCCAGGTAGTCCGCGAAGCGCTTGGAGGCGGTGCGGGTCAAAAAGCGCCCGTCCCGGATCAGGGCCACGGGCCGCGTGGCCTGCCCCTCGGCGTCGAAGGGGCGGCTGCCCAGGCGCCACGGCAGGTGGGGGTCCACGGTGAGGGTCAGGGCCTCGCCCTTCACGTCGCGCACCGCCGCCTCCCCCTCGCTCAGGCGCGACCACCCCTCGTGCCGGGCCCGGGCCCCGCCGTGGGCGGCGAACGGCTCGAACAGGGCGTCCAGGGCCTCCTCGCCGAACACCACGGGACAGCTCCCGGTGGGGGGCAGGTCCGCCCCTAAGCGGTCGCCGGCCCAGCGGGCGTGGTGGGCCACCGCCTCCCCCAGGGCCAGCTCCCGAGGCCGCCGGGCGCGGCGGATGCCGTGGCACTCCACCCCCGCCTCCCCGGCCCCCGCCAGCAGCACGAACTCGCAGAACAGCTCGGTGGCGGCGTAGGCCCCGGAGAAGCCCGCCGAGGTCCGCACTGCCACCTCGGTGCGTTCGGCGAAGAACTCCGAGGCGCACACCGGCGTGTCGCCGGCGGACCGGTCCATCTCGGCCTCCAGGGCGTCGATGACGTCCCACGGGGTCTCGGCGACGCCCGGGTCGCACAGGGGCACGTCGCCGGGGTCGGCGGCCCCGGGCAGGGCGTAGGGCCGGTTGGCGGTCAGGGCCGCCTGCTCCACGGCGCGGGCGATCAGGCCGGGAACGTCGGGGTCGGTGCCGCCGGGCACGGTGAAGGCCGCCTCCCCCTGCACCTCCCGGCCGTCCTCGCTGCGCCGGGCGTGTACTGTCACCTCTACGGTCGACAGCCGCGCCGTGCGCTCGGCGTCCCGCCGGGTGTAGATGCGGTAGCGCTGGTGGCTGGTCAGGGACCGCTCCCGCACGACCCAGCCGTCCACCCCGGGGGCCGCCGAAAGGGCCCGAACCCAGGCGTCCGGGGTCATGCCAGGCGCGCCTTCAGGCGCAGGTGGGGGCCGCCGTCGGTCACCTTGACCCACTCCTTGTAACCCTTGCCGCACATCCCGAGGCCGGTGATCTCCACCTCGCGCCCCACCAGGGTGATGGACTGGAGCAGCTCCGGCACGTAGCCGGTGACGATCACCGGCGAGAACACCCGCCCCGTGAGGCGGCCGTCCAGGATCTCGGAGGCCATGTGGCCCTCCAGCTGGATGCCCCACCCCTTGGGGTCCTCCATGCCGTTGGAGGGCCGCTCCAGGTAGTAGCCGTGGCGGATGGAGGCCAGCATCTCGTCCAGGTCGGCGTCGCCGGGGCCGAAGTAGGTGTTGCTCATGCGGGTGTAGGCCTTGCGGGCGAAGGACTCGCGCCGGCCGTTGGCGGTGCGGGGCAGCCCCAGGGCGCGGGCGGCGTTCAGGTCGGTGATGGCCCGCACCAGGATGCCCTTCTCGATGATCTGGGTGGTGGTGGCGATCTGCCCCTCGTGGTCGAAGAAATAGCCCCCCGTCTCCCCGGTGCGGTCCGGGGCGTCGAACATGTTGACGATGGGGGAGGCCACGGGCTGGCCCAGGTAGTCCCGCCCCCGGGAGCGGTCCTTGACGAACATGTCGGCCTCGGTGCCGTGGCCGAACGCCTCGTGGGCGAAGATGCCGGCGAACTCCGGCGAGAACACGCAGTCGTAGTGCCCCGGCTCCAGGCGCGGCGCCCCCACGATGCGGGTGCAGTCGGCCACCAGGCGCGCCACCAGGTCGTCGGGCAGCTCGGCCACCTCCCACCCGGCGCGGCGGGCGCGGCCGTCCAGCAGGGCGGCCTGGCGGCCCCCCTCGGAGCAGGTGACCCCCACGGCGGCCTGGGTGCGGCGCAGGTCCTGCACCAGGCGCTTGGTCCGGTTGACGAACACCTCGAACGAGCGGGTGTGGCCCACGGTGCCGAAGGCGTTGACCACCCGGGCGTCGGCCCCTCCGGCGGCGTCCCGCAGGGCGCGGGCGCGGGCCACCTTGTCGGCCAGGGGCACGCCGTCGTAGGGGGTGTCCTCGCGGGTGGCGAAGCGGGCCGTCATCGCGGGCCCCGGGTCCACCGGCCGGGCGTCCGGCTCCAGACCCAGCTCCAGGGCCCGGGCCACCGCCTGCTCGGCGGCCGCCGCCAGGGCCTCCGGCCCCAGGTCGTCCACCGCCGCCTCCACCAGGGTGCGGCCGGTGTGGACCGTGAACACCGCCCCCCGGGCCGGGGCCACCGGGGCCACGTGCTCCTCGGTGGTGCTCACCCGCACCCGCTCGCCGCGCTCGTCGGTGACCAGGGCCGCGGCGTAAGGCACCCGGGCCTCCATGCGGGCCACCAGGTCGGCCAGGCGGGGGATCAGGATGTCGGGATCGGGCAGGGGGGCGTCGGCGGCGGGTCCGGACATGGGCGGGGCTCCGGGGGCGTTGGGGGGCGGTGCGGCGGGGCGCACCCCCCAAGGTACGGCACCCACCGAGAGGGGGTCAAGGCCGCCCCCCGCCGGCCTCCCCGGAGGCCCCCGAAAAGGGTTCAAGGAACGCCCCGCGGACGCCGACAAATTGGTGACGCATTGGTCACATTGTCGGAGTGAGGTCTGCATGGGTCGCAAGGCACGGGTGGCGCTGCGCGCGTTGTTGGGGGCGGGGGGGTTGCTCCTGCTCACCTCCTGCGGGGTGCAGGACCTGACCGGAGGGGGCTTCAACAAGCCCAACCCCCCCGGGATGTTCACCGACCAGACCCTGGTGGAGTACCTCCAGGCCGGCTTCGACGAGGCCCAGGCGTGCAGCGACCTGGCCCGGGGCAGCTTCGACGACCTGACGGTCGTGATGATGGAGCCCCAGTTCGCCTGCCGCTGGTACGAGAGCGGCTGCTCGGGGGAGTTCGTCACCCCCAACACGATCAAGCTGGGCAGCCCCTACGTGTGGAAGCACGAGGTGCTCCACTACCTGCTCTACGTCAACACCGGCGACGCCGACTCGAACCACGCCAGCGAGCTGTTCTGGGACTGCGTCTAGGCCCCGCCGGCCCCGCCACGCACGGCCGGGCGCCTTACGGCCCGGCGGTGAAGACCGCCCGCGCCACGCCGGTGTTGCCGGTGGCGGGGTCGTAGGCGTAGATCAGGGCCTCGTAGGCCCCCGGCGCCGCCACCCGCAGGCTGCCCGAGAAGCGGCTGGTGGTGCCCGCGTAGGCCAGGGGCACCTTTCCGGCTGGGGTCCCGTCGCGCCGCACCAGGGCCCGCACCTCGTAGCGGTCGGCGTCCCAAAGCCCCCCGGGCTCGATGGGGCAGCCGCACATCATCGTCACCTTGGCGTCCAGGGTCACGCGGGCCGGCAGGCCGGCCACGTGCGCCCCCGGCGCGGGCGCCACCACGTCCACCACGAAGCCGGGCAGCTCCAGCAGCCAGCCGTCGCCGCCGGTCAGGTCCTTGCCCGGCACCACCCACTGCTCCGCCGACACCCGCACCGCCGAGCCGGGGTGGCCCGCCGGCCCCTCCGCCGTGACCCGCACCCGGCGCGGCTCGGCCAGGTCCAGGGTGGCGGAGAAGGCGGCGGCGTCCCCGCTGGAGAGGGCCTCGCCCCGGACGCGGGGGCGGCGCATGATGCGGTCGGTGTCGCCGGTGCCGCCGGCGGTGAGGCCCTGGGCCAGCACCTGGCCGGTGGCGGTGTCGGTCAGGGTGATCCGCACGCCCCCCATGGCCGTGCCGACGAACTTGGCGTCCCGCGCCAGGACGCGGACGGTGACGTGGGTGGGCTCGGCCCCGGCGGGGGGCGCGGGCAGGGCCGCGAGCAGGGCCAGAAACGCGGCGAAGGCGGCGGAAAGGCGGGCGGCGCGGGGCATGGCGTCCTCCGGGGGCGGGTGTTCCCGCCCATCCTACCCCCGTTCCGGGGTGGTGTCAGCCGCCGGCGGCGGTGCGGGCGGGGTCCGGGGCCAGGGCCCCGGCGTCGGGCAGGGGGTAGCGCCGGATCGTGGCGCGGCTCTCGAGACGGGCCAGGTACTTCTCCAGGCGGCGGGCGGCCTCCCGCCGGGCCAGCTCCCCCCGCACCCGGGCCTCCATCTCGGCCCGGGCGACCGCGTCGGGGGGCGTGGGCAGGCTGTCCGCCCACTGCCGCACCCGGGGCTCCACCTGGGCGTCGCGTACGAACACGAAGGCCCGGATGCGGGCGTCCACGAACGCCTCGGCCCACAGCCGGGCTCGCACCCGGGCGCGCACCGTGTCCGGGTCCAGGCCCTCCAGGCGCGCCCCGGCCCGCTGCCGCAGCCGCTCCACGGCGGCGCCCACGTTGCCCGCCGCGGGCTCGGCCACGCCGAAGCGCTCCGCCTCGGCCAGCAGCAGGCGGCGCTGGATCAGCCGGGTCAGGATCGCCTCGCGGGCGTCCGGGGCCATCTCGGAGAAGGTGCGCCCCTCGCCGAACAACATGTCCTCCAGGGTCACGTCGGAGGCCAGGATGGGCTGGCCGTCCACCCGGGCGAGGAGCGCGTCGAACCAGACCTGGGCGTGGGCGGCGGCCCCCCACAGCAGGCACAGGACCACGGCGCCGGCCCACGCCGGGGCGCGGGGCGCCCGCATCAGGCGGGGCCGGTGCGGCGCCGCTCCGGCGTCCGGCGGACCACCCGGGTTCCCGCCAGCCGGTCGTGCAGGGCCCGCTTGGCCGGGCCCGCCGCCAGCAGGAACCCCAGGCCCCAGGTCAGCACCGACAGCAGGTAGCAGGCGGTGCGCCCCAGGGCCCGCCCGGCGGAGAGGGGCGCCCCCGAGGCGGTGACCACCTGGAGCCCCAGCACCATCTTGCCCGGCGTGCGGCCGCCGTAAGCCGTGAAGAAGGCGAAGTAGCAGAACAGGAACAGGGGGTAGGCCTGGCCCGCGAACAGCACGGCCTCCTGCCGGGCCCCCGCCCACAGGGACGGGTCCGGGCCGTGCTCCGCCAGGGAGCCGGCCGCCGCCGCCAGGGTGCCCAGCAGACCCGCCAGCAGGTCCGCGATCATCAGGTCGAGCACGAACGCCACCGCGCGCCGGCGGAACGAGGCCGGCACCACCGCCGCCGGCGCCGGCTCCGGGTCGCGGGCCGCCAGCTGGCCGGCGCGGAACGTGCGCACCGCGCCGTAGTCGGGGGGGCGGTAGGGGATGCCGGGGAATGCGTCCTGGGTCATGGCGCCGTCCGGGGGTAGCGTGGCTCACGGGGGCGCCCCGACGGGCGCGCGCCGCACCTCATTATCGGCCAAGGCGCCCGGATTGGCGAGGGGCGGCCTTGGCCCGGGCGCCCCGCGGGGGTAAGCTGGGGCCGCCCCGGAGCGGGGGGCGGGAGATTCGGCGTGAAATCCCTACGCGGCATCGGCAAGGGCCTCGGCGTGGGCCTCGCCACCGCCGTCGGCGCGACCTTCTTGGCCCTGGCGGCCTGCACCGGCGGCGGGGCACCCGAAGGCAGCGCCGAGAAGGCGGCGGGGCCCGTCCCGGTCACCCTCTGGTACCACACCGGCCGCCCGGCGGAGCGGGACACGATCACCCGCCAGGTGGCCGCCTTCAACGCCCGCCAGCACGACTTCCGCGCCGCGCTCACCCTGATCCCCGAGGGGGCCTACGGCGCCCAGGTGCAGGCCGCCGCCCTGGCGGGAGACCTGCCGGACCTGCTGGAGCTGGACGGCCCGATGCTGGCCTCCTACGCCTGGGCCGGGCGCCTGCGCCCCCTGGACGGCCTGCTCCCCGACGCCGCCACCGCCGACCTGATCCCCTCCCTGGAGGTGCAGGGCACCTGGCAGGGGAGGCGGTACGGCGCCGGCACCTTCGACTCGGGTCTGGGCCTGTTCGCCGACCGCGCGGCCCTGGCGGCCGCCGGGATCGACCTCCCGGCGGACCCCGCCCACGCCTGGGACGCGGCCCGCTTCCGCCAGGTGCTGGGGGCCCTGGCGGCCCACGACCCGGACGGACAGGTGCTGGACCTGAAGCTCAACCAGCGCGGCGAGTGGCTCACCTACGCCTTCTACCCCCTCCTGGTCTCCGCCGGGGGCGACCTGATCGACCGCCGGACGCTGAAGGCGGCGGGCACCCTGGACGGCCCCGCCTCGGTGCGGGCGCTGACCGAGCTCCAGGGCTGGATCGCGGGCGGCCGGGTCGACCCCGACCTGGACGACGCCGCCTTCACGTCGGGCCGGGTGGCCCTGGCCTGGGCCGGGCACTGGGAGTACCCCCGCTGCAAGGCGGCGCTGGGGGAGCGCCTGGCGGTGCTGCCCCTGCCGGACCTGGGCACCGGCAGCCGCACCGCCCAGGGCTCGTGGCAGTGGGCCGTGACGAAAGACGCCAGGGCCCCGGAGGGGGCGGCGCGGTTCCTGGCCTTCCTGCTGGAGCCGGACCAGGTGCTGGCGATGGCCCAGGCCAACGGCGCCCCCCCGGGTACCCGCGCCGCCACCGCCCGCTCGCCCCTGTACGGGCCGGGCGGCCCCTTGCGCCTGTTCGCCGAGCAGCTGGGCACCGTGTCCGTGCCCCGCCCCGCCACCCCGGCCTACCCGGCGATCACCGCCGCCTTCCAGCGCGCCGTGTCCGACATCGCGGCGGGGGCCGACGTGCGGGAGGCCCTGTCCCGGGCGGCGGCCGACATCGACCGGGACGTGGCGGCCTCCCGCTACCCCGTCCCCGGGGCCCCCCGGTGAGCGCCGGGCCCCGGAGCGAGGCCCGCGCCGGGCTGTGGATGACCCTGCCGGCGGCCGTGGGGCTGGCGGCCTTCGTGGGGGTGCCGTTTGCTCTTGCCTTCGCCCTGGCGCTGACGGACCTGCGCCTGGGCTCGCCCCTGGCGCCGCGCTTCGTGGGGGCGGCCAACTTCCTGGGGGTGCTCGCCGACCCGGTGTTCCTGCGGGCCCTGCTCAACAACGCCCTGTTCGCCGCCGTGGTGGTGCCGGTGCAGACCGGTCTCGCCCTCGCCCTGGCCCTGGCCCTGGACCGGCCGTTGGCGGGGATGCCCCTGTTCCGGGCCCTGTTCTTCCTGCCGGTGATCTTCCCGTTCGTGGTGGTGGCGGTGGTGTGGGAGCTGATTCTGGCGCCGGGGCCGGGGGGCCCCCTGAACGCCCTGTTGACCCTGGCCACGCTCGGAGGCTGGCAGGCGGCGGATTTCCTGCGGGACACCCGCCTGGCCCTGCCGTCCCTGATGCTGCTATCGGTGTGGCAGGGAGTGGGCTTCCAGATGGTGATCCTGCTGGCGGGCCTCCAGGGCATCCCCCGCTCCCTCTACGAGGCCGCCCGGGTGGACGGCGCGGGGCCCCTGGCGCGCTTCCGCCACGTGACCCTGCCGGGCCTGCGCAACACCCTGATCTTCGTGGTGACCGTCACGGCCATCCTGGCCTTCCGGCTGTTCGACCAGGTGCGCATCCTCACCCAGGGGGGCCCCCGGGACGCCACCACCACCGTCATGTACGAGGCCGTGTCGGCGGCCTTCGACCGCAACCGGGTGGCCGAGGGCTCGGCCATGACGGTGGTCTTCTTCGTGATCGTCCTGGCCCTCACGGCGGCCGGGCGCCGCGCCGTGCGCCACGCGGGGGGAAGGTGACGGGCCGGGCGCAAAAGGCCCTGTGGACCGGCGCCCTGGCGGTGGCGGCGGTGGGCTACCTGGCGCCCCTCCTGTTCCTGGTCGCGGGGGCCTTCAAGCCCGACGCCCGGGTGCTGGCGGAGGCGGCGGGGTGGCGGGCCGTGGTGCCGGTGGGGGCCTCCCTGCACAACTTCGCCGACGTCTTCGCCCGGGTGCCGTTCGAGCGCTACCTGATGAACAGCCTGTGGATCGCGGCCTGGGTGGTGGCGGGGGGCCTGGCGGTGAACGGCCTGGCGGGCTATGCCCTGGCGCGCCTGCCGTTCCCCGGGCGGCGGCTGGTGCTGGGGGCGGTGCTGGCGCTGCTGGTGGTGCCCTTCGAGGCCATCGCGGTGCCCCTGTTCTACCAGATGGCCTGGCTGGGCCTGCGCGACACCTACACGGTCCAGGCGCTGCCGTTCGTGGCCAACGCCTTCTCCGTGTACCTCTTCTACAGCTTCTTCTTGAACGTGCCGCGGGAGCTGGAGGAGGCGGCCCGGGTGGACGGGGCCGGGCCCCTGGCGACGTACCTGCGGGTGGTGGTCCCGGGCGCCCGGCCGGTGTTCGCCACGGTGGCGGTGCTGACCTTTTTGACCCAGTGGGGGAGCTTCCTGTGGCCCCTGATGGTCACGGTGGGGGAGCGGGTGCGGCCCCTGCCGGTGGGGCTGGCGGCGTTCCACACCCTGCCGCCGCGCATGTGGGGCGACATCTTCGCCTTCTGCCTGATGACGGCGGCCCCGGTGCTGGCGCTGTTCCTCTTGTTCCAGCGCTGGTTCGTGAAGGGCGCCGTGGACAGCGGGATCAAAGGGTAGCCGGCGTGGCCGACGTGCGCCTGACGGACCTGTCGTGCACTTACCCGGACGGCACCGCCGCCGTGCGCGGGGTCTCCCTGGCGGTGGCCGACGGCGAGCTGATGGTGATCGTGGGCCCCTCGGGCTGCGGCAAGAGCACGCTGCTCCGGATGGTGGCGGGGCTGGAGCCGGCCTCGGCCGGGACGGTGGCCATCGGCGGGCGGGACGTCACGGACCTTTCCCCCCAGGCCCGCAACGTGGCGATGGTGTTCCAGAGCTACGCCCTCTACCCGCACCTGACCGTGGCCGGCAACCTGGCCTTCCCCTTGCGGATGCGGGGGCTGCCCAGGGCCGAGATCGCCCGCCGGGTGGCCGAGGCCGCGCACCTGCTCTCCCTGACCCCCCTCCTGGAGCGGCGCCCCGCCGCCCTCTCCGGCGGCGAGCGCCAGCGGGTCGCCATGGGCCGGGCGTTGGTGCGGGACCCGGACGTGTTCCTGCTCGACGAGCCCCTCTCCAACCTGGACGCGGCCCTGCGGGTCGAGATCCGGGCCGAGATCGCCGCCCTCCAGCGCCGCACCGGCACCACCTGCCTGTACGTGACCCACGACCAGGTGGAGGCCATGACCCTGGGCAGCCGGGTGGCGGTGATGGAGCACGGCCGCCTGCACCAGGTGGACGCCCCCCGCGCGCTCTACGAAGCCCCGGCGGACACCTTCGTGGCCCGCTTCATCGGCAGCCCCGGCATGAACCTGGTGCCCGCCCGCCTGGAGCCGGGCCCGGAGGGCCCGTGCCTGCGGCTGGGGGCGGCGGCCGTGCCCCTGCCGGCCCCGGTGCGGGCGCGCCAGCCGAAGGCCGAGGGGGCCGCGGGGGAGGTCTCCGCCGGGCTGCGCCCCGAGGCCCTGGCCCTGGAGGGCCCCGGTCCCCGCCTCACGGGCACGGTGCGGGCCGTGGAGCGGCTGGGGCACGAGGTCCTGGCCCACGTGGCCCTGGCCGAGCCCGGGGGGTGCCCCCCGGTGGCCGCGCGCCTGCCGGCGGACGCGGAGCTGGAGGAGGGGGACGGGGTCGCCCTGGTGGTGGACGTGGCGGCCGTGCGCCTGTTCGGCCGGGACGGGACGGCGCTGTAGGGGAGGCGAGGGGCCCGGTCAGCGGGCGGCGGTGACTGCCGGCTGGGTGGCCGGCAGGTCGAACGCCGTCAGGAGCGCGCCGTTCCAGCGCAGCACCACCTCGCCGGGGCCGGGGGTGGCCTCGGGGTAGGTGGTGGGGTAGTGCAGCTCGTCGGGGCGGGGGTCGGGGCGGGGGTCGTTGGCGAAGGACACGCGGCCCACGCAGCCGGCCAGCAGGTACAGGGCCGCCACCGCCAGCCA
>Ga0210123_1000501_pt1 | contig 24131 bp, 18 predicted proteins | sample Muzzi_PWB_D2_FD_185535 | JGI IMG/M metagenome (GOLD analysis project Ga0210123, IMG submission 185535) | Wetland microbial communities from San Francisco Bay, California, USA, that impact long-term carbon sequestration - Muzzi_PWB_D2 (SPAdes) | ecosystem: Environmental > Aquatic > Marine >... | reverse complement strand
CATTGGCGATGTCAAGGGCGCGGAGCTTGCGGAGCGTTTATCTTGACCCTTGACATCGCCAATGCTGGAGGCTACTCCCGACCAATGCCTGGAGAATCGCCTCCCAATTAGAGTAGGATTTACTAAAAAATGCGGCAACTATCCTGAAAAATAGCGGTAAATGAGGCTCGCAGATCGATCATATGCTATCTGGAATGGTACAATAACTCCAGGCCGCACTCCAGTTTAAACAAAAAACGCCCAGCGAGGTATATGAAGCGCTACAGCCATCAATGAGAATGGTGGCATAGGCATAAGCGGGGATTCCACTTACAAATCGAAAAATCCTGTCTAAACAAGCGGAGCCACCTCTGCCATACGCTTCATAAGCAACTCGATATCGACCATTCAGATTCCGTCTTAATGATCTAAAAATACGATCCAAATGAAAACAGCATACATCCGACAGGTCCTTCACTTCTTACGCTACACAATTTTTCATCCTCAATATTTTTCTTTTCGGTATGAAAAATTACGTTTAAGGAAAACAGGCCATCTCGCCAAAGGAAGAGTTTTGGATGTTGGATGCGGCAGACAACTTTTGCGTCAGCATTTAGATCCTCATACTACCTACATTAGTTTGGACTTCCCCGAAACGGGCAAAAATCTTTACGATTCAAGGCCGAATGTTTTTGGAGATGCTTCCACGCTCCCCTTTATGGATGCATCATTTGATACAGTCGTCTTGCTAGAGATCATTGAGCATATCCCCAATCCTCTATCCGCCATCAAAGAAGCTTTACGTGTATTAAAACATGATGGTTTAATCATAATATCTTCTCCTTTCCTTTATCCAATCCACGATGCACCACACGATTATTTCAGATGGACCATCCATGGAATGGATAATTTACTTCATGTATCCAACGCAAGAATTAGCGAACGCCAAACAATGGGAAATCCGATTGAAACAGGAATACTTTTGTTTAATTTATCTTTAGCATGGAGTTCCCTCAATTCATCGTGGCTAAACCGTATTTTCTTTAGTATGCTTTCCGTTATTCTAATTCCTTTTTCTAATATGTTTGGCGCTCTTTTGTCTTTTTTTATTAAATTTTCCTCAAATAATCCTTTTGCGATAGGCTATTTATTTGTAGCTAAGGAGTCAAAGCGATGAAAAACTCCAATGGCCCAAGGTTTAATTTTGGACGTAATTGGCAGAATTATGCTAAAAATATTGGTGAAGAACAAATATTATCTGCAATGAATTCTTTAACCAACTCCTTGGAGCTCAATACTTTTACAAATCTTCGCATCCTAGATGCAGGTTGTGGCAGTGGGCTTTTTTCTCTTGCCGCCTGCCGACTTGCTGCTAATTCGGTTGTTTCATTTGACTACGATCTGCAAAGCGTTAAATGTACCGAAAGTCTTAATGAGCGATTTGGACCCTACAGTAACTGGTCTATATCCCAAGGAGACGTCCTTGACAAGGCACACTTAAATACACTTGGTTTATTCGATATCGTTTATTCCTGGGGAGTACTTCACCACACAGGAAATATGTGGCTGGCAATAGAAAACGTTTGTGATCTAGTAAAACCAGGAGGATTACTCTTCATAAGTATATACAATGATCAAGGATGGCGTAGTAAAGTCTGGCGTACTATTAAAAAAATCTTCGTTCATAGCCCTTCCATTATTCAAACCTTGATGGCGGCTCTATGGTACCTTGTTGTCGTATGTGTTCGTATTATTACCGGGATTTTGCACAGGAAATCTCCTCGGATTTGGTTTCTCGGCTCCGAAAGGGGTATGAACTTATGGTATGATGTAGTGGACTGGATTGGCGGTTATCCATTTGAGACGGCTTCTGTTGAAGATATAAGTAAATTCTTGGAAAAATTTGGTTTCAGATTAATTCGAACTCGTACAAAATCTGGTATTGGTTGCAACGAACTCGTCTTAGAAAAATTATAGCAGTCTTTGCTAATTACTATACTATCAAAATAAATATACGAAATATGTATACAAAAAAATGTAATATAAACTGCAAACAACTATTTATTAACTGTCTATTTTATGAAAATATTTGCTGTTAAAAACACCGAAAAACTTCCGTAACGGCATGAGACACCAATTATAAGTGCTGCTAGAACGGATGATTACCTAACTTGCCAGTTATATTTTTTTAGGATCGGCCATACTAACCATATTATTTTGAATATGTATAGGCTATCCAAAATTTATCTTGCAAATGATACATATTATATGCTCCCTAAGCGAAATTTGACCTTGAAAACGACTAAACGTACACCTTTTTTCTCAAAAAACAACATAGTTGAGAATTCCATGCTCAGACAAAGATATTCCCTATTACGCATTATTAGAGCAATTATTTGGTTTTTCAGCAGTACGAGCAAAAGACGAAGGGTTCGCCATGAATTAGCCAGGATAAGCGCATCATTATTTGGTGACTATTACGTTGGGGACGATTATAAAATGTGGCGGGAAGATGTAGATTTTAGAGATAAATTTCTTGAACTCTCACCACTTAGCCCTTTCTCTGAGGAACGAAAGTACACACTTCGAGAATTTGCTCGTTATACATTTGATGTACCTGGAGAAATGGCAGAATGTGGTTGTTATACCGGTGTCTCTGCATGGTTTATGGCCCAAACATGCCCTAATAAAAATCTTTACCTATTTGATTCCTTTGAGGGTCTTTCATCGCCAGAGCTATACGACAAACCTGAAAATGGGGTCCAAGTGTGGAAAAAAGGTGACCTACAAACAACAGAGGACGTTCTACGTAAAAATTTGAAAATGTTCCCTAATATTCATATACTCAAAGGTTGGATTCCTGCTCGTTTTCCCGAAGTAGATGGTAAAAATTTCAGTTTAGTTCACATAGATGTAGATCTTTATCAACCGACTTTAGATAGCCTCAATTTTTTTTATCCTAGGTTGAAGCCTGGCGGTGTGATAGTAATGGATGACTATGGATATTTTACTTGTCCAGGCGCGTACAAAGCTGCAAATGAATTCATGGCAGATAAAAAAGAACACTTGCTACACTTACCAACAGGCCAAGGAGTTATTATACGATCAGCTACTTGACTTTAAATCACGTTCATTTTTCCACCCAATTAAGCATATCGCAAGATATGTAATAATCGCACCAATCATAAATCCTAATCTTATAGTTAAAGCCAAGGCCGTCCCCTCGGCTAAAGATAAACCTTGTTGACTTGCTATCCACACCCATAGAGCATCAAGTACACCCAGTCCATTGGGCACAAACACCACGATACTCATTATAACAGTCAGGCAAGCAAGTAATAAACACAAATGAAAAGAAAGACGTGCTCCCCCTAAAGTAAAGGATAACCAATAGTTTAGTGCCATGGCTACTATTTGCCCCCATAACCATGGATATGCTTTCTGTGGTAATTTTGAATATTTTCTCGAAGTTAAGAAAAGTTTAAACACACGAAAATTGCCTAATGGCGTATAGAGATATAAAAGTTTATAGATTAGCCAGAGTGTAATTGTAGCATATCCAAGGAATATCATTTTCGGCCAAGGATAAAGCATCAAAATGATTGATGCAGCAATCCACGCATATTCGAGATTGATAAAAGCTTGGCGAATGGTCGCTATACTACTAAGTTTAATATCCAGACCTTCTTGTTTTAATAATGTCACCCGAATTGCTAATCCGGCTACAAGGGGTGCAACAAGGCTGGTAATGGAAGCTATTGCCCATATACGAACAAGGGTAGCAAGAGACAACTCAAGGCTATCTTTTGGCAAACAAAATCGAAATGAAATTGTTTGTACACATAGACTGAGAGGAGTAAGTAACACAAGACCCATCACAACTTTCCAGTAACCCAAGGCTGCAATCCAAGGCTCTCTTCCCTGCACTGTCAAAAACACAATTATCAAAAAAAGTGCGATCAGATAGACTGCTTGCCTTAAACGGATACGAAGGTTAGATGTCATTACAACTCGTTGTTATAGAACAATTCAAGACATGAAGATAATCTGAGGTGGCATTTTGAACACCATTGGGCAAAGCTGTGTTTAAGGGCACACATGCTTCTCCAATAATTCGAGAAATTGCCTCAGCAATTGAGACAGGGTCTCCAACAGGTACAAGACATGCCTTTTGATTAATTAATAGATCCTTAACTGAGGTGTCATAAAGAGTTGATACAATAGGTATCTTTAGAGCAAGTGCCTCCAACATGGCATTAGGATACCCTTCCCAACGAGAGGACATGACAAATACCGACGAACGCCCCACCCAACGATAAGGATTTGGTTCAAATCCACGTAATTCAACCTTATCGCAAAGAGCCAATTCACGGATGCGGGCCTCTAAAATATTTCGATCAGGTCCTTCACCTAGGATCACTAACCTTAATGATGTATTTTTCCCTACTTCGGTAAAGGCTTCAATAAGAGTCAAATAATCTTTTTGTGGGGCTAATCTGCCCACGGCAATTGCATATGGCTGAAAGTAATCAAAATCTTTTGGAAGGGGCTCCATAGCAGCTTCCTTAATCTTTTTCAGGTCAATTGGATTAGATATCTGATGAATCTTGCAAGGATCAATCTTTAGTTTATCTTCCATTTCCTTTTTCATATAATCAGTTAGCACTACAACGGAATCAGCTTTTTCATATAGATAGCGCATAAAAAAGACTAAATATGATCTTTGAAGATTTGCTAGAGGTGCAGCTTCCCTAATAACAAGACGAGTTTCTACGTTAGCAAAGCTGTGAGCTATAACGGCAAAGAGATTTGTACCAGTCAAAGTACTAAGCAATGCATCTGGTCTGCATTGCCTCAAATAACGTATAAATTTCAGAATGAGAATTGGTAAGAAATGTATTCTTCTCGAAAAGTGCTTTTTACTCAGTGCAATTAATCGAACTCCTTGTGGTATCTCATTGAGCAGTTCTCCTTCATTTGCCATTACAATTAGATCGACCGTCAAACCTAGCTCAATAAAATTTTTTGCCAGTGTCAGGAATACTTTTTGAGCGCCACCAATCCGGAGCTCTGGCAAAAGTAGAGCAATGTACCCATTTGACTCAGTTCGAGAATTTAATTGAGCCGTTTTCGCCATAACAAATAATTATAGATCATCCATAACCGGATTCCATGGTCCCTTTTTCTGCATTTATGTTCTTTCAGCATTTGACATACGATGTCAAATTGCAGAGGACCCGAATCCTCGCCTAGAAGATCTCTGAGTTTTATATCAAGACCACTGCAAAACCAATCGTGTAATGGGACACCAAATCCCTGCTTACGCCGACGCCAAATGGAAGGAGGCAGCATCTTTTTAAACGCTTTGTGAAGCATTCGTTTTCCACAAAATTTGTTTCGGTGCCAGCCCGCAGGTAAACTAAATGCCAATTCAACCATATCTTTATCAAGAAATGGAGCCCGGGTCTCTAAAGATTGGGACATACTGGCTCTATCAACTTTTACGAGAATGTCTTGAGGTAAATAAATGGACACATCTGCCATCATCATACGTTGCAGATCATCAGGAGTGGTTGTTTCCGGGATATTGGGTGGCTGATGACCAAGTGTTACGATATCCGGGGCAAGATCTTTCAATAAATTTTTATTGAACATATGTGGTGCGTAATAAGGAGTTTCTGCACTTAATCTATCTGCCACATCTGCAAAAAGGTGCGCTTTTTTAAGTAAGCTACGACTATGATGGGTCATAGGTTCTGGCAATAATCGAATAAGGGAACCTATATCTTTTCGCAAAACTTCAGGGAGCCTTGTGTACCAGCGAAGCATCATGCGGGCTTGGTAACGCTGGTAGCCACTAAACAATTCGTCACCGCCATCTCCAGATAGTGCAACCTTAACATAACGTGACGCGACAAGAGAAACCAGGGTAGTTGGTAGCAAAGATGCATCAGCAAACGGCTGTCCTAAATGTTTCAGAATCAGTTTTTCTAATTCATCTTCGTCCAGTCGATTGAAAATTTTCTCATAATGATCTGTACCAAACAAATGAGCTATCACTTGAGCGTATTCACGCTCATCGTATGCATATTCGTCAAAACCGATAGTGAATGTCTTAAGATCAACCCCTAATTCTTGTCGTGCTATGGCCACAATTAGAGAGGAATCAATCCCCCCCGAGAGAAAAGCGCCAACCTCCACATCAGCCACCATACGCCTGTCAATTGCGGTTACCAATGCCTTATACAATTTCTCAGCTGCTTGTGCTTTCGTCCCGGTAAATCTACTGTTAGAAAGATTCCAATAGGGACATTCCTTAATTATGCCGTCTTCGGCATGCCAACTCAAGTAGTGACCTGGTAACACTTCCTTAACATTTTCATAGGCAGTGTAGCCGGGAAGGCAATATCCATAACGAAAATAATCTGCTGTACTATGCTCATCCTCCTGCCATATTATGTCACTTAATATGCGCAAAGAGGGCAACTCGGAAGCACACGCAAATTGATCTCCACTGTTTAGAAAGTATAGAGGTTTCTTGCCCATCCGATCACGGCAAAGCAACAAGGATTTGTCAACTGTATCCCAAAGAGCGAAAGCCCACATTCCTTCGAGGCGCTCAATAAAATCAACGCCATCAAGTATTAGACCAGCCAACAATACCTCGGTATCACCGCTGGTTACAAAATGCCACCGATTCTCTAGAGTTTTACGAATTTCTCTATATGTGTATATTTCCCCATTAAAGGTTAAAATATAGCGATTGTCAGGTGAACGCATCGGTTGATGACTGCCCGCAAGATCAATAATGGACAGTCTACGGTGCCCGCAAATTACAGGACCTTCTTCAATGATTCGTGAGTCATCTGGTCCTCGATGCTCCATATGCTTTAATGCGTTACCCATCGCAACCCTCATATCAACGGGTTCTCGGACAACAGAGTATATGAAAGCTATGCCACACATATATCAATCCGGTTAAACATAGAATTTCTGAAACTGTTGAATGTATTTGCCTGCAGTATTTTCCCACGTCAGACCGCGTTCCCTGATTAAACGACGTCCTCCCGTGCCAAGTCGAAATCGTAAAGATTGATTTCTCAAAGGCAGGAGCTGGCAGGCAAGAGCTTTATGGTCTCCAACCGGAAACAGTACTCCATTGACATCAGGTATAATAATTTCACGAACACCAGGAATGTCACTTCCGACAGCAGGTAATCCACAAGCACAAGCTTCTAGCAGGGAATTAGGACGTCCTTCGCTTTTGCTGGTTATCAAAAACACATCAGATCTGCTAAGATAAGAGGCGATTCTTTCAGGATGAATATGACCTTTAAATCTCACTCTACTTTCCAGGTGAAGTTTTTTTGAAAGTGATAGCAGATTACTATATTCCGGTCCATCGCCAATAATGGTTAAGTTGAACTGCGTGGGTAATAAATTTAGGGCACTTAAAGCAATTGCTATATTCTTTCGCGGGATGAGACTTCCAACCATCACCAATTTTATTTCTTTATCGTTCCTTTTTTTATCAATTACTCTTGTAGATGAGATCAGATCAACACCATTTGGAATCATGACTATTTTATCTTTCATTGAAGGGAATTGTTGAGATAATTTAATAGCAATGTCATTACTGACAGTCACTATCCGCTTATTCGACTTCAAACAGAGAAATATCATTAGACGGTGAATTATCGAAGACTTTAAGCGATTTGCGTCTTCTCCACGTAGCGTGGTAAAAACAGCCTTACCAGTAAGCGAGCCAACTATCCCGGCGACAACACCACATACAGACCAGTTCGCAAAAATCAAATTGGCTTTTCGCGCATACCATATGGTGTTAAAAAGCATTGAGAAAAGAAAAAATGGTAAGAGCATATAGCTACCCGGACGAGCCGCAAGAGTCGCTGGAATTCCTCCTCCTCCATGAGCTAGAAATTGCCATTTCTGTGGAGCATATCGAAAGGTTAAAAGTTTATACGATCTTTGTTGCAAATGATCATGCTGCACATCCGCCGCAGGCGCAAGTACACTTAAGTCACATTTCTTTCCTAACTGTTTGGCTAAACGTTCAACAAAGATTCCACTGGAAGCCCCTCTTACGACAGGAAAGGAGGTTGTCAACATTAGAATACGCATTTATAGACTAGTTACCTTTTATGCTATTCACTAAGCCGATCATATCGCATTTGAGATACCTGTTCTGACACTAGACCTATCATAAAAATGATAACGGATATTGAGAAAAGCATGGCAGACATATTGGTAAAACGGCCAAAATGATAATAAGTGTATAGATAATATAATAAGCCAGAAAGGAAAGAGAACAGACTTATTGGCAAGAAAATCCTAAATGGAGAAAAAAGCGTTGCGATCTTTGTTATAATAAGAAAAAAACGAGTGCCATCCTGAAGTAGTTTAATCTTACTTTTACCTATGCGATATTTAGTCTTAATTTCAACATATTTTACACTCCTGCCGCTACGCAGATAACCCATTGTCAACGTAGTTGGATACGAAAAAGTATTAGGCAGTAGATAGATAAATTGTCGAGCCGAGTTCGATCGTACTATCCTGAACCCCGAAGTAAGATCTTTAATTTTAAATTTTGTGACATACGAGGCAAACAGGTTGTAGACCTTGTTCGCAATATCTCGGTGCAAAGCGGTTTCTGAAGAACTGATCCGGGCACCAACAACCATATCGTAAGAATCTTTAAATTCAAGTAACTTACCGATATCCTCAGGATCATGCTGGCCATCAGCGTCCATCATTACAACCCATTCGCCTTTGGCGATGCGAAGGCCGGATTTTACTGCTGCGCCATTTCCAATGTTATACGGATGGGGCCACACATTGGCTCCCGCATTCATTGCAACCTGCAATGTTTTGTCAGTTGATCCATCATCAACAACCAAGACTTCAAAATCGGGATATAAGGATTTAATTTTCTTTATAGTGGTCCCTATACTTCGCTCTTCATTATATGCAGGAAGTAAGACAGTTACGGCAACCTTTTTGTTATCATTCACAGTGTGTTTGTGCTCCCGATTGAATGTAGTGTGCAACAATATTTTTTTTACAGATCATATCGGATCAATTTCTGTCAGCGTTCATAATAAGATCACATAATTCATCAGCAATACAATCAATTTTAAGATGGTTATGCCCTTCTACCATTACCCGAATTACCGGTTCAGTACCGGAAGCCCTGACCAAAATACGGCCTGTCTTACCAAGCCCTTTTTCAAGCTTTGAAATTGTATTCGAAAAATCAGGCACAGTAGCTATATCTATTTTATTTGAGGTCCGGACATTCTTCAAAACCTGTGGAAAACTCTCCATTATCGTCGCCAGTTCAGAAAGCGGCTTCCTGCGTTTCTTCATGATAGCCAGCAGCTGCAAGCCGGCGAGAATCCCATCACCGGTAGTAATATGATCAAGAAATACCAGATGCCCGGATTGCTCACCGCCAAAGGTATAGCCGTTCTTGCGCATCGACTCGACCACATAGCGATCCCCCACCCCGGTCCGGACCATTTTGCCGCCCATCTTCTCCATGGCCACTTCCAGGCCCATATTGGACATGACGGTCGCCACCAGGGTCTTCTTTTTCAGTTTACGCTGGGTCATCAGCTCCTGGGCACAGATGGCCATGACATGGTCGCCGTCAACAATCTCGCCATGTTCATCGCAGACGATCAGCCGATCGCCGTCGCCATCGAGGGCAAGACCTATATCGGCACCCAGTTCCTTAACCTTTTCAGCCATCAACTGGGGATGCAGCGCGCCACAGTCATGGTTGATGTTTCTTCCATCCGGTTCAACCGCGAGCTTGGTAACTTTCGCGCCCAGTTCGGTAAACACATGGGGAGCAACCCCGTAGGTTGCGCCATTTGCGCAGTCGAGGACGATATGAAACTCATCGAGGGTATAATTTTTCGGAAAGGTATTCTTCAAGAAAACGATATATCTGCCCTTGGCGTCATCTATTCTGGTGGCCTTGCCTACTTCATCGGCCACAGGCCGAAGCGCCTCCATCTTCTTAGAAAAGATCAAATCCTCGATTTCAGCCTCAACCTCATCCGGCAGCTTAAAACCGTCACTGGAGAATATTTTGATCCCATTATCCTGAAACGGATTATGCGAGGCGGAGATCACTACCCCGGCATCGGCCCGCATCGAGGTGGTAATAAAGGCTATTCCCGGAGTAGGCAGCGGCCCGACCAGCAGAACGTCTACCCCCATCGAGCAGATGCCTGCCGCTAGGGCATTCTCCAGCATATAGCAGGACTGCCTGGTGTCCTTGCCGATCACAATCCGGTGGCCTTTAGCCCTATCTTTCACAATAAACGCTATCGCCCGACCAACCTGCATGGCTATTTCTGTAGTCATGGGGTAAATATTTGCCACCCCGCGAATCCCATCCGTTCCAAATAATTTTCGCATTATTCTATAATTTTCCTTTTTGATTTTTCATTTTTTATAACTCGAAAGGGAACATTCTGCGTACCTGCACCGTCTCTTGCGTCACTATCCTCCGCCTTGGGTGCAAGGTCATCGATAATCTTGTCTATCGATTTTTTTCCAACACCATTTTCGCCAACCTGCTCTGCGACAGGAGACTTCGTAGACGACGGCTTCGGGTTGGCATCGACCAACATCACCTGGTCCGGGATGATGGAGAGAATCTCAATCGGTAATTCCACATCGGCCTTAGGGACTGCCTCAACTTGCAGTTTGTCGTCATTCGGCTGTCTGGTTGCCATTACCACGAGAAGGCTCCTCGGATCAACCTGATTCGTCAGAAGTTTTTTCGGAAAATTTGCAGTGACCCTTACGGTTGCAGGTTTTACCTGTCTTTTCACTCCATCCAGGACAACATGGACCTCCATCTCGTCCAAAGTTTTCGTTGCCGTCTCGAGAACAACGGTAAGATCGGCTGTGACCGAAGTCTCTCCGATGAGTTCGACAATGGCCGGCTCCAGTTGCAGAGGCACCTGAAGCTGAATCGACTTTTTTACGCCATCCAGATTTATCTGTTTAGTGAAAAGTTCATCAACCTGGGACAGAGTGGTGAGCGGCCCGGTAATGGATATGACATCAGGATCCATCTTCAGGGATTTCAGGTAATAGCCATCGGCGACCTTGCCAGCGGTCTTCGCTGAAATGGGAAATTTCTTTTGAATAAGTTTATCCAATGACAAAATAATCGATGAGGGCTGCACCCGTTGTACGGTGATCCCCCTGGGCACCGGGATATGATTGGTATCGTTTTCAATAACCATCGTTCCCGGGGTGGCTGACGACAGGTCGACCTGCCTGGTGATTGCCTTGCTGGTCATCTCCAGAATCATCGACCGGGGACCGCTGACGGTTACCTCAATCTCCTTTTTAAACTGATTGGAGATCACCAGATCACGGGGCAGGTTGATTATTTCTATGGGGATCATCACATTTTTATCAACCCGGTCTTCCCCGCCGACGTAGTGCCAGAGGATAACGGCCAGCACCAGGGAGATAAATTTCAGCAGCCAGTCTTTGGAGACGAGATCAGCGAAATTAAATTTGCGTAATTTATTTAAAAATATGCCAAGGACGTCTTTCATCTTTTATTTATCCAGTTTTTCCATGAGGAAGACGAACCATTTTTGTCGGTAAAGATTGCCCGGAGGCTGTTGGTAAGACTGATCTCATCTTCCACCGTGGTCAATGCCCCGTGTCGAACAATGGAAATTTCCTGCGTCTCTTCAGAGACGACCAGCACCACGGCATCAGTCTCTTCGGTCAGCCCAATGGCCGCACGGTGCCTGGTGCCATAGCGTTTGTTAATATATGGATTCTGGGTCAGTGGCAAAATACAGCCCGCATGCTGGATTCTGCCGACACTGATCAAAACTGCGCCGTCATGCAATGGCGAAACCGGCATAAAGATAGAGATGAGCAGCTCCTTGGTCAATCGTGCATCCAGCTCAAAGCCTGATTCGATAAAATCCCCGAGGTTGGTTTCTCTTTCAATGACGATCAGCGCTCCGATACGTCTTTTGGCCAGATAAAAGAGGGTGCGGATTATTTCTTCGAACTCCTTGTCGGCAACATCGGTTCGTTTGTGAAAAGGGGATTTCCCGACACTGATGAGCGTCCTGCGGATATCATGCTGAAAGACGATAATGATGATAAGCAGGATGGAGCTGAGGAAGGTCTGCATAATCCATTTAAATGTCACCAGGTCCAGGACACTGGCGAAAAAATAGGCCAGTGTCAAAATACCGATCCCCACAACCATCTGGACGGAACGTGTTCCCCTGATGATGGTGATGAGCTGGTGAATGACAAATGCCACCACTGCAATATCAACGACATCCTGCCAGCGAAAATAGTTTAAAAAGTCGAGCATTCGTACCTTGTGCCTGGTAGATTTTCACAACCCCTTCTATGGGGTGACCTGCTTTTTTGAAGTTCTCTCTATATGTACGACTAAAATGCAGATATTTAAAGTTTTTTTCGATTCTGCATAAAAATCATCCAAGATCTTTGGAAACCATTGCCACAATTTCTCCGGCCTCGGGACTTTTTACCACTACCTTGTCCACCCCGACGGCGGCAGCCATTTTTTTGACATCATCCTGTTCGTCCGCGGTAAACAGAAAGAGTTTTATTTTTTGTGAGCCGGGAAGTGCTTTTATCTTTTCGCAGATTGCCAGGCCGGACATATCCGGCAAATGAAAGTCGATCACCACTCCATCAGGCATTTCTTTCACTATCAGATCGTACCCCTCCTTTCCGGTCGAAGCACAGATGATATTAAAGCCGGCTTTCTGAAAAAGGCGGGCATATAATCTCAGAATCACAGGATTATCATCGATGAAGATGATTTTCTTCGGCTGGGCGGTAACCACTTCTGATGATGCATCAACCGGGTAACACATGACCAGCAGGCTGTCGCCGGATTGAATAATTGCATTATCTTCCGGCAGGAGACTGTCCATGTTTTTTCGGCGAATACCTATAATTTTGCCGTTGATTGCCATGGCGGCCGCAGCGATATCTTTTCCGGCAAGCGGCGATTGCGCATCCACCTGCAGCCATTCCGGTTTACCCAGGCCAGAATCAACATTGTCTACTTTACGCACCACTGCACCTTTTGACAGCAGACTCTCGGCCACCCTTTGCCCGGCCGCCACAAAAGGTGAAATGATTGAATCAGCACCGGCCCGCAACATCCTCGATTCAGAAGACGAGTGTTCGGTTCTGGCAATTATGCGCAGCACCGGATTAAGTTCCCTGGCTGTCAGGACGGCAAAGAGGTTGTCCGGATCGGAATTGAGCACGGCCAACAGGGATGAGGCCTGTTTAATTCCGGCCCTGAGCAGCACCTCCTCCCTGGTTCCATCGCCCTGGATAAAATGGTGGCCGAGTTCCTGGAGTTCTTTCAGACCCTCCGGTGAGTTTTCGATAACGACAAACTGGGCGTTATTTTTTTTGAAATGCTCTGCCGCGGCAGCCCCTACCCGTCCATGGCCGCAAATAATGGTATGTCCTTTCAGTTTACCTATTCTTTTTTCCATCGATTTTTTCCATCTGTTGGGATTGGCGGATCGCTCAATAACCAGCTCGGTAAAGGCCCCGGCTGCAAAGGCTATACTGCCAACCCCTGAGAGAATGAGAAAAATAGTAAAAACTCTTCCGACTTCGGATAATTGCTGGATTTCACCATAGCCAACGGTGGTAATGGTGATAACGGTCATATAAAACGCATCAAGGGGCGTATAGCCATCGATGCAAGTATACCCGACCGTGCCGGTTCCAAGAAAAAAGAGGACCAGGCAGAGTGCCAGTTTGATTCGTTTTTCCGGACCCATATCCTAATTTACTCTGTAAAATCAGACTACCTGAATTCCCATCAGTAAAACTATAGCACAGGAGAATTGATTATTAACAGCGTTTTTCCTGTAATTTATCATATTTCGGCCATCCCAGGATCAGCCTATATGCCATGATTATTGCTGCGAGGTGCTGAAAAATATCGCCACCATTTCACATCTTCAATTTACATCTTTGTATCAATGCGATAAGAATAGCCAGCGACGCATTCCGTCGCATATATCAGGGCAGTCGATTGTCTGAAGTTCTATCTATAAAAACTTCCCATATCAGGATTATAACGTTATGTCCGATCATTTTGGCAATATTCCCATACAACCGCCAGAATCTTCCCCTCCCAGCCGTAAAAAACTACCAAAAGCGCCAAGGAAATCAAAAGTTGCCACACCGCAGGGCTCGGGTGGCGTAAAGAAAATCATGATCCCGCTTACTGTGGCAATATTCCTGGTTGTCTGCTACAGCTGCTTAGGTTTTTTTGGTGTTCCTTATTATGTTGCCAAAGTCTTCCCCGGACAGTTTTATGACAAGACCGGAATGGTGTTGAAACTGCCTGTCGTTTCCTTCAATCCATTTACTTTTCGGTTTGCAACAGGAGAAGGACAGGTTCTCTCGGAAGCCGGAACCCAGATCCTGTCCCTGCATTCAATCACTGCCGACCTCGCACCGATCTCATTTTTACGCCTGAATCTTGTCTGCAATAGTGTTGCTATACATGATGTCGACCTGAATATCGTAAGAGAGCTGGACGGTTCGTATAATTTTCAGCAACTCTTCGGCCCCAAGAAAAACAGTAGCCTCTCGGCATTGATGGATTTTTCCAAACTGCCTTTTTTCTTTTCTCTGAATAATATCTCTATCTCCGACAGCAAGGTCAGTTTCAAAGATGTTCCAGCCGGTAAAACCCATACGGTAGAGAAAATCCGCCTTGACCTGCCAACCTTTTCCAATATCCCTTTCGAGACAGACCGCTATCTTCGCCCACATTTTTCCGCGGTGGTCAACGGCAGTCCCATTGAATTGACCGGACAGGCCATGGTCACCGAATCAAAGGACGGAAACCAGGCGACCAAACTTTCGTTAGATATCCATGCACTCGATCTAACCCTCTACTCCGGCTATCTGCCTTTCAGGCTGCCTTTGGAATTCAAAAAAGGGACTGCAGATGGCAAAATCGATATCTTTTTTAATCCACAAGACACGGATGGCGGCAGGTTCTCATTTGGATTTCAACTGCAGATTTCCGGGGCGGAACTTATCAAGGAAAACAAATCGCTTTCCATCATCGTTCCGACAGCCCAACTAAAAGGCGAGTTGCAACCGATTTCCGGGAATCTGCATCTCAACCAGGTAACGGTCAAAGAACCGATGATAAACTCCTTTGGCAAATCCTTCCTTGAAAATGTTCATCTTGGGCAAGAGGTACAACGGAATGAACCAGCCGCCTCTTCCGGGACATTGCCAGCTATCCCTTATTCACTGAGCGTTGACCTGCTCCTGGTAGACAATGGGCAACTGCGTTTTTTCCGGAATAAAAAAGACCGGCAGCCGGCAGCAGCCTGGAATTCTCTACAGCTGAGCATTAAAAACTATCGCTCTGCACCGGGAGATATCCAAACTCAAAATAACGGCACCTTCAGCGTCAGTGGCGAAAAAAAGGGGACACAGGCTAATTTTTCCTGGCAGGGCACATTCTCCTCGGCTGAAAATCTGATCGGCAGCCTCGTGCTGGATAAAATACAAGGCGATGAACTGACCAGTCTCACCGGCACTACGCAACCCTTTACATTTAAAGGGATTGCCGATCTGCATGGTCAGCTGACAATCCAGCCTGGCAAGGTACCCTCAGCACCCCCTCACTGGAATCTCAAGGATGCCGAAATCTCTTTTGAGGATTTCAGCCTTATGGATGAAAAGACGGGGGTTCTTACGGCGCCATATGTGAAATTCTCATCCTTTAGCGTAGTCGACAGCGTAATGAACCTTGGCAATGTCCAGATTGAGAAAGGGACAATACAATTTACCTACGGCCGGGTTCCCAGGCCTTTTACCAATTTCAATTCGAAGAAACTTCGGCTGCAGGGGCTCGATTTTGAGGGTAAGGTAATATTCAATCCTCTTGAAAAATCCGGTCAAGGACTCATCTTTACCGGTGTTTCCCTCAAAGCCAACAAACTCGACGCAGACGGAAAGACATCCAATAACCTGTCTGTTTCAGGCAAGACAGGAACCGGCGGGGTCTTCAAGGCACAGGGTGATGTGGCGCCGAGCCCGTTTTCGCTGGCAATCAAGACAGGATTCCGCGATTTACCTGTGGCCAACGTCTTGCCATTTTTTTCCACTTCGCCTTTGATGCAAGAACTGGAGGGAAAAGTTAGCGGTAAAGGGATGCTCAGGCTGCCGGATGTAAACTTTTCCGGTGAACTGCAATTAACTGATATTTCCCGCCATAAATCGAAAAAATCACCCTACTCCTTGCAGAAAGCTGTCTTAAAGGATCTGTCATATACTGCAAAACCGTTTCAACTCGAAATGAGTTCCGCAGAAGTAGATCAGGCCAGCTTGACCTGGGAGATCACCGAAGATGATCAGGGCCCGATGCAGCGTCTCGCCGATTTTCTGCAAAAATATGTGCCGGCAATCGCCAGAAAAGCCGCAACGGAAAAACAGCATCCTGCTCCTGGAGTAGATATTCAAGAAATTTCATTTACCAACACAGAAATCAGCATTCGTGATCACCGGTTGACGCCTGAATGGAAAGCTACTGCCACCGATGTTACTGGTAAAATAACCGAAATCCACTCGGCTAAAGCCAATGGCAAGAGCACCTTTTCCTTTACCGGAAAATTGGAGAGCAGGCCATTTACCTTTAAAGGCGCAATGGATCCATTTACCCAGGAAAAAAATGGCAGCTTTCAGTTTTTTCTCGAAAACTATCCCCTGGCATCTTTTCAAAATCAGCTGGCGACCAGAACCGATATAGATCCCGGCTCCGGTGCATTAACAGTAACACTCGATTGCATATGGCGAGACAGCCAATATCTTAGCTCCGGCAATGTTCTTTTCTCCGATGTCAAACCAATGAGTACAAGCTCCGACTCAGCCCTTCCTCTCGCTCTGCTCACCGGGGCCGACAATACCTTTCAACTCCCCTTTGATTTTGCCAGGACGGAGAAGATCGCAGCAACAAGTTTATTTGACGAACTCCTCTTCTCTTTTCAAAAACAGATCGTCAAAGGAGCAGTGTCTCCATTTTTGCTCGCAACTGGTGATTTTACCGATCTCATCGGCAACGAGTCTGTTGAATTTCAACCGGGTGAATTTCTGCTCTCCGAGAAAGGTCGAGAGATACTTATCCGTTACGGATCCCTACTACTCGCCCACCCGCATGTCGGCCTCGTGCTGACTGGCGGAGTCGATAAAGAGGTCGACAGACAGGCCCTGAAGCAACGACTGACTGCTGTCGAACAGAAACGGGTTGAGATGGAAAATGAGAAGCTCTTCAAACAGTGGGAAGAGAAAAAAGCAGTGTATGATGAGAAGCTTGAAGAGTTGCAGAAAAAGGCAGGCCAGGATGGCAAAATTGTCGAACAGAACATTCCTGCCGAGGAGCTGCCCGGCTTTATACCGATCCGCCCTGAACCGATTGTGGTCGATGAAGCAATGCTCCTTGACCTGGCGAAAAAACGTATCGACATCCTCTACCAGTATTTTACCACCCAGCTTGCCGTTCTCCCCGGGCGTATAACAACAGCAATTCCGGAAAACCTGGATGGGAGGTCTGGGTCTCCGGCCAATGGGGTTGACATTTCACTTAAAGCCATCGACCGATGAACAGTAGTATGAATCTCTTAGCCGCTACAGGAAGTGGCTCTTGTGTTTCTGATCAGAAGAGGCGCACTCCATGAGGGCCGGCCTGAGTTTTTTGGCAAGCTCCAAATTATTGCCTTCTTTTCTGGGCTGGCTCGCCCTCCTCTCTCTTTGTACCTTTCTTGCCAGCCTGGTTCTTATTCCATGGCTTGTCGGAAGATTACCTCGGGACACCTTTATCAAACTTTACCGGGATCTGCCTCCCTCCAAAACTCTCTCTTTCGGCTATCTGCTCATGGTTGTAATTCGCAACAGTCTCGGAATGCTTTTGGTTCTGGCCGGTATTATCATGCTTTTTCTACCCGGCCAGGGACTGCTCACTATCCTGCTCGGTATTCTTCTCGTCTCCTTTCCCGGCAAGAAAAGAATATTGAAAGGGCTCGCAGGCCTGCCGAAAATACAACGGAGTATGGATTGGATAAGAACTAAATTGGGCAAGCAGCCCTTTATCTGGCCGGAATCCAGGGACAACTGCACCTAATATCGATCAACCGGTCTCCGAGTCTGTTGTAATCAAATTAAATTCCAGTCTACAGTCCGGATAACGCCACCGACACATTGAGCTTAAAAGCGGATTTTGTCCTTATTTTCCTCCCTTTTAAGCCAGAATGCCACTGTCCGAGATAAGATCAACGAAAGAGCCACCTTGAGTTGGTTTATCTACCTATAATTATATATTTTTTCCAAATAACGAACCAATAAGTTCGAAATTTTGTACTTTTTCGCAAAAGTGGAATTTACTCCCTTTTCATTTAGGTAAATATATAATATAACAGATTGATGCAATTGTCGTGTCAGCTATTCCAACAGTTACTCCACCACCTGTTCAGTAAAATTTAGTGTCATTATGGATTGTACTATCGACGATATCGACAGAATCATCTCCAATCAGAGAAATCTCCTTGAGACAATACCGGCAATGGTTCTTCTGGTTAAGGATGGTGAATCAGTAGAATACATGAACCCCAGCGCCATGTCTTTTTTAGGTGATCTGTGCCGACAGCAAAACAACATCAGCACGGAAGAACTGGCGACTCTTACCAAGTTTCTCGACCTGGTTCGCCAGGCCATCGAGAAAAATCAAATAGGCACCACCTTGGAAACCAGCTTTCTCGAATCTCACCTGGAATATACTCTTGTGCCTTTTAAAGGGTATAAAGGGGATTCACTCTACTGGTTATTTATGCGTGACCTGACTGAAAATAAAAATCAAATGGCCGAACTTTCCCAATTTCACAATAGTATAGAAACCATTCTATCGCATAAAATCAGTGAATTGAAAGAAAGTGAAATGATGCGGCGCAAGCTGGCCAATGAACTCAATTCATTAAAAGAACACCTTAAGGAACAACCGGCAGAAGGTAAAATGGTCGGCTCCAGCCGCGCCCTCCGTGAACTCCGTGATATGGTTTTTCAGGTAGCAAAATCCGATGCAACTATTCTTATTACCGGAGAATCCGGAACGGGGAAGGAGTTGGTTGCCAACCTGCTCAGAGAAAGCAGCAACAGAAACAATAAGCCTTTTCTCAAAATCAACTGCAACACGATTTCCGACTCTCTTTTGGAAAGCGACCTTTTCGGTCATGAAAAAGGCGCCTTTACCGGCGCAGACGGCAAAAGAGTCGGTAAATTCGAGGTAGTTGACGGAGGAACTATTTTTCTCGATGAAATAGGCGACATCAGTCCGCGGATGCAGGCCGCACTGTTAAGAGTTCTGCAAGACGGAGAATTAATTCGGGTTGGCGGAAATATGCCCATCAAAATAGACGTCAGAGTCATCGCAGCAACGAATCGTGACCTGGCTGCGATGGTTCAGGAAGGGAATTTTCGTCTTGATCTGTTCTATCGATTAAACATCATCAATATTTCTATTCCTCCCTTGCGTGAGCGAAAAGACGATCTGATTGATCTGACGACCCATTTTATCAGAAAATATCGTCAAGCCTTTAAAAAAGATATAAATTTTTTGCCCCAGTCCATCCTGGAACGGCTGGTTGAACACGACTGGCCCGGCAATGTGCGTGAACTGGAAAATGTCATCCAGCGAGCAGTACTCATGGCTAAAAACAACCTCATCACCGAAAATGAACTCTTTTTTGACACCCGGCATGGCGAGAAGGACGAGACGCTACAGGATCACTACCTTCAGCGGCTGGATGGCCGTCCTCTGAAAGACATGATTGCCGACGTTGAGAAAGATATCATCGTATATGCACTGGAAAAGAACCGGGGCAACGTTGCTCAGACAGTGCAACAGCTGGACATAGGCAAGACCGCATTCTATGACAAGATGAAGCGATATCAGATATCACCCAAAGACCATAAATAAGACAGAACATCTTGCAAGGCATTAATTTTGCATGCAGATTGACACAAGATATGGGTTTTTTGGAGCATCTTATTCGAACGCGAGCTTACATATGACTTTCATAAATCGAAAACAGCAGGGAAATTGCCCATTTTGGTCCGCAGAATCAATGAAATGCCGTATACGTAACGGCGGCTTGTTCATTCCACTGGACGACCATACTGAGGCTTTTTGTAAAACTCCTTGCTTTTCTTCCTGTATACAATACGGACTGCACTCAGAGGATCAGGTTCATTTAGCGGGAAGCGTTCGGAGATTCGAAGAGAACAGACGAAAATTCCTGCGAATTGAAACCTCTCATAAAATTACCCTGGTCAAAATTATTTCATCCGGTCAAACCATTTCGAACTTTTCGCCAGGCGCAAAGACCGTAGACATGAGCAGAGGTGGGATGCGCATGGCCACAGAAAGTCCGCTATCCCATGACAGCCTGATACAATTTTCTTTTGATGACTCCTTCCCCCAGTCGCTCCATCAGATAACAGGCCAAGTTGAGTGGTGCAATAAACAGCTTGACGAGCCGGGGTATCAGGCCGGCGTATCTTTTCGGGACCATCATATCCTTGATGCCGTGAGCCGGTACCTCGGTCAAAAACACGATCAAGTCTAACCAAGCCAATCGGTCCAGGCGTCCATAGATCCCTCAAAACCTGCACCACCTCCCTTTTCAGGGAGCGCTCCAGCGCAGGGACTCACTTTTGACTGACGACCCTTCTTGCTGCAACAATCAAAAAGAGCACCGGGATACCCATTATCGCGGTCAGCATAAAAAATTTCTCATAGCCAAAACTTGATACCATAGTGCCGGAATAGCCTCCAATCAATTTGGGACAAAGTGTCATCATCGAACTGAAAATTGCGTACTGCACCGCGGTAAAAGATATACTGGTAAGACTGGAGAGAAAGGCGATAAAGGCAGTGGTAGCAATGCCTGCACTCAAATTATCCGCTCCGATTACCACCGTCAGCAGCGTCACGTCGCCCCTGTTTAAGGAGAGCAGCATAAAGAGCAAGTTGGTTATCGCAGAGAGAAAAGCACCTAAAAACAGAATCCTGTTCACACCATATCTGAGAGTCAGCACCCCACCGAGAAAGCCTCCCGCAAGGGTCATTGCCAGACCGAAGGTTTTCGTAACGCCGGCGATCACATTTTTACTGAATCCCATATCAAGATAGAAGACATTGGAGACAACACCCAGAACGATATCCGAAAGTCGATAGAAACCGATCAAAACCAGAAAGAGCATGGCCGTTTTTCCGCCATAACGGAAGAAAAAATCCTTGATCGGTTCTAAATAGGTCTGGGTGACCATTTTTTTATTGACCAGACCAAGCAGAAGCATAATTTTCGCGACAATCGCCGCGGCCCCCACGGCCAAGGCAAATCTTGACAGCTCGACCAGAAAAGATGCAACTTCTCCACCTGACACAATAAAGTGAAATAGCCAAGCTTCTAATCCAAGTAATCCGGAGCCGGAGAAAAAGAAAGCGAGGGCAAAGGCTAGAGCGCTGAGAACAAAAAGAGAGAGGAACCGTATATAATCGGTAAGGGAATATTCGTAGTGTGAGATACGGCGATTCACTGCAGGTTCATCGATCAGAAGGGTCGTTATTACGCCGCAGCCCATCGTGGCAGCCATGGACAAATAGGTTATCCGCCAGGATGCATAATCATACGCCTGACTGGTTGTTCCCAGGTACCCTGCCAGAAAGAGAGACCCGGCACCGGCCACTAACATGCCGACCCGGTAGCCGGCTATGTACATGGCGGCAAGCAGAGCCTGCAGCGACTCTTCAACTGATTCGATGCGGTACGCATCAATGACAATATCCTGTGTAGCCGAGGAGAAGCCGAGCATAACTGCTGCCACCGCCATAACGGTCAGCTTTGTCTTACCGTCGGCCGGATCCACCAGGGCCATCCAGACTATGGCCGAGACGATCAGCAACTGGGCGATAAACAGCCACGCCCTCCTTCGTCCCAGCATTCGCGTCAGTCCCGGCAATGGCAGCAGGTCGACCACCGGTGCCCAGAGGAACTTGAAGGAATAAGCGAGTGCCGCCCAACTAAAAAAAGTCACCGCAGATCTGGAAACGCCTGCTTCAGTTAACCAGACGGAAAGAGTGGAAAAAATCAGGAGAAGAGGCAACCCGGCGGAAAAACCAAGAAACAGCATGGCAATAGCTTTGGGATGCAACCATGCTCGGCAGGTCTCCCCCCAGGATCGTTTTGCTATTACTTCTTGGCTCATTGTTGTCTTTTCCTCATAATAAGATTATGGTATTTGACCTGAATTGTCGCAAAAATACATGATACCATTATCATCATCAGCGCTGTACATAATACAAGATAATCGAACTGTCCATAAACCTGTTCCACCCAAGATGACTATACGAATTCACAACACCTTATCAGGCAGAAAAGAGGTCTTTCAACCTCTTCAACCGAATCATGTCAAACTCTACGTCTGCGGCATCACCTCCTATGATTACTGTCATATAGGACATGCCCGATCGGTGCTGGCTTTTGATATGATCGTCCGTTATTTACGATACCGTGGCTACAAGGTGACCTTTGTCCGAAACTTCACCGACATCGACGACAAAATAATTGCCCGTGCCAAAGAACAGAATACCAGTTCCGAAGAACTGGCCAATCGATTCATCAATGAGTTTTATATCGATATGGACAAGCTCGGGGTCGACCGCCCCGATATTGAACCGAAGGCAACCGACCATATCAAGGAGATGATCGAAATCATCGTTGAACTTATTGACAAAGGCAAAGCATACCAGGCCGGTAATGATGTCTACTATATCGTTGACAGTTTTCCTGAGTACGGCAAGCTCTCAAAAAGAAATCTCGAGGACATGAAGGCTGGTGCCCGAATCTCGGTCAACGAACAAAAAAGCAACCCTATGGACTTCGTCCTGTGGAAAGGCTCGAAACCCGGAGAACCGACCTGGGACAGCCCCTGGGGTCCTGGCCGTCCCGGCTGGCACATTGAGTGTTCGGCCATGAGCAGAAAATATCTTGGAGAAACCTTCGATATCCATGGCGGAGGACATGACCTGATTTTCCCCCATCACGAAAATGAAATCGCCCAGAGCGAAGGAGCCAACGGCAAGCCGTTCGTCAAGAGCTGGATCCATCATGGGTTCGTCACCATTCGGGATGAGAAGATGTCCAAATCCCTGGGCAATTTTCTCACGATACGAGATATCCTCAACCATTATCATCCTGAGATTTTACGATTTTTTATCTTCTCCACCCATTATCGCAATCCTCTTGATTTTTCCGAATCAGCAATGCGCGATGCAACCATCGGCCTCAAACGGCTGTATGAGTGTGTGGCGGCAGTCGATTCCCTGGAAATACGTGAGAGCGACAGTGGAAACGGTACCCTTTCCGCAGCAGACAGAAAGAAGGTGGAAGACCTGGAGACGCGGTTCCAGGAAGCGATGGATAACGATTTCAACACCGCCCAGGCCCAGGGCATTTTCTTCGATACGATCAAAACAATTAATCGTCTTCGGGGGCAGATAGCAGCCACCGCCGCTGCTGAAGATATCCAGTTTCTGAAAAACAACATTCTGGTATTGAAAAAACTGGCGAATATTATGGGATTGTTGCGCGAAGACGCGCATCACTTCTTACAAAATAGAAAGGAAGAGATGATTGCCGATTGTGATCTGGATACGGCCACCATCGAAAACCTCATCGCCGAACGAAAACAATGCCGGCTCGATAAAAACTGGGCAAGGAGCGATGAAATCAGAGATCTGCTTCTTGCGAAAAAAATCGAGTTGAAAGATGGCCCCGAGGGCACAACCTGGTCGATCAGGAACAGTTAGGCGATGACACGCTCAAGGGAGGGAGACGACTATGAGACAACCCGCTGTTGCCGACCGCTTCTACCCAGGATCATCCAAGAGACTGGCCCAGACGGTAAACGAGCTGCTGCCTGCTGCCGGGAGTGTTAAAAAAGACAAAGCACTGGCGATTGTCTGCCCCCATGCCGGCTATGTA
>Ga0210123_1000497_pt1 | contig 24309 bp, 20 predicted proteins | sample Muzzi_PWB_D2_FD_185535 | JGI IMG/M metagenome (GOLD analysis project Ga0210123, IMG submission 185535) | Wetland microbial communities from San Francisco Bay, California, USA, that impact long-term carbon sequestration - Muzzi_PWB_D2 (SPAdes) | ecosystem: Environmental > Aquatic > Marine >... | reverse complement strand
TTGCATCAAGATGCCATCTTGTTGCTTCTCACGGACGGCACGGACTTGAAGATGGCGCGGCACCTCCAGCCCGGTCAAGACACGGTCGTCTTCAAGAAGCGTGTTCAGCACGACGCGTTTCGTGAAAGGGAAGTCCGAACCGTCGATGACGGCGCTCACTTCGACGGTGATTCGTGACAGCCCGGATTGGATAAACCGGACGGACATCACATGTGTTCTGACTTCGCCTTTCCCCATGAATTCGTATGCCAGTGGCTCTTCTTGATCCAGGCGTGCCGCACCTCCGGCCTCGACTCTTACGAGCACCTGGCGTAGCGGGGCTTGGGCAAGCAGCTCGATCTCCACTTCGTTCGGTTGATTCAGTCCAATCTTGCTCTCGTCGATCGCGATGCGAATATCGAGCGGCATGTCGAGATCGCCCGCGCAGCCGGTTGACTGTGGCCGTTGCGCTCGCTCGTGGACTGACACCGACGCCCTGTCCGGAGTCGTCGAATCGTTCGCGATCGACGCATGCTGTGACGGAGACACCGCCGCTGTACCGGGCAATGCGAGAAACAGACATAAAGATGCTGCGGCGAAGGCTGCACTTCTTACTTTCATGGTCAATCGTTCCATTCGTTTGTGCCGATCTGATGCCACTTTATTCCGGACCTTGCATTTTTCCGGCCCAAGAGGAGGGCGAATTCTACATTCCTGGACGGGACTCGGTTACAATCCAGTGGGCCCTTAATCCCCTCCCGTTGGTACGCGATACGGGTGGCAAAAAGCGGTCAAAGAATTTTGCAGAAATCGAGGATTCGTTTTGGTTGACCGGTCCGATGGCGATTTGACGCGTATTCTCAAGGACGCAATCGACGTCCAGGGTGACGGACTGCATGGTCTGCTCCCGGTCGTCTACGAGGAGTTGCGGCGGATCGCTTCGCGCTACCTGGGGCAGGAGCGCCCGGGCCACACGCTAAGTGCCACAGCGCTGGTCCATGAGGCGTACCTGAAGCTGTTTCAGCAGAACAGTGTCGAGTGGCAGAACCGGGCGCATTTCCTGGCAGTGGCGTCGCAGGCCATCCGACGCATCCTCGTGGATCACGCGCGATCGCGACAGCGAGACAAACGCGGCGGCGGCTGGCAGCGCGTGCCGTTAAGCAGCATCCGTCCGGAAACACCGGTGACGGACGTTGACCTGCTGGCCTTGGAGGAGGCGCTGAATCGCCTGGCATCGGAGGATCCGCGCGAGGCGAGAATCGTCGAGATGCGATTCTTCGGGGGCATGAATATCAACGAGATTACTGAGGTACTGGGCGTGGCAGAGCGTACGGTGCGGCGACGGCTGGCCTACGCCAAGGCATGGCTTTACCGCGAACTCGCAAGCGATCGCCCTTCATAGCCATTCGGTTTGCTAAATGAGCGAGAGTCGAAAGCATCAAATTCGTGACCTCTTCGACGCGGCGCTGGATCACCAGCCAGGCGAGCGACGCCGTTTTGTCGAAGAGTACGCCGATTCCGATCCCAGAGTGTGTAGCGAGGTCATCGCGCTGCTCGACGCTTACGATCAGTCGGGCGATTTCCTCGAGCCAGGCACAACAGAATGGCCAGCCGGCGGCGCGGACGTACCCGAGTCGATCGGTGCATACCGCATCGTGCGATTGATCGGCGAAGGGGGTATGGGGGTCGTCTACGAGGCGCAGCAGGACCATCCGAAGCGATCGGTGGCCATCAAAGTCATGCAACGCACGCGACTCCGGGATCGAAACGCATTGCGGTTGTTCGATCGCGAAGTGGAAACGCTCGCACGATTGCGGCACCCCGGCATTGCCACCATTCACGACGCCGGACGCACGGATGACCGGACACCGTTCATCGTGATGGAAATGGCATCCGGCGTTCCTTTACAAGACTACTTGACGCGCGTCAGCGTTTCTCTGCGCGAACGAGTCCGGCTTTTGCAGCGCATCTGTGATGCCGTTCACCACGCGCACTGCCGCGGTGTCATACACCGCGACATTAAGCCGTCCAACATTATGGTGGACGACGACGGTACGCCAAAAGTGTTGGACTTCGGGCTCGCCAAGTTGACAGATGTGGATACCGCGGCGGGCGCCACGGAAACCGGGCTCGGGGAGGTGCGCGGTACGCTGGCCTATATGAGCCCGGAGCAGGCGCGCGGCGACCCCCGGGACGTCGATCTACGCACCGACGTCTACGCGCTCGGCGTCCTGCTGTATGAACTCATGACGGAGTCCCGTCCGCACAATACGCAGGGACGCTCACTGCCTGACGCGATCCATGCCATATGTGACGGTACGATCCGCAAACCGAGAAGTATCAATCCGTCCTTGCCAAGAGATCTCGAGACAATCGCGATGAAGGCGCTTGATACGGACGTCGCACGTCGCTATCAAAGCGTGGCCGAACTCAACGCAGACCTCGAACGATTCCTGGCCGATCAACCCGTGTCGGCACGTCCGCCATCGACGTTGTACCAACTGGGCAAGCTCGTCAAACGCCATAGGTTTTCCAGCGCACTCCTGGTGGTGTTCGTGGTTTCGCTGGGTGTGTCGGCGGGTTGGATGGCTTTGCTCTACCGCCAGGCCAACCGAATGCAGGTGGCCACTGAGGCCGCACGTGCCAATGAGGCGCTTCAGCGACGGACGGCGGAAGATGCACTTGACCGTGCAGAAACCGCGGAGCAATCCTCCCGGCTGGACGCCGCTACCGCCGACCAGATCAGTCGTTTCCTGCAAGACATGTTTCGTTTCATCGATCCGGCATTCGCGGAGGGACAAGATACCGTGCTGCTTCGACAGATCCTGGACGACGCGGCGCGGCGCGTGGCGACTGAGCTTGCCGATCAGCCGGCGGTGCGTGCGACCATTCAACGCACCATCGGCGAGGCATACGGCGGTATCGCTCTATATGAAGAGGCGGAACGACATCTGCGAGATGCGTTGGCCCTACAAAGAGCCGATGCGGCGGTCCGCGATTCGGAAAGGGCACGCACGCTGACGAGCCTGGCGAGGGTGCTTAATTTGAAGGGAAATTACGAAGAGGCCGGACCGCTCTTCGAGGAAGCGCTCGCCCTCCACAAAACCGCGTACGGCGAAGAGGCCTTGCCGTATGCCGCATGTCTCGGTGACTACGCGTGGCTTTTGGTCAACAGGGGACGGTATGCCGAAGGTGAGACCGCGTTACGCCGGTCCCTTGCGATTCAAGAGTCGCTACCGGACCCAGACCTGACTTTCCTGGCGAAATCGACGAACGACCTGGCAGGGAATAGATACTACGCAGGGGACTACCAGGAGGCGGAGGCGCTTTACCGAGAGGCACTGGCCATGCGGCAAACGTTTCTTCCAGAGGCGCATCCGTACATCGCCACGAATCTGAACAATCTGGCATCGGTGCTGCTGGCCCAGGGTAAGTACGGCGAGGCCGAACCTCTCTATCGCCAGGCGCTGGTTATCGGCAGGCGTCTCAATGGCGACGCACATCCCGATACGGCCAATACGCTAAACAACCTTGCCGTCGTCTTGCAGCACCTCGGTCGATTCGACGAAGCGGAAGAGGCTTTTCGAGAAGGACTGGCCATCTTTCGCGTCGTATACGGGGACAGACACCGCACCGTGGCCGCCGCCTTGACCAATCTTGGCGTCTTCCTGAAGCGAATCGGAAAACTCGACGACGCCGAGCCAGTGCTTCGCGAGGCACTCGAGATGCGTCGCGAAATACTCGGGAATGAGCACCCGGACGTCGCCTACACACTCCTTGCCATTGGTGAACTCCGCATGGCGGTGGGCGATCCCGCCGGGGCCGAGCCGTTACTCCGCGAAGCCCTCCGAATTCGCGAAGCGACCCTTTCCGAAAAACACTGGCTGGTGCCCTATACGCGAAGCGTCCTCGGCGAAGACCTCGTCCTTCTCGGGCGGCCTGAAGAGGCCGAGGCCCTGCTGCTCGACGGCTACGAAGCACTAGCGGAGATTCGCGGCCCGGAAGATCGCTATACGCAACTCTGCGTACGTAGACTCGTGTCACTCAACGAAAGCATGGGCAACGGCGAACGAGCCGCGCTGTACCGCGATCTACTTGTCGCACCAGATGTCAACACGTTGCGTGCGGACCCTTCGGCAAAGTGAATACGCGCACACTGAACAGTCGGCCTAAGACATGGTTGAATCGGATTACGGCATGATGGCCTCGCACGCGCAGTGGAGTCGCCTGGACTGACACTGTTTATCGGGACTTTGTGTGTCCGAGATCGTTCACCATCGCAGGTACCGGTGCCGCCGTGGCGCGCGTGCCCTGGTCAGAGCACCGACCGCAAGCCCGGTGACGCATTGGCTTGCGGGTCCGTGGGCTCGCGCCGACGGCTCTGATCCACCACGTCTTCGGCAGTGCGGCGTCACGCACGAGATCGCAGTTCCTCCACCATCGCCCGGGCGGCATTGGTGCGGTAGGCGGAAAGGTGCCACGCCACGGCAATCGTGCGCGTCGGGGCGGCAATCGCGGCGACCAACCACTACCGCAACTTGCGGGAGGAGTCCACGGGCGGCGCCCCGGATATGAGTGACATTCCGTGCATACGCTATGAGGCGCTGCTTTCGTCTCTTGACGGTCACAGCGCGCCCGTTCAAGTCGGCGACGATCGGCTGCTGTACACGCTAACCGACGAGCGGATCAGACAAGAGGTCCCCGCGCAGCATGTGATCATGCGCCCCGCGCAAAACAGTATTCGGCTGCTGGTACCTCGAAGATTGATGAGCAATGGAATGAGTCCGACTCCATAGGCGCTAAAAGGCTTGGTAAAGTGGTCGGTCAATGAGCTGAGAAGATCCCAGCCGTGGCACACACTTGAGCACAGGTGACGAGCATCGTATCATGTTTGTTGCTCATCCGCCTGCATCAAATAGACACAGCGGCGAGCATAATATACAGAATCCTCGCAACGTGCACTTGGATAGCTTCAATCTACAGTAGGAATTACGGCAATGGACGCAACTTCAAAAGCACTACGCATACTGACGGGTATTTTCTTGCTCGTGCCCTCTGTCGCAGCGCCCGCCCAAGATGGCACAAGTGAAGAGACCACAATTCGCCGATTAGTAGATGCACTGAATGACGAAAGCCCACACGTTCGCCGTTCGGCCGTCATTCGATTGGGTGAAATGGGACCAGAGGCCCATCAAGCCGTTCCCGCCTTGCTTCAGGAGTTGCCTAGCGAAGACGCCGCGTTGCGTGTGGCTGTCATCCGTGCACTCTCGCAAATCGATGGGCAGTCGGAATCGGTTGCAATTGCGTTGGTCGCGGCGCTGAAGGATGACGACGAGAGCGTACGGCAAGGTGCCGTGCGAGCCCTTGGCAAATTAGAGAGACCACCTCTATGTACTGTCGAATCGCTGGGAAGTGCCCTGATCGAGGGAGACCCGTTCGCGCGCATTACCATCTTGAAGCTTCTGCATACATTGGGGCCGGATGCCCAGGCGGCCGTTCCGGGTGTCATTCATGCGATAATCGATGAGAACGAACGCACAGGAGTGCGCGTTGAGGCCGCACAAACCTTAGTCGACATCAATTCCGACCAGGAACAATCGTGCGAAGTTCTGTGTCACGCCCTAAGACACGGACCCTCCAAACTCATCGTTGGTGCTGCAAACGCTCTCGGGAGAATTCCACCCAACACACACGGTCTGATACCGGCACTAATTGATGCCTTGGACGACGAAGACAATGAAGTCGTTTTTGAAGCAACGAAACTGGTGTCCAGGATAGGGCCGAGTGCGCAAGCCGCTATTCCCGCATTACGAAAAAACCTCGGCGGGGACGAATGGGTTAACGCAGTCACACTTTTTGCATTGATTGCGATCGGACCTGCCTCGATTCCGAGTTTGGTCGATGCCATGAAGAGCGAGAATCAAGTGGTCCGAGTTCTAGGATACAAGGGCCTGCGGGGCATCGGGAATCCCGCAGTACCGGCGCTGGTCGAAGCGCTTCGTGATGAGCGCCCAGTCGTGCGTGTTTTGGCCGCACGGGCGTTGGGCGATCAGGATTCGAACGCCAAAAACGCCGTACCGGCCCTGATCCGTTCGTTGGAGGACGAAGATGACGAGGTTCGCGCAAGCGCGGCGAAATCGCTGGGTTTGATCGGCTCAGATGCGAAGATCGCGATTCCTGCGTTGATTCGGAGCCTTCGCGACCCAGTACCCGAGGTTCGACGAAAATCCGCGTTTGCCTTCAAACGGATTCACGCCGAAGCTGAGACAGCCGTTCCGGCTCTCATGGAAGCGATGAATGATGACCACAAGTGGGTACGTCTGGACGCCGTTGAGGCGCTCGAAGCTTATGGGCCACAGGCCGCTTCGGCAGTTCCTATCCTACTCGACGTGCTGAATCACGGCGATGACGAATGGATTCGTCGTGAAGCTGCTTCAAAGACACTCGGGAAAATAGGGGTCACCGCGCTGCCTCAACTCATGGAAGTTATGAAAAGTGACGATCTGGTCGCGAGGCGAATGGCGGCGCAGGCCATCGGCATCTTGGGGCCGGCCGCCGAAGAGGCAATTCCTATCCTTATCGATGTCCTGAAGGACGAGAATGATGAAGCACGATTGGTCGTGGTGAGGGCGCTAGGACGGATCGGTTCCAGCGCATCGCCGGCAGTGCCGGCGTTGGCCGAACTGATGGACGATGATTCCCTTTTTGTGCGTCAAGAGGTTGCCGAGGTAATTGGGATGATCGATCCAGATGCTCCGACAGCCCGTACCGCGCTAATACATGCGCTGAACGACGAGTCCGGCAGCGTGCGCGGTGTAGCGCTGAGGGCGCTGGGAAAGGGCACGCTCGGCGATCGCCGACTTGTCGCCATCTATACGGACGCGCTGCAAGATACTGATTCTTCCGTACGCAGCCATGCCATATTTATGCTGGGCAATATGGGATCGAAGGCGAGTGCGGCAATCCCAGCCTTACAAGAACTGCGGTCAGATGATCTTGTGGCGCGGTCGGTCAATGAGGCCTTGCGCAAGATAGAATCCGATGCAGATTAGCAGCTTGATATAAGACTAGCAATGCACATGAACGCATGGTGGCCATTCGTATGGCACGATCTTCGTTGATGATTGCCGCGTGAAAGCAATCGCCCCAAAACTGAGATAGGGAAGGATCAGATGAACGAAAGTATCGCGGACAGAAGACCAACACGATCTCCGCAGCGCGCCTCGCGGTCACAAGTTCTGCATATCCGCGCGGCACGAAAGGAAGTTTTCTCCCTCCTGTGCCCTGTGCGTGAGGCAGAGTATCTCAGCGGTTGGAAAGCCGATATCCTGTATTCGGAATCGGGCGTGGCCGAGGAAGGATGCGTGTTTCGCACGCAACGGCCCGGCATGGCGCCGAGCATTTGGACCATTACCAAACACGACGCGAATGCCGGTCGCATCGAGTTTGTGGTCGTGACACCGGAGTCGCATGTGACGTTCTTACACTTGGATCTGGTCGCGACGCCCGGCAACGCGTGCGACGTCACCTTTACCTACACGCACCGCGCTATCAGCGACGTGGGTTGCTCGTTCATCGCCGAATTCACGGACGATCGATTTCGCAAACAAATGAACGGTATCGAGGAGTCCCTCAACGCCTACCTATCACGCTGAATCAGGCGTCCCCCCCTCATGGCTGTGCCATGAATGGGGCACCCGCGCCTTCTGCCGCCGCAGGCGGCATAACAGGCCAGCCGTTTCACGGCTGGTCTACGGATGGATCCGCCGCATGTCATTGACGCGATGAACATCGGTCCCGGCGTGCCGGGATCCGACACTGTAGGCGTGAGCGATTTGGTTCTACGATGGCGTTGGGTTGTGCGGAGAGTAGTCGAGGAATTCCCACCGGAGCCCGGCGTGGGTTTCCGATTCGCGCCAGCGGTTTACCCTGAAATCCCAGACACGCTGCGCTCCGCCGGTCCGACCGGCAGTGTCTTCCCGATCCCACAGGATCTCCGTACTCCCGGTGAGTTGTAGCGTCCGGTTCCGCTCGAAGTCGAGGAACACGAGCCCGGCGCGCGGGTTGACCGCCAGGTTGCCGAGCGTGTTGAACATGCCGTTGCCCGCATAATCCGGGATCCGAAGCGTACACTCATCGACCACCTCGACGAAGCCCGGAGGCCCGCCGCGGTGTGACACGTCCACGCCGCGCTCGGCATGGGCGCTGGCGACGAAGAAGGTATCCGATGCTCGAATCAAAGCAGTCTGTTCGCGGTGGAGCGTTTCTCCGTCCATGGCGGACGGAGCGTTCTCCGATCGTTTGACATTCTCCAACTGAATGTGCCGCCGCTGGATGTACTTGGGGCAGTTCGGATAGCACACCTCGACGTCGAGTAGAAGTCGATCAGCGGACAAGCGGGAGATCTTGCCGTTAATCCGAAGCCGGCGGCGGGTGGCCAGTTCGAGAAAGAGGCTGGCGATCCGCGGATTGTGCTGAATGTTGTTCCAGAACGGATCGTGTTCATTGATACTTGCGTCCGACAAATCGAACTCGACCGTGCGCTCGTTGGGCGCAGTCACGAACCCCGGTGGGCCGAACAGCACGGACGCCCAGAGGTTTCGCTCGTCATCAACGCTACCCAATACCACCATCGGCTGTTGGGAGATGAACTTCAGAGCCCCTGGCATGATCGAATCTGCGAGCACGCGACCATTCCGTCGCCCTTCCTCCACTTCCCCGGCGCGCTCCTGCACCTGAAGCTCGCCTTCGTGGAATGGGTCTTCGATCCGCATCGTGAACTCTCCGGCCGTTAAGGTTGCGCGTAGGTACGCTTTAGGGCGCGTTCTCGAAATCAGTCACTCGACAGCGCGCCGCCGAGAACCGTGAACAACGTCAAAGCTAACGTGACAACAACAATAGCTTGTCCGGGAATCATAGTGGTGCTCCTTAGAGATCAAAACGGAATGCCCGAGGCGGCCACGACACGATCGGATGAACAATCCACCGAAACCTGTCGTATGGCACGCGAACGCCGCACCAATGCCCGCCACACCGGAGAGGACGAGACTGTATAGTCTCGCCATTTCCGGTGGATGCGGTCAAAAGGTCAATATCGTGTAGCCGTCCGTCACCAGCTTCTGCAGGCTGGGCAGGCCTGAGGTGCCGGGTACGGGGTTGTCCTTGATTAACTCGAATCCCGAACTCTCAGCCTCTTTCGCCCCGCCGAAGACGTCGGCGCACCCGCAGGAGATGCCGGCCACCGTGTCCTTCACCGCCTCGAAGAGCCCGTTCGCCGGGTGCTCCGTTTTGCCGAGTTCGCCGATCCACCTTGTACCGGCGCCCTGGAATTGCAGCGTTACCTCATCGCCTCGCTGCTTGAAGTCATGCGCCGCCGCAAGCGCGTTGAATACGCGCCCCAAGGATTCCTCTGATCCTGACTTGGGATCCGATAGCACAACGATGGCAGCTTTCATGGTCTCTCTCCTTTGTGTTGCAATCCGAACGATACGATGGATGCGCTGACAGAATCGACTGTCCTACTCGCCACTCGCGCCCGTCGATTCATCAGTTATTCTCCGGGTTCACCCAACGGTCCAGCCGTTTGATCAATTCGCCCTTTGGTACGGCGCCCTGAACTTGATCGACGACCTTGCCATTCTTGAAGAAGAGCAGTGCCGGGATGGAGGCGATGGAGAACCGCGATGCGAGGGCTGGGTTCTGATCGACATCGACCTTGCCCACCGTGGCCCTTCCTTCGTACTCCACGGCGAGGTCGTCAATGACCGGCGCGATGGCCTTGCACGGCGGGCACCAGGTCGCCCAGAAGTCGACGAGCACGGGCTCCTTACTCTTCAGAACATTCTCCTCGAAACTCGACTCGTCAAATGCGCGTACGTTCTTCGCTGTCGTTTGCATGGCACTAATATCCTTGTCTTGTTGCCGTCAGTGAATCACATGCCGACGGCGTGTCCGGCCTTCCCCGTTCTCTCGTCCGTCATCCACACCCGCACGAGGCGCTCTGGGACAGTTTCTCCACTTCCGGAAAATCGATTTCCGTTTCCGCCACGTGGTTGAAGTAGTTCGTGAACAAGTTCAGCCCGACGCTGGCGACGATCTCGACGATCTCACCATCGCCGTAGCCGACCTCTCGAAGCCCGGCGACGTCGCCGTCGCTGACGAAGCCGCGCTCCGTGACGACCTTGCGGGCGAACTGAAGACCGGCCTCCGTCTTACGGTCCGGCGATGTACCGCGCCGGCTATCCGTGATTTCCTCATTGCCGAGCCCGACCATCTTTCCCACCGCGCTGTGCGCCGCGAGGCAGTATTGACAGCCGTTTAGCTCGCCTACCGTCAATGCGATCTGCTCACGCAGTTTCGGTGATAGTTGGCCCTTCCCGAGCGCACCGCTGAATGCCAGGTAACCCTCCAGCACAACGGGTGAATGGGCGAAGGTCCGCATGATGTTGGGCGACAAACCGAGCTTCTGTTGCACACCCTCGAGCAACTTTTTCGCTTGCGGATCTGCGTTCGACGGTTCAATGGCTTCCAGCCTTGGCATTTCTACTCTCCTTCTGTTTTGGTCCATGTCAGATCTTCTCGAACTTCGTTGCCACCCATTGAAGCAGCGACCGTGCCAATCGCCGAATAAGATCTAAATCATTTTCTCGTAAAGAGTTATGCCGATTTATTCCAACCAAGCGATACGACGCAATTGCGTTATTAACGAAATTGCGTTGCGAAATCTCGTCATACTGCATAGGATTCGGTTATGACGACTCTCGGCGACCAGATGTCCGTGTCGGATCCACTGAAGGCCCTGCTTTTGGAGGTGGGGCAGCAACGCTCACTTGACGCGGTGTTACGCGTGGTGGTCGATCGACTGGCGGCGCAGGACCATGTCGCGTTGGCGCGGATCTGGCTTCTTCGGCCGGGTGACATCTGTACGTCATGCCCGATGCGCAAAGACTGTCCGGATCAAACGCGCTGCCTGCACCTGGTCGCCAGCGCCGGTCAGTCGAAGGATACCCGTGTGCCGCCGTGGACGCGTATCGATGGGCACTTTCGGCGGATGCCCTTGGGGGCACGCAAGGTGGGGCGTATCGCGGCCACCGGTAAGTGCGTCTCCGTGCTCGACGTCCAGAAGAACCCTGAATGGATCGCACGCCCTGAGTGGACGCAGGAGGAAGGTATCCGCGGCTTCGCCGGGCAGCCGCTCATCTTCAAGGGCGAGATTCTGGGTGTGGTCGGGCTCTTCACGCTGACGACGCTCAGTCAGCCCTGCCTCGACTGGCTGCGCATGATCGCCGACCTCGCCGCGGCGTCGATCGCCAACGCTCACGCTTTCGAGGAGATTCAGCGCCTGCGCACGCAGCTCGAAATGGAAAACGCCTACCTGCGCGAGGAAGTCTCGGAGGCCAAGGCCTACGGCGACATTGTGGGACAAAGCCCGCCGATTCAGAATATCATCAAGCAGATCGAACTGGTGGCGCCGACAGACGCCGGCGTGCTGATCCTGGGCGAATCGGGCACGGGCAAGGAGTTGGTGGCGCAGGAAATCCACCGTAGAAGCGAGCGGCAGGGCAGGGCCATGGTCCGTGTCAACTGCGCGTCAGTCCCACGCGAACTCTACGAGAGCGAGTTCTTCGGACACGCCAAGGGCGCGTTTACAGGTGCGGTGCGCGATCGCGTAGGGCGGTTCGAGTTGGCCAACGGCGGCACACTCCTTTTGGACGAAGTCGGCGAGATCCCACTCGAATTGCAGAGCAAACTTCTCCGCGTGTTGCAGGAAGGCACGTACGAGCGGATCGGGGAGGACAAGACGCGCGAGGCGAACGTCCGACTGATCGCCGCCACCAATCGCGACCTGCGTGCGGAGGTGGAGGTTGGGCGGTTTCGGCAGGACCTCTTCTACCGTCTCAACGTGTTCCCTATCGAGGTGCCGCCTCTTCGCAAACGCAAGGAGGACATCCCGCTCTTGGCGGAACTCTTTCTGCAACAGGCGTCGCGGCGGTTTCGACGTCCCGTCAAGGGATTGAGCCAGGCCAACCTCATGACCCTGCAAGCCTACGATTGGCCGGGAAACGTGCGTGAACTGCTGAACGTGATCGAGCGTGCCGTCATCACGACACGCACAGGCGCGCTGCGATTCGAACTGCCGCAGTTCCTCGCCAAGAAATCGCGAAACGGAGACCGTACATTGCAGATAAACACATCTGTCGTGACCGATGACGAGATGAAACGCCGCGAACGGGAGAACATCGTGGCCGCCCTGGATCAAACGGACTGGCGCGTGCATGGCCCCGGCGGTGCGGCCGAACTCCTCGCCGTCAGACCGACGACGCTGGCGTCCCGGATCAAACGAATGGGACTGGCGAAGGCGACGTAGTACGCAGAGAGCGCCTTGATGCGACCGGTCTCTATGGCCAGAAACTGACCATTGATGCCTGTGTACAACGACGAGGCGTGGTGAACTCTCTCAGGGCCGGTGTATGGAGATGAGCCCATCGACGGAGGTCAACTTGCCGAAATGTCTGGGGTTTCGTACGACCGGGGAGGAACGCCGCACTACGGCAGCGCCGCGCGATCCCAGGTCCCCGCGACGGGGACGACATGTCCACCCGCGCGGAAGCCGGGAGGGGGGTTGCGGTAGGAGGTGGCTTTGTAGTTGATCGTCGCAGTCCCTGCGACCGAGCCGCCGGTCGCGATGGACCCGCGCGCAATGATGGTACTTGCCGCTGCCACGTCCCGTATGGTGATGGTTCCATTCACGTATACAAGACCGAGAATCTCTGAGGGGTATGTATCGATCGTGTCCGCGTCCTCGATGCCGTTGTAGGGCGTGCCGGAGGGGTTGAAATTGACGCTCAATGCGGCCTCGTCCAGCGGCGCATTGCTGACCGACAATTCGCCCACGCCACCGTCCACCATGAGCACCGGATAATTAGGAACGGCCGGTTCCCAGCGGTTCGAGTTTTGAATCACCGAATTGACACCCGCGTTCATAAGCACAAGCGTGCCTACGATGCGCGCATTTTGGATCTCTAGATTATTGCCCATGCAATCGATCACATAAATACCCCGCCGATTCAAATCCGTGCCGAACGGATTGGACCGCGGACTCAGCACCGCATTACGGATGCAGGGGTGTCCCGACGGGCAAGTGTCGAGATCGGTGACCTCGATGCGCGTGCCGTTCTTGACGTAAAACTCGAATACGTACTGCGAATCCGGCATCTGCTTGGGCTGCGCACCTTCGGTGACGGTGCCCGTAATGGTTCCCTGGTTGTTAAAACTCCCTGCCGTCTCCAGATCTCCATCAATTGTACCGCTGGATGCAGCGTTCCCATTGGATGTCACCGGCGCTCCGCTTGCCACGATGCTGTCGCTCGCGTTATTCACCAAGAACTGACCACCGGCATGCACCGCCGACGCCAGACAGTCGAGCGGCGCGCCTTCGGGCTCGAGTTGCACGCGGTACACCCGCCGAGATTCGTTCACGATTCCGATGCCGTAAAGGGTCAGTGGATCGCTGTCGTCGTCGCTCAGGTCGCCGTCGGGGTCTTCCAGCATCCACTGCATCGTGCCGCGACCCAGCGATACACCGGGCTGCATTTGGCCGGACACGATGGTGTCGCGCCATGTCGGGACGTCTGCGATCGTCTGCGCCGCAAGCTGCGCCATACCATATTCGGTGGCGGAGAAGGCCAGAATGCCCGCCTCGCGCGCGTCGGCATCGCCGACCGATGACCGTAAGCCGAGCCGGCTCTCCGCCACGACGGACAGTCCGATGACAGCCAGCAGCATCGCCGTGCCCAGGGCCATGACATAGGCCGAGCCTCGACGAGCCAAGTGGTGGGCGGTGCCCACCCTACCGTTCGGGTAGCGAGAAACTGTAGGGTGGGCATGGCCCACCATGCGTTGTAAGCCATGCCGCGAAGCGGATCGCATTGTTGGATGGTGCGCGGTGCTCACCCTACCGGGGACAACCGTCTGGCACTCTTGATGTTCATGGCTCGCTGGCATCGATTCGATCCTATTCCGCAAGATTCATGGAACCCGCGCCACCGAGCACAGGATCGGCGGCACCGGCAGGCTGAAGCTCCATCCCGATCCAACTGACGTAATCCGATTGAATCGCCGGTGGTTGGTCGAAGGTGCCCGCGCTGGATCGTAGCGCCACCGCATGGTACTCCCGACCGTTCGGATCGGTCACCCAGGCGTAGATGCGCACGAGACCGGTCTCGCTGCCGTCCGGATTGTCTGGATTACTCAGATTCGCGTGTATGACGTTGACGGATCGCGTCCAGCCTTCGAACCCGGGGATGGTCGTCCCGTTCTTGGTCTGAGGCGGCGTGCTGGTCCACCCGTTGTAATCATCGATGTCGTCGAAGTTGCGCCGCGTGCCATCGGCTTCGTTCGCCTCCGTGCCGAAGACAGTTATCTGTTCACTGATCGGCGGAATGATTTCCACCACACCGCCGTCCAGATTGGTCACGGTCTGGTCGACGGCTACGTCGGGTTCACGATAGGAGGACGTGACCGCCTCCCAGAGCAGGTCGATTGCAAGGTGCTCAGCCAATCCCATCTTGGCGCGGGCGTAGCGCGCTTGGACCGCGCCCGCCAACAGATTCAATGATGCCACCAACATGCCGCCGGTGATCACGATGGCGCCCACGCTCTCGACCAGCGTGAAACCGCAGCGCGATCGTCGTCGTCGCCATCTCAATTCACGTGGTTTCGCAATCATGCACCATGTCTCCCCGGCGTCCCGGCTACGGGTTGAAGTCGCAAATCGTCCCATCAGCCTCGGCCGTCTCGAGGATGCCGTTTCCACAACAGTGATTTTCGGCCTTGGTCCCGGTGGCCACACCTTTGCAGTCGCCCGGACAATTGTGGCAGTCTTCGCCGGTGCTGCACACTACGTTGCCGCAGGTGCAGCCGAATTCCAGAAGGACGCAGTTGATGTCGGCACAGTCCGTCATGCCGTCGCAATCGTTGTCGAGGCCGTCCGTACAAGTGACACCCGGTTGCTCGGATGCGTCTGGCGCCCCGCAGTCATCCGGGCAGTCGCACGGGCCCTCGGGTGCTTCGCAGCGGTTGTCGCCGCACACTGTCGCGACGGGGACGCCGCTGTCGAAGCCCGCCGCCCACTCCACCGCGCGCCGCATCATGGTTTGTCCGTCGGTGGAGAGAGTGGTCGCGTCGAATCCCGTATTCCCCCACGGTAGCTGCACGCGCCGCCCGGGTGCCGGGGCGCCGCCTACGAGCGCGTCGCCGGTGTCTAATACAATGAGTGAGTCCTTACTGGAAAAAATGGTGGCGAGCACGCGTGCGCCCGCCGCCACACCCGAATCGGCAAAGACAAACTGCTGCACTGCATCGACTAAGGTGAGCGTCCCAGTACTGAACGGCAATGTAATGTAGTGTGTGTTGTTGATGATCGCACATGTAAGGGTCGTCACCGCAACGACCTGTCCAGAGGCGAATCCGAACGTCCCGATAAGCTGAGGGTTCTCGTTGACCACGCCGGCCCCCGTGCCGGCGATCTTCGATCCGAGATCGGCCGCGTTGACCTCCATAGAAACATAGGCAGCGTCAACATCTGCGATCGCGGTGTCGAAACTCGCTTGTGTGTCCAACGCCGATATCAATGTGACGCTGAATCCCCAGGCTTCGATCAACGCAATGCGTGCGGCCTCCTGTCCGCTGGGAATGAACTCGGGCGGCCCCTCCGGGATAGCGATTGCAGGGTCCGCTAAGATAAAGAGAACCGAACCGTGACGTGGGCAGGTCACCTGTGTGCAATCGGTCCCCTTCCCCATGGCCTCGCCTTCGGCCGCCGCACAGACTTCCATGGTCGCCTCACGACATGTGGCGTCCGGCATACAACAGGCCTGCGGCGGCGGAGTGATGGAGCGAACGAGGCTGGTCAACGCAAAACGATTGACCTTGTCGACGATGTTGACAGCAGGCCCGCCGTTGTATTCGCGTGTCAGCGGCTCTCCAGCGACTTGCGACCACGCGTAACGGATTTTCTCGGGTCGACCGTCACCATCCCGATCGGGAACACGGAATGCGACCGATGACACGGTGAGTTCGTCGAATTGGCGTGCGAAATTGATTTCCGCGCTGATCTCCGTCAGCACGCCGGCAGCTTCGGCCGTCAATACGCCCGGGTCGGTCCCGTCGTCGATGGCGCGGCTGGCCACGACGACCGCGGACGTCATACCGCCCAACACGATCACCATGAGGGCCATGCTGGTCACCATCTCGAGGAGCGTGAAGCCGCCGCGCCTGCCCGGCGCGCGAGGTGCGATACGGCTGCGTATGTTTGTCCTACCTGTGATCACGCCAAATGACCGTCTGTGCCGGTCCTCCAATCGCGAGTCGCCTCACCACGACGATGAGTGAGGTAACGTCTGCTAAATCACGGTTGGCACCACGCCATCATCCAACACCTTCGGAAGCGTCAACTTGGGAACCACCGGCGCCGCAACGGGTCGCGTCCGCGAGATCGACGCCTTACCGGAGAGTTCGTCCAGGGATACCCACCAGCGATAGTCGCCGCTTTCGAGGACCACCCATCCGCCGCTGTCCGGCTGCCCGTAGATGTCGAAGACGACCTGGGCATCACCCGGATCATCCGTCGCCGAAACGAACTCGGCGAAGGCGATCCGTACGCCGTACGGCTCGTCTTGCAGCTTGCAGACGTGGGCCCCCGTCGGCTTGAGTGGATTCGGCATGTTCTGGATGTAATAGTAGTTCCGTGCCTTGTCGAAGATGACGGTCTGCGTGCTATCGGTCTGCATGGCGCGTTTTCGAGCCAGCGTGAGATCGGCGGCCACACGTCGGGCGGCGCCTTCGATACGGCGGCGCACAATGCTCCCGCTGAACACCGGCACGGTGACCGCGGACAGCGCGCCGATGATGATGACGACCACGGTCAGCTCAAAGAGGGTGACCGCCCGCTTCTTGTAACGCTCTCCAGGCATTACATAGAACATACATTTCAACCCGGGAGAATTGCCAGTCTGGATTGAATTTCACTTGCCGAGTTGCCGTGTCACGCGAGGCCGATAAGTCCGGCGATCCGCTACCACGTGCTCATGTGGTACATCCGCATCGACGCGCACGGTGCGCGATCAGGCCGGCGTCCGATAGCGTCCGGCTTATCAAGGCATTCGATGGGCGGCCCTGGCACTTCATCACACGTGACTTGATGCGTGGCACGGTTTGGCGCAGCCAGGCCGTGGAGTCCGCAAGAACCGTGGTCTCCTCTTTGGGGCAGACCATGCCACCCATCATTCGAGGTGCAACGGAGCATTAGTGTCCGGAATTACTCGAGTCTGCGGCTGTGCGACTGCTCTCGCGCATAAGAATAGACCTCGTGGCCGTTCGGCATGGGCAAGTCGGCGATTCGGTGCGGGTCGTCGCCGGAGCCAAATGCTCCACTTGGAGCACCCATGTTGGGAATCTCCGAACGGGAAGCACCATCGGCGTACCGTGACCGCCGCATTCCCGCCTACGGCAAGCCCGAAGGGCCTCTCGCAGCGTGGTTCCGAGGGCCTGGGTGAACTTCCGAAGGGTCAGGATGGTCACGTTGTATTCGCCCCGCTCGATCAAGCCCACGTAGGTCCGGTGGACGCCGCACTTGAATGCGAACGCCTCCTGCGACCACCCGCGTTTCTCTCGGGCCTTCCGCAGGTTCTTGCCCAGCTTGAGCAGTATCTGGTTCCTGTCAGCCACATCGTCAAGATGGGCCTCCGCACAGTCAATATAGACAGAATATAACTGTCATTCAATTGACACGTTACGAGAGACTAAGCATGAAACGGTGGCTGGCAATCCTATCCGTTGTGACGGCGGGGTGTGGCTCCGGCGTCGGGACCCTGCCCTCTTCGATTGGTCCTGCCCTTACGCCTGGCACCTACGTGGGGACGACAACATGCCAGTGGACCGAGTCACACAACGGCCTCCTCGTTGACCAGGGCGGCGTCCAAGTGAGTACCACCGTTGTCATCGGCGAGTCCGGCCTTCCGAGCGGGGCAGTAGGCGAGGTCTCGACCAGCACAGCTGGGAACTTGGAAGTAAGTTCTCAAATAACCGACATAATCAGCACAGCGAACGGTGCGGCGGTATCGCTACAAGCCACGATCCAACTCGATTGTGGCGACACGTGCCTGTATGCCTTCGATGGAGAATGCGATGAGGTGCAGTACTGTGCATTGGCGACCGATTGCTCTGATTGTGGTCCCGTCGTCTTGACCGGCCCTGAGACGATTACGCTTCAAGTCGTGGACGAGAACCGGCTTCGCCGAACCCTGTCTCTTACGGTCCGTGAAGAAGACGCTGGTTTGGTCGATTTTGTCGAGCGGTGTGAGGGAATCCTGTCGCGGTGACGAACCTGTACTTATCGCCATTCATGTCAGGCTCATGCTGGTCACGCCACCGTTCAGACCGCTGGTTCGTGGAAAGCAGGATAGGACTCTTTCCCACAAACAATTAAACGGAAATTAGTTGCTGCCCTCGGCCGAAGCCGTCGTCGCTTCCAAACGAGCGAGGAAGCGGATGTTGGGGTACGTCTGGGAGTCTCGGGAGGCAGCCTGCCACCACGATAAGCTAGTGGCAAGCCGCCCGCCGAATGCGTGAGGTTGGCAACGTAGGTCCGAGGAGGGAACTTTGTTTATCGTAGTGATCGTGTAGAATCCGGAGGTATATGTCACATTCAAGTGACTCTACAGACCTTGGGGCTCTCGGGACGGTACCGGGAGCCCTTTGTTTTCCCCATCAATCACCTTCTTTAGTTCGGAATCTTGAAAGCTCTGCACAGAATAACGGAATCACTTCTGTCCGTTTCATTGTCCAGTGATGTAATCATCGGAGTCGGCATTTCCACCGAGGACGGCCGGAGGGTTCAGTTCATCGAACCCGACCCGACGCGGCCTGTCGTCAAGGACGCCGACCTCTTGCCGCTCATTGATTGAGTCGCCGTATCAAGTCTATTGCCGCACCCACTGCCAATCTCCGATGTTGTCAAGCACGCTTTCGGCAACTCCGATAGAAGACAGAGTGTAACGATCATCCGCAGACGGCTCCTCCAGTATGCGTTGAGTAGTTCAACACGTCCTACTCATCCTCTTGGCACACCGTGTCCCGGAAATTTGGAAACTCGGCAGGATCGAACTGGCTCCCAAGGCATGACAACTGCCGAGCGGAACTTGCCAGCCGTGTTAAATCGGTGGACTTCCTCGAAGTAGCGTCCTGTACCCTTGCAGTCGCACTCTCAATCGAAAAGCCTCCGGTCATTGTCCGGTCTTCTTGGTTTCCGAAGCGGCCTTCGCCTCCTGCCGTTCCTGAAAGGTCTCAAAGAGGAATACGCCGAGCGTCGAAGCCGCACCGACTGCGAGTCTGGCATGGCGGGGTGCCAGGCCTGCCGACCTCGCCGCCTTGCCGTGACCGCTCCCGTACCGATTCCGAAGTTCGGCAAGCCCCTTCGTAATGGTGGCCAAATTGCTCAGCAGCACCCGGATCGTCTGCGAGGCGGCAGCCGACTCGGGAATGTCGTTTGGCGTCAACTGAAGATGCGTCAGTGTCGCCTTTACAAGTTTCGGAAGGTCGTCGGAGGAAGGCAGAGTAGTACCACTCGTTAACAGAATAGTCTTGCACATCGTTTCGACGAACTCCTTCGCCGTTCCGATTGCCAGTTCGGGGTCGCTATGGATTGCCCCTTCCATTCTCGTGATCTGTTTCGTGACATACGTCGCGTCGAGTGACCGGGCCACCTGCCCCGCCTGCCGCACAGAGAACTTGGTGTCCGCCAATAGCCGTCGTGCGGAGAAGATTGGCCTGCCGGACATTTCACCGTAAGCTGCCAGTTCCCATCCGTCCTGAGCGAGATGACGATTCACGGTGGACAGGATTCGAGCAACTTCATTGCCGTCTGGCCGAACCACGGGATGAAGCATTTCGCACAAGAAACGCAAGAAGGATTCATCTGGCCCCTGAAGCAAACGAAACCGCTCGTCGAAGAACACCCAGTCGGTCGACCAATCATCGTTCAAAGCGGTGTGCTGTTGAATATCTGATAGTGCCGAAGCGAAACGGTGATCGTTGGACGGCATCGTGTCGAGCTGATAAAGACGTGACAGAAACTCGACGCCCCCCAGGCGACCGGACCATTCGACCTTGTCAGCGTTCAGATAGTCGATGATCTCACGACGAGTAACCTCTGATACGGAGCAACCGGCGGTATCCTGCGATTCCAACTTGTCAATCGACGTCAGACTTCCTCCGTCAAAGACGAATCCGTCACGACGCAGCCAGCCTAGCAGCTCTTCGATCTCCGATTGCCGACTGTCCCTCTCGCTCGATTGCAGGGATGGGTCTGCGGCGTCTCGGCTTGCGACGGTCAGAATGTTCTCGTATGCATGCAACAGTTTGGCCACGTCGTCGGGGTCGCGAAAATCCAACGAGTGGTAGTACTGCTCCACGAGAGACCTTCGCTGGCCCGAAACTTGTGGCTCAAAGTCTCTGGAGCACTCGATGCCTGCGGAATCGAACTCAAGTTCGATCGTGCCGAGAGTCCATCCGACAAGGAATTCCCGAAATGCGTTGCGAGTTCTCTTACTGATTGGCTTGGGTCTCATTTTGAACGCCCGACTGTTGCAGGCCTCCTCGGCGACCGCACTGGAGCGTCCAGGAATCCGCGATTTCGCTCCATGGTTCGTCCGAGCTTGCGTGGAGACGGTTGGCACACAGAGACGATCGGCACCCGCCAACCTGATCACCGTAGCGTCGTCCTCGCTTACGTGACCGTCTCCGGCCAAGTCCCGTATGTTACTGGCAAGTCCGTTGAGTCGTCGAATCCGGGCGATGATCCCGGCGGTGACTGAAAACGGGGTAACACGATTGTTCGAGGGCCGACCGGCGACCGAAATTCACAGCCTCGACGGCCTGCTCGCCCCCTTCCCCACTCAATTTCTTGTACCCTAGCTCCATCCGCTCTACAATGGGTGCCGGTAGCGACGATCGCCGTTTCGCCATTCCTACTGGCAACCCAGGACTCGGGAAGTCCAGCCAGAAAACGCCTGGAAGCATGGAGGCCAAGAACGTTGAGTGGGACGGTAGCCGACAGGAAACGGCTGTTTCGGGTTACGGCTGGGAACCTCCGCCAGAGCCACCTCTACGTCAACGGCCACTACGATTTCTTTCCTGCCGACTGTGTTGGGCCGCCCCGCAAGTCGGCCGTCGGGAACGGTGCCGGAATCGAAATCTACCTTGACGGCCTCAATGAGACCGTAACCACAGACATCGGAAGCGACGCGAAGACCGGAAAGCCCCGGAGTTTCCTACGCGGGCGGACATGGGTCCGCCAGTTCTACGAGCACCACGGAATCAAAACGGGCGATGTGCTCGCCCTGGAGCGGGTTGGGAAACGTCGTTACCGTCTGTACGCATTTGAGGCCAAGACCCACCGTGTCCACGATTGGCATGAGTTCTTGGACAAGCCACCCCCCGGACGAGGGCCGAGGGTCTTGGAGCTGTTCGCCGGATGCGGTGGCCTGTCTCTCGGATTCAAGCGGGCAGGGTTCAGAACCGTCCTCGCAAACGAGTGGGACGCGGCGGCCTGCGAGACTCTTCGCCGCAACATCACGGAACGAGTGGCCCAATGTGCGATTCAGGAGATCGACCGATTCCCCGAAGCTGATGTCGTTGCGGGTGGTCCTCCGTGTCAGGGCTTCAGCAACCTCGGCGAACGTGTCCCGAATGATCCGCGAAACCACCTCTGGCGGCATTTCATGCGTGCAGTCGAAGATGCTCACCCGAAGGCTTTCGTTATGGAGAACGTCCCCCCGTTGCTCTCGTCACAGGAGTACGTCGAGATCAAGAGGATGGCTGAGAGGATGGGCTACCTCGTTACGGGCCGCGTTCTGAATGCCGCTGACTACGGGGTCCCGCAGACGCGGAAAAGAGCCATCGTGATCGGACTTCTTGGGAAGGCTCCGACCCACCCTGATCCCACCCACGTTGACCCGAAGGCGGCAACCGACTTGTTCAATGCTTCACTCAAGCCGTGGCGGACAGTGCGGGACGCGATAGCAGACGTACCGTTAGAGCCAACGGAGGAGAACTGGCACATAGGTCGTAATCCGACCGCGATGTCCCTTGAGCGTTACCGATACATTCCACCGGGAGGCAACCGTTGGAACCTGCCATCGCACCTTATGCCAGAGTGTTGGAAGAAAAAGACGAAGGGCGGCACCGACCTATTCGGTCGCTTGTGGTGGGAACGGCCATCCGTCACGATCCGCACCGAGTTCTATAAGCCTGAGAAAGGGCGGTACTTGCACCCCGAAGCCGACCGACCCATTACGCATCGAGAGGCTGCGAGGCTCCAAGGCTTCCCGGACGACTTCGACTTTCAAGGACGCCGAATTCAGGTGGGCATCCAAATCGGGAACGCGGTGCCGCCGCCATTGGCCGAGGCAATCGCCCGGCACCTGGCCAAACTCATAAAATCGGTGCGTGCCTCTGGCCGACCAACTCGTTCAGCTCGCAGCAAGAAATCGAATGGCAAGAAGACGACGAAAAAGGTCGGTTGACTGGCTCATAAGTCAGGTCGACGAACTACTCACAGCATTCGGCAAAGAGCGGCACGGCCTGAGTCTTCGGGACAAGGTCCTTTCTCTCTGCGAAGTTTACGAGCACGTCAAGGACCTGGGGGTAAACGTTCTATACGAACACGGGTGGGATGCCAGAGCAGCGATCGAGCGAATCCGACTTTACTTTGTTGAATATGTCGGAGAAGTGTTGAGCGGCGTTGAAATCGCCGTTGTGTCCGGCATCTCGGAGTACGCAAGACGCATCCGACAACTCCGCGTCGAATCGGGGTACCAAATTGCATCGGGAGCGTCCCCGGACCCGGAGTGCGGAATCGATCTCAAGTCTGACCAGTACATGCTCGTCGATGCGGACCCTGACCTGGACGCGGCACGCAGATGGCACGTTGTCAATCGAATCCGAAAGAGCGGTGTGGGAAGTCAACAACGAGTTCTGCAATTCCTCAAAGAGAACGTCGGCAAAGTCGTCACGACCGAAGAACTCGCCTACGTTGCCCGAGAGGCAAAGGAATATGCACGCAGGGTACGGGAACTCAGGACCGAACACGGATACTCGATCGCAACAAGATTCACGGGCCGCCCGGACCTGCGAGTCGGACAATACGTGCTTCAGTCAGAGGAGCGGGTCTCGGAACCTCACGATCGGAGAATCCCGGAGGCAATCCAGAAGGCCGTTTACGCACGTGATGACAACACCTGTCGTGTTTGTAGATGGCACATCGAACGGTGGACGAAGGACGACCCTCGAATACTCGAACTCCACCACGTTGAACATCACGAAGACCGAGGACCGAACGTTGAAGAGAACCTCATTGTTATTTGTAGCAAGTGCCATGATGAGGTACATGCGGGCAAGCATGCTGCGTTGCTCCAGAAGATTAAGCGAACGCTATGACGGACCTCTTCACTCGTGAGAAACGCAGTACGATTATGCAGGCGATTCAGGGCAAGAACACTAAGCCCGAACTCGTCGTTCGCAAGACTCTCCACCGTTTAGGGTACCGATTCAGGCTTCATAGGCGTGATCTGCCCGGCAACCCGGATTTGGTGTTTCCGGGGCGACGAAAGGTGCTCTTTGTTCATGGATGCTTCTGGCACCGGCACGGCTGCCGCAAGGGGCAGTCGATGCCCAGTACACGCATTAGGTTCTGGCAGAAGAAGTTTGAGGCAAACAGGCTTCGAGATGCTGCAAGAAGACGTGAACTGAAGAAGTTGGGCTGGTCCGTCATGACCGTTTGGGAATGCCAACTCATCCCACGCAGACTTCCACGTACCACCGAGCGAATGATCGGTTTCCTGCAAGCAAACAGGTCGAAGGCCCGTGCTGTCTAGACCGGCACGTCCTGACGCTCAACCCGTTATGTCAGGCAAGAACAATGACCTGGCTCGGGCTGTTAGCTTCAAAACCTGCCTCGGACCCGTACTCGCAGACCGCCTCGTCCGAGAGGACGACGAGTTTGCCGTCCTGGCGGTGCTTCAGAACAAGGTAAATCCCTCCACCTGATTGCCGCGTTTGACGGCCCGGTGCAACGCCAATTTCGGGATCGCAGGAACGAGTCCGACGACCCGGAGTGGCAGCCGGATGCACGGACGCCGCATACTCTCCCGTGGCCAAACGGGGACGGGCTCAGCGGTCCTGCATGTGCGAGCCGATCAGGAAGAACGCCAGGAGTCCGACGAGACCCAAGCTGAGCAACCCGCTGAGTAGTGGAGACCGCAGTACAAACAG
>Ga0210123_1000496_pt1 | contig 24337 bp, 21 predicted proteins | sample Muzzi_PWB_D2_FD_185535 | JGI IMG/M metagenome (GOLD analysis project Ga0210123, IMG submission 185535) | Wetland microbial communities from San Francisco Bay, California, USA, that impact long-term carbon sequestration - Muzzi_PWB_D2 (SPAdes) | ecosystem: Environmental > Aquatic > Marine >... | reverse complement strand
GACCATCCGGTCGTGCTCGTCACGCACGCCGACGCCGAGGCCTATGCCGCCTGGCTCTCCCGGGTCACCGGACAGGCCTGGCGCCTGCCCGACGAGCGGCAGTGGGAGAAGGCCGCGCGCGGCCCCTACGGGCGCCGCTTCCCCTGGGGCGACGCCTGGGACCCGACCCGCCTCAACAGTCACGACCGGGGACCCTTCGACACCCTGCCGGTCGGCAGCTTTCCGGCCGGCGCCAGCCCCTACGGGCTGCTCGACGGCGCCGGCCAGGTCTACGAATGGACGGCGACGCGCGCCGGGACGGGCGAGCCCCCGCGCTACATCGTCAAAGGCGGATCGTGGGACGATTCGGGCTGCGGCATCTGCCGCCCCGCGGCGCGCCACGGGCGGCCCGCCGACCTCAAGCACATCCTGATCGGGTTTCGTCTCGTGGCGGAATGACTCTCGCGCCCGCCTGACGAAAACGTGTGCGGCAAGACGGTCGCGGCCGCGGCGGCGATCCAGTATGGTGCCGGCCATGCGCAACGACGCGGCCCTCAAAGACTACCACCTCGAGCTGCGAACGGATCTCGAATCCCTCTCGACCGAAGAGCTGGAGACGATGGTCGCAGCCGGTCAGGAGGTGGTCGAGATCTATCGCGTGCTGGCCAAGACCGGCGACAACGTGGTTGGCGAGCTGCTGCGCGGGCACGAGGGCTTCTACGAGTGGGACCACTACCCGCCGGGCGACGTCTACGACCGCGAGACCCACAGCCAGTACTATTATCACGCGCATCCGGCGGATCAGCGCTTCGACCAAGAGCACGGGCATTTCCACACCTTCGTGCGCCCCAAGGGCATGCCGGAGGGCATGAAGCCGGCGCAGGTGCCGGGCTTCAAGATGCCGGAGGATGCCAACGACGCCCTCAGCCACCTGGTCGCAGTCGCCATGAACGCCGCCGGCTTCCCGTTCCGCCTGTTCACCGTCAACCGCTGGGTGACCGGCGAGGTGTGGTACACGGCGGCCGACGTCTGCACCCTGCTGGACCGCTTCGAGGTCGGCCACGCCCGGCCCTCCTGGCCGGTCAACCGCTGGTTGACCGCGATGCTGCGGCTCTACCGGCCGCAGATCCGCGAGCTGGTCGCGGCCCGCGACCGCGCCGTCGCGGCGTGGGCGGCCCGCCACCCCGAACGCGACGTCTACGAGGACCGCGACCTGGAAGTGACTTCCTTTGCCGACATCTCGGTCGAGGATCACGTTCGCGCCGTGGCGCAAACCTTGCTGAATCGCGGCTAGAGTCCGACGTGTCCTCTATCCTTCTGAAATAGAAGGAATTATCCAACTTACTAGAATGCCGAGTTAAACCGCGGGTTAACCCGCCGCGGCTATTATGGCGCGGTGCTTGGCGGGGTGCGCCGTCGGGCGGGAGAGGCGCCGAACCGTCGGTTCGCGCCGGCACGACAGGACGGATGGACCCCGATGGAAACACTGACCCAGGCCGACGTCGCGCGGCTGCTGGCGGACCCCTCGCCGCATACCCGGGCCGAGACCACGGCCAAGATCGCCGACCAGTTCGATCGCCAGACGCTGAGCGAGACCGAGCGGCGGATTGCCGAGGACATCTTCCGCGCCCTGGTGCGCGACGCCGAAGTGCTGGTCCGCGCGGCGCTGGCCGCGCACCTCAAGGCGACGCCGCACCTGCCGCGTGATATCGCGGCCGCGCTGGCGCGCGACGTCGACTCGGTGGCGCTTCCGCTGCTGCGCTTCTCGGATGCCCTGAGCGACGAGGATCTCATCGGCATCGTGCGCAGCCAGGAGTTTGCCAAGCAGATCGCGATCGCCGAGCGGCGCGACGTATCGCCGGGCGTTTCCCACGCCCTGGTCGAGTCCGGCAACGCCCAGGCGGTGGCGCGCCTGGTCGGCAACGAAGGCGCACAGATCTCCGAGGCGACCTTCGACCGCGTGCTGGCGCATTACGAGGAAGAGCCGGCGGTCGCCGACTCGCTGGTGCGGCGCTGCGATCTGCCGCCGGCCATCGCCGAGCATGTCGTGGCGGTGATCTCCGAGCGCCTGCAGCGCTATCTCGTCTCCAAGCACGAGCTTCCCGGCGACGTTGCCAGCAACCTCATCCTGCAGGCGCGCGAGCGCGCCACGGTCGGCCTGCTCGATTACGGATCGAGCGACCTGCAGCTCGACGGGCTGGTCGATCAGCTGTACCGCAAGCAGCGCCTTACGCCGTCGCTGCTGCTGCGCGCGCTCTGCGTCGGGGACCTCAACTTCTTCGAGCGCGCCGCGGCCCGTCTGGCCGGCCTGCCGCTGCAGAACGTGCGCATCCTGATTCACGACAAGGGCATGCTGGGGCTGGAGCCGCTGTACCGTCGCGCCGGCCTGCCGGGCCCGCTGTTTCCCGCGTTCCGTGCCGCCGTCGGCCTGGTGGTCGAAACCGACTACGACGGCGGGACCAACGACCGCCAGCGCTACGTCGAGCGCATCATGGAGCGGATGCTGACTCACTGCGAGGATCCGGCCGAGCGGATCGCGGCCGACGATATCGAATACCTCATGGCCAAGCTGCATCGCCAGGCGGCCTGAACCGGGAAATGAAGCGGCCGTCAACGGTCAGGACCAAGCGCCGCGGCGGACCATTAAAAGTCGCTTAACCCTTTGAACGGCATAATTTACGCCACAGGGGTCCGTCCGTGCGGCGGCCCGGCGAGGCAGGGCGGCCCGACCGCCCGATCCGAGGAAAGAGGGGTCGCCGCGTTCTCCGGCCGGCCCGAGGGAGATGATGAGCCAGAACATGACCCAAAGACGGCTGACCCAGCAGGATGTCGAAAAACTGATGGCCGATCCCTCGGCCGATACCCGCGCCGACACCACAGCCAAGATCGCCGAACAGTTCAGTCTCGGCGACCTCAGCCCGAGCGAGCGACAGATCGCCGAGGAAATCTTCCGCGCGCTGGTCCGCGACGTCGAGCTGCGCGTCCGCGAGTCTCTGGCGCTGCACCTCAAGAAGTCGCCCGACCTGCCACGCGACATCGCCCTGACCCTGGCCAAGGACGTCGACTCGGTGGCGCTGCCGGTGCTCAAGTTCTCCGAAGTCCTGCATGACGAGGACCTGATCCAGATCGTCAACGAACAGGGCGGCGCCAAGCAGGTGGCGATCGCGCAGCGCCCGCGGGTCTCCTCGCGGGTCGCCGACGCCTTGATCGAGACCGGCAACGAGACCGCCGTCGCCCGCCTGGTGGCCAACGAGGGCGCCGACCTGACCAAAAGGGCGCTGAGCCGCGTAATGACGGAATACGACGCCAGCGATGCGGTCTCCGACTCGCTGGCGCGCCGCCCGAACCTGCCGGCCGCCATCTCCGAAGAACTGGTCGAGCGCGTGACCGAGCGGCTCGAGGCCTTCCTGGTGTCGACGCACGAGATTTCGCCGGACGTCGCGAGCAACCTGATTCTACAGGCGCGCGAGCGCGCCACCATGAGCCTGGTCGATTACGGCTCGACCGACACCGAGCTGGAAAACCTGGTCGAGCAGCTCTACCGCAAGCAGCGCCTGACGCCTTCGATACTGCTGCGCGCGCTCTGCATGGGCGACATGGGCTTCTTCGAGCGCGCCGTGGCGCGCCTCGGCGGCGTCCCGCTGCAGAACGCCCGGATCCTGATCCACGACCAGGGCGAGCTCGGCCTCGATTCGATCTATATCAAGGCCAAGCTGCCGAAGCGGCTGTTCCCGGCCTTTCGCGCCGGGGTCGAACTGGCCCACGAACTCGACTACGACGGCCAGATGAACGACCGCAACCGCTACCTCGAGAAGATGTTGGAGCGGATCCTGACCCAGTTCGAGGATCCCGCCTCGCAGATGGCCCAGGAGGACATCGAGTACCTCATGGGCAAGCTGGAGCAGGTCGCGGCCTGACCCCCGAATCGGCGGCCCCGGGGCCGTTGCCAAGGCTCGGTCGAGCGGCTATAACGCCGGCCGCGCCGGGGAGTAGCTCAGCCTGGTAGAGCACCGTCTTCGGGAGGCGGGGGCCGGAGGTTCAAATCCTCTCTCCCCGACCAGTTGGCCGGCGAAGCGTCTTCGTTAGCACGACAAGGGGTTGGGCCGGCCGGTCCGGCCCCTTTTCTGCCTCGAGGGTCACCTATGGGCGACGGGCGGCCCGACTCTCGGGCGATTCGGAACCCGGCGGCCGCCTTGCACGATGGTCGCCGGGCGGCTCGCCACCCCGAGGTCCGTCGGCCGGCCCCGGAGCCGCATCGCACCGGACGCGCGGCCGGTGATATGGAGAGTCCTGTTGCGGACTGCCGGGCCGGTCAGTCGCCTGCAGGCGTCACCGCGCGGCCGCCCGCGACCCGGCCAGCCACGCAGTCACGGCACCGGAAAGCCCGATGCGAGGGCTCTGCGACAGCACAGTGCGTTCTCTCGAGGGATCCGGTCTCGACGACCCGGACGGATCGGAAGGCTGTTTAACTCAGTAGCCCGGATAGCCGACGGCCGCGAGCGCCTCGCGCTCCTCCGGGGATTTACGACCACGTTTCCCCATCGCACTGATTGCAATGCGACCCAATCGTGTCCTGCGGTCGATTTGGTCGCGATCGTAGTTGCGGCGAGCCTTCCACAACCGATAGCTCTTCGCGGTCTTTCTTTTTCTCGGCATTTGTTCCGTCACCATAGTGATTGAAGAACATTAGTGAGGATTGAAGCATGACGCTTCCACGCCTTCGACATAGGCGTTCGCTTGGCCGATTGCAAGCTTCGCCACTTCGTCGGAGTCACCCTAGATGCAGTGTGCACATTGAAATTGAATAATGAAATTCGATTCAATGTGCCATTTGATGGATGGTTTCCGAAGCGATTTCCGCAATTGCGTTCACGATGCGTTTCCCGCGCCTATTGAGGCGTGCGGCTCATTTTTTCACGACCGCACCGCTGCCAGTCACCATTGATAGTGCTGCATTCTCGATGATTTGCGATCAGTCTTCGTCATCGCACGCAGAGATTGCAGTCGAGATGCGATGGCGGCGGATGCGCTTTCGTTGGAACACGGGCGGGTGGCTCGAAAGTTTCGGGGTCGGGCGACTCGACGATCCGGCGACGATGCGCGCAATGAAAGATGGCAGGCGTTGCGCCGTTGACTCATGGGTCTTGATCGTTTGACGGACGCCGTCGGACTCCGATGGAGTGCGCGGCGCCTCAGGCGGTCGCGGCGTCGCGCCGCCGTCCTCCGGCGGTAGAATTTGTTGGGCGCGAAGATACGGCGAAGCGTGCGATCCGTTTGCCGGCCCGCGCCCGCACGAGCGCGCGGCCCGTGGCGCCCCTTCGCCTCAGTCGCCCAGCCAGTGCAGCGCGATCTCGCGGGACCGGGGCCGGTCGCGGCCTTCGAAGAGGTAGATGCCCTGCCAGGTGCCCAGCCGGAGCCGTCCAGCCGCTACCGGCACGGCGAGCTGAACCTGGGTGAGCGCCGCCTTGATGTGGGCGGGCATGTCGTCGGGACCCTCGCTGCGGTGCCGGTAGCGCCGCGGGTCTTCCGGGGCGAGCGCCGCGAAGAACGCCTCGAGGTCGCGCTGGACGTCCGGATCGGCGTTCTCCTGGATCAGCAGCCCCGCCGAGGTGTGGCGCAGGAACAGGGTCAGCAGGCCCTCGCGCAGGCCGTTCTCCGCCACCCAGGCGGCGATCTCGCCGGTGATCTCGTGCAGCCCGGGTCCTGCCGCCTGCACGGTCAGCGTGTCCTGTACCTGCCGCATGGCTACCGATCCGGCCTCGCTCTTCCGCCTCGCCGACTCAACGGCACTTGACCTGTCCCGACAACAAAAACACCATGGACCCAAGGGCCGCAATGCCGCCGTTTTCTGCCGCCTGCCGATCGCACGGCGGGCGGTGCGGGGAGTGGCGGCCGAAATGCGGCCCGGCGAGGGAGTGCTTCGCGGCGAAACCGTCATCTTCGCCCACCGAATCCCGGATTCACGGCCTTTTGGGGGGTACCGCGAATCGGGGCGGGGGCGGCCGCGGCGTTCTTCGCGATCGTCGAGCCGAACTGAGGAGCCGTCGGGGACAGGTGACTTACAGCCGATCGAAACAGGTGATCCCGCCCGGCGTCCGGTGGACCGGCCCGGCATGACCGAGGTTCTGTCGATCCGCAACCTGCACGTCGGGTTCCGTCTGCACGGGACCGTCGTTCCCGCGGTACGCGGCGCCTCGTTCTCCGTCGCCCGCGGCGCCACCATGGCGCTGGTCGGCGAATCCGGCTCCGGCAAGTCGACCGTGGCCCAGGCGATCATGGGGATTCTGCCGAAGGTCGGCGCGATCGAAGGCGGCGAGATCCTGTACCGCGACCCCAAGACGCCGGACACCGTGACCGATATCGCCAAGCTGGATCGAGACGGGCGCGAGATGCGGGCGATCCGGGGCGGCCGCATTTCGATCATCTTCCAGGAGCCGATGACGTCGCTGTCGCCGGTGCATACCGTCGGCGACCAAGTCGGCGAGGCGCTGCATCTGCACCGCGACGTCGATCGCGCCACGGGGCGCGAGCTGACGCTCGAGGCGCTGCGTCTGGTCGGCTTTCCCAATCCCGCGGGTGCCTACCGGCAATACCCCTTCGAGCTTTCCGGCGGCCTGCGGCAGAGGGCGATGATCGCGATGGCGCTGGTGTGCCGGCCCGCCATCCTGATCGCCGACGAGCCGACGACCGCCCTCGACGTCACGATCCAGGCCCAGATCCTGAAACTGCTCAAGGACCTGCAGGCGGAATTCGAGATGGCGGTCCTGATGATCACGCACGACCTGGGCGTGGTCGCCAACCTCGCCGACAGCATGGCGGTCATGTACCACGGGGCGATCGTCGAGAGCGGCCCCTGCGAAGAGCTGTTCAGGTCGCCGCAGCATCCCTACCTCAAGGCGCTGTTCACGGCCGTGCCGCGCACCAACATGGCGCCCGGCGAGCGTCTGGTGCCGATCCGCAAGATTCAGCCGGGCGAGACGCAGCTCCTCAAGCGTCGCACGGCGCCGCAGCCCGGCGAACGGCCGGCGCAGTCCGACGGCGAGGCCGGGCCGACGGCGCTGCTTCGCGTCCGCGACCTGTCCAAGAGCTTCACCCTGCGCAAGCAGGGTTTTTTCGGCTCGGAGAAACGACAGATTCTCGCTGTCGACAACGTCAGCTTCGATGTCCGCCGCGGCGAATGTCTCGGCCTGGTCGGCGAATCGGGCTGCGGCAAGACGACGGCCAGCAAGCTGATCCTGCGGGCGCTGACGCCCGACAAGGGCGAGGTGCTGTACGATGACGGCAAGAAGGCCGTCAACGTCTTCGACCTGGAGAACGAGGCGCTGTTCGCCTATCGCCGCAAGGTGCAGTTCATCTTCCAGGACCCCTTCGGCTCGCTCAATCCGCGCATGACGGCGCTCGACATCATCAGCGAGCCGCTGGTCATTCACAACCTCGGGTCGGCGCGGGAGCGGACCGAGCTGGTCAAGGAGCTGATGCGCCTGGTCGGCCTCGACATCCGCTTCCTGCGGCGCTATCCGCACAGCTTCTCCGGCGGACAGCGCCAGCGACTCGGCATCGCACGCGCGCTGGCCCTGCAGCCGGAGCTCCTGATCTGCGACGAACCGGTCTCGTCGCTCGACGTCTCGATCCAGGCGCAAATCCTCAACCTTCTGAAGGACCTGCAGCGCGAGTTCGGGCTGACCTATCTGTTCATCTCGCACAATCTGGCGGTGGTCGACTATATGGCCGATCGCATCGCGGTGATGTGCGACGGCCGCCTGGTCGAGCTCGCGCCGCGCGACGCGCTGTTCCGACGGGCGATCCATCCCTATACGCGAACACTGCTGGCGGCGGTGCCGAATCCCGATCCCGACCGAAAGCTCGACTTCGGCCGGATCATGGCGGCGCGGGAAGCGCGGCCGCAGGATTTCCCCGAGCCCTTCGCCCTCGCGGGCACGCAGCCGCACCGCATGATCGAGGTCGAGCCGGGGCACTTCGTGCGCGCCGTCGCCGATACGCCGCCGGAGGCGCTGCTGCGATGAGGCTCCTCGGGCGCGTGCTCTTCCTGCCGATCGCGTTACTCGTGCTGTTGTCTGTCGCCGGCCGCGCCTCGGCGATCGACCTGGTCGAGACGCCCAGCCTCGCGGCGCGCGTGGCGACCGGCGAACTCCCGCCGGTCGCCGAGCGGCTGCCCGAGACGCCCCTGGTGGTCGATCTCGACGGCCCGGAGCAGAGCCTGGGCGAGCCGGGCGGCACGCTCAAGATTCTCATGGGTCGGCAGAAAGACATCCGCATGATGACGGTCTACGGCTATGCCCGGCTGGTCGGCTACGACCGGAACCTGAACATCGTGCCGGACATCCTCGAGAGCTACGAGCAGCAGGGGTTGCGCCGCTTCACCTTCCATTTGCGCAAGGGGCACCGCTGGTCGGACGGCCAGCCGTTCACGGCCGAGGACTTCCGCTATTTCTGGGAGGACGTGGCAAACAACGAGGAGCTTTCGCCCTTCGGCCCGCCCAAGACCATGGTCGTCGACGGCGAGGCGCCGCGTTTCGAGGTACTCGACAAGTATACGGTGCGCTATACCTGGACCAACCCGAACCCCTATTTCCTGCCCGCGCTGGCCGGCGCCCGCCCGCTCTACATCTACATGCCGGCGCATTACATGAAGCAGTTCCATGTGCGCTACGCAGACCCCGACAAGCTGGCCCGCCTGATCGAGGAGACGCACACGCGCAACTGGGCGGGACTGCACCACCGCATGGACGAGCAGTACCGACAGGACAACGTCGACATGCCGAACCTGCAGCCCTGGCGCAACGTCACGCCGTCGCCGGCCGAGCGCTACGTCTTCGAGCGGAACCCCTATTTCCACAAGGTCGACAGCGCCGGGCATCAGCTTCCCTACATCGACCGCGTCATCGTCAACATCGCCGACTCGAGCTTGATCCCGGCAAAGGCCGGGTTCGGCGAAAGCGACCTGCAGGCACGCTACATTCGTTTCGACCACTACACCTTTCTGAAGCGCGGGGCGAAGCAGAACGACTTCGACGTGCGTCTTTGGCATACGGCGCGCGGCGCGCAGATCGCGCTCTATCCCAACCTCAACGCGGCCGATCCGGTGTGGCGCGACGTGCTGCGCGACGTGCGCTTTCGCCGCGCCCTGTCGCTCGCGATCGATCGCGAGCTGATCAACCAGGTGCTCTACTTCGGCCTGGCGCGGCCGAGCGCCAACACCGTCCTGCCGAAGTCGCCGCTGTTCGAGCCGGCGTACCGCGACGCCTGGGCGGAGTTCGACCTGGAGACGGCGAATCGGCTGCTGGACGACATGGGGCTGACCGACTGGTCCGGCGGCATCCGCCGGCTGCCGGACGGGCGGCGTCTGCAGGTCATCGTCGACACGGCGGGCGAAAGCACCGAGGAGTCGGATGCGCTGGAGCTCATCAAGAGCGACTGGCGGCGCATCGGCGTGGAGCTCTTCACCAAGCCGTCCCAGCGCGAGGTCTTCCGCAACCGGGTCTTCGCGGGCTCGGCCATCATGTCGGTGTGGACCGGGCTCGAGAACGGCGTGCCGACGGCCGACATGGCGCCCATCGAACTGGCCCCGACCGCCCAGGACCAGCTAGAATGGCCGAAATGGGGGGAATACTATCAGACGGAGCACGCTTCGGGGGAGGCGCCGGACATGCCCGAGGTCCAGCGGCTCGTCGAATTGAACCGCGCCTGGCGCTACGCCGACAGTACCGACGAGCGCCGCGATATCTGGCACAAGATGCTGGCCATCCACGCCGACCAGGTCTTCACCATCGGCGTGGTCAACGGCGTGCCGCAGCCGGTCGTCGTCAGCCGCGCCCTGCGCAACGTGCCGGAGGACGGCCTCTACAACTGGGACCCGGGCGCCTATTTCGGGATCTACCACCCGGATACCTTCTGGCTGACCGCCGCGCGGCGGGAGGCCGTCGAATGACAACCGGGCGGGACGGGACGGGCGGACGGGACGGGACGGGCCGATGCTGACCTACGTCGTTCACCGTCTTCTGGTCATGATCCCGACGCTGATCGCGATCAGTCTGATCATCTTCATCATCATCCAGCTGCCGCCGGGCGACTACTTCGAGAGCTATATCGCCGAGCTGCAATCCCAGGGCGAGTCCGTCGACATGGCGAAGATCGAGTTCCTGCGCAAGGAATACGGCTTCGACCAGCCGATCCTCGTGCAGTACGCCCACTGGGCGCTCGGCATGCTCCAGGGCGACTTCGGCTATTCCTTCGAGTATCGCCTGCCGGTATCGGAGGTGGTCGGCGACCGGCTCTACCTGACCGCGCTGATCTCCATCATCACGATCATATTTACCTGGATCGTGTCCTTCCCGATCGGCATCTACTCGGCCGTGCGGCAGTACAGCTGGGGCGACTACACGCTTTCCTTCCTCGGCTTCGTCGGCCTGGCGACGCCCAACTTCCTGCTGGCGCTGGTGCTGATCTACATAGCGAACGTGTTCTTCGGCACCTCGATCGGCGGCCTGATGGAGCCGCAGTACATCGGCAAGCCGTGGACCCTGGAGAAGATCGGCTCCGTGATGGAGCACATCTGGATTCCGGTCGTCGTCATCGGCACCTCGGGCACCGCCGGCATGATCCGCCGGCTGCGCGCCAACCTGCTCGACGAACTGGAAAAGCAGTACGTGGTGACCGGTCGGGCCAAGGGCCTGCCGCCGATCAAGCTGCTGCTCAAATATCCCTTCCGCATCGCGCTTAACTTCTTCTTCGCCGACATCGGAACCATCCTGCCGAGCATCATCTCGGGCGCCGCGGTGGTCGAGATCGTGCTGTCGCTGCCGACCACGGGGCCGATGCTGCTGACCGCGCTGCGCAGCCAGGACATGTACCTGGCCGGCTCCTTCCTCATGTTCCTGGCGTTCCTGACGGTGGTCGGCGTGCTGGTCTCCGACCTCGCGCTGGCCGCCCTGGATCCGCGCATCCGGCTGCAAGGAGGGGCGACTCGATGAGCGTGGCGCAGGGCGGCGCGGACGCCGGGCAGGCCCGGCACTACGTCTCGCAGGAGCCCTTCGATCCCCATTCGGTCGAGCAGCTCGCGCCCGAGCAGGAACGCTACTACATGGCGTCGCAATGGCAGCTCATGTGGTGGAAGCTGCGCCGCCACCGCGTCGCCGTATTTTGCGGGATTCTGCTGCTGTTCATGTACGGCTCCGTGCTGGTCAGCGAGATCCTCGCCCCCTATCAGCTGCACAGCCGCCACACCAACTACATCTACTCGCCGCCGCAGTCTGTGCACCTGTTCCACGACGGCGAATTCATCGGGCCCTTCGTCTACGGCTGGTCCTATCGCCTCGACATGGAGACGCTGCGGCGCAACTACAGCGAGGACCGCAGCACGGTCCATCGCCTGCGGTTCTTGTGCCTCGGCGACAAGTACGATTTCTGGGGCGTGATCCCGGGCCGGTTCCATCTCGTCTGCCCGCCCGAAGGCGCCACCCTCTTCCTGCTCGGGACCGACCGCCTGGGGCGCGACATGCTGTCGCGCATCATCTACGGCGCGCGCATTTCGCTGACCATCGGGCTGATCGGCATCACGATCAGCTTCTCGCTCGGCCTGGTGATCGGCGGCATGGCCGGCTACTACGGCGGACGGATCGACAGCGTCGTTCAGCGCGTCATCGAGATCTTCCGCTCGTTCCCCGAGCTGCCGTTGTGGATGGCGCTCTCCGCCATCCTGCCGGTGACCTGGAGCCCGATTCTGATCTATTTCGGGATCACCGCGATCCTCGGCCTGCTCGACTGGACCGGCTTGGCCCGCGCGGTGCGCTCCAAGCTCCTGTCGCTGCGCGAGGAGGACTACTGCACCGCCGCCATGTTGATGGGCGCGCGGCCGCGGCGGATCATCGCCCGCCACCTGCTGCCGGGCTTCATGAGCCACCTGATCGCCTCGGCGACCCTGTCGATTCCGACCATGATCCTGGGCGAGACGGCCCTGAGCTTTCTCGGCCTCGGCCTGCGCCCGCCGATCACCAGCTGGGGCGTGCTGCTCAACGAGGCGCAGAACATCAACGTCGTCGCGCTCTACCCCTGGCTCATGCTGCCGGTGGTGCCGGTGATCGTGCTGATCCTGGCGTTCAACTTCTTCGGCGACGGGCTGCGCGACGCGGCCGATCCCTACCGGTAGGCGGCCGTCTAGGCGGCCGTCGGCTCACACCCCGGGGCCGGCGCGGTGCAGTGCGGCGAGCAATTGCCCGGGGCCTTCGATCCGCGGCGCGATGCCGCGCAGGGCCCAGCGCAGCGCGAAGGCGTCGGCTTCCAGGTGGCCGGCCTGGGCCTCGGCCCGCGGGTTGTAGCCGCCGTTGCGCAGCAGCGCCGCCTGGTGGTCGAGCCGTTCGGCGAGCGCGCGCAGGCGGGCGAGGTGACGCCGCTCGGCGCGCCGCGCGGGCTCCGTCGTCGCATCGTGGTCCGGGTCGGGCGCCATCCTGGCCTCCGCGCTGTGCCGTGCCGACAGAACGCCCGGACAAGGCGCCGGGACGCAAGGCCTCGCTTGGGGAAGACCGGTCCGCCGGGGCGCCGACCGGCGCCTCCTAAGGGCGGATCGACAGGACCGGCGCGGCCCAATCGACGCGCGCGTTCTCGATCGGCGGGCCGTTCCAGCTTGCCAGCACGAAGCGGTCGCCGCGCGCGCCGCGGCGCAGCTCCTTGACCAGCACCGGACCGTCGTCGGCCAGCTTGACGACGCAGAGCTGATTGAGACAGGCCTCGGGCACGCCCTCGCTGTCGCGCCGGTAGAACAGCAGCCAGCCGTCGCGCAGCGGCAGCATGGACTCGCCGCGCACCCGGACCGCGACCACCGGCGCACGCCCCACCCCCTCCGGCGCCTCGACCTCCTCGAGACCGCCGCCGAGCGCGTGGTCGTCGATGGCGTGGACCTCGTGTCCGGCGCCGACAAAGCCGACCACGGGCACGGTCGCCGCTGCGGCGGCCGGCGCGGAGGAGGCCGGCGCGTCCCCCGCGCCCACGTCGGTCGGCGCCTCGGCGGCGCCGTAGCGGAAGGCGCCCGGCGACACCCGGGCCAGCCCGGCCAGCCGCCGGATATGCGCCTCCTCGGGCACGGCGCCGTTCTCCCAGCGCGAAACGTTCGACTGGTCGACGCCGATGCGCGCGGCGAAGCGGGCCTGCGACAGGCCGAGGTCCCGGCGCAGCGCCCGGATCCGCGCGGCGAGGCCCGGCGCGCCCTCCCTGGCCCGGTCGCCCTGCGGCGGTGCCTTCATCCCTCGAACGTCCCTCCGGTTGGCCGACTTGCCGGCCGCGTCATGCGGCTGAAGCATTGACTTGTGGAATATGCGCATAATTCGGTTGATCTGGCAAGGATTAATGCGCATCGTGCATAAAACTAGAATCCATTGCTAGACCCGCCACCGCCGTTTTCGAGGAGGCGCCCCATGCAGATCACGCCGAGCCGCTCCGGGTCGAACCGGCGGGCGGCAGGGCGGCCGGCCGCGGCGGAGCCCGCCCCGCCCACTGCCCCCGCCCACTGCCCCGCCCATTGTTCCGCCCATTGTCCCGCCCGGGCGCCGCTCCGGCGGAGCGTCCTCCGGCGCGTGCCGGCGCCCCGGGGCCGGACCGTCCGGCCGCACCGCCGCGCGCGTCGCCGGCCTGCGGGCCGGCGGCATGTCGCCGACCGCGATCCGCCGCGCGCTCGGCCTGAGCGCGGCGCAGGCGCTGGCCTGCGGCCTGGCCGACCCGGTGCTTGCGCCCGCGGTCCGGCGGGCGGACGCCGGGGCGGGTCCCCCGGCGGCGCGCGATCGGCGCGGACCGCGCCTGGAGGCGGTTGCCGAGGCGGTCGCCCAGGCCTGCGACCTGCCGCGCGCCCGGCTCTTCGGCCCGGCGCAGGACCGCCGCAGCGCGCGCGCCCGTCATCTGCTGATGTATCTCCTGCGCGAGCTCTGCGCCGGCGCGTCGTTCCCCACGATCGGCTTCTTCCTCAACCGCGATCACACCACGGTCATCTACGGCGTGCGCCGCATCGCGCGCGAGCTGGCGCGGGACGAACCGCTGCGGGCGCTGCACGCCCGCCTGCGCCGGGAGCTTTCGGCCACGCGGTAAGCGCCGCGCGGCGAGCCGAACGAGAGAACGCCATGGCGAAGCGACGCAACAGGTCCGACGGCCTGCGCCTGTCGGCGACCGGCGGCGACGTCGGCCCGCCGGAGCGCTATCAGCACGGCGACCGCATCCGCAGCGAGCCGGCCGAGCGCGCCGGCGTGTTCCGCAGGCGGGTGACGACGCAGACCGCGCTCGACCGCTATTTCGCGCGCGACCAGATCAGCCAGCGCCAGTTCGACGCCGGCATGCGGCTCTACCGCCTGTGGCGCGCGGGCGGCGCGGCGCCGCGCGTGACCATGTCCTACGCCCCGCGCGTCAAGGGCGGCCCCGCGCTGAGCGACGCCCAGGCCGTGGCGCAGCGCCGGCTGCGCGAGCTGCTGCGCCGCGTCGGGCCCTTGGCCGGCATCCTCGTTCACGTCTGCCTGTGCGACGAGACAGCGCGCGACTGGGCGGCGGCGCGCGGCGATGCGCCGCAGTCCGGAATCGTCGTGCTGCGCCTGGCGCTCGACGCCTTGGCCGATTACTGGCGCCTGTAGGGCGGCGTCCGAACTTGGTCCCGGCGAGCCCTTGTGAGGATTCGGTGACCGTTAATCGCCCTTTAACCATGTCTGCGCCAGCATGTCCCGGACGTCGACGACCGGCTCGCGCCCGCTCGGCGGCGCAGTGATCCACCAGGTGGGCGGGGGCGGTTCCGCGCACCGAAACCGAAGGCAGGTGTTCCATGTTCTCCCGCGACAGCAAATCCTCCGATTCCAGCTCGACCACCAGTTCCGAGCCCACGTACGCGCCGAAACCCATCGCGGCCAAGACGACCGGCGTGCCCTCGATCATCAGTCCGGATCTGACGATCACCGGCGATCTCAAGAGCAACGGCGACATCCAGATCGACGGCACCGTCGAAGGCGATATCGACAGCCGTCTGCTGACGGTCGGTCAGGGCGCCAAGGTGCAGGGCTCGATCGTCGCCGAGACGGTGCGCGTCTCCGGCAAAGTCGAGGGCCAGATCAAGGCCAAGAACGTCACGCTCGACAAGACCGCCCGGGTGATCGGCGACGTCACCCACGAAAGCCTGACCATGGAAGCCGGCGCCCAGCTCGAGGGCCGCGTCAGCCGACTGCAGAGCGCCGGCAACGGCAGTTCGGACAAGGTCGCCCCGCTGCATCCTGCCGGCTCGGCGAACGGCAGCGCGCAGAGTGGCACGTCGGGCAGCACGTCGTCCATGCAGTCGAGCGCCTTCTAACGCGGCGCGAGACGCAGCGCATCGTTCCGCTCCCCGACCGCCGCAAAGCCTGCTAGGATAGCGGCAACCGGGGAGCGTCCATTCGGACCGGGAAGGGCCCCGCCGGTGTCGGCCGGCGGGGTCTTTTCGTTCTCTTCCTGGCTACGGCTGACGCGCCGCGGCGGCCGACGGCTGCGCGAGGTCCTCGGCCACGTCGGCGGCGAGGCGGCCGTCCGCATCGATCACCTGGGTCGGACGGAAATGACTCTCGTAGCGGCTCTCGAGGTGCAGGCGCGGCCGGTACAGCGGATCGAGCGTCTCCGTCGGCCCGTAGAAAGTCTGGCGCGGCTTGCGCCAGTTCGGTCGCAGCGGCGAGCTGGCGGCGCTCTGCGTGCAGATCAGCGCGCCGCTGACCATGGCGGCGGTGAGCTGCAGCGGCGTGAGCGTACGGCGATAGCGGCGGAGGAACCTGGCCATCTGGCGCAGCGCGCGCAGCCGGTAGCCGCGCAGGTTCGGCAGGTCGCGCACGAAGGACAAGGCGTCCTCGAGGGAATCGCGCGGCCGCGTGACCAGGGTCACGCCGTCCATGTCGCGCAGGCGGATGTTGGGCAGGAACAGGCGCTGCTCCAGGCACTCTCGGAAATAAGGCGTGCCGAGCAGCGGGATCGGCAGCGTGAAGAAGGCCGGCAGCGTGATACCCGGCGTATCGACGATGAAGCCGATCTCGCGCCGCAGGTCGGCGACGGTCCGGCGGCTCGGGTCGAGCATGATGCCGTAGGAGAACACGATCCCGGCCTCGAGGCAGCCGCGGATCAGCTCGATCTGCGGCGTCAGCGTGTTGTGCCGCTTGTTGTGCGCTTTGAGCGTCGCCTCGTCGAAGGATTCGATGCCGCTGAACAGCGACTGGCAGCCGGCCTCGCGGGCGCGCGCGAGATTCTCCGGGTCGCGGAAGAAATCCGCGGTCACCAGCGCCGACCAGCCCGCGATGCGGCGCTCGCGATGCAGCTCCTTGAGCAGCTCGATGCGCGCCAGGAAGAAGCGCCGGTCGTTGCCGTAGAAGTTGTTGTCGATGAAGACGATCTGCTTCTTGCCGCAGGCCAGGATCTGGCGCCGGATGTAATCGAGGTCGTAGCTCTGGTAGCGCACCCGCTCGCCGGTCAGCGAGCAGAAGCTGCAGCGGAAATTGCAGTTGCGGCTCGATTCGACGAAACCGATGAAGCCGCGCGCGGGAAAGAGGTCGAAGCGCGGCGTCATCTCCGCGGCGACGTGATCGGGTCCGAAGACGGTCGCCACGACGGTCGCAAGCTCCTCGATGTCGCCGATACAGACGTAGTCGAAGAACCGCCGCGCGCGGTGCGGCAGGGCGCGCACCGGAGAGCCGCCGGCGACGACCACGACCTTCGGGTTGAGGCTGCGCGCGTAAGCGGTGAGATGCAGCATGCGGTCGAACGACGTGGTGACGCCGGTCAGCACCAGCATGTCGGGCCAGGCGAGCAGCTGCGGATCGTGCAGCGGTCCGCTGTACTGCTCGCTGTAGAGGCGCAGCTCGCACAGCTCGGACGAGAACACGCTGGCGAGGAAGACCGGCCCCATCGCACGCGGCACGCGGCTCGGGCTGCCGCCGGTGCGGCGGTACTCGTCGAAGAAGGCGTTGACGATCAGGACGCGTTTGCGCCCGCGCGGCGCGGCGTTCCGCAGGGCCGGCGCGGACGGCGACGGGGTGGGCGTGGGCGGGGCATCGGTACGGCGCTGGCGCATGCTTCGGATCCGCGGCTGACGAGGAGGCGGCAATCACGCGCAATTTGCCGCCGTGGCGCGGGCGATCCGAACGGCCTCGGACTGCCGATGTCTCCTTCGAAAGACAGGATCGCCGGTGCCGGGTCGACCCCTATGAAAAGATGGATGAGTTCTGGCGGGCAATAAGACGTCAATCCGGAATTGGGCCGTGAGTCCTAATCTTCCACAGCTCGCCGGCTGGATCGCGGAACGCTGAACGGGTACAAAGCGTCAGGATCGAAAAAGTCCAGGAGATCGCAGCCCGCGCACGGCCCCGAGCCGCGGCGGGCTTTCGCGTTCGCGGCCTCGGTTCCAGCCACGGAGTGCGGCGCATGGCCCTGACGCCGAAGCGCCGGCGCTTCGTCGAAGAGTATCTCATCGACCTCAACGCGGCGCAGGCGGCGCGTCGCGCCGGGTACTCCCCTCGCTCGGCCCGGAGCCATGGCCCGCGGCTGCTGCGCGACCCTGCGGTCGCCGCAGCCATCGCAGAGGCGCAGGCGGCGCGCGCGGAACGCACCAAGGTGACCGCCGACGCAGTCGTGCGCGAGCTCGCCAAGGTCGCCTTCGGCGATCCCCGCCGGCTGTTCGCCTGGGGGCCGAAGGGCGTGGTATTGCGCGATTCGGCCGAGCTGACCGAGGCCGAGGCGGCGCTCGTTTCGGAAGTTTCCGAGCGCGGCGGCACGCGCCGCGTCAAGCTGTATTGCAAGCTGACGGCGCTCACCGCGCTGGCGCGGCACCTCGGCCTGTTCGGCAGGGCGACGGGGGCCGCCGGCGGCTCGGCCGGGTCGGCGCCGGTCGGCGAGGGCGAGGACGCCGATGACCCACGCGAACGCCTCGCTCGCCGAATCGCTGGCGTCGCTGCCCGCCTCGGAGCGGGACCCGCTGATCGCTGAGCTGGACGCGGCGCAGGCGCAGGCCCTGCTGTTCGACTGGCGCTTCTGGGCGCGGCCCAATCAATTGCCGCCCGAAGGCGACTGGACCACCTGGCTGATTCTCGCCGGGCGCGGCTTCGGCAAGACGCGCTGCGGCGCCGAATGGCTGCGCGCCCAGGCCTGCGGAGCCACGCCGCTGGCGCCGGGCCGGGCGCGGCGCATCGCCCTGGTCGCCGAGACGGCGGCCGATGCGCGCGACGTCATGGTCGAGGGCGAAGCCGGCCTCCTGACGGTGCATCCGCCGGCGTTCCGGCCGCTGTTCGAGCCGTCCAAGCGGCGCCTGACCTGGCCCAACGGGGCACGCGCGACGCTCTACAACGCGATCGAGCCCGACCAGCTGCGCGGGCCGCAGCACGACGCGGCCTGGGCCGACGAGCTGGCCAAGTGGCGTCACGCCGCGGCGACCTGGGACCAGCTTCAGTTCGGGCTGCGCCTGGGCCCGCGACCGCGCCAGGTGGTGACCACCACGCCGCGGCCGATCCGCACGCTGAAGAACCTGATGGAGGACCCGGACACCGTGATCACGCGCGGCACGAGCTACGAGAACGTGGCCAACCTGGCGCCGGCCTTCGTCAAGCGCATCATCAAGCGCTACGAAGGCACGCGCCTCGGCCGGCAGGAGCTCAAGGCCGAGATCCTGGAAGACCTGCCCGGCGCGCTGTGGACCCGGGCGCGCATCGAAAGCCTGCGCCGGCGCGCCGTGCCCGAGCTCCAGCGCATCGTCGTTGCGGTCGACCCGGCCGTCGGCGGCGGCACCGGCAGCGACGAGACCGGCATCGTCGTCGCCGGGCTGGGCCGCGACGGCCACGGCTACGTGCTCGAGGACCTGTCGCTGCGCGCCGGCCCGGATGCCTGGGCGCGCCGCGCCGTGGCGGCCTACCGGCGCTGGCAGGCGGATCGCATCGTCGGCGAGGTCAACAACGGCGGCGATCTGGTCGAGCACGTCCTGCGCACGGTCGACCCCGGCGTCGCCTACAAGGCGGTGCGCGCCAGCCGCGGCAAGGCGGCGCGCGCCGAGCCGGTGGCCGCCCTGGACGAGCAGGGCCGTGTGCACCACGTCGGTGCCTTTCCGGAGCTCGAGGACCAGATGTGCGCGTTCGGCCGCGACTTCGACCGTGCGACGGCGGGCTTCAGCCCGGACCGCGTCGATGCGCGGGTCTGGGCGCTGACCGAGCTGATGCTGCAGGACGCGCCGGCCAGCCCGCGCCTGCGGAGACTCTAGAATGAGCCTGCGCGCCGCCTGGGCCGCGCTGTTCGGCGCGCGCGAGACCAAGGCGCTTGGTCATGGCGGCCGCGGCGCCTTCGTGTCGCTGCAGCAGCCGGGCCGGGCGGTGTGGAGCCCGCGCCGTTTCGATGCTTTCGCGGCCGAGGGCTACGTCAAGAACGTGATCGCGTTCCGCGCGGTCAGCCAGGTCGCGCGGGCCGCCGCCTCGGTGCCCTGGACGCTGGCGCGCGACGGCGACGACGCGGCGCGTGCGCTGCGCAGCCACGCCGTGCTCGACCTGCTGGCGCGGCCCAACCCGTCGATGGCGCGCTCCGAGTTCCTAGAGGCCGTGGTCGGCTATTTCCTGATCGCCGGCAACGCCTTCGTCGAGGCGGCGCCGGCCGAGGGCGCGCCGCGCGAGCTCTGGCCGCTCAGGCCCGACCGCATGCGGGTGATCGCCGGCGACAGCGGCCTGCCCGAAGGCTACGTCTACGCGCTCGCCGGCGCGGAGCGGCGTTGGCGCGTCGACCCGCTGACCGGCCGCGCGGGCGTGCTGCACCTCAAGAGCTTTCACCCGCTCGACGACTGGTACGGCCTGTCGCCGGTCGAGCCGGCCGCCTTCGCGGTCGACCAGCGCAACCAGTCGGACGCCTGGAACATGGCGCTTCTGCAGAACGGCGCGCGGCCCTCGGGCGCGCTGGTCTACGACCCCAAGGGGAGCGGCCCGGCGAACCTCAGCGACGAGCAGTTCGCCCGTCTCAAGGCCGAGGTCGCCGCGCAGTACGGCGGGGCGCGCAACGCCGGGCGGCCGATGCTGCTCGACGGCGGGCTCGACTGGAAGGAGATGAGCCTCAGTCCCAAGGAGATGGATTTTCTCGAGGCGCGCAACGCCGCCTCGCGCGACGTGGCGCAGGCCTTCGGCGTGCCGCCGCAGCTGCTCGGCATTCCCGGCGACAACACCTACTCCAACTACCAGGAGGCGCGCCTGGCGCTGTGGGAGGAGACGGTCATTCCGCTGCTGCGCCACCTGCGCGACGCGTTCAACGCCTGGCTCGCGCCGCGCTTCGGCGAGGGCCTGCGGTTCGACCTCGATCTCGACGAGGTCTCGGCGCTCACCCCGCGGCGCGAGCGCGTCTGGGCACGGCTGCGCCAGGCCGATTTCCTGACCGTCAACGAGAAACGCCTGGCCGCCGGCCTGCCGCCGATCGCTGGCGGCGACGCCTTGGCGGTGGGGCCGACCCGCTCCGGCCGGCCGGAGCGGGCCACGCCTCAGTCGAGGTAGTAGAGGAAGTGCACCGAGTCGTTCTGGATGAAGCCCGTGCCGTTGCGGTCGTAGCACATCGTGCCGCCGTACAGCGCCTCGCGACCGTTCAAGTAGCGCACGCCGGTGGTCGGCACGCAGTGCGTGAAGCGCGGCGGCACATAGGCGGCCGGCGGCGGCGCGTAGCGCGGCTGCGACAGCACGCTGCCGATCACCACGCCGCCCAGCAGTCCGCCGAGCAGCGCGACGACGACGTCGCCGTCATGGTGGTGGCCGTAATAGCGATAACGATAGTGCCCGTATCCCCGGTAGGGGCGGTAGCCATAGTGGCGGTGACCGGAATAGCGGAAAACGGTATAGCCGCCGTGGTGTCCGGAATAGCCGTGACCATAACGCCACGCACTGCCGCCGGCGTAGGCGGGCAGCGTGGCAAGCAGCATGGCCGCCGCGGCCAGGGCCGCGATGAGCTTGCGCATCGGATCTCCTCCCGCGTTCGAGATTATAGGTAATACGCGCGCCGGGCGCGCACCATCCCCGCCGAGGCCGAATTCGGCCGCGGCCACGGTTTTCTCACCAGGAGGGCCGCGAGCATGACGCCCGAAAGCCGGACCGGCCAGGCGCCGGAGCGCCTCGACCTGCCGTTCACCCTGAAGGCCATCGACACGCGGCGCGACGATGCCGGCGAGGCCGGCGTGTTCGAGGGCCTGGCCGCGACCTTCGGCGAGCGCGACCTGCTGGGCGACGCGCTGGAGCCCGGCGCCTTCCGCGACAGCCTGACCCGGCCGGAGCGGGTCAAGATGCTGTGGCAGCACGACGCCCGCGCGCCGATCGGCGTGTGGGAGCACCTCGCCGAGACCGAGGCGGGCCTCGCCGTGCGCGGGCGGCTGATTCTCGAGGTCCGTCAGGCGCGCGAGGCGCTCGCCCTGCTGCGGGCCGGCGCCGTCGACGCGCTGTCGATCGGCTTCTCGGTGCCCAAGGGCGGCGCGCGCTTCGAGCGCGACCGGACGCTGCGCCGCATCGCCCGGCTCGAGCTGTGGGAGATCTCGGTGGTCACCTTCCCGGCCAACCCCAAGGCGCGGATCGGCCGCATCGCGGCGCGCGCCGCGGGCGCCGGCCTGCCCAGCGAACGCGACTTCGAACGGCTGCTCACGCGCGACGCGGGATTCAGCCGTTCGCAGGCCCGGACCGTGCTGCGGTCCGGCTTCAGGGCCTTGCACGCCAAGCAGGACGCTGGCGGCGGCCTTGACGAACTGGCGCTGCGCCTCAGGCGCATCGCCGCCCAGGTGGCCGCGGACGCCGCGGCGCCGGGGACCCGGACCCGCAGGTAGCGGGCCCAGCCCGATCGGCCGGCGGCTTCCGGCCGCCGGCCGGTCACCCCAGGTAGGAGAGGACACGCATGGACATCCAGAACGTCAAGACCGCGGTCGACGAGTTGGGTCGCACCTGGAAGGCCTTCCGGGTCGAGAACGACCGGCGCAGCGGGCGCAGCGAGGCCGCGCTCAACAAGATGAACGCGCGCATGGACCGGCTCGAGGCGGCGATCCGCCGCGCCGGGCGCACGCCGCGGCAAGACATCGCCAAGCGCGACTACGGGCCCGAGGCCAAGGCCTATTTCGACTACCTGCGCCACGGCACGCGCGACGAGCCCAACGCGCGGCGCGACGCGCTCGGCCGCGAGGAGATGAAGGCGCTCACCGTCGGCGCCGACCCGACCGCCGGCTATCTCGCCCCGGTCGAGTACGCCCGCGAGATCATCAAGGGCGAGGTCGAGTTCTCGCCGCTGCGCGCGGTCGCGCGCCTGCGCCAGACGGCGCGCCGCGCGGTGCAGATCCCGCGCCGGCGCGGCCAGTTCGCCGCGGTGTGGACCGCCGAGTCCGGCACGCGCAGCGAGACCGAGGGCCTGAGCTACGGCCTGGAGGAGATCCCGACGCACGAGCTCTACGCCCTGGTCGACGTCTCCGAGCAGATGATGGAGGACTCCGAGTTCGACCTCGAGGCCGAGCTGGCGCAGGAGTTCGCCGAACAGTTCGCCGTGGCCGAGGGCGCGGCGCTGGTTGCCGGCGACGGCGTCGGCAAGCCCGAGGGCCTGCTGCAGGCGGTCGACGTGGCGGAAAGCAACTCCGGCTCGGCGGCCTCGATCGCCGACGCCAGCGGCCAGGCCGACGGCCTGATCGACCTCTATCACGGTGTCAAGACCGGCTATGCCGTGCGCGGCGTCTGGCTGCTCAACCGTGCCACGCTCGGCGAAGTGCGCAAGCTCAAGGACGGGCAGAGCAACTACGTCTGGCAGCCGGGCCTCGCCGGCGGCGTGCCCAACACCATTCTCGGCCAGCCCTACGTCGAGGTGCCGGACATGCCCGACGCGGCGCCCGACGCGACGCCGATCGTGTTCGGCGACCTGCGGCGCGGCTACACCATCGTCGACCGCATCAGCCTTTCGGTGCTGCGCGACCCCTTCACCCAGGCGACCAGCGGCAACGTGCGCTTCATCGCGCGCCGCCGCGTCGGCGGGCAGGTCGTGCTCCCCGAGGCGCTGCGCAAGCTCAAGGTCGCGGTCTAGGGCGCGGCGCAAGGCAAGGAGGATTCAGTCATGACCATGCGTGATCTCGTCAACGCGATCGCCTTCGCCACCTCGGTGACGCCGCAGACCATCGCCGGCGGCAACCTGACCGGCAGCGGCGTCGACCTCGCCGGGTTCGCCTCGGCCACGGTTGTGCTCGTGCTGGGCGACATCGACGAGCTCGGCGCCTCGCCGGTCGGCGGCGCCAGGATCGATCTGCGCCTGCAGCACTCCGACGACAACGCCAGCTGGTCCGACGTGACCGACGCCGACGTTGTCGGCGTGGCCGGCGTCACCGGCGTCACCGGCGGCATCGTCGCCTCGGCGACGAACGACGCCGCGCCGCTCGACGTCGGCTACATCGGCGAGAAGCGCCATCTGCGCGCGCTGCTGCAGCCGAGCGGCCTGAGCAACGGCGGCCCGGCCGGCGCGATCGTCGCCAAGGGTCATCCGCGCCACGCGCCGGCCTAGGCCGGCGGCCCTTTCCCATTCGACCGGCCTCCCCCGCCTTCGGGGCGGCGTCGCCGAGGCGTGAGCGCCGGCGCGCCGCCCCGATCCTTTTGCCGGAGCGCAGTCCCGCGTGACCGTCGAGACCTTCGACTCTTCGACGAATTGGACCGTCCCGGCCGGCGTCACCTCCGTCACGGTCGAGTGCTGGGGCGGCGGCGCGGGCGGCGGGCAATCGGCAAACGGCGAAGGCGGCGGCGGGGGCGGGGCCTGTTCGAGCTCGACGCTCTCCGTCACGCCGGACGACAGCCACCAGATCGTCGTCGGCGCCGGCGGGGCGGCCGACACCGACGGCGGCGCGACGGCGTTCCGCAACGCCGCCGACACGGCCGATCTGGTCAGCGCCAACGGCGGCGGTACGCCGACCGGCTCGGGCCGCGGTGGCGGCGCCGGCGGCACGACGGGCGGCGTCGGCGACACCAAGTTCGCGGGCGGACCCGGTGGCTCGTCGAGCGGCAACAACGCGGGCGGCGGCGGGGGCGGCGGCTCCGCGACGGCGACGGCCACCGGCGGGGCCGGCGAGGACAACAGCAACGAGGTCGGCGGAGGCGGCGGCAGCGGCGAAGGTGCCGGCGGCCAGGGTGGGGACGGCGTCTTCGGCAGCGACGGCCTCGCGGGCGGCGCGCCCGGCGGGGGCGGCGGGGGCGGCGGGGACAACGGCGGGAACGGCGGCGCCGGCGCGGCCGGCCGGGTCCGCCTGACCTACAGCGCGGCCAGCGCGCAAACGCGAAGCACGATCCTGGAGGCCGCGGTCGCGGCGCAGCTGGCGCGCATGGCGGCGGCCGACGCGGCCCTGCGCGCGGTTCAGACG
>Ga0210123_1000495_pt1 | contig 24349 bp, 16 predicted proteins | sample Muzzi_PWB_D2_FD_185535 | JGI IMG/M metagenome (GOLD analysis project Ga0210123, IMG submission 185535) | Wetland microbial communities from San Francisco Bay, California, USA, that impact long-term carbon sequestration - Muzzi_PWB_D2 (SPAdes) | ecosystem: Environmental > Aquatic > Marine >... | reverse complement strand
GGCGCTTGCGCACGCCGGCGACGCCGTTGTCACCCTCGTTGCCGAAGAGCGCCATCTGGGCCGCGGCGTCGTCGTACTCGCCCGCCTTCATCGCCAGCTTGGCGGCATGGAAGTGGTGCTCGAGGATCGCCCGGACGAAGCCCTCCTCCGCCTGGCGCATGCCGAGAATCGAGTCCGCCAGACCTTCGTACGCGGAGACCATGCTCGCGGGGGTCTCCTGGGCCGCGGCAGGAACGGTGATCACGAGCGTCACGAGGACGGCGAGCAGCAGAGTACGCTTCATCATTGCCTCCTTGCGGAACCCGGGGTCCCGCGATCGCGCCGGCCGGGCCCGCCGGGACCACCCCGGCGAACCGCCTGCTGGGTGTTGAAGCTGCCGCATACCTTAGCAGGCGGGGGCGACGAATTCGGCTTCCTCTCCCCTTCCTCTCCCCCGACCCCTCTCCCACCCCCAAGGGGGGAGAGGGGCGCCGCCGCCCGGCCCTGGCCCCGTGGGGATCGCCTGCAGCATGCCGGCGGCTACTCGGGATAGTCTTACGACCCATGGCCGAGCTGACCTTTCTCGGAGCCGCGGGCACGGTGACCGGTTCACGCCACCTGCTCGACGTGGACGGCACCAGGATCCTCGTGGACTGCGGCCTCTACCAGGGGCCGAACGAGCTCGAAGAGCGGAACCACGAGCCCTTCGGCGTGCCGCCGTCGTCGATCGACGTGGTCGTCCTGACCCATGCCCACATCGACCACACCGGCTATCTGCCCCGGCTGATCCGGGATGGCTTCGACGGCCGCATCCTGGCAACCCGGGCGACCGTCGACCTGCTGGAGATCCTGTTGCCGGACAGCGGCGGCCTCCAGGAGGAGGAAGCCCGCTACCGCAACCGCCACCGGAAGCCGGGCGAGCCGGAGATCGAAGCCCTCTACTCGGCCAAGGAGGGCGTGCGCGCCGCCCGGCGGGTCCAGGGGTTCCCCTACCGCGAGCGGGTCAAGCTCGCCCCCGGGATCGAGATCATGTTCCGGCGCGCCGGCCACATCCTCGGCTCGGCGACGGTCGAGCTCCGGACGACGAGCGGCCTCGAGATCGTCTTCTCGGGCGACCTCGGCCGCCACGAGACCCCCATCCTGCCCGACCCGTCACCTCCCCCGGCGGCCGACTACCTGGTGGTCGAATCCACGTACGGCGACCGCGAGCACGACGAGACGCCGGTGCCCGACCAGCTCGAACGGATCGTCCGCGACACGGTCGAGAACCGCGGCGCTCTGCTCATCCCCGCGTTCGCCGTCGGCCGCACCCAGGGGCTCGTCTACACCCTCCACCAGCTCGAACGGGAGGGGCGCATCCCGGTGGTGCCGACCATCGTCGACAGCCCGATGGCGATCGACGCCACCCGCGTCTACCGGGACCACCCGGAGGACTACGAGGACGAGGTGCGCCAGGAGCTGGCGCGGGGGGAGCGACCGCTCACCTCCGGCGACTTCCGGCTCACGCGGACCGTCCAGGAGTCGAAGGCCATCAACCGCATGAGTGGCCCCCTGATCATCATCTCGGCGAGCGGCATGCTCTCCGGCGGGCGCATCCTCCATCACCTCAAGCAGCGCCTCCCGCGGCCCGAGACCACCCTGCTCTTCGCCGGCTACCAGGCGGAGGGTACGCGGGGCCGGAAGATCCTCGAAGGCGCCGAGCGGGTGCGGATCTTCGGCGAGTCGATCCCGGTGCGGGCCAGGGTCGCGGTGATCAACGGGCTGAGCGCCCACGCCGACGCCAGCGAGCTGATGGACTGGGTCCGGGCCGCTCCGAGGCAGCCGAAGCGAGTGTTCGTGGTGCACGGGGAGCCGCGGCCGGCCGAGACCTTCGCCGGGCGCATCCGCGAGGAGCTCGGCTGGCAGGTCTCGGTGCCCACGGTGGGCCAGAGCTTCCAGCTCGACTGAAAGCCTCCGCCGGCTCCTCGGCCGGCCGCGAAGTCGATCGCCCAGGCCGCCCCGGGGTCGAGGGGCTGGCGAATCGGCGAACCTGTCGTATACTTACTTTTCGATTTCACGATACATGCACCACGAGGAGGCCGGCAGATGGTCATCCGACAGAAACGGCGGTTTCCGAGAGCCCAGGTCGATCGGCCGGCACTGGTCCGTCTTCTCCAGACCGGGCCGGGCCAGGTGCCCCGCGACGTGTTCACCCGGGCACGGGTCGTTGGGCCGGGTGGCTGCATGATCGAGAGCCCGACGGCCCTGGGCTACCTCACCCTGGCAGACGTTCAGATCGCGCTCGAGGACAAGGTCGTCCGCGCCGACAGCCGGGTCGTCTGGGAGCACGAGGATCACTCCGGCCACCACCAGGTGGGCGTCGAGTTCTTGCGCATCAGCCCCGGTGACCGCGCGACGATCGAGACCATGGTGGGCTGTACCCAGCGCGAGCGGTAAGCCCGCCCGGCCCGGGCGAAACGGCAGCGCTCCGCGCTCCTGCCTGTTGGGGCAGGAACGTACCGCCCGACGACGTCTGGACGGCCACAGGGCCCCGGTGTCCAATGCTAGAGACGCCGAAGTGTTCCTCTCCCGGTCCGAGCGCTTCGGCCCCTTCTCGGGGCGAGAGCCCATGGTGAGCTCGTGAGAAGGGCGAGGAGGCACCGCGATGACACCGGTGGCGCGCTCGGCCGACCCGGCGGCCTCGGGAGACCGCGAGGCGGTCACCCTTCGCTGGCCACGGATCGAGAAGCAACCTGACGAGCTCAGGGTTCAACCCAACCTGAGCGACTACGAGCGGGCTCGCGCGCGGTTCTCTTGGGAGGACGTAGGGCGCGAAGCCACTTGCCTTCCGTTCAACGAGGGCGTCAACATCGCCCACACCGCGGTCGACTGCCACGCCGCGGGCCCCAGGAGAAACCGCCTGGCACTGCGCTTCCTCGGCCGCAGGGGCGAGGTGCGAGACCTCACCTACGGCGATCTCGAGCTGCTCTCGAACCGCTTCGCCAACGTGCTCGGCGGCCTCGGCATCGGCGCCTGCGACCGCGTCTTCTTGCTCCTCGGAAGAGTCCCCGAGCTCTACGTGGCCGCCCTCGGCGCCTGGAAGAGGCTGGCCGTGGTCTGCCCCCTCTTTCCAGCCTTCGGCCCGGAGCCCCTCCGGCAGCGGCTGGCCCTCGGTCAGGGGCAGGTGCTGGTGACGACCGAGGCGCTCTACCGGCGCAAGGTGGCGGCGCTCCGGCCCGAGCTCCCCGACCTCCGGCAGGTGCTGCTGGTGGACGGAGCCCGGGGCTCGCCCGAAGCTTCCGCCGAGCCTCCTCGGGACACCCTCGACCTCGACCAGCTCATGGCCGCCGCTTCGGAGACCTACGAGGTACCGCCCACCAGCCCCGAGACCCCGGCGATCCTCCACTTCACCAGCGGCACGACCGGCACCCCCAAGGGGGCGCTCCACGTCCACGGGGCGGTGCTCGCCCACTACGTCACCGCCCGCGACGTGCTCGACTTCCACCCGGACGACATCTTCTGGTGCACCGCCGACCCGGGCTGGGTGACCGGCACCTCCTACGGCGTCATCGCCCCGCTCGCCCACGGCATCACCAGCATCGTCGACGACGGCGACTTCGACCCGGAGCGCTGGTACGGAGTCCTCGAGTCCCAGAAGGTGACGGTCTGGTACACGACCCCCACGGCCATCCGCATGCTCATGCGTGCCGGCTCCGAGCTGCCCGGCAAGTTCAACCTCCGGCACCTCCGTCACGTGGCCAGCGTCGGCGAGGCGCTCAACCCGGAGGCGGTGGTCTGGGGGCGCGACGTCCTCGGCTGCCCGATCCACGACAACTGGTGGCAGACCGAGACCGGCGCGATCATGGTCGCCAACTTCCCCGCCCTCGCCATCGAGCCCGGCTCCATGGGCCTGCCGGTACCGGGGGTGGTCGCGGCGGTGGCCCGGCGGGTCGACGGCGGAGTCGAGATCATCGAAGAGCCCGACACCGTCGGCGAGCTCGTGCTCGAGCCGGGCTGGCCCTCCATGTTCCGTACCTACCTGGGCGAGCCGAAGCGCTACAGGGCCTGCTTCGCGGGCGGCTGGTACCTGACCGGCGACCTGGTCCGGCGGGACGCCGCGGGCTACTACTGGTTCGTGGGCCGGTCCGATGACGTGATCAAGAGCTCGGGCCACCTGATCGGGCCGTTCGAGGTCGAGAGCGTCCTCATGGAGCACGCGGCGGTGGCCGAGGCGGCGGTCATCGGCAGGCCCGACCCGGTGGCCGGGGAGATCGTCAAGGCGTTCGTCGCCCTGAAGCCGCCGCACCGGGCGAGCGAGGAGCTCCTCCGCGAGCTTCTCGGCCACGCCAGGAGCCGGCTCGGGGCGGCGGTGGCGCCCAAGAAGATCGCCTTCCTGGAGCACCTCCCCAGGACCCGGAGCGGGAAGATCATGCGCCGGCTGCTCAAGGCCCGGGAGCTCGGCCTGCCGGAGGGGGACCTCTCGACCCTGGAGCCGCCGCCATGAGGCCGGTCGCCAACCACCGCCAGGGGCCGGTCGACCTCCCCGACCGCGACCACGCTCTCCACCTGCTCCGCCAGATGCTCCGCATCCGCCGCTTCGAGGAGCGCTGCGCCGAGCTCTACACGGAGGAGAAGATCCGCGGCTTCCTCCACCTCTACATCGGCGAGGAGGCGGCGGCAGCGGGCGCGGTCCAGGCCCTGGGGCCCGAGGACGCGGTGGTCGCCACCTACCGCGAGCATGGCCATGCGCTGGTGCGCGGGCTCTCCATGGGCTCGGTGATGGCCGAGATGTACGGCAAGGTGGAGGGCTGCAGCCGGGGCCGCGGCGGCTCGATGCATCTCTTCGACCACGCCACCCGGCTCTACGGCGGCAACGCCATCGTCGGCGGCGGGCTGCCGCTGGGCGTGGGCCTCGCGCTCGCGGACAGGATGCAGGGACGCGAGCGGGTGACCGCCTGCTTCTTCGGCGAAGGGGCGATGGCCGAGGGGGAGTTCCACGAGTCTATGAACCTGGCGGCGCTCTGGAGCCTGCCGGTCCTCTTCTGCTGCGAGAACAACCTCTACGCCATGGGCACCGCCCTCGAGCGCTCGGAGTCGGAGACCGACCTGCCGTTCAAGGCCGCGAGCTACGAGGTGCCCTCCTGGTCGGTCGACGGCATGGACGTCGTCGCCGTCGAGCGCGCCGCGACCAAGGCGGCCACGGCCGTTCGGAGCGGCGGAGGGCCGTACTTCCTGGAGCTGCGCACCTACCGGTTCCGCGCCCATTCGATGTTCGACCCCCAGCTCTATCGGGAGAAGGAGGAGATCGAGGAGTGGATGCGTCGGGACCCGATCGCCACGTTCCAGGGGCGCCTGCGGGAGGCGGAGATGCTCTCGGACCAGGACCTGGCGAGCCTCGAGGAGACGATCGCCCGGGAGATCGAGGAGGCGGTCGACTTCGCGGAGGCAGGAAGCTGGGAGCCGGTCGAAGAGCTCACCCGCTTCGTCACCAGCGAACGGGGGGCGCCATGACCGTCCGGCACAAGACCCCGCCCCCCGCGGCGGCCGGCACCGTCCGCATGAGCTACCGCGACGCGGTCCGCAAGGCGATCCGGGAGGCCATGCTGGCCGACGAGCGGGTGTTCCTCATGGGTGAGGACGTGGGTCGTTACGGCGGCTGCTACGCCGTCTCCCACGGGCTGCTCGAGGAGTTTGGACCCGAGCGCATCCGCGACACGCCGCTCTCCGAGTCGGGCTTCGTCGGCGCCGGCATCGGCGCGGCCCTCGGCGGCATGCGGCCGATCGTCGAGGTGATGACGGTCAACTTCAGCCTGCTGGCCCTCGACCAGATCGTCAACAACGCCGCCACCCTGCTCCACATGTCGGGGGGCCAGCTCAACGTGCCGCTGGTCATCCGCATGGCGACCGGCGCCGGTCGCCAGCTCGCCGCCCAGCACTCGCACAGCCTGGAGGGCTGGTACGCCCACATCCCGGGCATCCGCGTGGTGGCACCAGCCACCGTGGAGGACGCCCGCGGCATGCTCCGCCCCGCCCTGGACGACCCCGACCCGGTGCTCATCTTCGAGCACGTCATGCTCTACAACACCGAGGCGGAGCTCCCCGCCGACGCCGCCGACCTGCCGGCACTCGACCTCGACCGGGGCGCCGTCCGACGGCCCGGCCACGACCTGACACTCATCACCTACGGAGGCTCCCTGCCCAAGGCGCTCGATGCGGCCGAGCGGCTCGCCGGCGACGGCGTCGAGGCCGAAGTGATCGATCTGCGGACGCTCCGGCCCCTCGACACCCCGACGCTCCTCGAGTCGGTGGCCCGGACCCACCGGGCGGTGGTGGTGGACGAAGGGTGGCGCAGCGGCAGCCTCTCGGCCGAGATCGCCGCCCGCATCCAGGAGCAGGCCTTCTACGAGCTCGATGCGCCGGTGGGCCGGGTGTGCAGCGCCGAGGTGCCGATCCCCTACCCGCGCCACCTGGAGCAGGCCGCCATCCCCCAGCCGGAGATGATCGTCGACGCCGCCCGGCGGGCTCTCGAAGGCGGAGCCTGACCGTGTACGAGTTCCGCATGCCCTCCCTGGGAGCCGACATGGAGGCCGGCACTCTGAGCCGCTGGCTGGTGGCACCGGGGGATCGGGTCGAGCGGGGCGACATCGTGGCAGTGGTCGAGACGGTCAAGAGCGACATCGAGGTGGAGATCTTCCACGGCGGCGTGGTGGAGGAGCTGCTGGTCCAGGAGGGGCGCGAGGTGCCGGTGGGAGCACCGCTCGCCCGGCTGCGGACCGAAGTGCCCGAACCGGGTGAAGCGGCTGAGCCGGCTCCGCCCGAGGCCGGCCCCCCGGCCCCTGCCCCTCCCCTGCCCGGAGTCCCGGCCCCGGTCCGGGCACCCCCGGCCGCGGTCAGGGTGCACGCCTCCCCCGTGGCCCGCAAGATGGCCACCGCCCTCGGAGTCGACCTGGCGACGGTCGAGGGGACCGGCGCCGGCGGAGCCATCCTCAAGGCGGACGTGGAGCGGGCCGCCCGGGCCCCCCGGGAAGAGACGGCCGCCCGACCGGAGCGGCGGGAGGAGGTCGCGGCTCCCCCGGCGCCGTCTCCGGCGGCAGAGCGCGCCGCAGGTATGCGCCGCGCGATCGCCGCTGCCATGGCCCGTTCGAAGCGGGAGATCCCCCACTACTACCTGGCCACCACGATCGACCTGTCCCGCGCCCTCGGCTGGCTGGAGCGGGAGAACCTGGCGCGGCCGGTGACCGAGCGGCTGCTGCCCGCCGCGCTTCTCCTCCGGGCATGCGCCCTCGCGCTCCGCGAGGTGCCGGAGCTCAACGGGTTCTGGCAGGACGACGCCTTCCGGCCCGGGCCGGGCGTCCACCTGGGGGTGGGCATCTCCCTCCGGGGCGGCGGCCTGGTGGCGCCCGCCCTCCACGACGCCGACCGCAGGTGCCTCGCCGAGCTCATGGTGGCGCTCCGCGACCTGGTCCAGAGAACCCGTGCGGGCCGGCTCCGGAGCTCGGAGCTGACCGACGCCACGATCACCGTCACCAACCTGGGCGAGCGGGGGGTGGAGACGGTGTTCGGCATCATCTACCCGCCCCAGGTGGCGCTGGTCGGCTTCGGGAAGACTGTCGAGCGCCCCTGGGCCGAGGGCGGCATGGTCGGCGCCCGCCCCACGGTCACCGCCACCCTGGCCGCCGACCACCGGGCGAGCGACGGCCACCGGGGCGCGCTGTTCCTGGCCGCCCTCGACCGGCTGCTCCAGGAGCCGGAGGCGCTATGAGCGACGACGCGATCCGCGACACCGTCCTCGAAGTGCTGAGGAGGATCGCCCCGGAAGCGGACCTCGGGACGATCGACCCCGGGGAGCCGCTGCGCGAGCAGCTCGACCTCGACTCGGTCGACTTTTTGAACTTCGTCGTCGGCCTCCACGAGCGCCTGGGAATCGACATCCCGGAGGCCGACTACGGCAAGCTGGCGTCGATCGACGACGCCGTCGCCTACCTGACGGCGGCACGGCCGTAGGGGCCGGACGGGAGCGCGCCATGGAGCTTCGGATCGAAGGCATCGGCGACGATCTGGGACCGGCCAAGATCGTCCTTCTCCACGAACCCAGGGCGGGGCTCCGGGCGGCCGTGGTGGTCGACAACGTAGCCCGCGGCCCGGCCATCGGCGGCGTCCGCATGGCGCCCGACGTGACGGTGAACGAGGTGGCGCGGCTGGCGCGCGCCATGACCTTCAAGAACGCCGCCGCCGGCCTCGCCCACGGCGGCGGCAAGGCCGGCATCGTCGCCGACCCGGCGACGGAGCCGGCGATCAAGGAGCGGTTGGTCCGCACCTTTGCCCGCATGATCCGCGAGCTCACAGACTACATCCCCGGCCCGGACATGGGAACGGACGAGACGTGCATGGGCTGGGTGGCGGACGAGATCGGCCGGGTGGTCGGCCTGCCCCGGGCCCTGGGCGGCATCCCGCTCGACGAGATCGGGGCGACCGGCTTCGGCCTGGCGGTGGCCGCCGAGGTGGCGGCGCCCCAGGCGGGCGTCTCCCTCGACGGCGCCCGCGTGGTGATCCAGGGGTTCGGCGCGGTGGGCCGTCACGCCGCGAGGTTCCTCGGTGAGCGGGGGGCGAAGCTCGTGGCGGCCTCCGACAGCCGGGGAGCGATCGTCCACCCGGAAGGCCTCGACGTCGCGGCCCTCGACGGGCACAAGCGCTCCGGCGAGCCGGTGGCGACCTTCCCCGGCGGTAAGCCGATCGAGCGGGACGACCTGGTGGCGGTGGCGTGCGACGTCTGGATCCCGGCGGCACGGCCGGACGTGCTCACCGAAGAGACCGTGGCCCGGCTTCAGACCAAGCTCGTCCTCCAGGGAGCCAACATCCCCGCCACCGCAGGCGCCGAGGAGTGGATGCACGCCCACGGCATCCTCTCGCTGCCCGACTTCATCGCCAACGCCGGTGGCGTCATCTGTGCCGCCGTCGAGTACCACGGCGGCACTGAGAGCCAGGCCATGGCGACGATCGAAGAGAAGATCCGCGCGAACACCCGCGAGGTCCTGGAGCGCGCAGGAAAAGCCGGTCTCCTCCCGCGCCGGGCGGCGGTCGAGATGGCCGAGGCCCGGGTGCGCGAGGCGATGGCCTACCGGCGGCCGTGAGGGCCTGCCCGGACCGCTCGCACCCTCCCCGAGGTGATCAGGAGGCGATCTTCTTGCGCCCGGCCTCGATCAGGTCCTCGGCCGACTCGATCACGTCCGAGGCCCGGGCGCTCAGCCGCTCGGCACGCTTAACGAGCTGCCTCCGTGTCCGGCGGCCCTTCTCGGGCGCGTAGAGCAGGCCCACCGCGGCACCCGCGGCGAAGCCCAGCAGAATCCCGAACAGCAGTCCTTTGCTCCAGTCGTTCATGGGCGACCTCCTGGTGCAGCAACGGTTCAATAGCGGAGCAGACCGGCGGCCACGACGCCCGAGGGCAGATCCTCCGGCGCAAGCGGCAGAACCCTGCCGCCGTTGCCCAAGGTCCTGACGACCGCCAGCTCGGTCAGCTCCTCGTCGCCTGTCTCTCGCTCCGGATGAAGCCGCGCCCGCCCCAGATCGGGTTCGTAGGTGCCCCAGCCCTCCGCCATCCGCTCGAGCACTCCCCGGCGGCGCTCTTCGAGCCGCTCGGCGATCAGCTCCCACGAGCGGCGCGCCAGATCCTCGTCGGTCTCGAGCTCGAAGTTGCCCTCGAGCCACCGGTCGAGAAGCCGCGGATCACGGCTCGCCTCCCGGTAGATCGGAGCATGCTCCTTGACCGTCGCCAGGATCAGCGGAGCCTGCTCGTCTGCCAGCCGTTCGCAGCAGATTGCGGAGCCCTCCTTCATGATCATCGTAGAGCGGTCGCGCACGCACCGCCACACGCCGACAGGTGGGCCACCCCTCCCGCCGGGCGGGAGGGACCGGAACAGCCCGCGGTGCCCGCTGCCGCCGACACCCTCGGACACCCTGGAACAGCGTCCGACACCCTTCGTTCCGGCCGGTGACGGCGGCGGCACCTCGGGGCCCAACAGGCTCAACCCTTTGGAGAGAAAGCCCTTCCGGCCCAACGCCCGACTGGCATGCGTCCTGCTATCCTCCCGCACTCAACGAAACACGCATGTGCGGGACAACCTGAACAAGATCTCGCACGGTCACACGGCGCCGTTTCCCGTGACGAGGCCGTTGTGCGTACGGCAAACCTCCGTCTTCGCCCGGGTTCTCCGGGAGAAGCGGAAGACAACAGGAGCGGAGCATGACCAGGAAGACCTTCGTCGCCGTGCTGTTCTCGACAGTCATCGTCGCCTTGCTGCTGGGAGGCGGCTGGGCCTTCACCCCGCAGCAGGCGACGGACTCGCCAGCGAGCTCCACGCTCACCGCGCCCGACCACCCCAGTCTGGTGAACCACGAGGCCAACTCGATCACCAGCCTCTCCGTGGCAGACCCGGCCGCGTCGATTCAGTTGATCGAACCGCCCGAGGCGGATGCTTCCGGCGACGCCCGGATCGAGCTCCCCATCGAGCTCCCGCCCGGCCGGAACGGCCTCCAGCCGGCCCTCGCCATCGCCTACTCGAGCGGCGGCGGCAACGGTTCGATGGGGCTCGGATGGTCCCTCCCCGTGCCGTCGGTCGAGGTGGACACGACCTTCGGCGTGCCCCGCTACTCGCCCACGCGCGAGACCGAGACCTACCTGCTCGAGGGGAGCTTCCTGGCACCCGTCGCGAACCTGACCGACCCCGCACCCCGGGCCTCCGACCGCGTCTTCGTGCGCCGCGTCGAGGGGAGCTTCGAGCGCATCGTGCGCAAGGGCGACCGGCCGGGCAACTACTGGTGGGAGGTCACCGACAAGCAGGGAACCCGGTTCATCTACGGCCGGAGCGAAGTCGCCCGCCTGCACGACTCCGCGCCCCCTCAGAACGTCTTCCGCTGGTTCCTGGAGCAGATCGTCGACACCCACGGCAACCGGGTCGACTTCAGCTACTTCACCGACTCGGGCTCCGGCACGGCCTCCTCCTCGGGCTCGTCCGGCGAGCCGTGGGTCCAGGTCTACCTCGAGGCCATCGACTACACCGCCGGCAAGGGCGTCGAGCCGTACTACCGGGTCGAGCTCGCCTACGACGACGGCGACCGCCCGGACGTCGTCTCCTCGGGGCGACCCGGCTTCAAGACGCTCACGCGCCTGCGCCTCGAGACGATCGCCGTCCTCGCCGGAGGGGACCCGGTACGGAGCTACGAGCTCTCCTATGAAGCGGGGGACTTCCACAAGAGCCTGCTCGAAAGCGTCGCGGTCGTCGGCCCGCCCGGCGCCGGCGAGCTCGCCCGCCACTCGTTCGAGTACCACACGATGCCCCGCTCCGGCGACGGGTTCGACGGCTTCGGCCCGGCAGAGGCCTGGAACGGCATGTCGTCCTCCGACGGCGCCACCCACACCACCAACGTCTCGGGCGGCGCCCACGCCTTCGTGGGGTTGGGACTGCCGGGCTGCAACCCCCACGTCGGGGTCCAGGCCGGAGGTGGAGGCGGGGCGACCTGGACCACCCGGAGCTTCGTCGACGTCAACGGCGACGGCCTGCCCGACCGGCTGTCGGACGACGCCGAGGTCGAGCTCAACACCATGGGCTCGTTCGAGAACCGGTCCTTCCCCGGCGCCTCCGACCTCGCCCGCACCCAGGACGTGCAGCTCGACCTGGGCGTCGGGGCCCACGTGGCGTTCGTCAGCACCGGCGCGAGCTGGGTCTGGAGCCACGGCAACGACGACCGCGCCATCTCCGACGTCAACGGCGACGGCTGGCCCGACCTGGTGTCGACCAACGGCAGCTTCCAGGTGCGGCTCAACGACGGGGGAACCCGCTTCGGCGACCCCGTCCCCTGGGGCGGCTTCTCCTACCAGGGGATCGACCTCTCGGTGGAGGAAGAGAACGAGGAGGTGCTCGACAGCTTCGACCTCAGCAACTCGCTCCTCAAGCTGAAGCTCCCGTTCGCCGGCACGGTCTCCGTCACCGGCGCGGTCAAGAAGCTCGCGACGGGGGGCCTCGACGGCGTCGAGGCGTCGATCTTCCACAACGGCTCGCTCGTCTGGAAACGCTTCTTCGCGCCGAACGACCTCGCGGAGTGCTCCCCGGGTCCGAGCAACTCCTGCTCCGGTGGCCTGAGCCTCGACGTGGCCGCCGGCGACCGCCTCTACTTCATGTCCGACTCGATCGAGGACACGACGGCGGACGCTCTCGCCTGGACCCCGGCGGCGACCTACCAGGGCAAGGACCAGGCCGCGCTCGAGGTGTACGGCGCCAAGGTGTTCGCCTTTGACGGCGGCGAGGACTTCCGGCTGGCCGGACCGCCGGGCAGCGTCTGGGTCGCGACGGCGACCGGATCGGCCCTGGTCCTCGGGACGATCGAGAAGCAGGAGACCGCGGACGACGTGACCGTGGTGATCGTCCGTGGCAAGGACGGACGCCGCGGGACCGAGGTCGTCTACTCTCGCTCCCTGACCGCGTCCCAGACCGGCTCGTTCGGCGACTTCCCGCCCATCAGCGTCACCGAGAAGGACACCCTGGTGCTCGAGATCCGGGCCGACAGCCAGGTGGATGCCGACCGGGTGCTCTGGGACCAGCCGAAGATCTCCTTCGACGGCGGCACCGTCTGCCCGTCCGGAGATCCCGCCGGCGCCGACTGCGCCACCCTCACCTGCAACCGGGCCGCGGCCGGCGCCGCGACCGGCGATCGGGGGCGCCTCGCCGGCCGGATCGAGTGCTCCCTGGGCGGCCAGGCGGTGAGCCTGCCCGCCGCCAACATCGAGCAGCCGGCCCAGGTGGAGACCGCGGTCCACAACCTGCTGCCGGCGGACCAGCCGACCGTCTCCTGGCCGGCTCCGGATGCCGGCACCTACGAGGTCACGGTCGACTGGAGCTCGGAGACGCCGGCGGCGGAGCCCGTCCTCCTCTACGTCCAGGGGGTTCACCGCCTGTTCGCCAAGCGTGAGGTGCCGGCCGGGCAGAAGGAGCTCCAGTTCTCCGTGCCGGTCGAGCTCTCCGCGGGAGAGCCCCTCTTCGTCACCTCGCTCGCCCAGACGGCGTCCGACTCCGGGACCCTGACGGCGAGCGCCGGCGAGGAGTCGCTGCCGGTCAACGAACGCTGGTACGACCCGGACGGCGACCGCATGGCCGGCGGCTACCACCGCTGGTTCTATGGCGAGTGGAACGGCGAGGTGGCGTTCTACGAGCCGCCCCCGACCGAGGATCCCGAGGACGAGTCCGAGGACATGATCGCGGCGGTCCCCCACTGGCAGGGGTTCGGGGACTTCCCCGAGCCGATCTGGCGGGCCGCCGGCTTCGACCTCCACCTGGCCCGCGGCGGGGCCAAGCCGTCGCGGCGCGGCGGCAACGCCGTGGTCGAGCTCTCCGAGGCCTCCGGTCAGGAGGGCACCGGCCCCAAGGTCGTCCGCAAGACTTACGGCCGTACCGCGAGCGCGAGCATCAGCCTCGGGCTGAACGCGGCCACGAGCAGCGGGTTCAGCGTCACCCAGGTCGACCTGCTCGACATGAACGGTGACCGCTACCCGGACCAGGTGACCGCGGGCAAGGTCCGGTTCTCGAACGGCGTCGACGCCTTCGGCCCCCTGGAGGACGTCTCCGGCATGACCGGCGACCTGCGCCAAGGGGTCGACGGCAGCTCGAGCCTGGGGCTCGGCATCGGGGTCACCTTCACCCGCAAGGACGGCAAGGGGAAGACCAAGGAGGTAGTCAAGACCATGCCGTCGGTGGGCGAGACGCTGTCGATCTCCCAGCCTCGGCGAAACCTCCTCGACGTCAACGGAGACGGACTGCCCGACCTCGTCGACGTAAAGCCCAACGGCTCGACCGCCGAGGTGCGACTCAACCTCGGGTATCGGTTCGGCAACCCCGAGTCCTGGGACCTCCCCCCCTGGAAGACCCGGACGCTCTGCACCCCGGTCCCCATCAAGCTTCCCCTCTCCCCGGATCTCGAGACCACCGACGCCATGGGCGTCACCAGCACCGGCAGTTACAACCTGGGCGTCGCCATCGGACCGATCGGCGGCGGCGTGACCTTCGGCCTCTCCCGGGACGTCGTCGAGCTCGCCGACATCAACGGCGACGGCCTGGTGGACCACCTGCTCCGCGACCATGGAAGCGACGCCTTCTGGGTCAAGCTCAACCTGGGCGACGGGTGGTCCGAGGCGGTCCCCTGGTACGAACCGTCGTGGGGCGACCTGCTCGACGACTACTTCGAGGCCCGCGGCCTCCAGACCGGGGAGGTCGACCCCCTCGACTGCTTCGACGCCGTCAGCTCGAACGGCACGCTCGGCGGCAACGGCTCGGTGGGGGTGCCGGTCTGCATCCCGCTCGTTCCGCCCATCGTCGTCGCTGGCCTCCAGCTCGAGGTCTCGGGACAGCTCTCCGGTGCAGACGGCGGGATGGAGCTCCTGTTCGAGGACGTCAACGGCGACGGCCTGGCCGACCATGCCCTCAAGGTGGGCGGCGACCCGACCTTCTACATGAAGCCGAACCTGGCGAGCCGGGTCAACCTCCTGAAGCGGGTCGACCGTCCCCTGGGCGGCAGCTTCACCATCGACTATCGCCGCCAGGGCAACCGGGTCGACTACTCCGACGCCGCCCACCGGATCGACATGCCGGAGACCCAGTGGGTGCTCGCGTCGACCACGCTCGACGACGGCCGGGGCAACCTGTACAGCACGCGCTACGACTACTTCGACGACGCGTTCTACGACCGCGCCGAGCGCCAGCAGTACGGCTACGCCCATGTCCGGACCACCCTGGCCGACAGCTCGACCCTCGACCGCTACTTCCACAACCAGGACTTCTACCGGCGCAACCTGGCCTACAAGGAGATCCGGAAGGACGCCGACGGCCGCCTGTTCTGGGTCGAGGAGACCGAGTACGCGCTCCGCGAGGTGGAAGAGAGCTCGTTCTTCCCCGCCCTGGTTCACACCACCACCACGGACTACGAGGGGCAGACGACGAGCGAGACCGGAGGCGTCTCCCGGGCCCGGACCTTCGACTACGACGCCAACGGCAACCTGAGCTCGGCCGACGATTACCTCGACGACGGTCCCGCGGACGACTCCTTCACGACCATCACCTACAAGATCGACCGGGCGACCTGGATCATGGTCCCGGAGCACCTGGTGGTGCGCGACGCGACCGACCGCATGCTTCGCGAGCGCCGCGGGCTCTACAGCGACTTCGGCGACTTGATCGAGCTCCGCCAGACCCTGACCGGCGGCCGCGACTCCGAGACCGGCGAGGAGTACGACGGCTTCCAGATGGTGAGCCTGTTCGCCTACGACGAGCTGGGCAACCTGGAGGAGGTCGCGCCCCCGGACGGGCGCACCCTCACCTTCGCCTACGATGAGCCGACCCGGAGCCACGTGGCCGGCATCGTCGACGCCTTCGACTACACCACCGGCATCTCCTACGACCCGCGCTTCGGCCTGCCAACCGAGACGACCGACGAGAACGGCAACGTGCTCAGCAGCCGGTGGGACGCCTTCGGCCGGCTGGTGGAGATGCGCGCCCCGGACGACGTGAGCGGCGAGCCGACGCTGTCGATCGAGTACACACCAAACGCCACGCCGCCGACGGCGGTGGCCCACCACCGGGACGCCACCCGCCCCGGAGACCCCCTGGACACGGCGGTCTTCATCGACGGCCTGGGCCGGACGATCGAGACCAAGCGGGACACCGAGATCGAGACCGAGTCCGGGAGCGAGATCGGGTTCCAGGTGAGCGGCCAGGTGACGTTCGACGCCATGGGCCGCGTCGCGAAGCTGGGCCAGCCGGTCTTCAGCCAGGCCCCCCTCACGAGCTTCGTCGGCGGCGAGCCGTCGAACCCGACCAGCTACACCTACGACGTCCTCGACCGGGTGCGCCAGGTCAGCTACCCCCAGGGCACCCAGACGCGCGTCGAGTACGGCTTCGGCACCCTGGACGGCACACAGCGGATCCTGCGGAGTCGGATCGATGCCCTGGACCAGGTCACCCGCTTCTACCAGAACGTGGTCGGCTCGGTGATCGGGGTCGGCCAGGTCAACGACCTCGGCGACGAAGAGGTCGACCTCGTCACCCGCTACACCTACAACCCGTTCCAGTCGGTGACCTCGGTGACCGACGCCGAGGGCAACGTCACCTCGGTGGCCTACGACACCCTCGGCCGCCAGATCTCGGTCGACAACCCGGACTCCGGCAAGACCGAGCTCCGGTACGACCCGCAGGGCAACCTCGGTGCGCGGCTCACCGCGAACCTGGCAGCCCTGGGCGAGCAGATCGGCTACAGCTACACCTACGGGCGCCTCGACCGGATCACCTATCCGGACATGCCGGCCGTGGTCTATACCTACGGTGCCCCGGACGCGCCCTGCAACGGCGCCGACCGGGTGCTTGAGGTGGCGGACGAGTCGGGGATCGAGGAGCGCTGTTACAGCACCCTCGGCCAGGTGACCCGCACCGTCAAGACGGCCTACACGATCGGCGGCCAGAACCCCCTCGGCCCCTACACCACCACGTTCCTCCGCGACAGCCTCGACCGGCTGCTCGCCATGACCTACCCGGACGGCGAGCACCTCTCCTTCGGCTTCGACGCCGGGGGCCGCGTCGACCGGGCCGAGGGCGTGAAGGGCGACGAGACCACCCTCTACGTCTCCCATCTGGGCTACGACGTGTTCGGGGCGCCGGTACGCACGGTCCTCGGCAACGGCGTCGAGGAACGGCGCACCTACGACCCCAGGTCGCGGTTCCTGGAAGGGCTCTCTTCGCAGGGTGGGCCGGCGGGGCTGTTCCAGAACCTCCGCTTCGACCGCAACCCCGTGGGGTCGATCCTTCAGGTCGCCAACGACGTGGCGCCACCGCCCCCGGACACCTTCGGCGGACCGACGGAGATCACCCTCGGCTACGACCGGCTGAACCAGCTCGTGACCGCCGACGGCTCGTACAGCTACGCGCCGAACAAGACCTCCACCTACCACCTGGAGCTCGGCTACGACCCCCTCGGCAACGTCACGGGCAAGAACCAGCTCCACCAGATCCGGAGCGGCGGCTCCCCGCCGATCGTCCAGAAGAAGACCACCTACGACTGGAGCTACGCCTACGACGGCCCCCGGCCCAACGCCCCCACGAGGATCGGCGACCGGACCTTCAGCTACGACGCCAACGGCAACCAGACCGGCTGGCAGGAGGACGGCACCGGCCAGCACCGCACCGTCACCTGGGACGCCGCGAACCGGGCCAAGTCGGTGGCCGACCAGGGCCGAACCACCCGCTTCCTCTACGGCGCCGACGGCCAGCGCACCAACAAGCGGGGCCAGCTCGGCGAGACGGTCTACGTCAACCAGTACTACTCGGTGAGGAACGGCGCCATCGGCAGCAAGAACCTGTTCGTCGACGGCCGCCGGGTGGCGACCCGCACGGTGGAGTCGCCCATCGCCTCGAAGCTCTACTACTACCACGGGGACCAGCTCGGCTCGACCCAGTTCGTGACCGACGCCGAAGCCGGCCTCTTCCAACACTTCGAGTACTTCCCCTGGGGCGAGCTCTGGGTCGAGGAGGCCAGCGTCACCCACAGGACGCCCTACCTCTTCAACTCGAAGGAGCTCGACAGCCAGACCGGCCTCTACTACTTCGGCTTCCGCTACCTCGAGCCGCGCGAGAGCCAGTGGCTGAGCCCCGACCCGATCTTCGACGGCATGCTCGACACGAGCCGGCTGGCAACGCCCGACCTCTCGGTCCAGCCCTTCCGGCTACCGGGCCAGATGTACGGCTACGCCGGCAACGACCCGGTCAACATGACCGACCCGCTGGGGCTGGCGAAGCGGAACCGGGACCAGAGCTCCTCCAGCACGGGTGTCAGGCGGTCCAGTCGAAACAAGAGACAGCGATCCGCCGGCAGAAGCCTCGGCACGTCCCGCACCGGGCAGACGCCCAGCGCGACCGTCCGTGCACGACAGCGCGGTGCCGGGCGACGCTTGAGCACCTACCGCTGGTACGGCAAGGGCAGTGAGAGGGCCTATGTGCCAGACGACGTGTTCGACGCCAGCGATCGGGCGAAGCAGAGCAGGCCGGAGCTGGCCAGCACAACCACGCTCAAAGAGATGTCTCACGAGAGCATGCAGGAGTTCCTCGTCAACGAGTCGACGCGGTTCGACGACTACCGTGAAGTCTGCTGCCGTCAAGGCCGCGAACGCTCCGCCCTCCGCGTGTTCGCCGCGCTCTGGGTCCGGCACGGAAAGTCCAAGACGGACGCGGCGAACCTGATCGCCTCGGAGGTCAACGAGACTCAGGGCCCGGCGGCGGCGACCCAGACCGAAGACTTCCTCAAGCTCTCGACCTGGTGGCACGGCCTGCCCGACAGGTACCAGCCGGGCGGTTGACCCGCTCCTCCGAGCCCCGGGTGGCCGATCCGCCACCCGGGGCCTCGGTGCCCGGCCTCCGGTAGTACACTGGCGCGGTCTCCTGGCTCCAATCCGACGACCGCGGTGCCTTCACCTCCATGCCCCGTCCAGCCTCCCTCTTCGAACGCCTCCTGTTCCGGGCCAAGCTGGCGGACTACGCGTTCACCGTGGCGGTCGCCGTCGTCATCGGCTGCCTCGGGGGGGTCGGCGCGGTCCTCTTCCGCAAGCTCATCGGAGCGGTTCAGAAGCTGACCTGGGGCGACTGGGCCATGACCGCCGATCTGGTCCGGTCCCACCCCTGGTGGTGGGTCGTGCTGGCGCCCGCGGCCGGTGGGCTGGTGGTAGGGCCGCTGGTCTACTTCTTCGCCAAGGAGGCGAAGGGCCACGGCGTTCCGGAGGTGATGGAGGCCGTGGCGGTGCGAGCCGGCGTGATCCGGCCCCGGCTGGTGGCGATCAAGACCCTGGCATCCGCCGTCTGCATCGGCACCGGCGGCTCGGTCGGCCGTGAGGGCCCGATCGTCCAGATCGGCGCCGCCCTCGGCTCGGCCATCGGCCAGTGGCTGCGAGTCTCGGGGCGGCGGCTGCGGACCCTGGTGGGGTGCGGCACGGCGGCCGGCATCGCGGCGACCTTCAACGCACCCATCGCCGGCGCCCTGTTCGCGGTGGAGGTGATCCTCGCGGACTTCGCGGTGGCCCGCTTCAGCCCCATCGTCATCTCCTCGGTGATCGCCACCGTAGTCTCGCGGCACTACCTGGGGGACCACCCCGCCTTCGAGGTCCCCGAGTACAGCCTGGTCAGCGCCTGGGAGCTCCCGGTCTACTTTGTCCTCGGTCTCCTGGCGGCCCTGGTCGGCCTGCTCTTCATCTGGAGCCTCTACCGGCTGGAGGACCTGTTCGAAGACCTGCCCATGCTCCCCTGGCTCGTGACGCCCGTGGGCGGGCTGATCGTGGGCGGAATCGGCCTCGTCCACCCCGAGGTCCTCGGCGTCGGCTACGAGGCGATCACCGAGGCGCTCCGCGGCAACCTGGGGCTGACCGTGCTCGTCACCCTGCTCATCGCAAAGCTCCTGGCCACCGGCGTGACCATCGGCTCCGGAGGCTCGGGCGGCATCCTCGCGCCCTCGCTCTTCCTGGGTGCCACGACCGGCGGCATGGTGGGCCTGGCTGCCAACGCGCTCCTGCCGGGGGTCACCGCCTCGCCCGGTGCCTACGCCCTCGTCGGAATGGGTGCCGTGGTGGCGGGCACCACCCACGCACCGCTGACCGCCATCCTGATCATCTTCGAGCTCACGTCCGACTACAGCCTGATCGTGCCGCTGATGATGTCCTGCATCATCGCCACCCTCGTCACCACCCGGGTCCAGCGGGAGTCGATCTACACCATGAAGCTCATCCGGCGCGGGGTGGACCTCTCCCAGGGCCAGGACATCAACGTGCTCAAAGCGCTCACGGTGGACGACGTGATGGAGGAGCCGGCGGTCGTGGTGCAGGCGGATGCGCCACTGGGCGAGGTGGTCGGCGAGCTTGCCGGGAGCTCTCAACCGGTGATCTACGTCGTCGACGACGATCGGGGCGACCGGCGCCTGCGGGGCTCCATCGTGGCCGCGGACCTCCGCCAGGCGCTCGAGCACGTGGACCACGCCCCCTTCCTCCTCGCCGACGACCTCGCGCGGGCCGACCTGGAGCCTCTCACCCCGGACCTCGGGCTCGACGCGGTCATGCGGCGCTTCGCCGGCAAGAACCGGGACGAGCTGCCGGTGGTGGCCAGCGACGGCGTCGGCCGGCTGGTGGGGGTGGTCTCCCGCCGCCACCTCATGGACGCCTACCAGACCGAGCTGATGAAGCGCGACGTGGTCTCCGAGCTCGGCGGCAGCCTCGCCGGCACCGCCACCGAGGAGATCCACCTGGGCAAGGACTTCCGGATGTGCGAGATCGAGGCCCCGGGAGAGTTCGTGGACCGCTCGATCCGAGAGCTCGACGTCCGCGCCGCCTACGGCGCCGAGGTCCTCCTGCTGCGCCGCCCGTCAGCCGAAGGGAACGACCGCGTGGAGATCGTTCCCGAGCCCCACACGGTCGTCCACCGCGGTGATCACCTCGTGGTCCTGGCCAGAGAGCCGGACCTGGCGCGGCTCAGGGCGTTGTGAGGGGGGGGATCCTACCTATCAGTGCGCCAGCCCGTGGCCCGCAGACCTGGCTTCATTGACCCTCGGGCGGCTGCCAGAGCTCGACCTTGTTTCCCTCGGGGTCCATGACCCAGCCGAACTTTCCGAATTCGGAGTCCTCGGTCTTCTCGAGCACGGTACAGCCCTCCTCCCGGGGTTGGGCGACAGCTACCCTCAATCCGACCATAGCAATTCCAGCTCATCCAGCGCCTCCTCGCTGAAGCCATGGATGTTGATGTAGGTGTCATCGCTGATAGCGAAGCGATATCGCTGGCGAAGTTCAGAGATCGCAGTATCCGACGCTCGATAGTCAATTATTGCAATCGGCTTCTTTGGATACCCGGCCGCATCTGCAAGATCATAGGACGAGTTGAACCCGCTGACGACGCTGTATAGCGCTTGGCGGACGTATTCGTCATGGTCAGGAATCGAGTATCCGATGACACATAGCCGGGAACATCTTGTTCCAGCGTATCCAAGACCCCACCAAAGTGCGTGAATAGGCGAGCTATATAGCAATTTCTGGTACGACGGCGAGAGGATGAACGGAGACGCCCTCCTTCCGCGGTAGGCCCAGTAAGGATCGCCTTCCCCAAGTCTAAAGATCGAAAGTAGAGGATCCTCTGGATCCCAAGGGCCATCGACCAGCGGCTGGGGATCCGATTGCTCGTCCCCGAAAGGAGACTGCCTGGGAGGATCCTCACTACCAACCAGACGCCTGGAATCCCACAGCGACTCGAACGGACGGCGATCGAACCAATTTACTGAACCATGAAGTTTCAAGAGGATAACCTCGTCACGCGAATTATCGACAGGTGACGCGAGCGGATGAAACCTCTCGAGTCGAGTTGGGAACAAACGGTATGGAACTCCAGTTCGGTCGAGGACTCCTTCAAGAAGAGTGTCGTAGTTGAGGCTCAGCACAACGTCACGCGGCTTGAGTAGCCTCGCGAATTTCTCGTAAAGCGGCAACGGTGCCGAAAATGCCGCGCGCGCCTTTTTGTGTAGGAGGTCGCCAATACCAGTTCTCAAAAGGAGCTGCGCGGCATTACCTTCATCCGAGACGGTCTCGGGCCCTTCTAGCCCCAAATAATGCTCGACGTCGAGGAACCCCATGAATTGTTCGAAGTCGATGTCGTGGGGGCCTACAGCACTTCCAGTGATATCGGTCAGGTAGGCGCAGTAACTCCGGAGCGCTGCCTCTAGGGCATTGTTCGGGCCATATTTGCTTCTGGCCTCTCTTCTGACTTCCTCGAACAGCTCCGGACCAAGAGGAAGGCCTGCTGGCTTGGAGAAGCCTGCACCTAAAAGGAACAGTGCATATTGGTACTTTCGAGAGTCTGACACTGTGGCCTCAAGCTACGAAGTAATTCGACCATTGAGTGAGCGGGCACCGGATGGCGTAAACAAGACGGAAATTCCGCCGCCGAGTTTCGTCGGTGATCCTGGTTGCGGGGCGCCCATGATGTCGCAATCACTGTGCTTCGAGGAAACCTAGCAGAGGTCGTCGGCAGGGTCAAAGGCGTCAGGACTTGTGGCGTCTAGTGGCCGCCGGCGTGTCGGCTAGTCCCCGGTCCATCTCGCCCTCTCTGGACCGGACGGTGAGTTCTCGGTTGGCCGTGAGAGGATCTTCTTCGGGTCCGGGCACCGCGGCGGCAAGCCGCCACGTCCGGCCAGGCCGTTCCGCCGGGATCTGGCCCTTCCGCGCCTCCTCGGCTTACCCAAGGTCGGCGTCGCAGGAGCCGCCACCCGCTCGATCCGGCAGCGTAGGGTCCGTCGATGCCCTGCCCGCGGTCCCAGTCAGGAGACGAAAGAAGTCCGTTTCGAGTGCGCACCGGCGAAGATCCTCGACGGCCGACTCCTCCTCCCATCGGACTACCCTGCATGAGGGGGGAAAGAAACGGAGCTCGTGCTCGGCGAGTCGAATGGTGGCCGAATGACCGAAAGGGCTTTCATCCAGCTCGATCGAATCGAGGCTCTCTTCGACGAACCGGTCGAGCTCCTCAGGGGTGAGTTGTTCGCCGAGGAGAGTTGCCGCTTGAAGAGTCAGCTCCTTTTCGAGACCCAGATTGGAGTCCCACTTCAATACGTAGGGCAGGAGCACGTCGACCGCCTCTGCAGGCTTGCCCTCATGCTCCAGAATCTTCGACTTCAGGAGCACGGTCTTGAAGCGCTCGGTAGCGTGGGCATTGCCACAGAAGTGAATATACGGGAAGGCGCGCTCGGAAGCCGCTAGATAGGCCGACGCCAGAACATGGCGCCCTCGACGAAGATAGAGCTCGGCCAAACCAAAAGACGCATGATGGCGCTGATTCGAGTATGGGTTCCCCATGAGCCTGGTATCCCCCGATGGGGTGCCGTCCTCAGGCGCCATCTCGAGCATTCTCAACAGGGCCGCCTCCGCAGCGTCGAAGCGACCCAGGCGCTCATAGTCGGCCGCGCTGTACCAGAGGGCGTACGGAACGAGGCTCTCCTGATCCGGGAAGGACTCCAACAGCCGCTCAAAGGCCTCGACCGCGACCTGGGGCTCACCGGCCTGTGACGAGGCCAGGGCAAAGCCATAGAGCGCCATCCCCTCGATGGACGGCTCGAGACCGTCGCTGTTGAGGAGCGTCTCGAACGTCGCCCGGGCCGCCTCGTAGTCCCGTTCCTCGAGCTTGCGCCACCCCGCGTCCAGGCAATCCTGTGGATCGGAAATCACCACGGGCCCGCAGGCGGACAGGAGCAAGGTGAGGACCACCAGAAGTGCGCTCACCAGCTTCAGCAAGAGATTGCGTGCAATTGCGGCTCGCAGTAGGTGACTCATGAATAGTCCAGGCTAGGTTGATGGAGCGGGAACTCTCAGATGCCCGGGCCACCGAGCTAGTGCATTCGCACCCCGACGGGCCCGAGTGCCTCCCAGCCACCGGTGGGACTGGCTGGATCCCCACCCCGCCAGAGCACGAGGCGACGGTCTCCCACCCAAGCCTTCGCAAGGTCGCCCGAGATCTCGGTCTCGGAGGCGAGGTAGCGGCGCCCCGAGCCACTGAGCTCGGCGGCGAAGAGCATCTCGATCTGCCTCGCCTCGGCCTCGGTCGGCTGACGGGGCTCCGGCCCCTGGGAGAAGAGGTAGCGGGCCGCGTGGGTTCGCTGGCACAAAGCAGCGTCACTCTCGAGGATCGACCGTGCGAAGTCGCCGAGATCTCCCCCGGAGAGCTCGATGATCTTCCAGTTGGCGAGGATCCAGGTGTCCGGATCCTCGCTCTCTCGCCAGGGCTCGTACCAAGGGAGGTGCTCCGGCTTCGAGTTGCAGACCGAGAGCCTCCACCACGCCTGCTCGATGTGGTGGCAGATCTCCGCCTCGCTCAGGGACTCGCGAAGGGGCGCGACGTCGAGCCAGGAGTCGACCGTGGCCGGGCCGGGAGCGTCCCGGTGATCCGGGGGAAGCCGGCTGCAGTACTCCTCGGTGGTCGGCGGAGCCGACAGGATGAGCAGGACGGTTGCAATGAGCGCTGGAGTCTGCATGTCTGGCCCTGGTGACCGCCGGACACCGAACCGAGTAAGGCTTCACGCCAGCCGGTGGCACCATCCGGTTCAACCGACAGCTCGCGGCAGACCTTCCGCGATGAGCGGAGCGCGTCCTGATTGGACGATGCCCTAGGTGACAGGACGGCGGTCAGACGAACAGATGGATGCCTGAGCCTGATCACGGTAAGCGGTGGCACGAGGTCGCTGTCTGATCGGATTCGGCGAGGGAGTGGAGGGGGAGTCCCTCGAAGATCCTGATCAGGTCCTTCTTCACTCAGGATCATCCGCGCCCGGAGGGCGCGCCGGGCGGGAGGGG
>Ga0210123_1000494_pt1 | contig 24387 bp, 29 predicted proteins | sample Muzzi_PWB_D2_FD_185535 | JGI IMG/M metagenome (GOLD analysis project Ga0210123, IMG submission 185535) | Wetland microbial communities from San Francisco Bay, California, USA, that impact long-term carbon sequestration - Muzzi_PWB_D2 (SPAdes) | ecosystem: Environmental > Aquatic > Marine >... | reverse complement strand
TCTGACGATCGCAGGGACTGGGTGCGGCGCCCCCGCTAACGGACGGTCTTGCTCCGGACCTTAGGCAGAACGGGCTGCCGCACCCCATATTCTCTAATCAATCTCTCGATTCTTCGACATACAAGGCAACGGGTTCGTAGCGTGTTCGCCCTTGCTGGATCGGGTTCGCTTCCGTTTCGCTCGCTCTGGCCAGGATGGCGGAGGACCCGGATCGGCTGCCGGGTCCCTCTACCACCCCAGGAGAGCCGCGAACATGATCGGCGCCACGATCGTGGCGTCTGACTCGATCACGAACATCGGCGTGGCGATGTCCAGCTTCCCCCAGGTGATCTTCTCGGTCGGGAGCGCGCCCGAGTAGGAACCGTAGCTCGTGGTCGAATCGCTGATCTGGCAGAAGTAGTTCCAGTAGGGGCAGGGGAGCTCGAGGTCCTGGTGGATCATCGGGACCACGCAGATCGGGAAATCGCCGGCGATCCCGCCGCCGATCTGGAAGAAGCCCACCGTCGACTCCGCCTCCTCGGCCGGGATCGCCGCCCCGTGCGTCCCGTGGCGCATCCCGTCCCCGTGGTCCGCGTGGATGTCGGCAATCGGCCGGCCGAGGGTCACGGTCACGTACCAGTCGGCCAGCGCCTGCATGTACTCCAGCCCGCTGCGGACGACACCGATGTTCGGCACGTTGCCGCGGATCACGTTCGCCACGAACACGTTGCCCATCGTCGAGTCCTCCCAGCCGGGCACGAACAGCGGCAGGTCCTTCTCGGCGGCCGCCAGCAGCCAGGAGTGCTTCGGATCGATCTGGTAGTCGTCCTCCAGCTTCCCGGAGCGCAGGAGACGGTAGAAGTACTCGTGCGGGAAGTGGCGCTCGCCCATGTCTGCCGCGGCGGACCATAGCTCCACCATCGGCTTCTCGAGCTTCCGGAAGGCGGTCTCCTCGGGGATGCACGTATCCGTCACCCGGTTGAGCCCGCGGCTCTCCAGGTCCTTCTCCTGCTGGGGCGTCAGGTTCCGCCAGTTCGGGACCCGCTCGTAATGGTCGTGCGCCACGAGGTTGAATACGTCTTCCTCGAGGTTGGCCCCCGTACAGGTGATCGCGTGCACCTTGTCACGCCGGATCATCTCGGCCAGCGAGAGGCCGAGCTCCGCTGTGCTCATCGCGCCGGCCAGTGTCACCATCATGTGCCCGCCGCCGGCGAGCTGCGCCTCGTAGGCCTCGACCGCGTCCACCAGCGTGGCCGCGTTGAAGTGGCGATAGTGATGCTTTATGAAATCACGCATGGACATGGGGTTACTCCACTTCATCTCATGTCAACTATGGATTCACGACGCGGTGTCTCCGCCGGTAGTCCGACGGATGGAAAGCTTACCTCCTCGGCCCGCCGCCGGGCAATCGCCGGACGCCTTGCCTACCGCGCCACCAGGTCGGACGTTCGATCTCATGCACATACAGTTCTGGGGCGCGGCGCGCGAAGTCACCGGTTCGATGCACCTGGTCGATACGGGCCGCGGCCAGCTGCTCCTCGATTGCGGGCTCTACCAGGGCCACCGCCGGCACGCCTTCGAGCGGAACCGGGACCTCCCGTTCGACGCGTCGGGGATCGACGCCGTGGTGCTCAGCCACGCCCACCTCGATCACGCGGGCAATCTTCCGTCCCTCGTGCGAGGGGGGTTTCGCGGCAAGGTCTGGACGACGCACGCGACGGCGGATCTGTGCCGTCACATGCTCATGGATTCCGCGCACATCCACGTGAGCGACGTGGAGTATGTGAACCGGCGGCGGAAGCGACAGGGGCGCCGCCTGTTCGAGCCGCTCTACACGCCGGAGCACGTGGAGGCGACGCTGGAGTGCTTCCGCACCGTCGACTACTACGAGACCTTCGAGCCCATGCGGGGTGTGAAGGCCCGGCTCGACGACGCCGGCCACATCCTGGGCTCCGCCTCGGTCGTACTGGACCTGGCGGATGGAAGTCGCGAACGGCGGCTGGTGTTCAGCGGCGACATTGGACGGCGGGGGCTCCCGATCCTGCGCGATCCGCACCGACCCGAGGGCGCCGACGTCGTAATCATGGAGAGCACCTACGGCGATCGCATGCACGAGGAAGCGAGCCGCGCGAAGGCTGTTCTCGCGGAATGCGCCGCCTACGTCGAGGAGCATCGGGGCATGCTGATCATCCCGGCCTTCGCCCTCGGGCGCACCCAGGAGGTCGTCTACCGGTTCAACCAGATGTGGGAGGACGGGGAGGTCCCGCGGCTTCCGATCTGGGTGGACAGCCCGCTGGCCACGAACGTGACGGAGGTGTTCCGGGACCATCCGGAATGCTGGGACGCCGAGATGCTGCGCACGCTCGAGGCCGACTCGGACGGCGACCCGCTCGGGTTCGCGACGCTGACCTACACCCGCGATGCAGCCGAGTCGAAGGCCCTGAACGACCGCCCCGGTCCGGGCGTGATCATCGCCGCCTCGGGAATGTGCGAGGCGGGCCGGGTGCTGCACCACCTGAAGAACCACGCCACGCAGCCCGGCAGCATGGTGCTGTTCGTCGGTTACCAGGCCGAGCACACGCTGGGACGGCGGATCCGCGACGGGATGAACCCCGTGCGAATCTACGGCGAAGAGGTAACGATCGAGGCGAAGATCTTGCGGGCCGACGCGTACAGCGCCCACGCCGATCGCGGGGAGTTGCTCTCGTGGGCCGACTCGGTGCGGGACCAGGGAAGCGTCGAACGCTGGTTCCTCGTGCATGGCGAGCCCGATGCACAGCAGGCGCTGGCCGACGGACTCGCGAAGCGCAGCGCCGCGGCTGTCGAGGTCCCCGAGCGCGGCGAGACGTTCGCCCTCTGAGAGACGCCGACGTCAGCTGGCGTCCCGCGCGGCCTCGTTCTCCGGAGCCGTAGTCGGCTCGATGCCGCCGCGCTCTTCCCACATTTTCAGGTTCTCCTGGATGACCTCGACGGCCCCGTCGACCGTGTCCACGCAGACGGGGATGTCGACGTCGGGCGGGTCCGCCAGCTGGCGATCGCCGTTCCAGCTGTGGCGCCCCCAATCGACGAGGTCTCGCCACATCTCGCCGACGAAGATCAGCGGCCGGTCCTCGAGGTGACCGACCTGGGCGAGCTGCCAGACGAGCATCGCCTCGAGCGTCGTGCCGATGCCGCCGGGCATGACCACGAACGCGCTCGAGAGATGCACGAAATGGTGGAGGCGCGAGAAGAAGGTACCGTGCTGGTAGAGCTTGTCGACGTAAGGGTTGGACGCCTGCTCGTGGGGCAGGTCGACGTTCAACCCGATCGAGTACGTCTGGTCGCCCACGTCGCCGAGTCGTTCCCCCTCGTTGGCCGCCTGCATGAGCCCCGGTCCGCCGCCGGTGATAATGTCGATGCCCATGTGAGAGAGCTGGCGCGCCAGTCGACGGACCTCGCCGTACAGCCGGTCGCCTTCGTGCATGCGCGAGGATCCGAAGATGGTGACACGATAGTAGGTCGGACGCGGAGGGAGGAGGGTGGACAGGTTGTCCACGACGCTCCAGAGTTCCCGCAGGGAGCTCTCGATCGACTTGTACGTGTGGCGTGATTCCTCGGCGCTCATCGGTGGCGAAGGAATGCGCAGCGCGAGGGTCTTCGGTCCCTGGCGCCGGGGCCTGTTCGGTGATTCGTCGTTCATGGGTCGTCCGTGTCCCGCGATGCGTGTCGTGATTCGATGTGGCCGCCGTGCCCGGCGACCGGACTTCGATGGTGCGAAACTGGTGCCAGAAATGCGTTCGAAGAGACGGGGGAACCGGTTGTACGGCTCCGGCGCCCGCGCTAAGATTCCCAACTCCAACTCCATCACCAGTATACAGGAGCGGGCATGCAACGGGGCACATCGCTCTTCCGCACGACGATCGGCCTGAAGATCACGATGGCCGTCAGCGGCATCGTGTGGGTCGGCTTCGTGATCGGCCACATGCTCGGCAATTTGAAGGTCTACCTCGGCCGAGCGACCTTCAATCATTACGCCGAGGGCCTGCGAGTGTTCGGGGAGCCCTTCCTGCCGCGGGAGGGCGCGCTCTGGATCGCCCGCGTCGTGTTGATCGTCGCGCTCGTGCTCCACGTCTGGTCCGCCTTGAAGCTCACTCGCCGCAGCCACGCGGCGCGCGACGTGGGCTACCGGAAGCACGAGGCGATTTCCCTGAGCCGCGCTTCGCGGACCATGCGGTGGGGCGGCGTCGCGCTGCTGCTGTTCATCGTCTACCACATCCTCCACCTGACGCTCGGCGTCGTGCACCAGGACTTCGTGCGGGGCGACGCGTACCACAACTTCGTCGCCGGCTTCCAGCTCTGGCCCGTGGCGGCGATCTACATGGTCGCCATGCTGGCCCTGGGCCTGCACCTGTACCACGGCGTGTGGAGCGGCCTGCAGACCCTCGGGTGGGGCGACGGCCAGTCGCATGAGCGGCGCTGGCACCGCGTGATGGCGTTGCTCATCGCGCTCGTCGTCATGCTCGGTAATCTCTCATTCCCGGTCGCGGTGCTGGCCGGCATCGTGTCGTAGGGAGTTAGCTTCTGACATGGAACTGAACGCACGCATCCCGGACGGCCCGATCGAGGAGCTTTGGGACAAGCATCGCTTCGAGATGAAGCTGGTGAATCCCGCCAACAAGCGGAAGCATCGGGTCATCGTCGTCGGAGCGGGCCTCGCCGGCGCGTCGGCCGCGGCGACGATGGGTGAGCTCGGCTATCACGTCGACTGTTTTTGCTACCACGACAGCCCGCGTCGGGCGCACAGCATTGCGGCCCAAGGCGGAATCAACGCGGCCAAGAACTACCAGGGCGACGGCGACAGCGTCTTCCGGCTGTTCTACGACACCGTGAAGGGCGGCGACTTCCGCTCGCGCGAGGCGAACGTGTACCGACTCGCGCAGCTCAGCCTGAACATCATCGACCAGGCGGTCGCCCAGGGCGTGCCGTTCGCCCGCGAGTACGGCGGGCTGCTCGCCAACCGCTCGTTCGGCGGGGCGCAGGTGTCGCGCACGTTCTACGCCCGCGGCCAGACCGGGCAGCAGCTGCTGCTTGGCGCTTACCAGGCGCTGATGCGGCAGGTGCAGGCCGGCACGGTCCGGATGATCAACCTGAAGGAGATGCACGACCTCATCCTCGTCGACGGGCACGCTCGCGGGATCGTCACGCGCGACCTGCGCACAGGGGCGATCGAGTCGTGGACGGCCGACGCGGTGGTGCTCGGTACCGGCGGTTACTCGAATGTGTTCTACCTGTCGACCAACGCGATGAAGTGCAACGTGACGGCCGATTGGCGCGCCTACCGCCGCGGCGCCGGATTCGCGAACCCCTGCTACACGCAGATCCATCCGACCTGCATCCCCGAGAGCGGCGACTACCAGTCGAAGCTCACGCTGATGAGCGAGTCACTGCGCAACGACGGCCGCATCTGGGTGCCGAAGAACAAGGACGACGCGCGGCCGCCCGACGAGATCCCCGAGGCCGAGCGCGACTATTACCTCGAGCGCATGTACCCGAGCTTCGGGAACCTCGTGCCACGCGATCTCGCATCACGCCGCGCCAAGGACATGTGCGACCGGGGCTACGGGGTGGGGGAGACCGGGCGTGGCGTCTATCTCGACTTCGCTTCCGCCATCGAGCGGATGGGCGAGGAGGCGATCCGCGAGCGCTACGGGAACCTGTTCGAGATGTACGAGCGGATCACGGGCGACAACCCGTACGAGGTACCGATGCGCATCTATCCGGCCCCGCACTACACGATGGGCGGGCTGTGGGTCGACTACAACCTGATGAGCACGATTCCCGGCCTGCACGTGATCGGCGAGGCGAACTTCTCCGATCACGGCGCGAATCGCCTGGGCGCGAGCGCCCTCATGCAGGGCCTGGCCGACGGCTACTTCGTGCTGCCCTACACGATCGGCAATTACCTGGCGCAGCACGGCGCGGTCGAACTGGCCGACGACCACGCCGACGTGCGCGGCACCGTCCATGCCGTCGAGGAGCGCATCGAGCGGCTCATGGCACTGGACGGAAGCCGGACCGTCGACTCGATCCACCGTGAGCTCGGCCGTCTGATGTGGGACCATTGCGGGATGGAGCGCAGCGCAGAGGGGTTGCGCGACGGGATCGAGAAGATTCCAGAGCTCCGCCAGGAGTTCTGGGAGAATGGCAAGCTGGTCGGCTCCGCCGATGGCCCGAACCAGGTGCTCGAGCGGGCGGGCCGGATCGCCGACTTCCTCGAGCTCGGCGAGCTGATGTGCCGGGACGCGCTGGCCCGCGACGAGTCCTGCGGTGCCCACTTCCGCCAGGAGCATCAGACCGAAGAGGGCGAGGCGAAGCGCGACGACGAGGACTTCTCGCACGTCACCGTGTGGGAGTACACCGGCGATGACTCGCCGCCGATCGAACGCCGCGAGCAACTGGAATTCGAGTACGTCCCTCCGTCCCAGCGGAGTTACAAGTAGATGAACCTCACACTGCACGTCTGGCGGCAGCCGTCACCCGAGTCGAAGGGTAGCTTCGTCACGTACGAGGCCGAAAGCGTTGACCGCCACATGTCGTTTCTCGAGATGCTCGACGTGGTCAACGGAGACCTGATCGAGCGCGGCGAGGAGCCGATCGCCTTCGACCATGACTGCCGCGAAGGGATCTGCGGCAGCTGCGGCATGGTGGTGAACGGCCGGCCCCACGGACCGTGGGACGACACCACCGTCTGCCAGCTGCACATGCGAGCCTACGAGGACGGCGACGAGATCTGGATCGAGCCGTGGCGCGCGGCCGCCTTCCCGGTCGTGAAGGACCTGATGGTCGACCGCTCCTCGTTCGACCGAATCATCGCGGCCGGCGGCTACATCACGGCCCGAACGGGCAGCCCGCCGGACGCGAACGCGATCCCGGTCCCCAAGGACGTGTCAGACCGCGCGATGGACGCCGCCGAGTGCATCGGATGCGGGGCCTGCGTGGCCGCCTGTCCGAACGCCTCCGCCATGCTGTTCACGTCGGCCAAGGCCACGCACCTGAACCTGATGCCGCAAGGCCAGCCCGAGCGGTACCGGAGGGTGCTCGATATGGTGCTGCAGATGGAGGCCGAAAACTTCGGGAACTGTTCCAACCACGGGGCCTGCGAAGTTGCGTGTCCGAAGGGCATCAGCATTGAAAACATCGCGATGCTGAACCGCGACTTCCTGACCGCGCTGGCCGGACGGGCCGACTGAAACTGCTGGCGTTCGTCGCGCTCGGCGGCGCCGCGGGGGCGGTGGCGCGCTACGGCGTCAGCGGATGGGTGCACGGATTCAGCGGGGCCGCGTTCCCCTGGGGTACGCTGACGGTGAACGTGGCCGGCGCGTTCGCGCTCGGCTTGATCCTTCGCCTGCTCCAGGCCTCCGTGGCCGGTCCCGAGACCCGGGCGTTCGTCGCCGTCGGCTTTCTCGGTGCGTTCACCACGTTCAGCACGTTCAGCTGGGAGGCCGTCGCGCTGATCCAGGACGGCGAGTGGGTGCGCGCGTCGCTCTATCTCGGCGGCAGCGTGATCGCGGGGCTCGTGGCGGTGCTGGCCGGCATCTGGCTCGCCAGCGCCTTCCTCCAGGCGAGAGGCTGATCCAATGGAGCGTGGAATCGAGGGCGAACAGACCCTGATGCGGGTGTTCATCGGCGAGTCCGACCGCTGCCGGTCGGGCCCGCACGTGGGCAAGCCGCTGTACGAGGCGATCCTGCTCACCCTCCGCGAGGGCGGAATCGCGGGCGTCACGGTGCTGCGGGGCATCTCAGGCTTCGGCGCCTCGGCCGTCATCCACACCGAGAAGATCCTTCGCCTGTCGCTCGACATGCCGGTCATCATTGAGGCCGTCGACGAGGAAGAGCGGATCCAGGAGGTGCTGCCCGTGCTAGACGGGATGATCGGCGGTGGGTTGATCACGCTGGAGCGCGCCCGCGTCGTGCTCTACCGACCCGCGAACTCGAACTCCGGCAGCGGATGAAGCCTCGGGGTTTCAGTGACGAGCAGGTCGAGCGGCTCGGCGAGCTGTGGGACGCGATGCTCGCCCACCCGCTCCTCCACGGCATGCGCGACGGCACCCTCGATAATGAGGCCCTCGTTCGCTGGATGCGGCAGGACTACCTGTTCGTCTCGGCCGCGATCCCGTTTCTCGCCGCTCTCATCCCCCGGGGGCCCGCCAGCCACTGGCAGCCGCTCGCACGCGCCGTCGGAGCGCTGGAGCGCGAGATCCGGCTGTTCGAGGAACAGGCGGGCGGGCTCGGCGTCGAGCTGAAGGGCGCCGTCCCGTCGGAGACCGTCCATGCGTTCAACCAGTTCCTGCTGGCCACCGCCCAGACGTCGTCCTACGAAGAGGCGTTCGCCGTCCTCTATTCCGCGCACCGGGCGACCCACGAGTCGTTCCGCTTCGTGCGCGCGGGCCTCGCACCTGATTCGCCGGTCGGACCGTTCGTGAAGAACTGGGCCGGCCGGGAGTTCGGTTTCTACCTCGGGTACCTGGGCACGGAGCTCGACCGGTTGGCCGAGGAGACGGGGCCGGACACGCGCGCCGCGATGGCCGACATGTTCGAACGGGTGGTGCGCTACGAAATCGCTTTCTTCGACGCCGTGCTCAGCGGAGAGGATTGGCCGCCGGCCGACTGACCGACTTCGGCCGGGCGAGCAGGATCTGGGTCCACACGCCGCCCCGCTCTCCGATCGCCTCGTGAGTGAAAGCGCAGTTGTCCAGGTTCTTCCGGTGAGGCGGGCTGTCCCGCCATAGCTCCAGCACGGCCGAGGGGCCGACCTGTGTGAGGGCGATGTTCTCGGCGATGCTACCCCACGCCGCGATGCCCTTGTCCCGCAGCTGATCGAACACGGTATGCCCGTCGGGCGTGACGTGGTCGAAGTAGCGGCGCTCGATCATGTCGGCGGAGCGGGCCTCGGCCACAGCGGCCGAGGGTGCGTGCCAGGAGAGCGGCGGGCAGCCGACCTCGCTTCGGCGCTGGTTGACCAACGCGTGGAGATGGGCTTCGGGGCCGGGAATCGGCACGTCCTCGGCTGCCGCCTGCGCGGCGACGCAGCGTGGCAGGGCGAGCATCAACCCCGTCGTCAGCATGGCGGTGGCCCGCCAGGAACTTCCACGCCCTCGTCGCACGTTCTCCCTCCGAAGCCCTATAATACGAATCATCAATACGAATTGTCCGCACCGTGCGGCACCCGGGAGAATCACCCCGGAGGGAGCCGCGGGATCCGTGAACTCGCAAAGGAGATCGGATGTCACTGCGCAGCGCACTCGCCACACTCTTGATCGCCGGCTTCGGCCTCGCGGCCGCGCCGACCGTGGCTGCGCAGGCGGCCGACGCCGCGCCGGAGCCTCTGGCCGTCGGCACGCCGGCGCCCGACTTCACGCTGGTCGGTGCCGACGCCGATGGCGTGGTTTCGGACTCGATCCGCCCCACCGACTTTCGGGGCCACACGCTGGTGATCGCGTTCTTCTTTCGGGCGCGATCCAGCGGGTGAACGGTGCAAATGGAAGCGTACCGTGATCAGTACGCCAGCATATTCGACGGAGGGAACGACGTGACCCTGCTCGCCATCAGCACCGACGACCCCGAGACCCTGCACAGCTGGGCGGACGAGGCGGACTTTCCGTTCGTGTTCGCCAGCGATCCGGGGGCGCAGGTCGGGCAGCGCTACGGCGCGTTTCGGAAGCTCGACAACGGAAAGTACCTCGACAACCGGACAGTGTTCGTGATCGACCCCGACGGGATCATACGCTGGGTGGCGGCCCCGTTCCGCGAGATCGACCCCACTGCCTACCGGGAGCTCGAGGCGGCGATCGATGACGTGGTCGCGGGCCGGATGCCCGACGCCGGCGAGGCTCAGGAGGGTGGCGGCTCCGAAGCCGACTGAGTCGGCGCGGGTCCGACCACCTTTCGAATCGCCCGGGGCACGTCCTGCCCTGTGTCGACGCCCGTGTAAGCGACGCGCCCTTCATCGTCGAGGATGACGATGTAGGAAGTCGTCGGCGCCATGAACCGGCGTGTCGCCTCGCCGTTGTCGTCCCACAGCATCGGGAATGGGAGAGGGTGCTCCGCCAGGTGCTTGCGGATCCGCTCCGGATTCTGGCCGACCGCCACCGCGATCCCGAAGAAGTCGACCCGGTCGCCGAACTCCTCTTGTGCCGCGATCATCTGCGGCTCCAGCGCCTTGCACTTCGGGCACCACGTCGCCCAGAACTGTAGCACGACCGGGCGCTTGCCGAAGGAGTCGGCCAAATCGACCCGATCTCCGGCGATCGATTCGAGGACGAGCGGCGCAGGCTGTGCGCCGCGCTCGATGCCGATGCGGGTCTGGGCGACGATCGCGCGCGCCGGGACCAGGACCAGGAGCAGCGCGACCAGGGACACCATTCGTCGCGTCCCGTCGTTTCGCGTCCTCACCGCTCTCCCTCTCTCCATGATCATCGTACCTGCCACGCCCCGTAGAAGTAGTACGCCGCCATCGCCAGCAAGATCAGCCCCCCGAGCCGCTTCACGCGTACGGTCCACGGCCCCGGCTCCGGCAGCCGCCCGGCGAGACCGCTGAACAGGCCCACCACGGCGAGAATCGCGGTCATTCCCAGCGAAAAGATAAACAGGTACAGAAAGCCGAGGGTTCCACTCCCGGTGGTCGACACCCAGGTGAGGACGGCCGCGAACGCCGGCGCCCCGCAGGGCGCCGCGACGAGTCCGGAGGAGGCGCCGAGCAGAAACACCGCCGGCACTGATCCCCCCTTCAGGCCGGCCACCCGATCGAGCAGCCGCCGCGGTACCGGCACAGGGACGACGTCCAGCATCGCGAGCCCGAACACCGTGAGCAGCACGCCGACCAGCCCCCGGCTCCACCAACTGGCTGAGATCGTCCCGAACAGGGAGCCGGTGAGGCCAGCGATCAGGCCGGCCGTCGCGTAGAGCGCGGCGAGGCCCGTGACGTAGGCCGCGGTCAGTATGGCCACGCGCCCGCGACTGGCGTCCGGTCCACTGCTGCCGCCGATGATCCCCGCCGTAATCGGGATCATCGGGTAGACGCAGGGAGTCAGGCTGGTGAGGATGCCCGCACCGAACAGGAGGCCCACCGCGAGAAGCGGATCCTGCTGTAACGCATCGCCGAGAGCCTGGAAGTCGAGCATGGTGGGCAAACGTAGGGGCGGCGGAGATGGTTCCGGGAGGGCGTCTCCGCGGAGACGCGCCGGCGCTCAGGCCCTCGCCTGCAGCTTCCGGAGCGACCGGGGCGGTCTTGGCTCTCGCGGCTGCCCCTCACGTCTCGGGCCAGGCGAACCAGTAGCGCCACCCGTGCGTCAGGGCGCGCACCAGCATCAAGGTCACCATCCCCCACCACACGCCCACCAGCCCCCAGCCCATCGGGAGTACGAGCAGCATGACGGCCGCGGCGGCGGAGCCGGACAGGACCATCTGCACGGCGAGAAAGCGGAAGTCTTCGGCCCCCAGAAACACGCCGTCCCATACGAACACGATGGCGTTCAGCGGCTGCAGAAAGACGATGAACGGGTAGACCACGAGGATCGTGGCGACGACCTCCGGCTCCGTCGTGAACCAGCCAGGCAAGAAGGGGGCGAGGAGCAGAAACAGCACGGCCAGCCCCACCCCAATCCGCAGGCCCCAGCCGAGCAGCCGATTCGAGGCGTCGCGGGCGGACCGCGGATCCGCGGCGCCCCGGTAGCGTGCGACGAGGGCCTGCCCGGCAACCGCCAGGGCGTCGACCACGAGGGCGAGCAACAGCCAGATCTGCATGACCACCTGGTGAGCCGCGACCTGTACCGTGCCGATGCGGGTGGCGACGGCCGTGGCGAGGGTCATGGTGCCGATGAGCGAAAACGTCCGCAGCGCCAGCGCGCCGCCGATGCGTAGGAACGGGGTGAGTTCCGCGAGCCGGGGCAGGGCGATCGTGATTCCCAGCTCCTCGCGCTTCCGGCGCAACAGCAGGTCCAGGAACCACAGGGCTCCGGTCCACTGGGCGACCGCCGTGGCGATCGCCGCGCCGGCAATCCCCATCCCGAAGCCGAAGATGAGCAGCGGGTCGAGCACGAGGTTCACCAGGTTGAGCCCGAGTGTGACGATCAGCGGGGTGCGGGTGTCGAGGTAACCGCGGAAGATCCCGTGGCCGGCGGTCACCACGAGCACGGCCGGGGCGGCGAGCGCCCGGATGCGGAGATAGACGAGCGCCGGCTCCCGCAGTTCGCCCGAGGCCCCCATCAGCTCGACGATCGGGCCGCCGAACAGGAGCAGGACCAGCGTGGCAACGGGCCCGGCCAGCGCCGCCACGCCCAGCGCCTGGATCACGGTGCGGCCCGCGCCGTCGCGGTCGCCGCGCCCTCCGGCCCGGGCGACCAGCGGCGTCGTCCCGTACTCCAGAACGTTGAACAGGACGAAGGCGAGCGAGAAGATCGCGGCGTTCACGCCGAGGGCGGCCAGGGGCACGATGCCGAGCCGGCCGACGAAGATCGTGTCCACGATCGACACGAGCGGATCGGCCGCCAGCGCACCGAGGGCGGGCAGCCCCAGTCGAGCGATGTCGAGATCGTGTTCGCGGGCGGTCCGTTGGCTCACCGGTTCTCCGCGTCGTCGGATTCATCGGTTCGAGGAAGGCGGCAACATGCGGGGCGGCCGGCAGGAGGCCAAGCGTTGCGGACGCGCCGGCGGTGTTCGAATGTCGTCTGGAGCGCGAGGTGGATCTGGGTTTTGCGCGGAACACGCTGGTGATCGGACGAGTCATCGCCGTGCGGGTTCGCGACACCCTCGGTCGACTCTCGGGTACGGAGTTCATCGACCCCGAAGACCTGCGGCCGGTCGGCCGCCTGTGGGGTCCGGCGTACATGCTGCCAGGGAAGATCGTGACGCGCGAGCGCCCCGACTGAATCTACATGAGGAGTGACGAATGAACCTGCGGAAGAGCTCGATCCTGCTGGGACTGCTGGCGGCCGGTGTCGTCGGCTGCGGTGATGGAACCGACACGGCGGAGGGCAACGCCCGCCCGGCAGACGCCGCGCCCGTGTCGGTAGCGTCCACGATGGCTGCGGTGGACGCCTCTCTGCCGAAAGTCACGGTCTACAAGTCGCCCACCTGCGGATGCTGCGGCGACTGGGTGGAGCATATGCGGCAGGCCGGCTTCCAGGTCGAGACACACGATATGAACGACCTGTCCGGGATCAAGACGGATCTCGGCGTGCAGCCGAAGCACCAGTCCTGCCACACGGCGACGGTCGGGGACTACGTGGTCGAGGGGCATGTGCCCGCCGACTTGATCAAGCAGATGCTCGAGGAGAAGCCGGAGATCGCGGGGCTCGCGGTGCCCGGCATGCCGCGAGGGTCGCCCGGCATGGAGATGCCGAACGGGGCGAAGGACTCGTACGACGTGATCGCGTTCACGGCGGAAGGAAGCACTTCGGTCTACGCCCACCGCTGAACTTCCCGAGGAACGGCGGGCCCGTGCCTACGGGCTCGCCGCCGCCTCGGTCTGCAGGACCTCGAACGACTCCAGGATGTGCCGGTTCGTGGCATTGAGCTCGCCGTCGCTACGGAACTCCAGCGCAAGCTGACGGCCCTGCCAGGGCACGACGAATGACACCATCCGCGAGCAGATCGGTCCGTCGCAGTGATCGTACTCGTAGCGCTGGCCGTCGACGCCGCCCAGGGTCGCGCGTCCAGCCGGGGCTTCTTCGAACCACAGCCCGCGGTGTTCCGCCTCCTCGGCCGTCGTCCAGTAGGTCTTCACCGGGACGCCCCCGTCCCAGCGAAACAGGGCCGCTCGTCCCCCGGCTTCTTCGCGGGCGTCGTAAACGTTCGGCACCTCCATCGTGAAGCCCGCGGCCTCGTTGGTGTACGTGGTCCACTCGTAAGTTCCCGCCTCGGGCTCGGGGAGCTCGCTCACCGTGCAGCCGGCCGACAGCGTGGCTGCCAGGGCCATCATGCCAATCTCAGGGTAGGTGGATCGCATCTCCGTCGTGCTCCTCAGGAAGCGGGCTTCTCGCGGGCTGTCCGAATGATCGCCTCGAGGTGACCCAGGTAGCTCGCGAGCTCCGTTCGGCCGTGCTCGGTGAGTTCGTACTCGGTGCGTGGAGTCCGGTCGACGAATGACTTGTGCGCGACCAGGTAGCCCGCCTCCTCCAGTTTGCGGGCATGCGCGCTCAGGTTCCCATCGGTCAGGCCCAGCGTGTCGCGCAGCTCGGTGAAGGAGAGCCGTTCGTGACCGGCCAGCGCGCTCACGATGCCGAGCCGTGTGCGCTCGTGGATCAGGGAGTCGAGGGACAGGGCCTCCGACGCATCGGCTGCCGGTCCCTCCGCGTCGGGATCTCGCGCCGGGTCAGCCATCGTGCCGTGCTCCGATCCAGGCACCGAACCCGATCTGCAGGACTCCGAACCCCAGCAACAGGGCGACGCCGCCGAATTCCGGAAACACTCCGGCCAGTGCGCCGAGCAGGAGGAAGCCCCCGCCCATGAGCGGCAGGGCCGGGACCGAGAACGCTCCGCCCGCCATGACCGCCGCGCCGTAGAGCGACAGCCAGGCCGCCGGCAGGGCAGTGGGCTCTGTGCGGACGAGCGTCCACGTGACGATCACCCCCGCCACCACCACCGGGAGGAAACACAGCGCGAACTTCCGCGCCGCCGCGCCCGACAGCGTCACCCCTGTGCGCTCCGACTTCCACCACATGGCACCGGCGCCGAGCGGACCGGCCAGCGCGGCGGCCGACAGCCAGGTGAGGATCCAGGTCGGGCTGCCCAGGGGATCCCCCGCCGCCAGCAGGGCGGCGCCGGTGCCGACGACGCCCATTGCGACACCGCCCCATCCCGAGACCGCGGTGAACCGGGCCGAACGCTCCATCGTGTGGCGGATGAAGCGGAGGTTGTCCTCCGCTCGCGCGCCGAGGTCGTGTTGTCTCATGGGGCGAATCTGCGCCCATGATCTTGAATTGTCAAGTACTTTGTATTATAAAGTAAACCTGACGCAGGCGCCGGACGTTCGGACAGGCGACGGCCCGAGCTCTCTCAACCCGGATCGACGGAGGCGAATGGTGATCGAGCGAAATCAGACGTGGCGGGTGTGCGGTATCGCGGGAAGCTTGCGGACCGGATCCTACAATCGAGCCCTCCTGCGGGCCGCGAGTGAGCTGGCGCCGCCGGAGCTGGACATCGTGATCTTCGACGCGCTGCCCGACGTCCCGATGTTCAACGCCGACGTCGAGGCCGAGGGCGACCCGGAAGGCGTAATCGCGCTCAAGGAGGCGATCGCCGCGGCCGACGGCCTGCTGCTCGTCACGCCGGAGTATAACGCCGGCATCCCGGGTCCGATGAAGAACGCAGTCGACTGGGCCTCACGCCGTCACCAGGACGGACCACCCGTGCTGCGCGGCAAGCCGACGGCGATTATGGGCGCGACGCCGGGCCGCCTGGCTACGGCCCGCGCGCAGGCGAATCTCCGCGTCTCCCTCGCCAACACGGGAGCCATCGTCATGGGGCATCCCCAGGTTCACCTGATGGGAGCGCGTGAACGCATCGTCGAGGGAGAGCTCGTTGACGAGGATTCGCGGAGATTCCTGACGGGGCTGCTCGAAGCCTTCGCGGAGTGGATCAGCCGCTTCAGCGACTGACGCCGGCCGGCGTCAGTCGTCGCCCGATCGCCTGGGCGACCACGTCCAGCTCTCCCATCAAGCGCTCGAAGCCGCCTGGCGTCAGGCTCTGTCGCCCGTCGCTCAGCGCCCGCTCGGGCTCAGGATGGACTTCCACGATCAGCCCGTCGGCGCCCGCGGCGACGGCGGCGCGGCCGAGCGCCGGCACGAGCTCGCGGCGGCCCGCGGCGTGGCTTGGGTCGACGATCACCGGCAGGTGGCTCTTCTCCTTGAGCAGCGGGACCGCGCAAATGTCGAGCGTGTTCCGCGTCGCGCGCTCGAACGTGCGGATGCCGCGCTCGCATAGCACGACCCGCGGGTTGCCGGCCGCCATTACGTACTCGGCGGCCAGGAGCAACTCCTCGATCGTCGCCATCATCCCGCGCTTCAGCAGCACAGGCAGCGGCTGTTCGCCCACGGCCGAGAGGAGTCGGAAGTTCTGCATGTTGCGGGAGCCGATCTGCAGCATGTCCGCGAACTCCGCGACCAGATCCACGTCCTCGGGGGCGACCACCTCGGTGACGACGGGCAGCCCCGTGGCCTCGCGTGCCTCGGCCAGCAGTTCGAGGCCCTCCCGTCCGAGTCCCTGAAAGCTGTAGGGCGACGTCCGCGGCTTGAATGCACCGCCGCGCAACATCGAGGCGCCGCCGGCCGCCACCGCGTGGGCCGCGGACAGGAGCGTCGTGCGGTCTTCGACGGCGCAGGGGCCGGCGATCACGACGACCTCTTTGCCGCCCGCCCACACGTCACGCACCCGCACCCGGCTGTCTTCGGGACGATGCGCGCGTGAGACCAGGGTGTAAGGCGGGCTGTCTCGCCGAACCTCGAGCACTGCCGGCAGGGCCTCGAGGGCCCCGAAGAGGTCGGACGGCGCCTCGCCGATAACGGCGAGCAGGCTTTCGGTGGCCGTCTCGCTGACCTGCACGGACAGGCCGCGTCCTTCCACGAAGCGGACGACCTCCGCCTTGTCCTTCAGCGAGCGGTCCCGGTCGATGACGGCGATCATGATGGGTCCTTCTGCAGCGAGTGGAGGAAGGCGGCGGGGTCCTCGCCCGCCGCCAGGCGTTCGATCAGGGCGCTGCCGACGATGACGCCGTCCACGGCGTCGCCAATTTCACGAACTTGCTCGGCGGAGCGGATCCCGAACCCGGCCATCACCGGCCGTGGCGACAACTCCCGCAGCTCTCGGAGGTAGGCCGAGGAGGTGCCGTCGATGGTCCCTTCGCCGGATCCCGTCGTGCCAGTGCGCGTGACCGCGTAGAGAAAACCGGTCGAGGCAGCGGCCAGGCGCTGACGGCGGCCCGGCGAGGTGAGCGGCGTCACGAGCTGAACGAGCCCGAGACCCGCCGGCGCCAGCGCGCGCCGCAGCGGCCCCGACTCCTCGTAGGGCAGGTCCGGCACGATGAACCCGGAGACGCCGGCCACGGTCGCGTCGGTGGCGAGAACCTCGTGGGGGCGGCCGAGCAACGGGTTGAGGTAGCTCATCAGCATGACCGGCGTGTCGAGCCGCAGCCCGTCGACGAGATCGAGGATCCAGTCGAGTGTCACACCGTTCGCCAGTGCCGCACGGCTCGCGTGCTGGATAGTCACGCCGTCGGCCATCGGGTCGGAGAACGGGACGCCGAGCTCGATCACGTCCGCCGCCGCCGCGACCCGGCGCACTACGTCGCTGAACCCATCGCGGGAGGGGAATCCGGCCGTCAGAAAGGCGGCCAGGGCGGGCCGACCGGAGGCGCGCGCCGTCCGGATTACGGACTCTACGGCGGCGGCGCCCCCGCTCATCCGTCCTCCCGTGCTGCGAGGGTCGGCATGTCCTTGTCGCCGCGGCCCGACAGGCAGACCAGGATGCGGCTTCCCGGATGCGCGGCGGCATGGCGCCGAGCCCCGGCCAGGGCGTGGGCGGATTCGAGCGCGGGCAAGATCCCCTCGGCTTCGCAGCAGGCGTCCAGTGCTTCGAGCGCCTCGGCGTCGGTGGCCGTCGTGTAGGTCGCCCGCCCGATCGCGGCAAGGTAGGCGTGCTCGGGGCCGACGCCCGGATAGTCCAGCCCAGCCGACACGGAGTGCGTGTCACCGACCTGTCCGTGCAAGTCCTGCAGGAGCAATGAGTGGCTGCCGTGCAGCACCCCCAGACGACCGTGAGCGATCGTGGCCGCGTGGCTCCCGACGCCATCGCCCTGGCCGCCCGCTTCGACGCCGATCAGCGCCATGTTCTCGTCCGCCAGGAACGGGTGGAAAAGGCCGATCGCGTTGCTCCCGCCGCCCACGCAGGCGATCGCCGCGTCGGGTCGTCCGCCCGCCGTTCGCTCGAACTGCGACCGGGCCTCGCGGCCGATCACGCTCTGCAGGGTTCGCACGAGCCAGGGGTAGGGATGCGGGCCCACCGCGGACCCGAGCATGTAGTAGGTGCGCTGTGGATCGGACACCCAGTCGCGCAGCGCTTCGTCGATCGCGGCCCGGAGCGTCCGGTCGCCCGTGTCCACCTCACGCACGTCGGCACCCAGGCGGCGCATTCGGAGCACGTTCGGCGCCTGGCGCTGGGCATCGACGCTGCCCATGTAGACGGTGCAGGGAAGTCCCACCCGGGCGCAGGCCGCCGCCGTCGCGACGCCGTGCTGGCCGGCCCCGGTTTCCGCCACGACTCGTTCCGCGCCCATCTCGCGGGCGAGCAGGGCCTGGCCGATCGCGTTATTAATCTTGTGGGCCCCCGTGTGCGTCAGATCTTCCCGCTTCAGCCAGATCTCGGCGCCCCAGTGGGCGCTCAGCCCACGGGCGTGGGTCAGCGGAGTCGGCCGGCCCACCCAGTCGCGGAGCTCGCCGTCCAGCAGGTCGCGGAACCGGTCGTCCGCCAGGGCTTCCCGCGCGGACTCTTCGAGCCGCGTGACCGCGCCGACCAGAGTTTCCGGCACGAAGCGTCCCCCGAACGGGCCATAGCGTCCGCGCTCGTCGGGAAGCCGTCCCGCGATCAGCGCTTCCAGCGGCGGGAGGTTGGCCGTTTCCGTCGGGTCCAGCGTCGTCGCGCCCGTCATGCTTCCTCCAGGGACAGGTCTCGCACCGCGGCAACGAAGGCGGCGATCCGTCCGGCCGATTTTCGGCCGGGGGAGTCTTCGACGCCACTGCTCACGTCCACGCCCGCGGGACGGACGCGACGGATGGCGGCCTGGACGTTCTCGGGATCGAGTCCGCCCGCCAGGACGAGCGGCCGCCCGGCCGCCAGCGCCGCGGCCCGGTTCCAGTCGGGTCGCAGGCCCCGGCCGCCCCGGCCCGCGGCCTCCAGCAACACCGGCCGGCCGTCGGGCACCGCGGCGAGCTGAGCGTCCAGCGTTCCGTCGTCGTGCACGACGGGCAGCAACCGATCGGCGAACGGCCCGCTCAGCAGCGCCGGTGTGGCCTCGGCCTGCAGGCGGTCAGCGGCAAAGTGGTCCAGGACCCGGCGGATTTCGTCGGGCCGGGCGAGCCTGAACACCGCCACGCGCTCGATTTCCGGCGGCAGGTCGGCCGCGATGCGGCGCGCCTCGGCGGGCGTCACGCGGCGCGGCGACTCGGCAAACACGAAGCCCACGGCGTCCGCTCCGACCTCCGCGACGGCGCGCGCGCCGGCCGCGTTCCGTACCCCGCAGATCTTGACCGAGATCGGCAGGCTCATGCCGCCTCCTGACGGGCCCGGCGTCCGGCCCCGACGAGCTCCGCCAGGAAGTCGCTCGGTTCGGGGTGCCCGCTCAGGGTCCGTCCGATTAGCGCGAAGCGGTAGCCCATCCGGGCCGCGGCGGTCACGTCGGCGGGGGTTCGGAGACCGCTCTCCGCGACGGCGGAAACGTCCGCCGGGAGCCGCTCAGCGGCCCGTGCGAGCCGTCCGGGATCGACATCGAGCGTCCGCAGATCGCGCACGTTCACCCCGAGCAGGGCTCGGACGCCGCGGGTGCGGGCCTGGCCCACGATCGCGGCCGCCCGGTCGACGCCCGCGTCTCCGAATGCCTCGACCAGCGCCCAGAGACCTGTCGCGGCGGCGGCGTCGAGCAGCCGCGCCGCCGCGTCGCCATCCAGTAGCTCGGCGATCAGCAGGACGCCGCCGGCGCCGGCCGCCCGCGCTTCCAGCACCTGGTAGGGGTCGACCACGAAGTCCTTTCGCATCGTGGGGATGGGCCGCGCCGCCGCGGCCAGGCGGCGGCTGGCGCGCGCCAGGTCATCCAGGTTCCCGCTAAACGCGAGAGGCTCGGTGAGCACGGACACCGCAACGGCACCGCCTCCGGCGTACGCGTCGGCGAGTCGCTCGGGAAGGTCCGCATCGTCGCCGTCGCTCGGGCCACCCGCGCCGCCCCCCGGGGCCCGGCGCTTGATCTCCGCGATTACGTCGAACCCGTCGGTGGAGGGCGCCAGGCACGGGGCCGGCGGCGCGTCGGTGGCCCGGGCCCGGAGCTCGCCCTCGGGTTCGAGCCGCGCGGCGCCCCGGACGCGGCGAGCCGAGGCGATCGCCATGCCGCGGAGGAAGTCAGCCACGGGTGCCGGTCCTGGCGGCCGTCGGCGCGTCCGCGCCGAACCGGGCGAGCCGGTCGAGGAGCCGCTCCGCGGTGCCGTCGTCGATCACCGCACGGGCGGTTTCGAGTGCGTCCGGCGGACCGGCGCACGCGCCCGTCACCTCGAGCGCCAGCGCCGCGCCGAGGGTCAGAGCGTCGCGGTGCGGGCCGAACTCGCCGGCCAGGGCCGTGCGCAGCGAACGGGCGTTGAAGGCCGCGTCGCCGCCGAGTAGCGCCTCCGGCGCGCAGCGCGCCACGCCGTGGTCGTTGGGATCGCGGCGCTCTGCCCGCACGCGTCCCGGCCGCACGTCGAACAAGAGAAAGGGCCCGCAGGGGGTGGGCTCGTCCCAGCCGGGCGCCCCGTGGACGACGAAGGCGCGCTCGATCGGCAGCCCGGCCAGGCAATGGGCGACCTGCTCCGCCACTTCTTCCGACCATGCCCCGATCACGTGATACGGCGGGGCCGCCGGGTTGGTCAGCGGACCGAGCAGGTTGAACACGGTCCGGATCCCAAGCGCGCGGCGCACGCCCGCCACGTGCCTCATGGCGGGGTGGAAGCGTGGGGCGAACAGGAACGTGAAGCCCGTGGCCTGCAGGCAACGCCCGACGGCTTCCGGCTCCAGCGGCATCGGAAGGCCGAGCTCGGCCAGCACGTCGGCGCTTCCCGAGCGGCTGGTGATCGACCCGTTGCCGTGCTTGATCACCGGCAGCCCCGCGGCCGCGGCCAGAAGGGCCGACCCGGTCGAGAGGTTCAGGCTGCCCGAGCCGTCGCCCCCGGTGCCCACCACGTCGACGGCGCGCTCCGCCAACTCGGCGGGGACGATGGGAGGCACGGCGAGGGCCCGCATCCCGCGGGCGAAGCCGCGGACCTCGTCGGGCGTTTCGCCCTTCAGGCGCAGTGCGACCAGGACCGCCCCGGCCACCGCCGGGTCGACGTCGCCCGACGCGAGTCCCCGCAGCACCTTTTCCGCGGCGCTTTCCGAGAGACTCTCGCCGGCGAGGATTCTACGCATTTCCGCCGTCATGCCGCCGCCTGCCGCCGGGCGCCGGCGTCGAGGAAGTTGCGGAGCAGGCGCTCGCCCTCGGGCGTCAACACGCTCTCGGGATGGAACTGCACGCCCTCGAGGCAGAACTCCCGGTGTCGCAGCCCCATGATCTCGCCGTCCGAGGTATAGGCGCTGATCGCCAGCTCGTCGGGCAACGACTCCTCGCCGACCGACAGGGAGTGGTAGCGGCCCGCCGTGAACGGATTCGGCAATCCTTCGTAAACGCCGCGGCCATCATGGTAGACCCGCGACGGCTTGCCGTGCATCAAGGCGGCGGCTCGACCGATCCGGGCGCCGAACGCCGCGGCGAGCGCCTGGTGGCCCAGGCAGACGCCGAGCACGGGCATCCGCCCGGCCGCCGCCTCGATCAACGGTATCGACACGCCCGCGTCCTCGGGCCGACCGGGACCGGGGGACACGACGACGTGGGTGGGGCCCTCGGCGAGCAGTTCGTCGACCCCAGCCGCGTCGTTGCGGCGCACGGTCACTTTGGCTCCCAGGCAGGACAGGGCCTGCACGAGGTTGTAGGTGAAGGAGTCGTAGTTGTCGATCACAAGAACGTGTCTCACAGGCCCTCCCGGGCGAGGCGGAGCGCGGAGGCCAGCACCGCGCCCTTGGCGTGGATCTCTTCGTATTCGCGCGTCGGAATGCTTTCGGCCACGATTCCGGCGCCGGCCTGGTAGGAGCACTCCTCCGGTCGGAAGACGAGCGTACGAATCGTGATCGCCTGGTCCATGCGCCCGGCCGCGCCGAAGTAGCCGACGGTGCCGGCGTACAGGCCGCGCGGCGTCGGTTCGAGCTCGTCGATGATCTCCATGGCGCGGATCTTCGGGGCACCGACGACGGTACCGGCGGGGAAGGTCGCGGCGAACAGGTCAAACATGTCGCGGCCCGGTGCCAGGACGCCTTCGGTGCCGCTCACCATGTGCATGACGTGGCTGTAGCGCTCGATCGCCTTATAGGGCGTCACGGCGATCGATCCAGGAACGGCGACCCGGCCTAGGTCGTTGCGCGCCAGATCGACGAGCATGACGTGCTCGGCGTTCTCCTTGGGGTCGGCCAGCAGATCGGCCTCCAGCTCGGCGTCCCGTGCGTCGGTCGCTCCACGCGGCCGGGTGCCGGCGATCGGCCGCAGCGACGCGGTCCGACCCGCGAGCCGCACCAGGGCCTCGGGCGAGGAACCCACCACGCAGGTGTCGTCGAACTCGAAGAAGTACATGTAGGGCGAGGGATTCAGCAGCCGCAGCGCTCGATAGGCTTCGAACGGATCGAGGTCCGTGGCGGCCCCGAACCGCACCGATAAGACGAGCTGGAACACGTCGCCGGCCGTGATGTGGCCCTTCACTCTCTCCACCCGATCGCAGAACTCGGCCTCGCTCAGCGTCGGCCGCAGGCTCGGGTCGGGGCCTCCGGTACGGCGTGACCGCCTGGGCACCGGGCCTCGAAGGGCCTGCACGACCTCCCGACGCAGGGCCGCTCGCTCGTCTTCGGGGCCGTCGTGCAGCAGCGCCGCCCGGCGGGTCAGATGGTCGAAGGCGAGGACCGAGCGTGGGGCGAACCAGGCGCCGTCCGGACCGTCAGGTGCCGGTCCCGTGGGCCGCGGCAGGTGCTCGAGACGCCGAACCACATCGTAGCCGGCCACCCCGACCAGCCCACCGGCGAACGGCAGGCCCACGTCACCCGGCGTCGGGACGGGCGCGGCATCCCGGGCGCCGCGCAGGGCATCGAGCAGGGTCGCCCGATCGGGTCCGGCGGGAAGCCGCTGATCGCCGATCCGCAAATCGCCGTTTTCCAGTCGGACATCGAGGCCGTCGCCGAATCCGATGAACGAATAGCGGGCCAGCCGCTCGCCGCCCTCCACGCTCTCCAGCAGGAAGCGCGGCCCGAACGGGGCCAGCTTGAGATAGGCGGACACGGGAGTGTCCAGGTCCGCCGCGATGTCGAATGCAGGGTGCAACGTCCGCGCCTTTCGGATGCATCCGGACGCGGAAGGTAGGCAAGAAAAACCCCGCTTCCGTCGGCCGGAAGTGGGGTCGTCCTTCGTTAGATTCAGGGCCTGATCAGCCGGACGCCACCTCCGCACGCACGCAACCGGGCCACCACCAACTGGCGGAGGTGCGATACGCGGCGTCGAAGTTCGTCTGGTCGATCATGAACGGATGAATACGCGGTTCGGTGGGCGCCGTCAAGCTCACGGTTCGCCGGCTTCTCGCAGGAGCCACTCCGCGGGAAGCGGGCTCTCGTGACCGTCGGGCCGCCGCACTCGTACCGACAGCGCGCGCCCTCCCGCGGACTGGAAGTACCGGAGGCGGAAGAGGTGTCTGCCCGCCTCGAGAGCGACGGCCCCGGCCTTCCGGGCCATGCCGTGGAATCCGTCGTGATCGACGATCGTGCGGTCGTCGATCGCCAGCACGCTGCCGTCGTCCGACGCGAGCGTGAAACGATAGATTCCGGTGGCCGGCACCTCGAGCCAGCCGTCGAAGGACAGGCCGATGTACTCCTCGCGGGTGCCCTCGGGAAGGCCGACGGTCTCGCGGACCATCCGCCGCACCGGCACCGCATCGTCGAGGTCAGCGACTTCGGCGGCCGACGTCTCGTAGTATGACGCGACGAGACCGCTCTCCGTGCCCGCCGGACCCGGCACGGCCGGCATCGGCTCCACATGCCGGACCACGGCTCGGCGCAGTGGACTCGGGCGACCGGCCGGCGAGAATCGGCGGGCGCTCACCACGGTGCCCTCGTGAGTGGCCGGGACCCGGAGGGGGCCGTGGTACAGGGGAGCATTGGGGGTGGGCTCCGATCCGTCGAGCGTGTAATGGATCGTTCCGAAAGGCAAACCGCCCAGACGGACCGTCACTGCCTCGTCCAGGGCGGGAAGGTCTTCGTAAAGCCCGGTCGGGGGCGGGACGCGATAGTCCATGCCCCGCGCTTCGAGGCTGGCGAGCCGGGCCGGCAGTCGCAGGAGAAAGGACGTGGAGTCCCGAAGCACGGCGGGCGTCCATGCGACCTCGGCGAGGGCGAAGATGCGTGGGAACACCATGTACGCCATCTGCTCCGTCGTCGGCATGTACTCGGTCCACACATTGGCCTGGGGACCCAGCACGAGGCGCGCCTCTTCGTCCGTCAGTTCGTCCGGTACCGGCTCGAACCCGTAGACGTCCAGCAAGGCCGTGAATCCGCCGATCGCCAGGGGCTCGT
>Ga0210123_1000490_pt1 | contig 24509 bp, 17 predicted proteins | sample Muzzi_PWB_D2_FD_185535 | JGI IMG/M metagenome (GOLD analysis project Ga0210123, IMG submission 185535) | Wetland microbial communities from San Francisco Bay, California, USA, that impact long-term carbon sequestration - Muzzi_PWB_D2 (SPAdes) | ecosystem: Environmental > Aquatic > Marine >... | reverse complement strand
CCGAGCTGGGGGACCGCTGGCCCGACATGATCGAACCCTATTGCCGGGAGCTGCAGCAGCAAGCTCTGGTCATCGCCGAAAAAAACGGGATAGTGGCCCGTCCTGAAGGTGTCTATGCCTGTCTTGCCGGACCGTCGCTTGAGACCCGCGCCGAATACCGCATGCTGCGACGCCTCGGTGCCGATGCGGTGGGCATGTCCACCGTTCCCGAGGTCATCACCGCGGTACATGCCGGGCTGCGGGTGTTTGCCTGCTCAATTATCACCGATCTTTGTTTTCCCCCTGCTCTCGGGCCTGTTGATATCGCTGAAATCATTGCCACCGCAGGGGAGGCGGAGCCGAAACTGGTGCAACTCTTTAGAGAACTGGTGAGCAGCTAGACTCAGCAACAGGCGCCGCTGCCGTCTTCCCCGCCTGTATTCGCATCATGCCTGCTGGTAAAGGGAGCCACCGACCCGCAGTCGGCAAAGGCACCGAAGTGAATCGTTTCATCGCCCCAGAAATCGAAGTACGGGGCGAAACGGGTACTGTGCAGCATATGCCAGGTATTGGAACAGACTTTGACGCTCTGGCCCAATTCAAAGTAATGATGATTGTCGAGCCGTAAACCGCTTTCATGTTCGGCGATACCACCCCGGTAGCGGACCACCTGGCCGAAATCCTCGCAAATCGGCTCCAGCATATCGAGCTTGAACAGACGCCAGGTCGCCGACCAGAATTTTGCCGGGGCCAGCAGATCGGCAAGTTCGGGGTTGTTGATGCCGAGCACTCGGTCGGTCACCAGCCGGGGATCGCGAAAACCGATCTTTTTGGCGAGGGTGAGAAAGTCCATCCAGTATAAGGCACCTGCCAGACATTCTCCCCATAACACCTTATTCTGGCGAATATTCCAGGCAAGCCGGCGATCGGCATAGACATCGGAAAAATAGAATTCTCCCCCTGGCTTTAATATCCGGTACACCTCGCGCAGCACCCGGGGTTTATCCGGGCTGAGATTGAGTACGCAGTTGCTGATGACGATATCGGTCGAATTATCGGCGATGGCCGAGAGATCCTCGATAAAACCTTCAACGATTTCGGTATTGGGCTGTTCGTAGCCATGCCGCCTGGCATGCCACTGGCGATGACGGCGGGCGACGGCTACCTGCGCAGGGGTCATGTCCACCCCGATTACCCTGCCTTCTTCCCCGACCAGTTGGGCCAGCACATAGACGTCCCGGCCGGAACCGCAGCCGAGATCGACGACGGTGCATCCCTCAACCGCTTCGGGGGCCACCAGGCCGCAGCCGAAATACCGGTCGAGTACCTCGGGGTGCACGTTGTCGAGTGCCCTGCGCAGCCAGGAAGGTGTATCTGCCACGGTGCAGCAGGCATCGGTCTTCAGATCATCGCTCTGCCGCAGGATCTCGCCGTAATAACTGCGGACGGAGGCCAGGGCTATGGCGTCTTTGTCCTCCTGGGAGTTGGTATTGTTTTGATTCAAAAATGTGTTCATAGTGTCTTGTTTCCTCTCGGTTGGAAAAACCCAAAATGTATCCCGCCGCTGTCCTCATTTAGGCGGATTCACCCAGGATTGTCACGGACAGATGAAATATGTTTTGTTAGCGCTATAGCTTGTTGTGGTGAAGAGTTGTCGTGGGCGAAGAACCAGCAGCAAGGTGGTTGCCCCGTCATTGTCTTAGCTGCTAGATGCATCTGCCGACAATATTCACCACAAGCACCAGAAAGCCAAAGAAGCAGCCAAACCTAAAAATCTTAACATGTTTGTCCGTTAAATCATTCCATTTTTTTGGTTTATACCAGCCAATTGACAACACAAGCAGTAACAGTGCCAAAATTGTGTAGGCGAGGACTATTCCCATTGGTGTATATCTCCTTTTGGGCAGTGAACGCAGCGAAAAAATATCCTTTGCCGGTATCACCACTGATCGGATCCGGTTGGTGATATTGCCGGATTTGGGACACAGATTATTGCCACGGGTAATCTGTGCTGTCAGTATGGTAACCCGCTGATCTTGACAAGTAAAATCTAATGTGATGTACTGAAGTAGCATCAATTAAACGAACCACCACCGTGGCCAATGGTTTACTTCCCAACATTTTTATTGCGCGAGCCATTTGATCTTCAAAATATTCATTTCAGTTTCATGTCAAATCTGTCAGCTGCCTCAGTGAGAAATGCAGATGCTGGTTATTCTTAGGAGCAAAATTGTATGTATCATACTCTTTGCAACTGAAAAATTCTTTTGTTGTTTTGAGTAAGAATTTCATAAAATACTCTTCCCTTTCATGGGGCACCGAAAAATATATCGCTATCAGCTTCATATGAATAGGAAGGCTGGAGGCATCGGCCAGGATGTAGTGTCTTTTAAATAGCAGGTTTGAACTTGGAAAACATCCGCAAAGTCGATGGACAACAAGCTACAATCAAAAACTGCCCAGGCAATTTCTGGAGAAGGCCGGCCATATCTTCAGTGCTACGAAGCGTCTCCAATGGTCCAAGAGGTGATGTAATGACAACACTCAAAGGTGCAGGCCGACTTTTGGTCATTCTGTTTCTCTTTGGATGGGGTTATTTACCGCCAGTACATGCATCGTATACGGATGCCGGCACCGTGCATATCGGCGTCCTGGCCAAACAAGGAAAAGAGGACTGTTTTGAGCAGTGGAACCCGACAGCGGACTACCTGCAGCAGCGACTCCCCGGTTTCAAAGTTCAGATAGTCTGCCTCGATTTTGATGAGGTGGATCCTGCGGTCCGGGATAAGCATGTCGATTTTACCATAACCGATCCGTCGATGTACGTGAACCTTGAGTACCGGTTCGGCGCTTCGCGTATCTCCACCCTGAAAAATAAAAGAGCACATAGTTCCTATACCAAGTTCGGAGGAGTAATCTTTTTCCGGGCCGATCGGACCGATATCAGGACGGTGGCGGACCTGAAAGGAAAAAGAGTCATGGCCGTTGCCGATAATTCTTTTGGCGGCTGGTTGGTGTCCTGGCGCTACTTGCTGGACCATGGCATTGATCCTTCCCGGGATTTCAAGGAACTCCGGTTTGGTGGTCGAAATGACACCGTCGTTACCGCTGTGGAGGATGGCTCAGTGGATGCGGGCTGCATCAGAACCGATACCCTGGAACGCATGTCCTGGGAGCAGAAAATTGCCCTGAAGGATTTTACCGTGATCGATTCCCAGCCGATTACGGCCGAATTTGATTTTCTCCGTACCACCCGTCTCTATCCGGAATGGCCTCTTGCCAAAGCCCGGCATACCAGCCAGGATATGGCCAAGAGAGTTGCCCTGGCGATGATGCAGATGACTCCGGACAGTAAGGCGGCAAAATTTTCCCGTTCCATGGGCTGGACTATACCGCTCGATTACCATGAGGTGCATGAATGTCTGCGCCAGCTGAAGTTCACGCCATACGCCGATTATGGCAAAATAACTTTGGGCCAGCTGTACCAGCAGTATAGGATCTGGCTGTATGTCGGGATAATTTTTTGGGTCTGTATTTTCACCGGCGTGACCCTGGTACTGAAACTGAACAGAAGGCTCGAATCCACTCTTGCCAATCTTGACGCAGAGCACCGGCAAAGAGCCCGGGTTATGGCTGATCTCAATGAATTCAAACTGACCCTGGACCAGACCCTGGACTGCGTTTTTATGTTTGCTGCAGACACCCTGCAATTTATCTACGCCAATCAAGGGGCTCTGGATCTTATCGGTTATAACCGCGAAGAACTGCTCAGCATGACCCCGCTGGATATCAGGCATGATGCCTCCGAGGCGGAGTTCAGGGCCCTGCTTTCCCCCTTACGGGAGGAGACCGGAACATCAATTACCTATACCAACACCAATCGGAAAAAGGATGGGACGCTCGTTCCGGTGGAGGTATTTTTGCAGCATGTCACCCCGCCGCAGAAAAAGGGGCGCTTCGTAGCGATTGTCAGAGACATCACCAATCGTCTGGAAAAAGAACGGGAACGGGAATTCCTGCAAACCAGGTTGCTCCAGGAACAAAAACTGGCCTCGGTCGGACAGCTTGCCGCGGGTATTGCCCATGAAATAAACACGCCGGCTCAGTATCTTGGCGCTAACATAGACTTTCTGGACGAGGTTTTTGACGACCTGTCGAGACTCGTTGCCTGTCTGGACCAACTCCTTGGAGCGGTAAAAAAACAGGATGTGTCGCCGCAGTTACTCAAGACGGTGGAAGATACCATAGAGGAGGTGGACTGGTCATATCTCCGGGAAGAGATTCCGCAGGCCATCAAGCAGTCGGCGGACGGTGTCAAACAAGTCAGTTCCATCGTTCTGGCCATGAAAAATTTTGCCCATCCGGGTGGGACGGAAAAAGAGTCGACCGACCTTAATGAACTCATCAATACCACCCTCACCGTCAGTCGTAACGAATGGAAATATTACGTCGAGCCGGTTCTGCACCTTGATCCCCAATTGCCTGAGGTAGCCTGCGTCCGCAATGAATTGGGCCAGGTTTTTTTGAATATCATAGTCAACGCCGCCCACTCCATCGCCGAGAAAATCGAGGCTGGCCCGGAGGGCTCCAAGGGCCTGATAACCATCTCGTCTGCCCACCAGGGAGACCATGTGATTATAACCATGACCGATACCGGCTGCGGCATCAGCGAAGAAAACCTTGTTAAAATATTCGATCCCTTTTTTACCACCAAAGAAGTCGGCAAAGGTACCGGTCAGGGTTTGACCATTGCCTATGACATTGTTACTAATAAACATGGGGGTACTCTTGAGGTTACCAGTAAGGAAGGGGTGGGTACCACCTTTACCATAACACTGTTGGTCAAGCCCATCCTGCCTGAAGAAAAAGAGGAAAATCTGCATGAATAAAGCGATACTTTTTGTTGATGACGAGTCCAACATCCTCCTTGGGCTGAAACGGATGTTGCATTCGATGCGGCATGAAATGGATTTCTACTTTGCCGAAGGCGGCAAGGAAGCTTTGGAAATCCTCGCCAAGCAGGAGATACATGTCATCGTCTCCGACATGCGTATGCCCGGGATGGATGGGGCTGCCCTGTTGACCACGGTAATGGAGCAATACCCGCAGGTCATCCGATTCATGCTGACAGGACATGCCGATGACCGGTCTGTCCTGCAGTCCATTCCAGTAGTGCATCAGTTTCTTGCAAAACCCTCGGATCCGGAAACCCTGAAAGAACTCCTCTCCCGGGCCTGTGCCCTGCAGGAACTTATCTCCAGTAAAAAGCTGAAAACCCTTGTTGCCGGACTGGGAACCCTGCCAAGCCTCCCTGAAATTTATGCAGAGCTGCAGGAAAAAGCCAAGGACCCGGATTGCGCCATCGCGGATATTGCCGCCATTATCGAAAAAGATCTTGCCATGAGTACCAAGGTTTTGCAGTTGGTCAATTCCGCTTTTTACGGCTTTTATAAGAGTGTCGAAAGCCCGGCGAGGGCGGTAAACCTTTTAGGCTTGGATACGATCAAATCCTTAGTCCTCGGTATCGGCATCTTCACCGAGATGACCCCAGCCTCCGACAAGGGATTCTCAATTGCCGCTTTGTGGAATCACAGTGTCACCGTTGCCGGTTTTGCCAAGAAAATTGCCCTCGCGGAAGAAGTTGAAAATAGTATTGTTGAGAACTCGTTTATTGCCGGTATCGTGCATGATGTTGGCAAGCTTCTCCTCTTTTCCAGTCTTGGCGAGCAATACCTGCAGGCCGTCAAAATCGCCGAGGGGGAGATGCTGCCACTTTGTCAGGCAGAGGAGCAGGTGTTCGAAGCCGACCATGGAGAGGTAGGGGGGTATTTGCTTGGACTGTGGGGCCTGCCGGGGTCGGTGGTCGAGGCGGTCACCTTTCACCATAAATTGGAGCGATATCCCGAAGCGTCTTTTTGCCCGGCCCTGGCAGTTCATGTTGCAGACTTTATATACTATATGCTGGTCCCGGATGAGTGTGTGGGGACACCGCCGGTGATCAACCATGCCTATCTGGAAGAAGCCGGCTTGACAGGCAGGTTCGACCGGTGGCTTGCGATATGTAAGGAAAGTCAGGGGGAAGAGGCACAGGATGACTGAAAAGATTCTATTTGTCGACGACGAACCCCATGTGCTGCAGTCCATTGAGCGGCAGCTCCGCAAAAGATTCACGCTGCAAACGGCATCCGGCGGAGAAGAGGCCCTGCAAATCCTGAAAGATGACGGTCCCTTTGCCGTCATTGTCTCTGATATGCGTATGCCGGGAATGAATGGGGTCGAGTTGCTGGCCAAGGTGAAAGATACCTATCCTGAAGTCGTCAGGATGATGCTTACCGGCAATGCCGATCAGGAGACAGCCACCGAGGCCGTGAATACCGGACAGATTTTTCGGTTTCTGACCAAACCCTGTCCGCCGGCGCTGTTTATTACCTCTCTTGCTCTTGCCCAGAGACAATACCGGCTTCTTTCTGCCGAGCGCGAGCTGTTGCAGAAAACGCTCAAGGGCTGCGTCAATGTCCTCTCCGAACTTCTCAGCCTTTCCAACCCCATGGCCTTCAGCTCCGGCGTTCGCTTTAAAAACTATGTTGTCCAGATTGCCACGAGTCTCAATCTCCCCAATCTTTGGCAGTATGAGGTTTCCGCCCTTATGTCGCAGATAGGCTGTGTTACCCTGCCGGGTGATGTTTTGGGCAAGGTGTATGCCGGGGTGGAGCTCAATGAGGACGAACTGAGCATGTATTCTAACCACCCGGCAGTGGGGGCTCGGCTGCTTGAAAAAATACCGCGGCTTGAGAATGTGACTAAGATCATTGCCATGCAGCAGCTGCGTTATGATGAGTACGACGAGGATCTGAAAAGCAGGGAATTTGAGGAGGTACTGCTCGGAGCCCAGATTTTGAAAACGGTGATTGATTTTGACCTGCACATGTTCCGGGGAAGTTCCATTGGGGAAGCACTCCATCTGGTGCGGCAGGAAAAGGGAACATACAACCCGGAGATCATAAAAACATTGACAGGTATTAAAATTGACAGGCAGGAGCGTATAGTCGCTCTGCATGTAGCGGATATAGCCCTCGGCATGACCGCCGCCGAGGATGTCGTTGCCAGGAATGGCGGGTTGATAATTCCAAAAGGGCAGACGATTACCTGGCCGATCCTGCAGGGATTGCAGAATTTTGCCAAACAGGTGGGGGTAACTGAACCGATGAAGATGCTTGTCAGTCAGATCGAATTGGCGAAGTGACAGGAGGGAGTGCCTAAGGTTGCAGGGGTAAGTAGTTATGAAAAAGAGTACAAATCCAGGAGTTGAATCGTATCAGCATATTATAGAAAGACTTTACGATGGGTTGTATTGTATAGGTGCCAGCGGGGAAATAACCTACTGGAATAAGGCGGCGGAACAGATCTCCGGTTTTTCTGCCGCAGAGGTGCTGGGCAGATGTTGTTCGGAAAATATTCTCACCTGTGTCAATCGCGTCGGAATCTGTCTCTGTCACGGAACCTGCTCTCTGGCGGCAACGATCGCCGATGGAAAAGATCGTGAAGCCGAGATGTTTCTGCAGCACAAGGAGGGACACAGGGTGCCGGTCCTGGTTCGTACCTGTGTTTTGAGAGATGCGGACGGCGAGGTTATCGGCGGAGCCCAGCTCTTTAGGGATGTCAGTAATGTCGAGACCAATACCTTGAGTATCAACGAGCTGGAAAAACTCAATTTACTCGACGATTTGACGGAACTACCTAACAGGAATTACCTTGAGAGAGCATTGCAGCAGCGGCTTGGGGAATGTAAACATCTGAGGATCTCCTTGGGGATTATCCTGGTTAACCTGGATCAGTTCAAACAGATAAACGATGCGTACGGCCAGGCAATTGGTGATCGGGTGATGATTCATGTGGCCCGTTCGTTTCTGGCCTCTTCAAGACCCTTTGACCTCTGCGGCCGTTGGGAAGGTGATACCTTTATCGGCATACTTCGTGATATCAATGCCGCAAGTCTCATGCACTTTGGTGACCGTCTCAGGCGTCTGGTACGACACTCCTATATAATGCACCAGGAAAAAAGACTCGCGGTAACCATTTCGGCAGGTGCAACAATTGCCGAGATGCGTGATACTTCCGAGAGTCTTCTCAAAAGAGCCGAGGCCTTGTTGCAGACCAGTAAAGCAACAGGCAGAGACAGGCTGACCCTTGGCTAGGGCGAAAAAGAAGGGACCGTTCTTCTATTGTATCTCTTTGAACGCCGTCTCAGGAAAAAAACAATAGGGACAGGCAGCCGGTGGTGTGTCTCCATAGTGCACATGTCCGCAGATCCTGCAGCGCCATACCTTGGCCGCGGCCCTGTCTGGGCCGGTATCCATGGGGTCAAGACCCCGGTGGAGCGGCAGGTCCTCCAGTGGCGGCAGGAGGGGCCGGTATTTTGTCAGCAGATGGTCGGCGAGAATTATCCGCTGCACTTCACTGGTCCCTTCGTAGATGCGCAAAAGGCGCACATCCCGCAGCAGTTTTTCAATGGGAAACATCTTGGTGTAACCGTAACCGCCGAATATCTGCAGGGCTTCGTTTACCACCTCAAGGGCAGTTTCGGTGGCATAGAGTTTGGCAATTGAGGCGCTGACCGTGCCGTCCTCTCCCTGGTCTGCATCCCAGGCCGCCTTCCAGGTGAGTAACCGGGAGGTCTCAACCTTCTGGAACATTTCTGCCAGTTTGAACTGGATCGCCTGGAAGTGGCTGAGTTCCATGCCGAAAGCCCGCCGTTTTTTTGCATAATCGAGGGCGTATTCCGTCGCAGCCCTGGCCGCACCGACACCGAAGGAGCCTATTATCGGCCTGGTTCTGGCAAAGGTTTTCATGGCCAGGACAAAACCTTCACCCGGCAGGGCAAGGATATTTTTCTTTGGTACCCGGACATTCTTCAAATGAATGCCGACAGTGTTTGAACAGCGCTGACCCAGTTTGGGAATCGGGCGCCCGATGCTCACTCCATCCCAGGAGGTTTCCACCAGAAAGGCACAGATACCCTTGTGGCGGTCTTTGGGATTGGTGGTGGCAAAGACGGACAGATAATCGGCTACACCGCCGTTGGTGATCCAGTATTTGGTGCCGTTGAGAAGATAGCCGTCGCCGTCTGCTTCAGCCAGGCAGCGTATGCCTGCCACATCGGATCCCATGGTCGGTTCGGAGGTGGCAAATGCTGCGAGTTTGAAATCCTTTGCAATTTTTGGAAGGTAATTCTTCTTTGCCGTTTGGTTCGAAGACAGGAGTATCGGTTCCATGCCGAGCGAGCTATCGAAAATCGACGTTGCCAGACCCGGACAAGCCGCAGCGATTTCCTCGGTAATAAGTGCCGATTCAAGAAGACCAAGTCCGCGTCCGCCGAATTCCTTGGGGATATCGGTGCCGATTATGCCGGTGTCGAAGGCCTTGCGCAGCACGGCCATGGGGATTTCATCCTGCTCGTCGTAGTACCAGGCAACCGGCAGGACCTCTTCCAAGGCAAAGACGCGGGCTTTCTCCTGCAGGGCCCGCTGTTTTTGGGTAAGGCGGAAATTAAGCATGCTGAGCTCCTTGTGGTCTAAAAGATCGTGTAAAGGCGTTGCAAGAAGGTACGGGAATGGCGGTGTGCAGACAGGTTACGTTGCCATAGCCTATCTTGTTCATGGCCTTCATGCAATGATTTTTCCGAAAAGCCCGGCCCGGACGATCCGGCAGGCGGATTCCAAAAGGTGCCGATCCTGAATTCTCCTATCCTGGATCTGCTTTGGATAAAAAGATAGTTTATACTATCATTATCCTATGTTTTATCCTCCATTGTTCCGTGAATGATCGGCATTACTTTATAGGCAAAGGATGCCAAAGAGCATCACAAGAGAAACCAGAAGACGATGAGGTCCTGCAATGAACGGCGGATACGAAGCCCTGTCATGGGTTAATGATAAAGATGGAAAAGAGTATGTATGTTCATTTAAATCGGGCGATAAAAAGTCCTTTGAACAACTGACCGAAGAGGAGAAAAAAACCTGTGCCGATGTCAACCAGATTGTCGGTACAGAAAGGTGGTAAGAGCATCTTCTTTTTTTTTGCCCGGTCAGCCTGAAAGATTGATGGTTGACCGGTCTATTATGCAAGAACCTCCAATGATTTTCAATTTGCTTATTTCATGTCTGTCAGCAAGTGATTATCCTATACTCGAAGTATGTGGTACAGTCGTAGCAAAGGACAGGGTTTGTTGAACATCGGTGTCCAAAACTTCAGGATCAGGAGGATTCATGCAGACAGCCCAGGATATCATGACAAAAGATGTTATTACCGTAAGCCTCACAACAACGGTCACCGAACTCGCCCTGCTGCTGGCATCGAATAGCATAAGCGGTGTCCCGGTGCTCGATCCGTCCGGCAACCTTCTTGGCGTAGTTACGGAAAATGACCTGATCGATCAAAAGAAGAAGATCCACATCCCCACCGTAGTCACAATTCTCGATTCTGTTTTTTATCTCGAAAACCCTGACAAAATGGAAAAGGAGATGAAAAAGATCGCCGGCTCAACGGTTGGCGATATCTATTCCAAACATCCGATCACGGTTGGTGAGGATACCCCGATTGACGAGATAGCGACACTCATGGCAGAAAAAAATGTCCACACCCTGCCGGTAATGCGAGATGACTCGCTGGTTGGGGTGATAGGCAAAAGGGATATTATTAAGACCTTGATCACCTAACATTTAGCAGCACCCCAGACCTTGTTTCTTTTTTACAATTAATTGTCCATAACGAAGCTGTCATGTGCCTCTCTGCCGGCTTGTGGATCGCCCTCACCTTTTATTCGGAAGGGATTGCTGATGATGCATTGCCGGAAATGACAGGTGTAAGGAGAGGGGCTTGCAAAAAATCCGACATGCAATATAGTTGCATTGGCGGTTCCTGCATACAGAAGGCAAGGAAAATTATTTCAATGGTCTGCCGGTCATGCAAATATTGCGAGAAATGAAATTATTTATTCTAAATATCAGCATATTATGTATTTTGTTGATTGCTCTGAATAGTTACGCAAGCGAAAAGCCAACGGTTTTTGTCAGCATTGTCCCGCAAAAATATTTCGTGCAACAAATTAGCGGCGATCTGGTCAAGGTGGAGGTGATGGTTCAGCCCGGTGCGAGTCCTGCGACCTATGAACCCAAACCTTCCCAGATGGCCGGTTTATCATCCTGTGCGCTCTATTTTGCTGTCGGTGTCCCTTTTGAAAATGTCTGGCTTGATAGAATCAGTGCAATGCAGCCGAAGATGAAAATTGTGCGGACAGACAGGAACATAAGTAAGATCGCCATGGCCAGGCATCACCATGAGGAAGGAGAGGGGGAACAAATCGGCGAGGCAAAGCAGCATGGTCATCCAATTCTCGATCCGCATATCTGGTTGGCCCCGTCTCTTGTGAAACAGCAGGCGGCAGAAATCCTCGCAGGCCTCATAGACCTTCTTCCCGGAGAGGCTTCGGCCCTGAGCCGGAATTACCATCTTTTTCTCAAGCAGGTCGATGCCCTGGACCTTGAACTGAAAGCGCTGCTGCAGGATAGGGCAGGAATGCGGTTTATGGTTTTTCACCCATCGTGGGGATATTTTGCCCGGGAGTATGCTCTTCTTCAGGTGCCGATCGAGATAGAGGGAAAGGCTCCCAAGCCGGCACAGCTTGCGGAAATTATCTATCAGGCCAGAAACAACGATATTCAGATTGTTTTCGTGCAACCACAGTTTTCCCAGAAAAGTGCGGCAGTCATCGCAAAAGAAATCGGCGGCAAGGTGGAGGTTGTCGATCCCCTGGCCGGGGACTGGCAGAACAATTTACGAGATGTCGCCAGGAAATTTAACCGGGCAGTGAAGTGAGACCTGAAACAAATGAATCAACCTATCGTACAGATCACTGATCTCTTTTTTCATTACAATGGCCAGGAAGTACTGCAGGACATACATCTGACGGTCAATAAAGGTGATTTTGTCTCGATTATCGGCCCTAACGGAGGGGGGAAGACGACGCTTTTAAAACTGATCCTCGGTCTCCTCAAGCCCTCCAGGGGCACCGTTCGAATCAAGGGTAAGTCGCCGGCGGAAAACGGCACGGTAATCGGCTATGTGCCGCAGAACATCAACCATAATTTTAATTTTCCGGCCAGTGCCCTGGATGTGGTCATGATGGGCAAATACAATCCCGGCAAACGATTTAGGTTTCGTAACAAAAAGAAGGATCGACGGGAAGCCATGGACGCATTGGCACAGCTCGGTATGGCAGAGAATGCCGGGAAAAAGATCACCGACCTTTCCGGTGGCCAGCGGCAGCGGGTGTTGATCGCCAGGGCACTTGTCACCCAGCCCGAACTGCTGGTGCTCGATGAACCGACCGCCAGCCTCGATACCAAGGGGCAGACAGATTTTTTCAGGCTGCTGAAGGAGCTCAATAAAAAACTGACCATTCTGGTGGTCAGTCATGATCTGCTGATCGTCTCCTCCTATGCCAAGTCCATAGCCTGTGTCAATAGGCGGCTGCACTATCATCCGACCGTCGGGTCAACCGGGGAACTGATGAATGCCTATTATTCCTGTTCAGTGGAAGAGGTTTGCCCGGTTGAGCATGTCTTAAGAGGAGTACAAATAAAGCCTGCAGCGGAGACGACATCAAATGATTGAGGCCCTCCATTTTGAATTCATGCAGAATGCCCTGCTTGCGGGCATCCTGACCAGTATCATCTGCGGCATTATCGGCACCCTGATCGTGGTCAACAGACTGGTCTTTCTCTCCGGAGGGATTGCCCACAGTGCGTATGGCGGGATTGGGCTGGCTTTTTTTTTCGGCTGGCCGTATATGGTCGGTACCATCGGCTTTGCCCTGTTTGCCGCGATGATAATGGCCGCAGTCTCGCTACGCGCCAGGCACCGGGCCGACACCATCATCGGCGTAATGTGGGCGATGGGGATGGCCTGCGGTATCCTGCTTCTTGATATCACACCCGGTTACAACGTCGACCTGATGAGTTATCTCTTTGGCTCCATTCTTAGCGTCCCGCGTTCGGACCTCATCTCGATGGGCCTTATCGGAGTCCTGATTCTTGGCCTCATCGTCTTCTTTTTCGAAGATCTGCTGGCCATGTCCTATGATGAGGAATTTGCCCAGATCAGGGGCGTGCCGGTCAAACGGCTCTATTTCATGCTGATCGGCATCGTCGCCATAACCGTGGTCATGGTTGTTCAGGTGGTGGGCTTGATTCTGGTTATCGCCTTGTTGACCATCCCGCCTTATATTGCAGAAAAGTATACCAAGTCGATGATTACCATGATGCTGCTGTCATGTTTGCTCGGAATGTTTTTTACCACCGGTGGCCTGTGGCTGTCCTACACCTTTGATATGACCTCCGGGGCGGCGATTATCTTTCTGGCCGGGATCGTCTTTTTTCTCTCCCTCGGTTTTGATCACCTGCTCACCATGGGCAGGAAAAGGTCAGTTGTCGCATAACCGCCAATTTCAGGAAGAGATGAGTCATGTGTCAAGATTGTGATTATAAGAATATTCTCGGGGCGGTCGGACTCGACCCGACGGTACACCGCCTCCAGGTTCTCGAGACCATCGGCAATAATAATTATCCTCTCACCGCCATGGATATTTTCAAGATTGTCGACCGGACCCGGTCTATGAACCGGGTCACCGTCTATCGGATCCTCGATCTCCTGGTGGAGAAAAATGTCCTCGAACGCTTGAGCGTCGGCAGCAGGGCCGCCTACTACGGTCTGGCCCCGAATGAAAACCATGCCCCCCATCCTCATTTTTATTGTACAGCGTGTGGTCAGATGGATTGTTTGAATTCGGCAGCGGTTGACGTCAACGCCGAGAGTCTCAAGAAAACCTTCCCCGGTGAAATACAAAGAGTCGAGGTCCGGGTGGATGGTATCTGCAAAAACTGTCTGAAACAGCAGTCGGTCTGACTCCTCCCTCCTTATACATTCTTTAACTGCCGTGCATTACCGGCTGGTTGGCGGGGTCCTTGATCCCCGTATAGGCCTCTTGCTCTTCCCGGTCTTTGGCATGGTTCTTGGCAATCAGCATATAGATGGATGGGATGATGAACAGGGTGAACAGCGAGCCGATGGCCATGCCGCCGACCAGTACCAGGCCGATCGAGTTTCGGGCGGCAGCTCCAGCGCCGGAAACCAGGGTCAGAGGAAAATGGCCGGCGATGGTGGCCCCGGTGGTCATCAGAATGGGCCGCAACCGGGTAATGGCAGCCTCGTGCACTGCTTCCCGTTTGGCAAGTCCCTGCGCTTGGAGTTTGTTGGCGAACTCGACGATCAGGATGCCGTTTTTCGAAACCAGGCCCACCAGGGTGACCAGTCCCACCTGGGAGTAAATGTTCATGGTGGTGGTCCAGCCATGGGTCCAGAACGGCACGTTGGGGTCGGGCATTTTCAGAAAGGTAAAGATCATCGCTCCGAACATGGCGAGAGGCACCGAGCCGGCCAGGATAACGAAGGGATCGCGGAAACTGTTGAACTGGGCGGCCAGGACCAGGAAGATGAGAATCACCGCCAGGGAGAAGGCCTGAATGAATGTATTGCCCTCGGTGCGTAACTGACGTGACTCGCCGGTATAATCAAGGACATAGCCCTGGGGGAGAATCTTGGCGGCTTCGCCTTCGAGAAATTTCAGCGCCTCATCCAGCGGGCGTACTGCCACCCCACTGATCTTAACCGCGTTGAGCTGCTGAAAACGGTTCAGGGAGCGCGGCACGGTACTGTTCTTGATTGTGGCGATGGTGCTTAAAGGGACCAGTTGGCCATTGCCGCCGGTGACATAGATGTCACGCAGCTGATCCGGATTGAGGCGATCCATCCGCTGGATCTGGGGAATGACTTTGTAGCTGCGGCCGCTGATATTGAATCGATTGACAAAATTGCCGCCAACCATGGACGCCAGATCGGCCCCCACCTGCTGGAGGTTCAGACCCATATCAGCCACCTTGTTCCGGTCGATGACCAATTCCGACTGGGGCTGGTCTATCTTGACATCGATCAGGGGCGGGAAGGCAAACATGCCGCTTTTCATGGCGGCAAACTGGATCTGTTTGGCAAAGCCCAGGATCGTTTCCGGCTCGGCCGTTGAGGCGATGATAAACTCCACCGGAAACTGCCCGCCGCCGGGCAGGGCCGGCGGGGTGACAGGAAACATCCGGATCCCCGTGATGCCGTGCAGTTTTTGCTGCACCTCGGGCATGATCTGGAAGATATTGCGCTCACGCTCCTGCCAGGGCTTGACCACCATGCCGCCGAAGCCGGATGAAGGAAAGGTGATCTGAAAGACAAACTCGGTTTCAGGGACACTGAGGAATGCATCGTTGACGGCTGCGGCATAATGACTGGTCTGATCGAGGGTGGAGTTGGCGGCCGCATCGAGGATGCCGAAGATGACTCCCTGATCCTCGGCCGGGGCCAGTTCCTTGGCCGACATGGTGAACATGGGGATGGTCAGCAGACTGATCAGCAGCCACGCCATGTAGACCGCCGGCCGGGCATTGAGGGTCTTGTCGAGTAATCGGCCGTAAAGATTGCGGATCTTTTTGAAATCTCTTTCTATTTTCCCGGCAAGACCGTGTTCGGTCATCCCGGCTTTTAGCAGTCGTGAGGACATCATCGGCGATAATGTCACCGCAACAATGCCGGAGATGGTCACCGCTCCGGCCAGAGTGAAGGCAAATTCCCGAAAGAGCGAACCGGTCAGGCCGCCCTGCAGACCGATGGGCGCGTAGACCGCCGCCAGGGTGATGGTCATGGAGATCAGCGGGCTCACCAGCTCGCGGGCGCCAAGGATGGCCGCCTGCATCGGCGATTGCCCTTCGCTCAGATGGCGTTCGACGTTTTCCACCACCACGATGGCATCGTCGACCACCAGCCCCACCGAGAGCACGACCGCCAGCAAAGTCAGCAGATTGATGGTGAAGCCGAAAACCTGCATGAGAAAGACGGCCCCGATCAGCGACAGGGGAATGGCTATCACCGGAATAATCGCCGAGCGCAGTGAGCCGAGAAAGAGAAAGATGATACAGATGACGATGAGCAGGGTTTCACTCAGTGTCTTGATCACCTCGTGGATGGCATTGTCGATATAGGCGGTGCCGTCGTAGGCGATGCGGCCCGCAAGCCCGTTGGGCAGCTGCCGGTCGATGGCCTCCATTTCCACCCGGACCCGTTTGATGACGTCGAGGGAGTTGGCATTAGGCAGGGGCCAGATGCCCATGAAGACAGCGGTCTGGCCGGAGAAGCGGACTTCGGCGTCGTAATTCTCAGCGCCGAGGACGACTTCGGCGATATCCTCGATACGGACGATGGCGCCGTTCTCCTCCCTGACGACCAGTCGTTTGAACTCGTCAACAGAACGCAGGTCGGTATTGGCGGTGAGGTTGACCTGAATCAGCGAGCCCTTGGTGCTGCCGACCGCAGCGAGGAAATTATTGGCGGACAGTGCCTCGCGTACCTGCATCGGGCTGATATTGAAGGCGGCCATGCGGTCGGGCTTCAGCCAGATGCGCATGGCAAAGGTACGGGCGCCGAGAATGTCCGCCCGCTGCACTCCTTCCAGGGCGGAAAGCCTCGGTTGAACGATGCGCACCAGATAGTCGGTGATCTCGTTCTGTTTGAGGATGTCCGAGGTAAAGCTCAGATAGGCGGAGGCGAATTTGCTGTCAGCCGATTCCACGTTAATGGTCGGTACTTCCGCCTCCGGCGGCAGATCACCGCGCACCTGATCGACCTTGGAGCTGATCTCCGACAGGGCCTTGATCGGGTCATAGTTCAGCTTCAGGCGGGCATTGATGGTGGAGAGTCCTTGAGTGCTCTGGGACTCGAGGTAGTCGATGCCGTCGGCGGCGGCCATGGCCCGTTCCATCGGGGTGGTGATAAAACCGCGGACCAGATCGGCGCTTGCTCCTACGTAGGCAGTGGTTACGGTGACGACGGCGTTGTCGCTGCGGGGATACTGCCGGACGTTTAGAGAGCGGATGGCCTGCAGGCCGGCGATGATGATGAGCAGATTGATAACCAGGGCCAGGACCGGGCGGCGGATGAAGATGTCGGTGAATTTCATGGGCTAACTCTCCGCAGGCTGGGGAGCCAGCTTGAAATTAGGCGCCAGTTTATTGTCTATCACCACCCCCTGGCCGTTGCGCAGTTTGAATGCTCCGGTGCTCACCACGATATCTTCTGCCTTGAGGCCCGAGAGCACGGCAATAAAATCACCACGCTTTTCACCCAGCCGGACAAATTGTTGCCGGACAACTTTTCTCGGGGGAGCGCCTTCTTCACCTTTTTTCTCTTCGATGACGAAAACCGAATCACTGTACGGTGCATAGAGCACGGCGGTGGCCGGGATGGTCAACACCTTCTCCTTGGCGGGGAGAACCACGGCGACGTTGACGTACATACCGGTCCGCAGTTTCTCGTCCGGATTGGCCATGGTTGCCTGCACCTTGATAGTGCGGGTTGCGGCATCCACCTCCGGGCTGATGGCGGTAATTTTGCAAGAGACCTCCTGCCCTGGCATGGCATCGGAAGTCACCCGAACTTCGAGACCGGTGTGGATCTGGGCAAGTTGCTGCTGGGGAAGGTTAAAATTGACGAAAATGGGATCAAGAGACTGCAGGGTGACTATTGTCTGGCCGTCTTTGATAACCTGACCGAGGTTGACCTGTCGAATGCCGAGTCGGCCGGCAAAGGGGGCGCGGATGGTCTTCTTGGCGATCACCGCCCGAATATTGTCCGCCTGGGCCATCGCCTGGGTGAGTTGTGCCTTGGCGCTGTCGTAATCGGACTGGGATATGACCTTGTCGGCCAAAAGCTTCCTCGAACGGTTGAATTCTATCCGAGCCAGCTGCGCCGCCGATTCAGCAGATCTGAGTTGGGCCTTCTCAACGGCAATATCCTGCTGGACCAGCAGGTCACCGGCCTCGACCCGTGCACCGGCCTCGAAGGCAATCTCCACCGCTTTCCCGGTAATTTCAGCGGCAACTGTTACCCCCTGCACTGCATCCAGGGAGCCTACCGCGGGCAATAAGGTTTCCCATGTGTCAGCTTTTACCGGTGCTGAGGTGACGATTTCCGGGGGTGGGGAAAACTGCTTGCCCTGGGCAATCATTGCCCGGATCTGCAGGGTCTTGATACCGGCCAGGGACCCGACAACAACAATCAGGCCGAGGAAAGTGAAGAATATTGCCTTTTTCATCGATGTTTCATCTCTTTTAGAAAAGGTGACTAGGGTTACCGCTGAAAATCACATTGTCCAACAGGGACAAACCCGTAAAAACCTTAAGAATCAGCGATGGCTAAGTAAAAAACTTCAGAAGGTGAAGATTTCTATGCCCTTTGGGTAGTTTTTACGACGCCATCAACAGTAGAATTTAAGATAATTTCGACAGTTTGGATGTCAATCGATCCAGTTGTTCTTTACCGGGCTTTTATTTTGCTTCGCTGAAGGTTGCGCGTTGACGTTCAAAATCTGGAACAGGATTTTATCATCAACAAAAAAGGCAGATCTCCGACGGACGAAGAACTGCCTTTTTCCAGAACAGCCGAGGTGCGAAATGAATACTACAGCAGGTCGGCGATGGCCTCTTTTTCGGAGAGCAGTTCGGCTTCGGTGGCAGTCATCATCTTACGGGCGAAATCGCTGATTTCGAGACCCTTGACTTCTTTCCACTGGCCATTCTCACAAGTGATCGGCAGGGCGTACATGATGTCCTCGTTGATGCCGTAGCTGTTGCCGCCACTGAACACACCCATGCTGACCCAGCCGCCGTTTGAACCGAGAGCCCAGTCGCGCATATGATCCACTGCGGCTGAAGCGGCGGAGGCGGCACTGGAGGCGCCGCGGGCCTTGATGATTGCTGCGCCGCGCTGCTGAACGGTTGGGATGAATTCCTCGACATACCAGTCGTTGTCGACCTTGTCTTTTACGGGAATGCCGTCCACCGTGGCAAAGCTGATGTCAGGGAATTGGGTAGCGGAGTGGTTGCCCCAGACCACCATTTTCTCGACCTTGGTGGAATGGCTGCCGGTTTTGGTGGCGATCTGCGATAGCGAACGGTTGTGGTCGAGACGCATCATCGCGGTGAAATTGCGGGGATCCAGATCCGGCGCATTTTTCATGGTGATAAGGGCGTTGGTGTTGGCGGGATTGCCGACAACCAGTACTTTGACATTACGGCTGGCGTGATCGTTGAGCGCTTTGCCCTGAACGGTAAAGATGGCGCCGTTGGCCTTGAGCAGGTCAGAGCGTTCCATGCCGGGACCGCGTGGTCTTGAACCGACCAGCAGCGCATAATCGGCATCTTTGAAGGCAACATTCGGATCGTCGGTGGTGACAATACCGGCGACCAGGGGAAAGGCGCAGTCATTGATTTCCATCACTACTCCGGCCAGAGCGCCCATTGCCGGTGGGATTTCGAGCAGCTGGAGAATAACCGGCTGGTCTTTTCCCAGCATATCTCCCGCTGCGACTCGGAAGATAAGGGAATAACTGATTTGTCCGGCGGCGCCGGTGATTGCGACACGTACTGGGGTTTTCATTTGGTTCTCCTTTTTAAAGAGGGCTGGACCTGAGATAATCTTTCCTGGTTTTTTTAAAAAGATTTTGCTGCAGGTTCTTTTCCCGACTTATTTCCCGATTATCGGGGGTTGGAATATACCACAAAAACGTCTTGTTAACCACAAGCAGGAGCCAAGATACCATAATGTTTCCAGGGAATCCAGTTCAAGGAGACAATCATCGGTGTTTTTCATATCAGTAGTGTTGATGTCAAATATCAATAACCCTAACCACTTTAAATCGTTTGTTTTCCGTAGCCTCCTCCGCCTGGGGTTTTGATGACAAAAATGTCATTGGCCGACAAAAAAACCTCATCGTTACCTGCTAAAGGTGTGATAGAACCGTCCGGGTGCAGGACACTGTTTTCGCCTCTTTTTCCTGGTCCTCCTCCTGCCAGACCGAAGGGGTCGGTCTCCCGGTGGGAAGAGAGGACAGTGGCGGTCATCGGTTCCAGAAAACGTATTTGGCGAATCACTCCGTCTCCTCCGGGGAAGATGCCGGTACCGCCTGAACCGTGTCTGATAGAGAAAGATTCCACCCTAACGGGAAAACGCCATTCGACGACCTCAGGGTCGGTCATCCGGGTATTGGTCATATGACTGTGCACCGCACTGGTGCCGGGATGATCCGGACCCGCCCCGGTGCCGCCGCAGATGGTTTCATAGTTCTGGTGGGTGGCATTACCATAGACGAAATTGTTCATCGTCCCCTGGGAGGAGGCGAGCAGTCCGAGTGCGCCGAACAGGGCATCGGTAATCGCCTGGGAAACCTCGGTGTTGCCTGAGATGACCGCTGCCGGATATTCCGGGCTGATCATGGTTTTTGGCGGGATGACCAGTTTGAGCGGTTTCATGCAGCCTTCATTAAGCGGAATATTGTCGGCCACCAGGGTGCGGAAGACATAGAGGACAGCGGCCCTGCACACTGCGGTGGGGGCGTTGTAGTTGCCGTCGCTCTGGGGTGAGGTGCCGGTAAAGTCGATGGTCGCCTCACGTTTCTGCCGGTTGACCTCAATCTGCACCTGGATCTGCCGGCCGCCGTCCATCGGATAGGTGAAGTGGGCATCCTGCAGGACGTCGAGCACCCGGCGCACCGATTCTTCGGCGTTGTCCTGGACATGCTGCATATAGGCATGGACCACCTCGAGGCCGAAATTTCCAACCATTTTTTTCAGTTCAGAAAGCCCGGTTTCATTGGCGGCAATCTGGGCGGACAGATCAGCCATGTTCTGGTCGATATTGCGGCAGGGATAAGAGCCGGAGCCGAGCAGGGCACGGGTTTCCCGTTCCCGGAGGACACCTTCTTCGACCAGGAGGAAATTGTCGATCAATACCCCCTCCTCATCGATATGCCGGCTGTCCGGTGGTGAAGAGCCGGGAGTCCGGCCGCCGATATCGGCATGATGCCCCCGGGAGGCGACATAAAAAAGTACATTCCTGCCGTTATCGGTAAAGACCGGGGTGATGACCGTTACATCCGGCAAATGGGTGCCGCCATTGTAAGGGGCGTTCAGCATATAGACGTTGCCGGGCCGCATGCTGGTGCGGTTTTCCCTGATTACCGTGGCGATCGATTCACTCATCGAGCCAAGGTGGACGGGAATATGCGGTGCATTGGCGACCAGATTGCCTTTGGGGTCGAACAGGGCGCAGGAAAAATCGAGGCGTTCCTTTATATTCACCGAATAGGCGGTGTTAGCCAGGGTGGCCCCCATCTGTTCGGCAATGGACATGAAGAGATTATTGAAGACCTCGAGCATGACCGGATCGGCTGAGGTCCCGATGGCCTGCTGTCCCGGTCTCTTCTGGTATCGCTCAAGAATGAGATGACCGAGGACAGTGGTTTTCGCCGACCACCCATCTTCGACGATCACTGTGCCTGTCTGTTCGGCAATGATCGCCGGTCCGGTAAGTTTCTGTCCGGGCTGGAGCTGATCTCGCAGATAAAGAGGCGCGTTGTGGTACCGGCCTCCGCTGAACATCGATACCGTATCGTGGGGCAGTGGCGGCCGGGGGTCAGCGGCTGTCGCTTCCGGTTCGTCAATAATTGATTCGGTCCCGCCCACTGCCTCAACCGAAAGTGCCTCGACAATTATTTCCCTTTCCGGGGCAACAAAGCCGAATCTTTGTTTATGGGCATGTTCGAATGCTGCGGTCATCCTTTCGACGCTGTCGACATCGACCAGCAGTGCACTGTCGGTGCCGGCATAGCGCAAATGCACCTTGGCAAGGATCAGGATGCGGCCACCCTCGATATCCTGGGCGAGAAGTTCCGCTTCGACTTCAGCTGCAAGCGGACGGCGAGCCTCTTCGATACGTTCTGGCGCAGCCTCGCTGAGCGGGAATTCCAGATGTACTTCACGCAAACCCCTGATTTCAGCCAGACCCATGCCATAGGCGGACAGCACCCCGGCAAAGGGGTGGAGAAAAACCCGTTTCATGCCAAGGGCATCGGCGACCGGGCAGGCATGTTGCCCGCCGGCTCCACCAAAGCAGTTGAGGGTATATTCGGTCACATCGTAGCCACGCTGCACGGAGATCTTTTTGATGGCATTTGCCATGTTTTCAACGGCAATGCGCAAGAAACCTTCCGCCACCTGTTCCGGGGACTGCGGTTCGGCCCCGGTAGCCTCGGCAATGGTTGCAGCAAGAGCAAGAAAACCCTGTTGTGCCGCCTGCCTGTCAAGCGGCTCGCCGCCATCCTTGCCAAAGACATGGGGAAAATATTTTGGCTGGATCTTACCGAGCAGGACATTGCAGTCGGTAACCGTCAGCGGACCTCCCCGGCGATAACAGGCGGGGCCGGGGGCAGCACCGGCAGATTCGGGCCCGACCCGGTATCTGGCGCCGTCGAAATTGAGGATCGACCCGCCGCCGGCGGCCACGGTGTGGATATGCATCATCGGTGCCCGCATGCGTACGCCGGCAACCATGGTTTCAAAACTTCTCTCGTATTCGCCGTTGTAATGGGCCACATCGGTGGAGGTACCACCCATGTCAAAGCCGATCAATCTGGTGAAGCCGCCCATGGCCGCGGTCTTGACCATGCCGACCACGCCGCCCGCCGGCCCGGAGAGAATGGCATCCTTGCCCTGGAACAGCTGGGCATCGGTCAGGCCGCCGTTTGACTGCATGAACATCAGCTTCGGGCCGGATTCCCCTGTGGACCCGAGTTGTCCGGCAATCTGATCGACATAACGCCTGAGGATGGGTGAGAGGTAGGCGTCGACCACGGTGGTGTCGCCCCGGGAGACAAGCTTCATCAATGGGCTTACCCGGTGGCTGACGGAAATCTGGGTGAAACCGATTTCCCCGGCGATCCCGGCTACCCTCGCTTCATGCTCCGGATATCGGTAGCCGTGCATGAAGACAATGGCCACTGCCCTTATGCCGAGAGCGAAAGCTCTTTGTAAGCCGGTCCTGGCACCTTCTTCGTCAAGCGGGGTGATCAGTTCTCCGCGGGCAGACATCCTCTCGGATACTTCGAGTACGTCTTCGTAGAGCATTTCCGGCAGGACGATATGGCGGGCAAAGAGGTCAGGCCTGGTCTGGTAGCCGATCCGCAGGGCGTCGCCGAAGCCTTCTGTCGTTACCAGCAGAGTACGATCGCCTTTTCGTTCGAGCAGGGCATTGGTGGCAACGGTGGTGCCCATCTTGACCGCGCCGATCAGCTTCTCGGGGATTGGATCACCGGGGGCGATTTGAAGCAGGTGACGAATGCCATGGACTGCGGCATCCTGATATTTTTCGGGATTTTCCGAGAGTAGTTTATGGGTGACGAGACTCCCGTCCGGTTTTTTTGCGACAATATCGGTAAAGGTCCCGCCGCGATCAATCCAGATCTGCCATTGTGTCATTGTCAGCTCCCTGGGTTTTGTTGTTCAACACACCGAAAATATTGGTGTATTATATCTTGATAAATCAAAAATGCAACGTTCGATGATTTTTTGTCGACAAAATGTCATTATTTTGTGATAATGGCAAGGATGAGAGAGAAAGTCAATATTATTGTTTGTCTTGGAGCTTTTCACTGTACGCTGTAAGGTAAATATTTATTTTGCAGGTTGAGGGTGGAGTCGGGGCAGGAAACCATCATTGAACTACCATCAGGAGGAGATGACTATGAATGTTCGTAAGAATGTTATTGGCGCGTTGGCTGGGATGGCAGTTGGTCTGGGCATGACTATGGGGGCGATGGCCGCGACCTGGGATATGCCGACCCCGTATCCGGATAAGACCTTTCATACCCAGAATATTGCCGTCTTTGCCGAGGATGTTGACAAGGCGACGGGCGGGCAACTGAAGATCAAGATCCATTCCGCAGGCTCTCTCTACAAACATCCGGAAATAAAGAATGCCATTCGTGGCGGACAGGTTCCCATCGGGGAGTTTTTTCTTTCCCTGCTCTCCAATGAGCAGCAGGTCTTCGGCGCCGACTCCCAACCTTTTCTCGCCACCAATTATGATGACGCCAAAAAGCTCTGGGATGCTCAACGTCCGGTGATCACCAAACTGCTGGACAAACAGGGGCTGATGCCGCTGTTTTCCGTACCCTGGCCACCGCAGGGGCTCTATACGAAAAAAGAAATCAAGACCGTCGATGACCTGAAGGGTATCAAATTCAGGGCCTATAACGCTACCCTGGAACTCTTTGCCAACAAGATCGGGGCTGCCCCGACCCAGGTGGAAGTGCCCGACATTCCGCAGGCCTTTGCCACCAGCCGGGTGGAGGCAATGATCACCTCACCGTCCACGGGAGCCAATTCAAAGGCCTGGGATTTCGTCACGCATTACACCGATATTCAGGCCTGGCTGCCGAAAAACATCGTCGTGGTCAACAAAAAGGCCTTCAGAAAGCTGGATAAGAAAAGCCAGGACGCCCTTCTGACCGCAGCAAAGGCTGCCGAGGAAAGAGGGTGGGC
>Ga0210123_1000489_pt1 | contig 24515 bp, 17 predicted proteins | sample Muzzi_PWB_D2_FD_185535 | JGI IMG/M metagenome (GOLD analysis project Ga0210123, IMG submission 185535) | Wetland microbial communities from San Francisco Bay, California, USA, that impact long-term carbon sequestration - Muzzi_PWB_D2 (SPAdes) | ecosystem: Environmental > Aquatic > Marine >... | reverse complement strand
CCGACCTGATCCTCCGCACCTCGGGCGAGGTGCGCCTCTCCGGCTTCCTCCTCTGGCAGAGCGCCTACTCGGAGTTCTACTTCTGCGACACCTACTGGCCCGCGTTCCGCCGCATCGATCTGCTCCGCGCTCTGCGCTCCCATAGCCTGAGGCAGCGGCGCTTCGGGAAGTAGGGCGAGAGCGCCATCCCGGCGAGCAATCCCAGCAGCCCGTAGACCGGCGCCATGTACCGGGCGAGCCCCGAGACGAGGGCCGAGACGCCCCACATGTACCCGACGACGAGGAGAACGAGGAGAAGCGCGGGGCTCCCGGGAGCTCGGCGCCACCAGAGCGCGGCTCCGAGGAGACCGAGGATCCACCACGGCGCGTGGAGGATCAGGATCCAGCGGTCCCACCGGCCGCTGTCGGAGATGTACCAGGTTCGGACGAGCTTGACCGCGTAGAGCTTGGCCAGGGCGACCGGGTCCCGGCGGAGCCACTCGAGGTTGAGCTCCACGACCCCCTCCAGAGACATCGGCGGTGGCTCCGGGGTGTTCCGGAGAGCGTCCGAAACCTCGAAGCCCTCGTGGCGGCGCATGCCGTCGAAGTAGGCGTAGTAGACCACCGGCGCGGCGAAAACGCCGCTCTCCCCTGCCGTCGCTCGTTGCACCAGCGACCAGGGGAGGAGCACCACGACCTGCGCCACGAGCGCGACGCCGACCGCGATGGCGGCCGTGCGGCCCGGTCTGGCGTAGCCCGCCCGCCGAGCGTGCCACCAGACGAGCGGGAAGAGGAACGGGATCAGGAACTGAGGGTTCGCCCGGACCAGGCAGGCGAGGCCGAGCAGCGCGCCGAAGCCGCCGAATCGAACCAGCCGGCCGAGCCCGTCCGCTTCGCCCCGCTTGAGTCCTTCCACCAACAGGATGAGCGCTCCGAGAAAGAGCGGCTGGAAGAGAACGACCGCCAGACCCTTGGCGCTCGCCATGGCGAAGATCGGCGCGGCGACCATGCCGAAGCCGGAGCAACAGGCAAGGAAGCGATTCCGGGTGAGCCGGAAGGCGAGGAGCGTCGACAGGGCTCCGGAGGCGGCGACCAGAACGGTGTCGGCCCAGAGCTTGCCCGTCCAGTACGGCACCCCCAGCCAGGAGGCCACGGTCATCTTCACGGCGATGAAGTAGCCGAAGCCCGGCGGCCAGATGGCAATCGTGGGATAGCCTTCGGCCAGCACCTGGCGGGCCACGTGGACGTGATCGTGGTTGGGCGCCGGGTCGAAGTTCCCCGTCCACACCGAGACCAGGAGAGCGCCGAAGTGGAGCACGCAGAAGGCAGCGACCAGACTCGCCCACTGGCGGCGCGTCAGGGGCTCCGCCCCGGAGGTCTGGCTCCCCCGACCGGCCGCCCCGCTCGGCGAGAGGGCGAAGGGCATGGCCCATGCTCCCTGGAACGGGTCGGTCGTCGGCTGGCTCTCCGTCGTCATCCGTGGTCCTCGGTCATCACTCGATCCTCACACCCGCGCGGCGGGAGCAACATTCTATGAGGGTCCTGTGGATCGGCACCAAGCCGCCGGTGCCGCCGGTCGACGGCGGGCGGCTCGCGGTGCTCGAGACCCTCCGCGCGCTCCACGGAGCCGGCATCGAGGTCACCCTTGTCGCTCCCGTGGACCCGAGCGCGGCCGACGCGCCCGGTCGGCTGCGCCGGGACCTCGAGCCCGTCTGCCGCCCCAGGCTCGTGCCGAGCCGGGCCCCCGGCCGGCTGCGGCCCCTCCTCGGCTGCCTCACGGGCCCACCGTACGCCATCTCCCGCCATCTCCGGGCGGAGGTGACGGAGGAGGTCGAGCGCCTCCTCGCCACCGAGCCCTTCGAGATCGTCCACTGCGAGCAGCTCCACGCCCTCGCCCAGGCGGAGCCGGCGCGGCGCCGGGGCGTGCCGGTGGTGCTCCGCGCCCAGAACGTGGAGAGCGACCTGTGGGCCGCGGCCGCGGAGCTCCATCCCTGGGCCGGGCCCTGGCTCCGCCGCGAGGCGCGGCACCTTGCCCGGTACGAAGGGCAAGCCGTCCGCTCGGTCACCGCCACCGTCGCCCTGACCACGGAGGACGCCCGGAAGCTCGAGCAGTTGGCCGGCGGCGGAGCCCGGGTGGCGGTCGTCCCCCCTCCGTTTCCGCCGGTGCTCCCTCCGGCGGAGCCGCCGCTCCCCGGCGACCCGCCGGTCGTCCTCCTGGGGAGCGGCGGCTGGCTGCCCAACGCGGACGCGGTCCGCTGGTTCGTGGACACGGTCTGGCCGGTGGTCCGTAGCCGCTGCCCGGAGGCCCAGCTTCACCTCTTCGCGCCCGCCGACGGCCGCCGCTTGCCCCCCGGAGCCCTCCTCCACCCGCCCCCCGCCGACAGCCGCGACGCCTTCCCCCGTGGCTCGATCCAGGTCGTTCCCCTCCGCATCGCGTCCGGCATCCGGATGAAGATTCTCGAAGCCTGGGCGCGGGGCGTCCCCGTGGTGGCGACCCCCGAAGCGGCAGGCGGCCTGGAGGCGGAGAACGGGCGCGAGCTGCTGGTGGCACAGAGCCCCGCCGCGATCGGCGAGGCCATCGCGAGGCTCCGGGACTCCCGCGATCTGGAGGAGAGCCTGCGCCAGGGAGGCCGCGGGGCCCTCGGCCGGTTCGATGCCGCCGACGTGGCGGCCGAGCTCCGAGACGTGTACCGGATCGCCCGCGAGGGTCAAGCCCTCGCCCGGCCGGAGGACGGCTCGTAGGCCCACCGCCGACGCGCCGGAGCCGCTCAGGCTCCCGGCGGGGTGCCGGTCCCCTCGACGAACTCCCGATAGCGATCGAGAATCTCCCCGACCGGCCCGTCGGCCTGGAGACGGCCCTGCTCCAGCCAGAGGCAACGCCGGCAGTTCTTCTGCAGTGCCGCCAAATCATGGGAGACGATGAGGATCGTCGTCCCGGCTTGGCGGAACTCCTCGATCCGTTCTCCGCAGCGCTTGAGGAACCGCGCGTCGCCCACCGCCAGAACCTCGTCCAGGATGAGAACGTCCGGCTTCCAGGCGGTCGCGATCGAGAAGCCCAGCCGTGCCAACATCCCGGACGAGTAGTTACGGATCGGGCTCCGGACGAAATCGTCCAGACCGGAGAATTCGACGATTGCGTCCAGTTGCTCGTCGACTTCTTTGCGCTGGCGGCCAAGAAGCAGGGCGTTCAGGTAGATGTTCTCGTGCCCAGTGAGCTCGAAGTCAAACCCGGTCCCGAGCTCGAGGATCGGCGCCACCCACCCCCTCCTCCGGAGCGTCCCCCGTGTCGGCTTGAGGACTCCCGAGATGACTTTGAGCAGCGTGCTCTTGCCGGCGCCGTTCCTGCCGACGATGCCCACCGTCTCCCCCTCCTCGATCGACAGAACGACGTCGCGGAGAGCCCAGAGCTCCTCGTAGGCCAGCGACCCTTTGACGAAGTGGATCGCATACTCCTTCAGAGACGGGATCTTCCGCTTCGCCAACCTATAGCAGAGCGACACGTCGCGCAGTTCGATGACCACCCCGTTGCTCGTCATACGTAGAAGGGGATCCGGTCGCTGCTCCGACGGAAGGCGATGATCCCGACCACCAGGGCTACCGCTGTGACACTCACCGCCACGGTCAAGTGGGTCAGTGGCGGGATCTTGCCGTAGTAGATCGGGTCCCTGAAGACCTCGAGCACCGAACGGAGCGGGTTGAAGCGAACTATCCACCGATACTTTTCGGGCACGATGTCCATCGGGTAGAACACGGGAGTCAAGTACATTAGGAGCGTCATCAAAACGCTGATCATCTCTATGGTGTCGTAGAAGAAGACGGCCATCGGGGCCAGTAGAAGGCCAGCGCCGAATGTAAACAGGGCAGCGATAAGGATCGCCACTGGCACAAAGAGTACCGCCGGCTGAATCGAGTGTCCGGTGACCAGAAGGATTACGAAGAGTGGTACCAAGGCGAAGAGGAGATTGATCACCCCTGCGATCACCGTCGCGAGCGGGAAGACTGCCTTCGGCGTCGGGATCTTAGTCAGTAGTTGCGCATTCCCCTTCAAGCTATTCATCGATGCAGTAACACTCTGACTGAAGAAGTTCCAGAACATAATCCCGGCCAGCGCGTAGACCGAGTAGTTGGGAAGCTCGAACCGGAAGATCGCGCTGAAGACCGCCGTCAACACGAGCATCGTGAGGAGCGGCTGCAGCATGGTCCACAGGAAGCCGATCGTCGAACGCCGGTAGCGGACCTTCAGGTCCCGAATCACCAGCGTCGCGACGAGGTCGCGGTATCGGAGGAGGTCCTTCATAGTTTGACGTCCGGCTCCCGGGTCGAGGTCGTTGCGTTGGACTCGCGCGAAGAGGCTTCGAGAGCCCGTCGGAAGGCAAGACTATCGCGTCGCCAAGCCAAACGGGAATCGCCTCTTAGGCCGAGCGCGCGAAGAGACCTGCCGGCAAGGCGCAGCCTTCCACCCAACCGAATCACCGAGGCGGCCCGTCTTGCCATCCGGTCGCCGTGGTGCAACCTCGCCCAATGGACCAGGTCTTCCCAGAGGAGGGTGGGATCCTGTGGCCCGACCGCGCCGTGGCCCTTCCCGATCGTCGCTCCATGGTGGTGCACCACCAAGAACTCTGGCACGATCTCGACCTGCCAACCGGCGGCGCCTGCTCGCAAGCAGAAATCCAGGTCTTGCGCGTAGAAGCGATACTGTGTCGCGAACGGCCCAACCTGTTCCAAGACAGCCCGTCGCATCGCGAGGGCTGCTCCGGTTACCCAGTCCACCCGCCGGCGACCGACTGAGCTCCCGATCAACCTCGGCCGGCTCCCTCGTAAGGAACGACTCACGAGTTGAGCCAAGCCGCTCGACAGGCCGAACAACCAGAGCAAGCTTGGCGCTCTGCCTCCGCTCCACTGCGGGCGACCGTCCGGATACACCAAGCTCCCACCGGCTACCCCAAGCTGTGAGTTCTGGGCAAATCGCGCCAAGAGACCTCGCAGGGCACCCGGCGTTAGCTCTGTGTCGCTGTTCAGAGCGACCAGAACCTCCCCTCTCGCGATCGCCAGTCCTCGATTCACGGTTCGGGCGAAGCCGCTCCGCTCGGCCTGACGCACAATCCTGACCTCGGGAAATCGAGCGGCGATGAAGTCAGGAGTCCTGTCCTGGCTCGCATCGTCGACGACTACCACTTCCACTTCCGCCTCCTGAGCGAGGACCGACACGACACACCGCTCCGTCAGCTCACGAGTGTTGTGGCTCGGGATCACGACGCTCACCCCGATCCGATGTTCCCTGAAGACGCTCATTCCACGACCTTTCCCTGCACGCCGATGATACTCGAACAGTACGAGCCCTCTCCCGCTGCTGCTTCCCATTCTGGCCTGCCCAATCACAGACCGCTTTCACCTCCGAAATGCTGGAGCTCTCGCGAGCAAACTCACTGGACGGGCAACCGGTCCTCTCATCCTATGGGCTGGAGGCCTCCATGAGCCTGGTTGGCACCAATCCCTTGACCGAATCTTCCAGGAGCGCTTGTCCGCCTCACCTCACCTCCGCTCCTCCACGCCCTGGAGAGATGTCATAGAATGAGCTGAGGGTCCAACCTGGCGTCAAACTCAGGCGGAGCGGCAGCCGCGAGCCGCTCAAGGCCGGTATGAGACGTCCGTGGGGGCCAAGTACCGTGGAGCGCGGGCCGGCGCTTACGAGATGACTTGATCAAGAAGGAGCAAATCCCATGAGCATGAACAAGATTACCGTAGCGAAGCTGTTTGGTCTCGCGCTTCTCGTAGCTGGATGGTCTTCCGTCGCTGTCGCCCAAACCGGTGTGCTCTTCGTCGAGGGGAGTCGCGTGGGTGTCGGCATAGCGACGCCGTCGGAAACTCTCCATGTCAAGGGAACAGACGGCCTCACAAAGCTCCACGTCGAAGAAGCGAGCGCAACCGTGAAGCAGCGCGAGCTCTACCTCCTCAGCAACAACGGGGGAGTCCGATTCGCCTTCGAAGACACCAGCACCGGGCGGCGAATCTCAATGCGAAATGTCAACGCACAGTTTCAAATGGACATGAACAACGATCTCCTGCCTGAGCTTCGCCTGGCAGCGAACGGGAACCTGACGATCACCGGCTCCCTGTTCACCGCCGGTGGGACCTGCGGAGGGGGCTGCGATGCGGTGTTTCAGCCGGGAAGCGACGTCCCGTCGATCGAGAACCATGCTTCAGAAATGTGGGCCAAGAGCTACTTACCCGCTGTCGGTCCCACTCCTGAAAACCAACCGATCAACCTCTCCACGAAGACCGCGGGCATGTTGAACGAGTTGGAGAAGGCCCACATCTACATCGCGCAGTTGAACGACGCTCTCAAGGAGAAGGAGGCGCGGCTGCTCCGGCTCGAGCAGGAGAACCGCGAGCTCAGAAACACTCAGGCCGATCTCGGCGCCAACCTGCAAGCTCTGGAGGCCCAGGTCCAGTCCGTCTTGAAGGCCAACGCGCCGAACACTCCTTGAGCTTCAGGACATGACGTGATCACCTGACAGAGACCGGCCCTGCGACATCGTTCTGTCGCTGGGACGTCAGAAGATTGCTCAGGATGTCGGCACCAGCATCGGGTACGGGATTCGGGCGCTTCGCCAGGACCGCGACCGATCCCATGCTGGCTGGCGGCGCCGTCCTCGATCACAGATACGACAAACCATGAAATCTCTCTCGCTCTCCCGACCTGTCAGATTCACAACGATCCTTGCGATGCTTGCATTGCATGCATTGATGTTCGGGACGACCGCGTGCATTGATCGACCTTCAGCTTCGAAGATCGCAGATGGCATCGGGTCTCGCCCCAATGTCGTTCTCATCACGCTCTGCTCTTTCCGTTTCAACCGACTCGGTGCTGCAGGCTACTGGCGCGAGCTCACTCCGTTTCTCGATTCTCTCAGCGAAGACGGCACCTTCTTCGACAACGCAGTAGCGGCTGCCTCTTGGACGAAGCCCTCCACCGTCAGCATTTTCACCGCCCTGACTGCGGGGGTCCATCGCATGAACGACTACTACAAGGTGCCCGAGATCCTCTCCGGGAAGGTCGAGCCGAAGAGAGCGATGCCAGAGAATGCAACAACCCTTGCCGAGTTGCTCGGAGACGCAGGATACGAAACCTTCACTCGCGTCAACAATGTCCACGCAGGAGCATACTTCGAGGTGACCCGCGGTTTCGAAGATGAATTGACCGACAACACTATGAAAACGGGAAGGATGCTGCAGGATCTCGAGCACTGGCTGGACCACCGCGATCCCCAGCAGCCGTTCTTCGCCTCGATCTTTACCCTGGACGCGCACACGCCTTACCACCCGGACTTCAGCTTCTATATGAAGACCCGCAGAAACGAGGAGCCTCTCGAAGAACGGGACTATCCGCGATTCAGACAGGATGTCTATCACCGAGTGATGGATCGACTCTCGACGGTCCACCAGTGGCCGCACAGCTTGCAGCGCGATTGGATCGACCTCTACGATGCAGGAATCCTGCAACTGGACGCGGCCCTGAGCCAATTGCGCCCCATCCTCGAGGACAGAGGTATCCTCTCGAATACGGTGATCGTCGTCACCGCCGACCACGGTGAGCGTTTCTTCGAACATGGAAGAGTGGACCACGGCTGGTTCCCTGACGAGCCCGTGTTGCATATCCCCCTCATAGTCGCCGGCCCTGGAATCCCTTCTGGTCAAAGGATTCCTGATGTGGTCCGGAGCATCGACATCTACCCCACAATCGCTGAGCTGACAGGAATCACACCACCTCGGATGGTGCAAGGAGTCGGTCTCCTCGCCAGAATCACCGGAGAGCGCAAGTCACCGCTGGATCTAGTCGCGGTGTCGGTCGGTCTGGGTAACGAGTATGCTGTGCGTCGCGGAAGGTTCAAGTACCGTTTCTCGGCACAGACCGGACAAGCCGGTCTCTACGATATAGAGGCCGACCCTCTCGAACAGGACAATCTACTTCTTTCAAGGCCGGAGTTGGCCAACGAAATGAAACGCCTCTTGGCGAAGGAGATTCGCGAGGAGCGAGCGCTGCGCCAGCAGATCGGGCCCGGACGCAAGAAGACGGTCTCAGGGGAGATGGAGAACGAGCTTCGTAGCCTCGGATATCTGAACTAGTCGCGACCGGCTCACTGACCCCGCCCCGATCTAGATCTAGAGCAGTCGAGCTTCTGTCTCATGATTGAAATCCTAGCGATATACGGAACCCGCCCGGAAGCCATTAAGATGGCTCCCGTCATTCAGTCCCTCCACCGGCGCGCGAACGCGTGCAGGCTCAGCGTTTGCGTTACCGCTCAGCATCGAGAGCTCCTCGATCAGGTGCACGAGCTATTCTCGATCGAACCCGATCTCGATCTGAACTTGATGCAACATGACCAGGCCCTCAACGACCTGACAGCTAGAGGATTCTCTGGCCTAGACAGGGTGCTGACAAAGGTCAATCCCGATTGGGTTCTCGTGCAAGGGGATACCACCACCGCTCTGGTCGCAGCCATGGCCTCCTTCCATAGGGGGACACGAGTAGCCCACATTGAAGCCGGGTTACGGACAGGGAACTTGCGTCATCCATTCCCCGAGGAGTTCAACCGGCGTGTCATCGATCTAGCAGCTGAAGCTTGCTTCGCTCCGACGCGCCGAGCGGTACATGCACTTCGTGCCGAAGGTGTTGCGCCAGAGCGGATCCACCTTACCGGCAATACCGTCGTCGACGCACTCGAATCGATCCGCAAAGGCTTGCCCCCCTCCTCTTCGGACCCCGAAGTGCTGATTACTGTCCACCGGCGAGAGAGCTTTGGCTCAGGTGTATCCAAGATCTTCGAGGCTATTCGGCAACTGGCTCAGGAGTTCGATGACATCCGCTGGATCTACCCGGTTCATCCGAATCCCAGAGTCAGGGGTCCTGCGTACCAACAGCTCGCAGACCTTCCCAACGTCGAACTTTGCGATCCCTTCGGCTATCTCGAGCTTATCCGACGATTGAACAAATGCCGCTTAGTCCTAACCGACAGCGGCGGGATTCAGGAGGAGGCACCGGCCTTCGGCAAACCGGTTCTCGTTCTCAGAGAGACAACCGAGCGGCCAGAGGGGATCGACGCAGGTGTGGCCGAGCTCGTCGGAGTCTCGACCGAGAGGATCGTCGAGACAAGCCGCCGCCTTCTGACCGATGATTCGGCCTATGCCAGGATGGCTTCGGCGGTCAACCCTTACGGAGATGGACTTGCGGCCGAGCGGATCGCATCCTGTCTCCTTGGAGAACCGTGGAGTCCTTTCGGCTCGGAGTCTCGGAGCCAGAAGAGCATGGCAGATACCACGCTGGAGGATTCCTAGGGAAAGGTCGTCGGCGCGCAGCGTTCCGACGCCTCTAGATGCGCTTCGCTGCGCGGGGCTCCCGGGGAAGGCAGATGATGCTCCGGCCACCCGATAGCTCCAAGCGCCCTCCCGTCGTACGCTAGTTGAACAGCGCGGCGAGCTCCTTCGCTACAAGCGCCGTGCCCGCCTCAGGCGAGAAACGCTCGAGCACGACATCTCTCCCTGCCCGACTCAGCCGGGCCTGGAGGGCGGGGTCCGCCAAGAGCTCGGTTACTCCATCCGCGGCCGATACATCCGATCCCGGCGTATACAGGATGCCGGTCTTTCGGTCCTCCACGAACTCTGTGAACGGGCCTTGGCGAGGAACGATCACGGGGCAGGCCCGCGCCATCGCCTCGACGATTGTCATCCCGAAAGACTCGGCCTTTGATGTCGAGATCGTCGCACCCCCAGACTCCCGCACCAGGTCGAGTAGCGCAGGAATCCGTTGATGGCTCAACCGATTCAGCCAGCGAAGTCTGGACAATACGTGCTGGCGTCGAGCCTTCTCGAACAACTCACCGACCACGTTCGGATCGACCGGGCCTCCGACGATCCAGAACTCCGGAGGGTTCGGCCGCTGAACCAGGAGGCTCGCGATTTCGATGAACAGCTTCCAGTTCTTGTGCTCGTCGATACGCCCCAGCCATGCGAGCACTGGATCGGGCGGCCGAGCCTCACACTTCTTCACCGGTCCCAAGAATCGATTCCCGACGAGATTCGGGACGACCCTTACCGTAGCTTGACCTCCGACCAACGCTCCAATCACAGAAGCATGGTGTTTCGACGGCACGAAGACCGCAGTAACCTTACGACCTAGAATGCGCCAATTCTCGAGTGTACCACCGTAAGCAGAATGCGCCTCGAAGACCAGCCGAGGCAGATCGTCGCCCGTATAGCATGGCAGGATCTCCTCGGTATCGATGGATGTCACCAAATCGAAACCCTCTGAACGAACACACTCCATCAACTCGCCAACCGTCCCGACTTGGATCAAGTCATCGAGGCCATGAAAGACCGATCTCCCCCCGAGATCTTGCAGGAACCAGCACCTCGCGTCGATACCGAAGGTCGGTAGGTGCCGGAGCCGCGTTCGGAGCACGGACTCCACTCCGCCGAGCGACAGATACTTATATACGAAAAGAGTCTTCATTCAGCCTACGCTCCCGGAGAGGAAGCGCTTCTCCCGAACCCGCTGCCTTCCCTCCTCAACCACTTCGAGTATCTGATCCACCCGATCGCTCCAAGTGTTCGCAGCCGCGTAAGACCGTCTCTGCTCGCTGAAGTCCTTACGACCCTGATGGGCACGCTCAAGCGAGCCGAGAAAGTCCTCCAGACCGGTCGCTCGATCGACAAGAGCGTCAGCCCCCGGTGGCGCGTTGACGCCCGTCACCACCACCGGGAGATCCATGGCAAGGTACTCGTACGTCTTGATCGGGTCTGCCCCCTCAGCCAACTTGTCGGACTTGAAGGGAATGATAGCGACATCCCAGTTAGCTGCGATCGCCGCGAGCTCTCTTTGATCTACTTTGCCGAGGAACACCACATTCTCGGGAAGGCCCATGGCATCGACGTCCACACCATACCCAACCAGATAGAATATCCAATCCGGTCGCGCCAGAGCGCTCTCCCGCAAGAGGTCCCAGTCGAACCAAGCTGGGGAGAGATAGCCGAAATAACCCACCGTCACAGACCCGCGAGGAAGAAGCCTCGGAGAGCGGATCCTGTCGATTCCTGGACGCAAACCGTTTGCCACAACCATGGGATCAGAAGCTCCGAGGCTCTTGATTCGATCGGCCAGACACTCGTTCACCACAAAGACGGCATCGACAGACCGAACCAGATGCTCCTCGAACTCTCGGTCGTACCACACCGCCTGGCCGACACGGTGGAACTCCTCCCAGTCGTCCAAGACATCGTAGAGAGTCACCCATCCGGCCGCATTCAACGTCGCCTGCAGCTCGAAGAAGGAAGGGTGAGGAAAGGTGAAGAGGGCGATACGGGTACAATCGGCAAACGCGTCAGCGATCACCCTTGGGTGCGACGTCATCACATCCAATGGAATCTGTGCAATGCCTTCGGAGAGCCGATTCTGTGGTAGCCAATATCCCGTCTCCCATCGCCAGTATCCAAAGACGACGGGGACATGACGGCGAGAAAGCTCGCGCACTATCTGAGTGGGGCGCTGGCCTTCATCTTCGCGAAGCTCGGTCCCTGAGAGGATTATCGAGGCGAGCTCAGATCGACTCTCTTGCTCAAGCCGGCGTAGCACGCCCAGCGACAGATCGTCCCGACTCCTGGGGACCGAGGGAGCCTCGCGGCTCCCTTCGCCTGTCTCCGGGCACGCGGCTATGTGGCCTTGCCGACCCCATCGGCGCATCGCCCAACCAAGCTTCCAGACTCCGCCCCGCAACCGGTCGTAAACGCGTCGCCGCCCGGTGCCCTTCGGCAACCATCGATTCACAAGTCCCCAGTAGCCTCGAACAAGCCGGATCGCCAGCGAGTGATCCAACTGGAAGAGCTGTACGCGGAGCGCATCTCTCTCACCGAGAACGCCTTCGAGGGTCTCCTCAGACAGCGGGCCACTTTCGGGCGCGCCCCGAGTCCCTTCGTCTCCTCCTGAGAGCCCTTCGCCCGTGTCGTCGGACTTCTTCACGTTGCGCTCACTTCGTTCCATGCCTGTCATCGTCGCGAAATCGAGTCATCCTGTCACTGCGACCTGCGTACCCAAAGGGCCGTCGGGGCAACGATTCACTCTCGGCGGAAACAAATCCAGCACCCTCCGTTGTTCCGAGGGCCAGAGGACAGCAACCCCACTCAGACTTTCTCCTTGACGGCACCGCGAACCCAACTCGAAGATAGCCCAGACATAGCCGTAGGTCAATACACAGGGCAACCCAACGAGCTTCGGATGAGACCCACCATGAAGAACCTCCCGACTATCCCGAACCGTATCGCGCCACAGACATTCGACCCGAGGCCCTTCGCGGCTGCCTGCCTTATGGTCTGGGCCACCACGAGCGGCTGCGCCAAGATCCCGGCCAGCGACGAGCCTGGGACGGCCGTCACCTCCACCAACGTCATCGTGATCGTCTCCGACACGATGCGGGCAGACCACCTCGGCCTCTACGGGTACCCCGAGCCGACCAGCCCGTTCATCGATACCCTCGGAGATCGTGCTCTGGTGTACGAGAACGCCTACTCCCACTTCTCGTTCACGTGGCCCACCATCTCGAACCTTTTCACCGGCAAGAAGTACTCGGCGCTGGTTCGTGATCACGAATTCGTGAGCCCGAAGGAGTTCACTGAACCGGGATTGGTGCCCGAGAACTTGACTCTTGCAGAACGTCTGACGGCCGCTGGCGTTCGGTCATTCGGCGTATCCGCCAATCCTTACGTCAACAAGGGGACGGGTTTCGGCCAGGGTTTCGACGAGTTCCACGACGTCTACGACTGGGATCCCGACTTCTGGCATGGAGCGATCCACAAGTACACAGTCGAAGAGGTCAACGAGGTAGCTTTCGATCAGCTCGACCGCCTCGCCAATGGAACCGGGCCCTGGTTCCTCTACCTCCACTATTTCGACGCACACATGCCCTACAGGGCTCCGGCCGAGCTAAGAGCGATTTTCGAGGACCCGACATACTCCCGAACCGGCCGAGTCGTGGACGGTTATTTCCGGCGCCCGGATGGGGACTACTTGAGCTACTTGACAGAAGACATGAAGGAGTGGATGAGCCCGGAAGACCTGGATTACCTTGTCGCCCAGTACGACGCTGAGGTGAGGTATTTCGATCACGGCATCGGGCGCCTCTTTGCCTACCTCGACGACCACGGACTCCGGAGCTCGACGACGGTCATTCTTCTGGCAGATCACGGCGAAGCTTTCATGGAGCGCGCCTTCTGGGGACATGGGTTTCTCTCCCGAGCCGAAGAGGAACGCGTCCCTATGATCGTCGTTGGACCGAACGTCCGGCGGCGCAGAATCGACGTACCGGTGACAACCAGCGATGTTTTCCACAGTGTGCTCGCTCATTTCGGCGTCAGGCTCGAAGATTCAGAGGCCGAAGATCTTGTTCCCTGGCAAGCGGACCTGTTGTCAGGCGAGACCAAGGGAAGAGTTGCCTACACCGAGGGCCCAGGGAACACACAGGTTTTCCGGAGCAGCCAGTACTCACTGTACAGATATCACTCGATCGAGTCTACGGGACGCCCTATTCCCGTCCAGAACGGGGACTTCCTCTTCGACTTGACGGCCGACAGAGGAGAACGCTCGAACCTCTTCGACAATCGGGCCGATCTCGCCGGGGAGGTTCGAGACCGGCTCCTCGAACTGTCTCGTCTGAACTCGTTGACAGCGCCGTCCGCTGGCGCAGAAGATCCTCTGAAGAACTCAGACGACGAGACGAAGAGACGCCTCAAGGCACTCGGTTACATCCAGTGAGAGGTCGCGTTCTTTGGCGGCTCCTCTGAGGCACGAGGACCGCCCGAGGCCCCGGGAGTCGGAATGATCGCGATTTTTTCAGCCTCAACCTTGGCGGGCTGACTCATCGAAACCGGACCTTTCAACCACAGCCGAACATACTGTTCCGCGCTCAGACGGGAACGCGAGACAACCTGCAGCCCGGTCTGTCGCTCATCTATGACCTCTACGCCCGGAGGCACCAGTAACACGATCTCCGCGCCTCGCTGCAGCCCGCCACCCGCTGCAGCCTGGGTGATCTGTACCAGCACCATTAGAGGTCTGGCCTCCTCTTGAAGTGGGGGCACCTCGCCAGCCGTGATCCGGATCACTATACCCTCGACGACCGACAGACCGAGATCCTCGCCCACCTCGCGCCGGGGCGTGTCCCCGTCCGGTCTCGCGCGCCCACTCTCGGTCGCTGCAGGGTACTCGACCGTGTATTCGTCTGCCAGTCGTTCCAATTCTGCCTGAAAGGCCTCAGAGAGCTTTCGGGCTCGCATTTCCGCCATGATGGCTTCCTTGACTTCCGAGAATGATTTGAGCCTAGGAAGCCTTCGATCCGCAAGCTTGAATACCCGCAGCCCATCGTCCAACTCGAAAACCTGACTCAACTGCCCCACCTCGAGCGCGAACACCTTCTGCTCAATCGCAGGACTCAGTCGACCTCGTGAGAAGTATTCGTCATCCGAGAAGTTGCTCTCCGAAAACTCCTTCGCCACCTCTTGGAACGACACTCCCCCGTTGAGCCGCGCTACCGCTCGGAACATTCTCAATCGCTTGGCTTCGACGAGCTCTTCAGGCGCTCCGGCCGGTATACGTACCAGGATCGAGGGGGCCTTGATCATCTCAGGCATCCAATAGCGCTCGAGATGTTCATCATACTCGTGCCGTGCATCGGTTTCGGTCACCTCCACCTTGCCAATGATTCGACGAGTCATGAAGAGGCGCGCGAGCAGCTCCGTCCGAAGTCGGCCCAGTTGCTCGAGAAACTCGGGGTCGCTCGCCAGGCCAACTCGTTCCGCCTCCAGAGCCATGAGCCTTAGACCTACGATCTCGCGCACCAATCCCTCCCTCGCTTCGTCTGTCTGGTAGGCCTGCCTCCTCGCCTCTTCCATCCCCTCAAGCCAAGCATCCACGTCGGCAGAGGTAACGGGCTGCCCACCAACCATCGCGAGGATGCGGGATTGCCCATCGGGCTCCTCGCGAGCCCATGCGGGTATTCCTCCCTCGACAATGAGGATCAGGAGGAGGGTCAACGCCCAATGTTTAGAGGCGGTTCGAAGCGGAAGAGTCATCTCAGAGAGTCCCTCGTCGTAGCAATGTCATGAACCTTTCAGGGCGAGGATCTGCGCGCCTCCCCTGAAGCCACCGACCCGCCCTTTGATCATGCCAAGGGCAGGTCGGTGCTCTGACCCACTACCATTCCGGTCGAGGTCAGTCCGCAAGCGCCAAATCGATGGCGTCCTTGACCTCCTGATCGAAGTAGGGCGAGAAGAGTTGCCTCGGCTCGCCGGTGTAGAAGTAGCTAAAGACACCGTTTGCGTAGTTGCTCGCTCCGGCTTGCTGTGGTCGATACGTGATGACCCAAGGTCCACCGCTCGAGCCAGGTGTCTGTCTGGTACCAATGCCCGTTGTGTTCGGTGTACAACCCGGTGAATCCTCGTGGGCGTAGGAAGCGTCCGTCAAGACCATGATCGAGCCATTCCACGGCGCCGCGGCCGGATACCCCAACGCAGTGAAGTGCTGGACCCTGGACTGGTTCCAGGCATGCCCGAGCCATCCTATCCTACTTGAGAGCTTCACCCCGTTGATATCCGACACTGAGAAGAAACCAACATCCCGGCAGAAGTTCTCCGAGGTATGCCAGGCGGTCATCACACGGAGACTGTAGGCGGCCCAGGTGCCATATGGGGCAATCCACGAGGGCCGACTCGCCGGACGGAACATCACGTTCGTGCTGAACGATCCAGCTCCATCAGAAACGCAGTGACCAGCAGCGAGGACCGCTCGATTGCCGATGGAGGAGCCGGAACAGACATAGTTCAGTCCTCCCTGGGTGAAGAAGACCTTCCCGACGGTGCGCAGGGGATAGGAGCCGTACCAGCTCAGAGGCACCGGCCAAGTGTCTTCCGGCGGTGGGTAGGCGTAAGCGTGACTTTCCGGCTGAAGCATCTCGGAGAACTCTGCTGAAGCTCCGGCAAAGCTCAGAAGATCGGCCTCGCTGGCGTTGACCAGATCATAGGCTCCTCCGCTCCCACTGAGCGCCGCCCCCGGAGGGCCAAAGGATGCCTCAGGTAGAACCGCCGAGAGATTGGACGGCCCCTCCAAGACCGGCATGGCAGGTTGCGCGTTCGCCATGCGCTCCGGTGTCCAGTAAGCGGCTATGGCCTCGGGAACAGCGACATAGTGAACCTCCGTCTGGGCATGAACCGGAGTCGTAGGGAGCACCAGGGCCAGCGCGAAGACGGCGGCAACGAACCTCGACAAGCGCGACAGTCTCATGATTTCTCCTTTCGGTTGATGGGTTCTCACATATGAGTGGCGCCACGCTCAGTTCCATTTCGGCATAGACGCCATGATGCGCGGTATCAAGGCGTAATATCAGAGCCAGAACCCGTGTGACCAGTCCTTCAGAGCGCAAATAAGACGGGGCGCGCTCAGGAAGAAAGCGCGTAGGGATCTACCGCGGAGCTTCGAATCCGCTGCGCTGTCGCCGCCGATTCATTCCTGTGCAGCGCGAGGCTCCGGGCGGTGCTCAAGCCGAGCCAACGTAGCAGTCTCCAAGGACTCCTGCGAAGCCGGCAAGAGGCCAAGCCGTTGGACGCCGGGGAGATCCCCGCGGCAGCCCACCGGATCTAGCCCGCGCCGACGATGAGCCGAAGACTTCGAGCAAAGCCTCCGCCGCTTACCTCAGCTCACTCGCCAAACGAAGTAACTGCTCCGCTCGGAGCCTCCAGGTATGACCGTGAACCTCGTCCCGTCTCAGCTCACGGTTGAGGAACGAGTCTTCAGCCAGCGCACGACGGAGCTGCTCCAGGAATCCTTCCGGGCTATCAGCTAGATAAACCAAGGGCTCACTCCATCTCGCAACTTCGGGAATCCGAGTGGCTACCACAGGAAGACCGGCCGCCAGCGCCTCATAAAGCTTGACGGGATCGACTGCCCGGGTCAACGGCGTCTGCTCGAACGGAATGATCACCGCCATGACCGTTGCAAGGAAACCCGCCACCTCGTCGTAGGGAATCTCACCTAAGAGCTCTACGTTCGGCAACGTTCCCAGCCGTGCGACTGCCGGCGACTCGACCTTTCCCACCAGACGAATCACCCAATCAGGCTCGCTTCGTGCGAGTACCTCGACAGTCTGGTGGTCGAACCAACTCGTCAGAGCACCGACGTATCCAACAACCGGGCGATCCCGCTCGGCGGGGGCGCCCGGAGGAAAGGCGGACACGAAGTCCTCCGGTACGACGGCATTTCTGATCACTTCGACCCTCGGGGTCCATCTTCGGGCCTGGTCCGCGAGGATCCGGGAGCTCGCCGTCACGGCATCCGCCGCTTCGAGAATCTCCTCCTCCAAGTCCGACAGGCCGCTTGGAGCCCCCGGGAACCCCTGGTGGAAGTCGATCAGGTCGTAGATCATGGGGACGCCCCAGCTCCTTTTCAGCTCGAGGGCGGCAGAAGCCCAGCCCGGGTGCTGCACCACCAGGACCGAGGGTGGCACCGTTACACCTCCGACGATTGTCCTGGCTACCTCAAGACCCGCTGAAGAGGAGATGCCGTGGTAAAGGTCTTCGGCGCCTGGGATTCGCAGCCTGAGAACCAAGAGGCTCCCGTCGGCCCTCATGACCCGAGTCACCGGCTGGAATCTGCTCCGCCGAAACGCGTCGACATAGAGGACCGGGCGCCCCGTCAGCGCAATCTCACGTGCCAAGTGCTGCGGTCTCTGAAAGCGGAATGACCAGGGGATTGCAGGCAGCATCACCACCGGTTTTCCGGTCGACCAGCGATTCCCTCGGAGTGCCCGTTCACGGGGCGTGGCTGTCGCTCTCGCGCGTCTCGGCCAGCGCGTGAAGAACTGCCGCCACTCGCGGCTCCTCAGAGTCGAGACGACCGTCCTGATGCCGTGCTCGATCCGACCGAGAAGCTCGCGAGGGAGATCGAGAGGCTGGGTCGGAAAGCGGAAAGGACGGTGCTCGCTCACAAACGCTACAGGGGGGCCGACCAGTCGCGCTGCAGGGGCGAGCTCATTCCAGTCGCGGCACTGGCTTCAATGGTCGAGAACCCATTCATTCTCTTGAGGATGGCTCAGGGTGAACACCCATGGGGCTATCGCCGACCTCCTGCGCGTCAGAGCTGCTCCCCTCGGAGGCACTCGCATGACGCGACAGAGCATGCCCCTCCCAGGAGGACGGCTCGACCGCCTCCCCCTCATCAAGTCTGCTGGAACGCTGAGCAATGGACTCGACCCGTCCCTCCAACTCCTGCAAGGATACGGCAATACAAAGTAGCTGAGATACGACATCCAAATCACCAGCTGACAGGAGCTTCGCACGCTTTCTTCCAGCCAGCTTCCTCGGTTCGAATATAAGAAGAACCTGGCTCTGTCTCCACACCGGAATCGGTGGTAGAGCGGCCCTAAACGTGAGGTCCCAGCGCCCGAGAGTTTCGGGATAAGTCTGAGCGTGGACGATCCATCGATGCTCCGAATCGCCCGGGAAGCGCTCTCTAAATGGGAGGAGCAGAACGACGTAACGTCGAGCCTTCCGGGTGAGATGGTGCAGCGCTCGGAGAGGGTCTTCGAGGTGTTCGAAACAGTGGGAAGAGATCAGTACGTCTGCCTCTCGATCCAAGGTCAAGAAGTCTGACACGAAATAGTCGACGTCCGGGTAGGTTGCCTGCGCTTCGCTGATCGCAACCTTGCTGAAGTCGAACCCGCTGACCTTCGAGTTGGGGAACCGCTGAACCAGGACCGTTGTCCCATCCCCCTTGGCACACCCACAATCCATGAGCTCCAACCGATGATCCACGATCTCTGCCGCGACGTGCAAGGGAAGGGACCGGACAAGCAACTCCATGAACGACCGCGACTGTTGACGGCCGCCGCGCTCGTCCCAGTTCTTCGTGAACCTGTCGTTCCAGTACTCAACGGTGTTGACTTCAGACACAGTGCCTCTGTTTCGGTAAGGGTTCGAGATCCTAGCCACCGGACCTGGCGTATGCCGAACGCCCCAGACACTCTACACCATTCCTGGAGTCGGCAAGGTGCCCTTGCCGCATCCTTTGTTGTCTCTTGGATCGGGGGTGAGCGACCAGGCGCCACCCTTCGTGGCGCCTGGTCGCTATGCGGGAGATGTCAGTTCTGCGAGCCGGAGGACCCTCCGGAAAGGGCTCGCTCGACGCGCTCGAGTCGCGCCGTCAGGTCACCGATCTGCTCGTCCCTGTCCTTGAGCTGACGGTTGAGCTGTTCGATGTAGATGTGTGCCTTCTCAAGCTCGTTCAGGATGCCACCGGTCTTCTCGGTGAGGTTGATCGGGGCATTCTCCTGGGTCGGCCCCACTGCAGGAAGATAGCTGTTGTCCCACATCTCCGCAGCATGCTCTTCGATCGACTCGATCGGATACCCAGGCTGGAAGACCCGGTCGCAACCTCCCCCGCAGGTTCCGCCGCCGGTGAAGATGGAACCCGTAATCGTGAGGTCTCCATTCGCTGCGACACGCAGCTCCGGGCTGAGGTCGTTGTTCACGTCGACCTGGAACTGCGAGTTGACGTTGCGCATCGCGATCCGCTGCCCAGTACTGGTGTCGAGGAACGCAAACCGCACTCCGCCTTTGTTCTCAAGCAGGAACAGCTCACGCTGCGCTGCTGTTGTGCTCGCCTCCTCGACGTGTAGGCCAGCACTTCCGTCCGTTCGCCGAACATGGAGGGCGTCGTCTGGCGACGCGGTCCCGATCCCCACGTTGCCGCTCGCCGCGATATCGATCGAGCTGGTCGGAGCATCCGGCCTGATCCGGAACGGCAGTTGCGAGCCGTTGGTCACGTCGCGGATGAAGAAGTTGGTCTCGTTGCCGGCCACGTCCCAGGTCTGGGGGGCGAAGCCGGAGGACCCGTCCTGCTGGAGCCGCAGGGTCGGAGTATCGCCGTCGACCGTGTGGATCTCCGTCGACGGAGTCGAGGTGCGCAGACCGAGCCGGCCGCCATCGTCCACGTACAGGGAGTTGCTCCGAGCGTTGGCCTCGATCGTGAACGGCGTGCGGCTGCCGCTGATGTCGTCGATCGAGAACTTGCTGGCACCACCGTTCGCCGAGTCGTTGATGGTGATCTGCCAGTCGTTGCGCGGGAAGCTCGCCGCGGTCGACGTGTCGTCGAACTTTATCCGCAGGTTGTTCTCCTTGAGGCGAATCGTGTCGAAACCAAAGCTCTCCCCGTTGACGCAGTCGAACCCGATGCAGGCGCTGCCGTCCACGATAAGGTCGTCGATGATCACGAAGTCTTTCGCAGAGAGCAGATTGCCGCCGCCCTGGGAGGACCCCGAGACACCGCCGTCGTATCCGGCGGCTGCCGCGGCGGTCGCCAGCGGCGCACCGGAGGACTTGCTCTCCAGAGTCGTGCGCTTCTGGCTCTCCTGGCCGGAGCCTGGGTCGATGACCAGACCCCGGTCAACGGTGAACGAAGCACCATCGACCGACGGGCCGGCCGGGATCGAGCCCTTCTGCCAGAAGCTCCACCACACGGCATCCTCTTCACCGCTGCCCCGCGACGCCTGGAGAGCCTCCTGGACCGCCGGGTCGATCACCGGCGTCGCGCGGAGTTGCCAGGCGTAGTTGCCGTCGACCACGCGCCGGATTTCGCCGAGGTCGAAGAAGATCTGCTCGCCGGGCTTGAAGCTCTTGACGATCGTCTCGCATGGACCCGAAATCGTCAGGACCATCCGCTCGTACTCGTACTGGACCACCGGGGCCCAGAAGATCACCGAGCCCTCGTAGAAGACGTCGGCTATGCGGCCGTTGTCGAGCGGGCCGCAGGTTCCGCTCTGCTGAGCGAGAGCCGGAACACCGGTTACGACCAAAGCGAGCGCCACGATGGCGCTCAAGCAGATCACTCTAGTTGGGGTGTTGAACATCTTTCTAGCCTCCTGTCAATGTGCCTGTTCGCCCACGTCTCCGGGGCGTACTTGAATGCTCCGGAAATCACGGCTCCGGAGCTGCTTCGCTCGGGGCCTCTACACAAACGCCCCTACACTTGAGGCAACAGAGGAATCGACAGCGGTCTCCAATCGACTTCGCAAACGCGTCCTCGTCGACCCTCGAGCCGACACCGCAGTCTCGCCGGCTCGATCGCCTCCACCCCACTGAAGAACGAAAACGCCGCCCACGATCCCTCACTCACCACTTACAAGTGCACCCTGCAGGCACTCCGTTTTTTCAGACAAAGCGTGCACTCGAAATATCCATCCTGACCCAGCGGCCGAGCTCCGCGCCGACAAGCGCGCGTGAGCCTCGAACATCCCCAGCACCCCGATCAGATCGGACGACCCGGTTTGCTCCGCGGGAGTCTCCCCAGAGCAGCCCGACCAAGGGCCACGCCTCAGACGCCTACCAGAGGACCGCTTCAGGGTATAGGTCAGCTCTCAGCATGGAACATCGCTAAGTAACCATATCACAATGTCCCAATTCCCACCCGGTCGTGGGTGCCTTGTTGGGGCGAGGTCCAGCCGAGAGGTCTTTCCGGAGCGAGGACGACGGGGGGCGTCGTTACCGCCATCGCGATCGACGCCCCCCAGCCGCTCCGATCCGAGCAGCCTCGAGGAGAGCCAGCGGAGCGCTACTCCCGGGAAGCGATCACAGCCTCGAGCTGCAACATTCTAGCTTCGAGGTCACCGATCGCCTGGGTCTTTCTCCCAAGCTCTGCCTCCAAGCTCTCGACCGTTTCGTGAAGCTGCTCGATATAGATGTGGGCCTTCTCGAGCTCGTTGAGCATCCCACCGGTCTTCTCCGAGAGGTTGAAGGGCGTGTTCTCCTCCGTCGGGCCGACCGCCGGCAAGTACCGATTCCGCCACATGGCTTCGGCATGCTCATCGATCGACTCCAACTCATAGTCCGGGCTGAAGACGAGGTCACAGCCTCCACCACAGGTACCACCACCCGTAAAGATGGATCCCGTGATCGTCAGGTCGCCGTTGGAAGCTAAACGCAACTCGGGGCTCAGGTCGTTGTTCACATCGATCTGGAACTGGGAGTTGACGTTCCGCATGGCGATCCGTTGCCCAGTGCTGGTATCGAGGAACGCAAAACGCACTCCTCCGTTGTTCTCGAGGAGGAACAGCTCTCTCTGAGCCGCAGTGGTGCTTGCCTCCTGCACGTGGAGTTTCGTGCTGCCATCCGTGCCCCGGACATGGAGCGCCGCGTCCGGCGATGAGGTACCCACACCGATGTCGTTGTCGGCATCGATATAGAGCGAGTTGCTGTCAGCCCCCGGGCGAATCCGGAACGGGAGCGTGGACCCGCCGGTCACATCCCGGATGAAGAAGTTGGTCTCGTTGCCCGCCACATCCCACGTCTGGGGAGCGAAGCCGGACGAGCCGTCCTGCTCGAGGCGCAATGTGGGAGTGTTCCCGTCGACCGCGTGGAGGTTGACCACCGGGTTCGAGGTGCCGAAGCCCACGTCGCCGTCGCTCTCGACGTAGAGGGCGTTCTGGCGGGCACCGGCCTCGACCGCGAAGACCAGGTCCGTGGCGCATCCGCCGTCGTTGTCGGCGGTGCCACAGTCGTTGAATCCGAGGTAGCTCTGGCCGCCGCTGAGGCTCGAGTTGGCCTCGATCTCCCAGTCGTTGTTCGGGAACGGCGAGTTGCTGGTGTCGCCGAACTTGATCCGCGTGTTGTTCTCCATCAACAGGATCGTCGAGTCGCTGAAGGTCGGGCTGTTCGGACAGTCGAAGCCCACGCACAGGCTGTTGCGAATCACGCCGTCAGCGTTGGTCAGCACGGTGGCCTTCGTGGCCAGCCGGTTGCCGCCCGGCGCGACCTGGCCGGCCTCCTCCTTGCCCCCCATCTCGAAGGCGCCATCGACGATCGAGAAGTAGCCGGAAGTGATCCTCGGGGCCGGCAACCTGCCGCTCTTGGAGAGGGCGTTGCCGTCGCCCTGGTCGCGGACCGCGGCAAAGTCCTCCCGGGTCTGCTCGTCCAGCACGGCGCTCGCCTTGACTTCGAAGGCATAAGCACCCTCCGGCCGCAGGCTTCCGTCCGGGTTGAAGGCGCTGAACACCACGCTCTCGCCCGGCCCGAACGTCTCGCGCAGATAGAAGCCCTCGGGACCAGAGACGATCAGGTCGAGGGCGCTGTTGGTGGCCGGGCGCCACTCGATTCGTGCAGCCCCGACCTCCGGTGAGCCGACAGGGCTCTGGGCCACGGCGACACCGACGACCAGCAGAACCATCGCGATGGTCACCACGACTCCTAGAGTGTTTCGAAACTGGTTCATAGTCCGTTCCTCCTGGCTTCAAGGGTCCGCAGATTGGTGTTCAGATGGAGCCATGCTCCGGCGTACTATGACTAGGGTGCTCGACCGCTCGTGTCGGTCCTATGGAAAAAGGGCCGAGGCTCGATCACGAGCCTCGGCCCTCGCATCATCGGGAGAAGCGTCCTTTAGTGCTGCTCGATCGCCCTCTCGAGCGCCTCGAGCCGAAGCGTCAGCTCTTCGATCTGACGGTCCTTCTGCTCGAGCAACTGAGTGGTCTGCTCCTCGAAGCTGGCAACCCACTCCTCCTTCTCCTTCATTTCGCCGTTGAGCTGATCGATATAGATGTGCGCCTTCTCGAGCTCGTTGAGCATGCCGCCCATCTTCTCGGTCAGATTGAACGCACCGTCCTCAGCGGTCGGTCCGACCGCCGGCAAGTGGCTCGTGGTCCACATCTTCGCTGCGTGCTCTTCGATGGTCTCGAGCTCGTAGTCCGGGCTGAACACCCGGTCGCAGCCCACACTGCAACTGCCGCTCGTCGTGATTTCGCCGGTGATCGTCAGATTGCCGTTCGAGGCCAACCGCATCTCGGGAGTCAGGTCGTTGTTGACGTCGATCTGGAATTGGGCGTTGACGTTCCGCATGGCGATCCGCTGGCCCGTGCTGTTGTCCAAGAATGCGAAGCGCACGCCACCGTTGTTCTCGAGGACGAACAATTCCCGCTGCGCAGCGGTCCCGCTCGCCTCCTGGACATGCAGATTCGCGGTGCCGGCCGTGCCACGGACGTGAAGCGCCGCATCCGGCGAGGCCGTCCCGATCCCCACCTTGCCGCTCGCCGCAATATCGATCGCGCTGCTCGGAGCTCCAGGGCGAATCCGGAACGGCAGCGTCGAACCGTTCGTCGCGTCCCGGACGAAGAAGTTGGTCTCGTTACCGGCCACGTCCCAGGTCTGGGGGGTGAAGCCGGAGGAGCCGTCCTGCTGGAGGCGCAGGGTCGGGGTGTTGCCGTCGACCTGATGGAGCTGTACCACCGGGGTCGCGGTGCCCATGCCGATCCGGCCGCCGTCATCCACGTAGAGGGAGTTGCTCGGGGCACCGGCCTCGATGGTGAAGGGCGTCCGGCCGCCGTCAATATCGTCGATCGAGAACTTGTTGGCGCCGCCGTTCGACGAGTCGTTGGCGGTGATCTGCCAGTCGTTCGACGGGAAGCTGGCGCTGTTGGAGGTGTCCTGGAACTTGATGCGGAGATTGTTCTCCTTGA
>Ga0210123_1000488_pt1 | contig 24549 bp, 14 predicted proteins | sample Muzzi_PWB_D2_FD_185535 | JGI IMG/M metagenome (GOLD analysis project Ga0210123, IMG submission 185535) | Wetland microbial communities from San Francisco Bay, California, USA, that impact long-term carbon sequestration - Muzzi_PWB_D2 (SPAdes) | ecosystem: Environmental > Aquatic > Marine >... | reverse complement strand
CCGCGCCACCCGACCGCGACGTGCTCCGGTTCGACGTCTCGGCCGCTCCGGTGCCGGGCTCCGCCGCCCTCTGGCGCATGGGGACGATCAACTTCGACCTCGCACGGGGCGGCCCGGACAACGAGGTCTACGTCACCACGGTCGACCTGCGCAACGAGGACCAGATCAACGAAGGGGAGCCCCAGTACGAGGCCAACAGCACGGTCCCGGGGCTCGCGTTCGCCATGCACGCGATCACCCACGCGGTGCCCTCGCCCACCGGCACGCCCCAGGCGGGCACGGTGGTGGTCGACCTGAACGACCCGGTCAACCACGCCGCGACCCTGAACCCCGGGTTCCGCTGCGCGGGCCCCAACGACATCCTGTTCACCGCCAACGGCAATAACGCGTTCGTGGCGTGCAACGAGACCCGGAACGTGGCCCTATTCGACGCGGTCAACGACCGCGTGACCGTCGACTTCGCCGTCGCGCCCACGGCCCGCTCGGGCTTCGGCATCCGAGGCGTCGCTCTCGACCCGACCGAACAGTGGCTCTACGCCTACGGCCGGGGTGACAACACCCTCCTCGTCTTCGACACCCAGTTCCTGCCGATCGGAGCCCCCAAGCGCCCGTCGCGCACGCTCTCCGTCGGCTTCGACATCACCACCGACCGGATCGAGAACGGCCGCCGCCACTTCCTCGACGCCTCGAACTCCTCGAGCGGCCTGATGACCTGCAACACCTGTCACCAGGACGTGCACCTCGACGGCATGGCCTGGGACCTGTCGGACTTCACCGGCGACCTGGCGAGCGACCCCAAGGACGTCGCCAGGATTCCCAAGGGGGCCAAGACCACCCTGTCGCTCCTCGGCATCGAGGAGACGCCCCCCTTCCACTGGCGCGGCGACCGCGCCGACCTGGACGCTTTCGACCCGGCGTTCGAAGGGCTCCTGGGCGGCCAGCAACTGGACAACCCGGAGCTCGACGAGTTCATGGCGTTCGTCTTCAGCTCGTCCTACCCGCCCAACCCGAACCAGAACCTGGACCGGAGCTACAGCCTCGACGCCCAGATCGGGTTCGACTGCTTCTCCATGGAGACGGCGCACACGGTCACCAAGGACACCACGGGCCTGCCGCCCAACCCGCCTCAGAGCGGGCTGCTGTCCGTGACCTGCGAGAACTGTCACAGCATGGCGGGCGCCTCCGGGACGCTCAACCAGGTCAACAACCCGGTCGTCGGCCTCCTGGCGGATGACGCGACCCAGCTCCGCGGCATCTGGGACAAGACCTCGGAGACGGTCGACTTCGGCCTCACCAACCCCTGTGGCCAGCCACCGGGAACCTACTGCAACAACGCCATGACCAAGCTTCCGGTCCTCGGCTGGGGGCTCGCCAACACCGGCTTCGTCGACACCCTGATCGACTTCATCAACCTGGGCGCCTTCAACGGCCTGCCCTCGGGCTCCCAGCCGAAGATCGAGCAGTTCGTCCAGGAGCTCGACACCGGCTCGGCGCCCACCACCGCCGCCACCCATCACCTGGACGGCACGCTGCCGGCCGGGCCGCCCTACCCCAGCCCGGTCCAGGAGCTCCTGAACGGCGCGGCCACCGGTGACAACGACCTGGTGGTGCGCGGGTGGATCACCTGGAGCGGCTCGCCGCGGGCGATCGGCATGCTCTACGACCCGTTCGCGGCGGGCGGAGCGGTCTTCGTCACCGACACCGTGGACAACCCGGCCGACGGCTGCGCCGGCGACGCGAGCATCACTCCGGGAGCGAACGGCATCGGCCCCTTCACCCTCGCCCAGCTCGACGCCATGGCCGGCGCCGGCAACGCCGAGCTCGCGCTCATCGGCACGCCCGTGGGCTCCGGCTACCGCTTCGGCCTCGATCGGGAGATGGATTGCCTGCGGGACGGCGACGAGGCCGCCCACGGTACCTCGACCCTCCAGGCCGACAGCGACGGCGACACCTTCCCGGACGGCTACGAGGTACGCCTCGGAAGCAATCCGACCGACGCCGCCAGCACCCCGACCGACCTGGTCGACCCGGGCATCCCGTCCGGGGTGATCTCCTGGTTCAACTCGAACGTGGTCAAGGCGCGCTGGACGACGGACGAGGAGTCCAAGAGCAGGATCCGGGTCTACGAGCAACCCCCGAGCGTGCCCTCGGAGACGCTGGTCTACGAGAACGACGAGGGGCAGTTCAAGCGCTACCACGTCATGGTGGCCCGCAACCTCAAGCCGGGGCGGGCCTACCGGGTCGAGGTGGAGGCCGAGGACCCGAGCGGGCGGACGGCCGTTCAGACGCTGGGCACCTTCGGCGCCCAGAGCCACCTGTTCCAGTCCGTCCACGTCGAGTCGACCCAGGTCGCCCACCTCCAGACCAACCCGAGCGGCACCGAGCGGTACCGGGCCACCTTCCATGTGATCGACGAGGACGGCCAGGACGTCAACGGCGCCGAGGTGACCTTCGGCCTGCTCGAGTGGAACGTGGGATTGAACAACACGCAGGCGGTCTTCCCGCTCACCGCGCTCACCAACGCGAGCGGCATCGCGACCCTCGACTTCGACGGCGTCCTGCTCTTCGGCGGCCAGCACGGCATCGCCGAGGCCGTGGTGACCGACATCCAGTTCCCCGGCCCGACGCCGGTGGACACGCGGCTCTACTTCCACTCCCTGGACGGCCAGTTCGGCCACTGGGGACAGGTATCGCTCTACTAGGAGTTCTACAAAGGGGCGACTTCGTGACGGCTGAATCTACTTCCTTTGAGCCGTCGGTGACGCCGCTCCGATCGACCTGGATGATCCACTGGATCACCCCCCAACCCCTCGATCCCCTTCCCACCCTCGAGGTGGGAAGGGGACGCCCCCGCCCCTACGCTTCGGGGAAGCCTCTTCGCGTTGGGGCGAAGCTTCGCTGGAACGGGGATTCGATCGTCCGTCCGCGCGGGTCCTATCGCGCCACGACGTACGCCGAGTCGTTCGACTCGTTGACCACCTGGCCGGCCATCAGGAGCGCCCCGTCGCTCACCTCGAGTCGGACGACGAAGCCTTCCGGAGCACCTCCGGGAGGCAGCGGGTGGGCGCCGGCGTTGACCTGGCGGAGCTTCCCGGCCCCGAGCCGACCCTCGATCGTTCCGAGCTCGGTGCCGGCGTGATCGAGGTAGCGGAGAGTGTAGGACGCTACCGAGTCCCCCGGGTTGTAGAGCCAGACGGTCGAGCGCACACCCTTCTGAAACCCGGCATCCTGCCGCAGCCCGATCAGGGAGCGCGGACGGTCGGGGCGTGCGGCGTCCTCGATCGTCAGCGCCGGCATGAACTGGCCGTAGGTCCGCTCCGGGTCCGACACGTCGTAGCTCTCCGCCTGGGCCACCGGGTAGGGCGCCGAGCCTCCTTCGGTCACCATACGCAGCACGCCGACGACGCTCGACCTCTGCCACTCCCAGATCACATCCTCGAGTCGTACCGTCTCGCCCGCGGGGATGGGGATCGCCATCGGCTCGGTGGGCTCGGACAGGACCCCGGCACCGGTGAAGGTCACCATGGGGGTCACGGGCTCGGAGCCCGTGTTCGCCACCACCAGATCGGTCTGGAAGAAGCTGTCGTTGAGCCCGGGTGTGTTCAGGACGTCGAGGAAGAAGACCTCCGGAACGTCCGTCCTGCCACTCCGAAGAAACGACGGATCCCGCGAGCTCCACCGGAGGTTCGCCCCGTACGGAACCGCCCGCCGGGAGCGACTGGTCAGCTCGATGGCGACGCGGTAGTCCTCCGTCTGGTCGAGCCCGAACAGGTGGCGAAGCTCCTCGATGCGGAACTGCTTCTGGCCGAACCGGGGGACAGTGACCGATGGGCTCGGCGACGCGAGCTGCTGACCGAGGCGGTCGAAGGCCCGCAGCCGGAACCTGAGCGGAGCGTCCACCGGGTTGGTGACCCCGAGGTAACCGATCCTCTCCGCGGTCGCCTGCAATCCGACGAGGTGGAAGATGTCCCCGCGCGAAGCGTTCCCGTCCTCCTCCAACGACACGCCCGGGACGGTCTGACCGAACACTCGACCGTCGCCGAACGTTCGGTTGAACGAGAGGACGAGCGGTTGCGCGGTCCCCTCCGTCACCTCGGCGATGACATAGCCGGCCACGTTGTGCCGCGCGAAGAGATCGACCAGGACGTTCGGCAAATAGACGGTCTCGAGCTCCCCGAGGATGAGCGTGACCCTCGGCGGATCAGCCTCCGGCAATCCCTGTTTGCGGAACGTGACGTCGACAACCAGAGATCCCGGTCCCGGGTTGTGAACGTAGAGGTCGCTCTCCTGCCGGAGCGCCTTGCCCGGGTCGGCCTGGGCGATCCACGGCACCACCACCGCCCGTGCGCTGCCCACACCCTCGACGAGCGTGGAGGGCGCTCCCGGCCCCCCCTCCACGGGGACCGCCAGCGAGAGCAGAAGGAGGCACAGGAGCACCAGGAAGGCTGAACACCGTTCGGCAGAAGCAGGATGCATCACTCGGCCTTTCTCGGACAGATCTCGTGTCGGGATGTCGCCATGGTCTCGGAGCGGTCTCGCTCACTCGTTGGAGCAGGTCGCTCTAGATCACGCGAGCGCTCAACTCACTTTACCGGCCGGGGCCGGCGAGTCAAGACCGGCTCGCGGAGCACCCCCGGAGCCCGCTTCCGGAGCGTCTGTCAAAAATCGCCGGAATGCGGCAACTACTCAAAGGAGGCAGATCCTTCGACGAGAGCCGCTCGTCGATCCTGGCTCCCCCGCACTCTCCTCCTCCTCCCCCAAGGAGTCCAACATGCCGACGATCGGGAAAGGCGCGTGGCGCGACCGCCTGTTGACCCTGTCCGCCACGCTAGTGCTCGCGCTCTCCACCGGCGGCTGCACGAGCCTCTGCCGGTGGTGCGCTCTCGAGGTGCCTTCCGAAGGGGTGACGCTCACCGACGGAAGCGGGAGAACCGTGGAAGCCATCGCTCCCTTCGACAACCTGCGGGTGGGGGTCACCGGCCTGGAGCCCCGGACCCGCTACAGCCTGCGCGCTGTGGACGCGCTCACCGGCCGGCAGATGGCCTACGCCCATCTCACCACCGATCGGGAGGGCACGCTTGCCCCTCTCACCCTCCTCTTCGCCGAGAACCTCTACCCCTGCTGGGAGCTCCGGCAGGATGTCCCCTTGGCGGCCTTCCAGGAAACCGCAACAGAGGCCAGGAGCGTGGAGCGGGCCCTGGACCGGGTCGAAGCCGTCGAGCGGCTTCTCGACGGGCGACGCTATCTGCTCGAGGTCGTCCAGGAGGGGCGCACGGTGCGCAGGGCACCTTTCACGATCCGCGACCTGGGGGAGCCCCGCATCACCGTGGTCAACCGAGCGGGATGTCTGCGGGGCGGCTTCCTCCGAGGCGCGGATGACGTCTTCGTCCTCGGTCGGAACCTCCCGCCGGGCAGCCGAGTCCGGCTCTTCACCGTGCCCGATCAGAGCACCTGGAACGAAGGGGACCCCCTCCAGGATCTGAGCGGCCCCTTGGGGCAGGCAGAGGTGGAGGTCGTCACGCTGGGTCAGGATCAGAGCGACTTCGTCGCCCGGGTCTGGCCCCGGCAGCACACGACCACCGGCCTCTACGACGTCATCGCCCAGCTCGGCGGCTCGACCGGTCCCCCCGTCTTCCAGAGAGCGGACCTGGCCGCCTCCTTCCACGGCGTCGGACTGGTCATCCAGGAGGACGCCTCCGACCCGCACCTGGAGCAGAACATGACGGTGCCGGTGAGCGGCACCGTCGTGCACTACCTCAGACGTCAGGACAAGTACTTCAACGACGAGGACGTGTGGGTGGCGATCAATCCCACGTTGCGCCCCGGTGGCATCTCCGGCGATCCTCAAAACGCCCGCATCTACGTGGTCGACCACCTGCTGGAGAGCGGGTGGTCCCATGGCATGGCCCTCACCGACGTCTCGTCGGACGGCTACGAGGAGGTGCCGATCCAGGGGTGGTGCCGCAACCAGAACGAGGTGCGGATCTGGCCGGCTCCCCTGATCAACGGCGACTACGACGTGGTCGTCGACTTCGAGCCCTTCGGCGTTTACGACCAGGGGCAGGACTTCGTCGACGAGCTCGACAACGTCGGGTTCCAGGTGGTCGATCCGAGCGACTTCGCCCTGGTCTACCCGGTCAATCCCTTGAAGATCTTCCCAGAGCGGGAGACGCCGACGGGAGTCAGGAAGGACGCCCTGTACGGGGTGGTCAAGACGCTTCCGGGAACCGCCGTGTACTGGGATTCGTTCGATATCGACGACCCGAGCATCGATGGGGCGCCGGTCGACCCGAATGGCGCCTCCGGCGACGACAACCGCGGTAACTACGGCGCCGCCCCCGGAGGTCCCGACGGCGACGACGGGTCGCTCGACGGGGAGGACGGCTCCGGGGTCGCCACCACCATCAGCAACGCCAGCGGGTTCGCCTTCGTGCGCTTCCACGTGACCTCCCAACCCGGCGACAACTTCCGCCTCCGGGCCTCCGACTCCGCGGACTTCGCGGACTTCGACGAGAGTGCCGAGATCACCGTCTGGCGCCGGCTCCACGTCGAGATCGATTCCATGGGTGCACCGTCCGGAACGACGGTGACCGGGACGATCACCGCGGTGAGCTTCGACTCGTCCACCAACCGGAGCGAGGTGACGGTGAGCGAGGTCCTCGACGCCGGAGCCGCGGGTAGCACGGGCGGCCGGTTCGAGAACGGTCGGTTGACTGCCGGCGCAAGCACCTTCGACGTGCTCGCCAACACCGCCTCGGTGGTCACCGCCGTGGGCAACGTGCCCGACGGCGTGGCCTTCATCCTGGAGGATGACGACGTGGTGCCCGCCGACGTCGAGAACCCCGACACCGGCGACATGGTGCGCGCGTATGCCGAGGCTTTCATTCTTCCTGTCTTCGACACCGGCCTCGACACTCCCGACGTCGCCTTCGACCTCAATACAGAGAACACCGAGATCAATGGCCAGATCAACCTCGGCAAGGCGACACCGATGAGCACTCCCGACTACTGGACGGTGACCGTGCACGGCGGGTTCCAGCGCCTGCTCTCCGACGACAACGACCCGGACGACGAGGGAACGCCCCGCGCCCGGGCCGTCGACTCGGTGCAGGGTGTCTTCACCGGCAACGAGTCGATCCGCGACTGGATCGAAACCTCGACCGCGAAGGGTGGCGCGAACGGCGTCGACCCCGATACCACGGGCGAGCTCCCCCGGAGCTCCAGGCGCCAGGAGATCCTCAACCACGAGGTCGGGCATCTCCTGTCGCTCACTCACCCCGACGGCTCGGTCACGGTGGACGATCCCTTCGGTGGAGTCATGACACCGAGCTGCTGCCCGGCGAACACCCGCCAGAGCTCCAACTTCACCCAGCAGAGCCTGCACAAGCTCCGCTCCATCGAGGAGCCGGACAGCTAAACGGCCAGGAACCGAGCGACGGAGGTACACCATGCGCACCAAGAACAGATCGATCGTCGTCGCCCCGGCCATCCTCGCCGTGGCGGCTGCCCTCCTCACCATCCCGCCCTCCCCCGCGACGGCCCAGCACACCCCGCTCGGCCTCTCGATCAGCTCGCCCGAGTCCTCCTACCTCGTCGCCGAGCCGGTCGTCATCCGCCTCCTCCTGACCAACAGGAGCGACGCGGCGGTCACCCTCAGCCCCGAGCTGGCCCTCGAGACCGAGCTCACGACGCTCTGGATCGCTGCTCCCGGGGAGGACTTCGTCCCCTATGACCCGGGGTTCGTCGAGGAGCCCTCCCGGCCCCAGGTGACCCTCGAACCGGGAGAAACCCTCGACCACGACCAGCTCGTCCTCTATCACTGGCCGGAGAGGCGGTTCGCCTTCCCGGAGCCGGGGACCTACCGCGTCAAAGTGGTGCACCACGGCTTCGGCGTCCGTCCCGACGCCGTCTCGCCGACGCTCGAGCTCACGATCGGCGCCCCGAGCGCGTCCGACGCCGCGGCCCTCGAGCTGTTCGAGGACCGCCAGGTGGCGCTCCTGGCCCTCGGCCTCGACGAGCCTCAGGAGGCGGTCTCCCGGCTCGAGACCCTCGCGCGGCGATACCCGACGAGCCCGTACTCCGACTACGCCCGCTTCTTCCTGGCGCGGCGCCAGACACACGGACATTTCGCCCGCCGACCCAACCCGGAGAAGGCACAGGAGCTCTACGAAGAGCTACTGAGACAGCGTCCGGAGTTTCCCCTCGCCGGCCAGGTCTACTACGAGCTCGGCAAGATCTTTCTCGATCGGAACGAGCCCGCTCGCGCACGCGAAAGCCTCGACCGGGCGCTCCAGCTCTCGAGTGACACCTTGCTCGGCGCCCACTCCAGGAGACTCCTCGAGCACCTGGAGCGCATCGAGCCCCCGAAGGGAGAGTGATCCGACATGTCACGCACCCGCTGGTTGATCCTCCTGATCGTCCTGGGGATCGCGCTCGTGGCGATCCTCCTCTACCTGGCCTACTGCCGAGGCCCCACGGAGCCCCGGACGGGGGCGTTCGTGACGGACGCCGGCGGTCGGCCGATCGACAGGTTGGAGGCTGGCTCCTCCCTCCACGCCGGAGCGCACGAACTGGCTCCCCGCACACCCCACGAGTTCCGACTGACCCTCGACGGTGAGCTGGTCAGCTTCGCCCGCCTGGCGAGCGACGCCGACGGTACGATTCCTCCCTTCGTCCTCTGGTACCAGTCCGGAGTCGTCGGCTGCTCGCAGCGCATCGACCCCCAAGCAGAGCTGCCACCGTTCACCTTCCGCACCTTCGACGAGTCGGAGGAGGCACTCGCCGGGCGCAGGCTGCGGCTCACGGTGCACTCGCTGGCCGGTGAGGACGTCGGCGGCCCGCTGCTCACGGAACGGCGCGCGAGCCCGGTGTCGACCCTCGAGCTGCCCGTCATGGCACGCCGGCACCCCATGGTCTACCCCTCGACGGAGGACGGCTGCCTGATCAACAGCCGCCCGGTGCGGGGCGAAACCCTATACGTCACCGGCCGCAACTTCGCCCCGGGCGAGGAGCTCCTGGTCGCGGTGGTCCGCAACCAACGCTCCTGGCGGGTCGGAGATCCGATCGACGACGTGACCGGTACCCGCGGCGCTCCCGCGCCGGTCCGGGTCCAGGCGGACGACGAGGGCAGGTTCACCGTCACGGTCTGGGAGAGCCCCCTGCAGCGCCGCGGAACCTACGACCTCATCGCCCACCGGCTGGAAGCCGAAACAGAGGCACCCTGGCAGGTGAGGAGAGACGACGTCGTCTCCTTCCTTTCAGAAACCGGGTTCATCCTCTACCTGCTCTACCCCGTCGGCGGTCCTTTGATGGACATCGCCGGCCGGCCGGTCTCGGGGACACCATACTTCCAGTTCGCCGACTCCTTTGCCGTCGACGACGACACGGTGTGGGGTGCGGTCGATCCGACCTACGTCCCGCCCGGTCACACGGGGGGAAAGTACGCCTCCTACTACGTGGTCCAGCACCGAGACGTCGACGGTTGGGACCCCACCGCCGGCGGTGCCACGAACCTGGTGGACGTGACCGGTACCATCGAGGTCATGCCGGTCAAGGCCGGTTGCGTCAACGGCACCGACATCCCGATCTGGGCCCCTCCGCTCACCCTCGGGGACTACGACGTGGTGGTCGACTTCGGTCCGTCGCCGGCCGAGACCGAGCCTGATTACTCGACCGACGCAAACTACGACGACGCGGTCGACTTCCTCGACGGTGCCTCGCAGGTGGGCTTCGTGGTCGCTCCGGACCCCTACACGGTGGGGAGCATCCCCGTGGGCAGGGCGAGCTACAGCCAGGACGATTACTTCGCCACGCTGGGCGGGGCGAGCGACGTGGACCTGCGAGCGGTCGTCCGCTATCCGGCCACCGCCGCCGGAGACGAAACGCCCGTCGCCGCCGGGCAACACCCCCTGTTCGTGATCGAGCACGGAAACCACAAGAGCTGTGAGGTGGGGGACTGCTGGCCGCCCGATCATGCCGGCTGTCCGGACCGTACGCCCAATCACGAGGGCTACATGCAGTTGCTCGAGATCCTCGCCAGCCACGGGGTGATCGCCGTCTCGATCGACGCCTACGATCTCACCGGGTGCGTACCCTCCTGGATCGAGGAGCGGGGCGACCTCATCCTCAAGCATCTGGAGCTCTGGTCCCACCTCGACGATCCGACCACGTTCGCCACCTACCCCGACTTCTTCTCCGGGCTCTTCAACGACCACGTGGACCTGTCGCGGATCTCCGTCTCCGGCCACTCCCGGGGCGGCGAGGCCTCGGTGGCGGCCTACATGCAGAACACGACCTTCACCATCGGCTCGGTCTCGTCGATCGCGCCCGTGGACGTCCTCGGCCTGACCCTGCCCGACGTTCCCTACTTCGTCCTCCTGCCCGCAGCCGACGGAGACGTGAGCAGTCTGAAAGGTGTCAAGATCTACGACCGGGCCGGCTCCGGGCTCGCGCCGGTGGACGCCACGACCAAGAGCGGCACCTACATCTACGGCGCCAACCACAACTTCTTCAACACTGTCTGGGCCGACGACGGAGACGACTCCGACCCGGGCCGGGACGACTACATCCCGGCGGCGGACCAGCAGCGCCTGGGCGAGGCCTATCTCGCGGCCTTCACCCGGGTCCATCTCCTCGGCGAGACGGTCTACGAAGACATGCTCCGGGGGCGGCTGATCTTCCCGTCGACCGCGGGGTTCAAGATCTTCCCCATCCGCCACGAGACGAGCCACACCCGCCTCGAGGACGGCTCCGGAGCCGGTGCGTCACCCAGCGGCCTGACCGCCACGGCGACCCTCGGGCCATCGGTGCACGTGACCGAAGCCCTGGCGATCGAGTGGAACAGTCCGGGAGCCGAGCTCAGCTACACCGTGCCGCTCGCGGACCGGGACGTCTCGTCCTTCGAGGTGCTCTCCTTCCGTGTCACCCAGACCAACTCCACCCTCAACCCGGCCAGTGACGACCAGGACTTCCGGGTCGAGCTGGTGGGAGGCGGCAACACGAAGGCGACCTACGTCAGCAGCTTCGACCGCATCCCGAAGCCCTACGATCACCCCTACTACCTGAGCGACCACACGCTGATGACGACGGTGCGCATCCCGCTCCACTCCTTCATCATCAACAACTCCGGAGTGACGCTGGACGACATCGACACCGTGCGCTTCGTCTTCTCCGACCCGATCGAAGGAGAGATCTATGTCGACGACATCGAGTTTTCCCGCTAGAAGGCTCTCCGCACCACTTCTGGCGCTCGGTCTCGTGGTCACGCTGGGGCTCGCCGGGGGCTGCCGCGCCGACCGCACTGCCCGAGAGGTCCAGGCCCCGGATGCGCCCCTCCCCGCCCGGGCCGTCGTGGAGCGCCCCGCCGCCATCGACCACTCGATCCTCACGCGCCCGGTGGCGCTGCGCTCGGTCCGGGTGAGCCGTCTCGGGGAGGGCTCGGAGATCGGCCGGCTGGCCGGACGCCGCTTCCTGGACGAAGCGACCGAGCCGCTCGTCATCGTGGTCGAGCTCGCCGAAGAGCTCGATCAGGTGCCCCGAGACAGCGCTCCGGTGATCGTCCTCAACGGCCAGCCGTTGGTCGACACCTGGCCTCGGCCGGGAACGCCGAGCACCCTGGTGGCCTTCCTGCCGAACACCGAGCTGATCCGGCAGCGCAATACCGTGGCCGCCGTCTGGCTCGGAAGCGAGGAGCTGACCATGAGTGAGGAGCCGCTCGTCTTCTCTGCCGAGGAGGTCGGCACCGAGCCCGAGCCCTGACTTAGGCGGCCCGCGGAGAGCCTCTCCCGGTGCCGGGCCGAAGGGCTCAGCCAGCGGCGGCCGAGGTGAGCCGCGCCACGATCTCTCCCAGAGCCGTGCGCACGTCCTCGTCGATGAGGCGGCCCGTCTCGTCGAACCGGCGATGGGCCTCGCTCACGGCAAGGCTCTGGTCGAGGACCTCCGCCCCGCTCCTCCGGAGCACCCTCCGCAAGTCGTCTTGCGCCTGCTCCGCCCCGCCGTGCCCCGGGCTCGCACCGATCACGGCCATCGGCTTCTCCGCCAGGGACCCCGCGCCGTAGGGCCGCGAAGCCCAGTCGAGGGCGTTCTTGAGCGTCCCCGGGATCGAGCTGTTGTACTCCGGCGTGGCGACGAGAACCATGTCGGCCTCCTCGATCCGGCGCCTGAGATCCGTCACCGCGGACGCCGGCGACTCCTCCGCGTCTTCGCTGAACGGAGGAACCTCGGCCAAACCGTCGTAGATCCGCACGTCGAGATCGTCCGCGGCGAGCTCCTCGGCCGCCCGGAGGAGCCCACGGTTGAACGAGTCGCGGCGCAGGCTTCCGGGGATTCCCAGGAGCACCGCGCGGCGCCCGGACCGCTCCTCCGACCGCGAGCCAATTGTGGGGGAACCGGGGTCTGGAGAGAGCCTGGTCGGTTGGTTTCCCGTGTTCGTCGTGGTCATTTGTTTCTCCCGTAGAATGTTTACGCGTAAACTTTCTAGATACGCGAATCTCAGCGCGTCTCCGCGCGAATGGCACCCAGCATCTCGATGAGCTGCTCCATCTGCTCGTCGGTCAGCATGCCAACCGCCTCCCGGTTGGCCTTGGCCACCGGCTCGTCGAGCGCGGCAAGGAGCTCGAGGCCCGCCGGCGTGATCGAGCGCAGGATGCAGCGCCGGTCGTCGGACCGGCGCTCCTGCTTCACCAGGCCCTTCTCCTGGAGGCGATCGAGCAAGCGGGTAATGCCCGGGGTCTTCTCGAGCATCCGGTCGGCGATCTCCATCGTCGGCAACGGCTCGGGCAACGCGCCCCGGAGGATGCGCAGCACGTTGTACTGCTGTCCGGTGAGCCCGTGACGCTCGAAGAACGGCTCCATCCGGTGCCGCAGGACCTCGGCGGTACGCCGGATGCCGAGCGCCGCCTCCTCCTCCGGCGACCGCAACGGCCGGCCCTGCCGCAGCTCGTCCTGAAGGGCGCTTCGCTTCGTCATGGAAATATTCTACTCATCGACATTTGATGTGTCAAGTTTCTCGGGGCATCGCTTCTTGTTCATGCCCCACCGGATAGCTCCTGGTTCACCCGAACCGGTCTTGTGACATCCCAAGGAGTCTGTGCGGTAGCACCGCACGGTCCCGCCCACCGGCGAGCGGGCGGACTCCCCCGGAGCGCTCTGGGCGTCGGGCTCGCTCGATCTTTCTCATTTGCTCACTTCCTATCCTTCCCGCTAAGCTCCGCCCATGCACCGGACGGCTGTCTGGACGCTCGTGGGCCTGCTCGTGCTGGCCTCGACGGCCGCCGCCCAGCGGCGGCCCATCGACCTTCCCTGGATGGGCCCGAAGAAAGGGCCGCCACCCGACTTCCCGGAGGTCTTCCTCTCCCCCGCCGAGGCGGCCGGGCGAGGGTTGGTGCCGGTCGACGCCCGCTCGGCCGAAGCGTTCGAGGCGGGGCACCTGCCGGGAGCGACGCGGGTGGAGGTGGGCACGCCTTGCCTCGTCTCCGGTGGCGAGTGTCTTGTCCAGCGCCTGGGAGCCGCGGGCCTTTCCGGAGCGGAGGGAGCCCTGGTCTACGGCGACGACCCGGAAGCCGTGGGCCGGCTGTTCTGGCTCCTCGAGCGCGGGGGTGCTTCGGGCGTGCGAGTGCTCGACGGCGGCCTCCCCGCCTGGAAGCAGGAGGGGCTGCCGACGGAGCTCGGTCCGGCCGCCCGGAAGCCGACCACGTTCCGGCCCGGCCTCCCCACTCGAGACGGCGCCGGCCTCAGCGACCCGACCACCGCCGTCGACCGGGTCCGGGTTGCAGAGGGCTTCGGTACGCCCGAGATGGAGCTGGTCGACGTGCGCGGCGCGGAGGCATGGGCCGGCCCGGAGGGCCACATCCCTCACAGCCTGCCCTACGACTTCCTCGGCCTGTTCGAGGAGCCCTCCCGGTGGCCCGATCCGGTCGCGATGCGGGGCGTGTTCTCCCGCCTCGGCCCCCGCCCTACGACGTACGTCGACATGGGCTCCACCTTCGTCCTCTACGGCGACGGCCCGGACGATCCGCGACCGGGGCTCGGGTACCTCTTGCTCCGCGCCATGGACGTCCGCGTGGCGGTCTACCCCGGCGGCTGGCGGGACTGGCGGCACACCGCGCCGGGGACCGAGCCGCTCCCGGTGGTGCGGATCGTCGACGCCCTCGAGCTTGCCCGGACGATCGAGGCGACCAACCCCGATCTCACCGCCGACCGGCCCACGCCGGGGCTCGTCCTCTTCGACGTGCGAACAGCCCCCGACCACCGCGTGGGGCACCTACCGGGAGCGATCAGCCTGCCGGCCCAGTTCTGCGCGCAGGGCGTGACCGAGCAGGTCGCCATGCCGGATACCGGAGACCGGCTCGCCGTGCCGGTGGCCTTCTACTGCTACGGTCCCTCCTGCATCCGGAGCCGCAACTGCTCGACTCAGGCGGCGCGGGCCGGGTTCCGGAACGTCCTCTGGTTCCGAGGCGGCGTTCCTGCGTGGCGGGCGGCAGGGCTGCCACTCCTACGCTCCGAACGGGCTGGCCCGGCGAGGCCCTGAGCCCTCCTGGAGCGCACGAACGCCGTGGCCGACCCCCGCCGACAGAGCGACCGGAGCCGGTCACGGCGCGAACAGGAAGGCCGAGCGCTACGGAAGCAACGCCCCCCCTCCCAGCACAGCCGGTGAGATGATGATATCGACGCTCACCCGCTTGATGTGGCACAGCATGCCGTTCAGGATGACGTAGTCGCACTCGTCGACGATGCCGTTCCCGTTGGCGTCCTTCCACTCTTCCACGACCCACTCCTTGCAGTAGTCGGGATACACCTCGTGCCAGACCTCGCCGGTGGGATCGCCGTCGGGGTTCACCTCGCCCGAGGGCTCGGCCACGATGCCGAGGCAATCGAGGAAGTAGGTCGGACCGACCCAGTCGATGTGGAAACGGCCCCGGTCGAAGACGGCGTTGTTACAGGCCTTGAGCTGGCCGTCGCCATCGATGTACTTCAGGTGCCAGATGGCGCAGTAGTTGGGGTACAGCTCGTGCCAGAAGGTGTCGTCCCAGGCGCCGGCCAGATCGGCGTTGGCGTCGAGGTCGAGATGGATGCGCTGCGGGGCGGTGGTGTCCTGAGCGGTCGCCGGGAACGAAACCGCCGCCACGAGGATCGCCAGCAGGAACAGCTTGGTGATTCTCATCGGGAATCCCCTCTCTCCAAACATCGGAGCTCGATCAAGTGAACGAACGGAGGGCGTACGGGGCGTACGCCTCCTCTACCCCTCCTCTTGCGGTGCTGTACAGAGGCGGTGCCCTGGATCGCGTCACGATCCAGCCGAGATCCCGGGACGGCCCGGGACGGCCTTCGAAGCTGACCATTGTTCCTGCCAGCCAGTATATACGACTTATCTAATTATCGTTCGAAAAGAGAGATCGGCCCCCGTCCGAAGGTCGGAGGCCGGCTCGCGGACCGCGGTCTACGCCCGCGGGGAGAGGGTGTGCTCGGCCCAGATGCCGAGGAGGCGCACCGCCCGGTCGGCGGCGCGGAAGGTGGGGATCCCGGCGTCTTCGAGGACCCGCGCCATCGGGTCGTAGAGGTGCCCCGAGTCGATCACGACGACCCACGGCTTCTCCACCTCGGCCGCCAGCCGGGCGAGGCGGGCGGCGACGCCGTGGGCCCGGGTGCCGTCCTCGTCGTGCTCAGGCCCCCGGTCCGCCCCGGCCGAGGCGGCGGGGTCATAGGGGGCCACCGTCTCCATGGCGCCCGTCAAGGGTACGCAGCCGATCACGCCCAGATCGACGCCGCCGTCCGTCAGAACCGCCCGCGCGGCCTCCGCGAACCCCTCGTCGTCGAGCATCGGGGTGACGTCCAGCGGGTTGTGGATCGAGACGATCTCCTCCAGGCGCCGGTCCGCGAGGATCTTCGCCATCCGCTCCCGAGTACTCTCCGAGAACCCGGACAGGCTCAAGGGGCCCAGCCGGTCCGCGATCGCCACCGCCTCGAACCCGGCGTTGGTGAGGGCGCCCAGGCGCGTGCCGGACAGGGGCTTTCCGTCGAGCCGGGCGAAGAGCGACACCAGCCCCTCGAAGTCCTCCAGCGTGTCCGCGACCACCACGCCAGCGGCGCGGGCGAGCTCCCGGCTGACGGTGAAGTCCCCCGCGATCGACGCAGTGTGCGAGGCGCTCGCTTTCGCGCCCGCCGTAGTCCGCCCCGCCCGGTAGAGGATGACCGTCCGGCCCTGGGCGACGATGCGGGAAGCCGCCCGGAGGAACCGGCGGCCGTCCCCCGGCCGGAAACCCTCCACGTAGCAGGCCACCACCCGGGACTCGGGGTCGTCCACCAGGTACTCGACATAGTCGCCCACCGTGAGGTCGAGCTGGTTGCCGAGGGTGATCAGATACCGCGGATTGAGCGTCCGGAGCTTCGACGAGCGGGCGATGGCGAACGCGCCGCTCTGGGAGACCAGGGCCACCGGGTCGGCCTCCCCGCCACCCCGCTCCGGGAACCGGAGCTTGTGGCCCGGGATGAAGAGCGTGTCGACCCGGCCCGGGATCGACCTCACACCCAGGCAGTTGCCGCCGTTGACCACGGGCCCTCGCCACGGAGTAGCCCGGGAGGCCGCGAGGGTCGCCTCGGCCGCCGCAGCCCGATCGCCGCTGCCGGCGGTCTCGCCCAGGCCGCCGGGGATCACCACCAGGCTCTCGGCCCGCCGGCCGGCGACCACCTGTTCGAGGAGCTCTGGCACCTGCCCTCCGGCCACCGAGAGGACCAGGAGATCGACCGGCTCCGGCAGGGAGCTCAGGTCTTCGACGCGGCGGCAGCCATCGATGGTGTCGGCGCTTCCACCCCCCGCCGGCTTGACGACGAACAGCCGGTCCTTGGGGAAGCCCCGGCCGAGGAGGTTGCGGAGGATGATCCGCCCCGGGTTGATCGTCCGCTCGGACACCCCCATGACCGCCACCGAACGGGGAGCGAGCAGCCGGCCGATCTTGTCCAGGGGCCGATCGGGGCGCTTCGCCGGCTGCCGGCCCGGCCCTTGCCCGAGGGTCCCCGCCGCGTCGAGGGCGACCGGGCCCCGCCGGGTGAGCGCCACCGGGTTGAGCTCGATCTCCGAGAGCTTCTCCGGCAGCAGGCGGTCGGCCGCTTCCAGGAACCTGACCACGACGGCCGCGAGCTCACCCAAACCGACCGCGGGCTCGCGCCCCCGGAACGGCTCGGTGGCCGCCCGCAGCAGGGGACGCGACGCCAAGACCGTGCGCACGGCTTCGGCCGGGTCGGTGGCCTCCAGGAGCAGGGGCGACAAGATGGCGGTGCCTTGCCCGGGTGCCAGGCTCTTCGCCAGGAGCTCGGTCTCGACCCCGCCCGGGCCGACGGTGACGACCGGGCCGAAGTCCTCCGTCCAACGCATGCCCAGAAGCAGCTCGCCGGTGCTCCCCGTCTCGTGGAGTACGAGCTCGAACACGCCGTACCCCGCCACCCTGACCCCGGCGAGGCGTCCGGCCATCTCCTCCACTGCACGCGCCACCGCGGCGGGTGTCTTCTCCACCATCCGGACCGCGCCGGCCTCGCTCTTGTGGGGGAGCTCCCGGGAGACCGCCTTGACCACCACCCGGTCGCCCGGGAACTGCGTGAGATCGAGAGCGGCAGCCGCCGTCGCGTCGGCCACGAGCTGATGGTGCGGCACACCCACGCCCAGCTCGCGGGCGAGCACCAGGCCCTCGGTCTCGAGGAGCCTCCGGGGGGCGCCGTCTCCACTCCCCTCCCCGAGACGCGCCAGAATGTCGTCGAAGCTCTCCACCCGCTCCTTCCCCACGGCTCCCTTCACGGTCCCCCTCCCGGTCAGACCGCCCGCATCAAGCCACCGGGACGGCGGCCTGGGCGCAGCCCGCGCGGAAAGCGCGGAGGTTGGCGTCGATCACCCTCTCGCCTTTGGCCTCGAAGATGCGGCGGATGCGCTCTTCGATCGCCTCCGGAGAGACCGGCAGGAGATGGGACGCCGCGCCCACCAGGACCACGTTCGAGGCCTTGGCGTTGCCCGCCTCTCTGGCCAGCCGGCCCGCGTCGACCAGGATCGCCCTGGGCAGCGCGCGGAGCCGATCGAGAATCGTCTCCAGCTCCGGGTAGTCGGGCACGTTCTGCACCGGGTCGGTGGCGGTCACCACCGTGCCCTCCGGCGCCAGCGCCTCCAGATGGCGCAGGGCCTCGACCGGCTCCAGGCTCAGGATGACGTCGGCGTTGCCCCGGCCGATCAGGTCGCTCCGGATCGGCCGCTCCGAGATGCGCAGATAGGCCTCGACCGCTCCGCCCCGCTGCGACATGCCGTGGACCTCCGACTGCTTGACGAACAGCCCGGCGTCCATGGCGGCGCCGGCGATCAACGCGCCGATGGACAACACGCCCTGACCGCCCACGCCGGCGAGGACCGCGTCCAGTCGCTTGTTTCGAAGCGTCATGCCGCACCTCCCTTGCGCTTGCGGGCGTGCTCGATGCACTCGCGCACGGCGATCACCACCGACGTTCCATGGTAGGCGATCTCCCGGCGCATCACCTCGACCATCGCGTCGAGCTTGCGCGGATGGGCGTCGACCACCACGCAGTGGTCGGGGTGGACCCCGAGGGCGAGCGCCAGGGTCTCGAGCCGCGACGACGGCGCCACCGTGTCCTGGGCGCCGGTCATGCCGACCGCTCCGTTGTCGAGGATCAGCAGCGTCATGTCGGTGTTCGCGGTCGCCGCGTCGAGCAGCGGCTGGATGCCGGAGTGGAAGAAGGTCGAGTCGCCGATCACCGCCACCACCGGATGCGCTCCGGCGTCGGCCGCGCCCTTGGCCATGCCGACCGACGCGCCCATACAGACACAGGAGTCGATGGCCCGGAAGGGCGGCAGCGCACCCAGGGTGTAGCAGCCGATGTCGCCGGTCACCACCGCCCCTTCTGCACCGTCCAACGCCTTCTGGAGAGCGGTGAAGCTGTCCCGGTGAGGGCAGCCGGAGCAGAGCTGAGGTGGCCGGTTGGGGAGCTCCAGAGGCTCGGCGCCGGTGACTGTCAGGTGAGGCCGCTCGGGCAAGCCGAACGCGGCGCGCACCAGGTCGGGGTTCAGCTCACCGTCCCGGGGCACGGCGCCGGTCTCGCGGCCGATGACCTCGAGGCCCGAGGGGACGATGCCGTGGAGCCGATGCTCGACGATCGGTCGCCCTTCCTCCAACACCAGCAGGGTCTCGACCTCTTGCGACAGCCGCCGGAGCTTCTCCTCCGGCTCCGGATAGGCGCCGATGTGGAGGTGTGAAGGCTTCTCGCCGAGCTCCTCCAGCACTTCGAGGAAGTAGTTCCGGGCGATGCCCGTGGTCACCACGCCGAGCCGGCTCCCAGACCGCAGCGTCAACGTCGTGTGGTCGGCGGCCACCGCGTCCTGGATCGCCCCCTGGCGGTCCAGCACCACGCGCCAACGACGCCGGGCGTTGGCCGGCAGCAGCGTCCAGTCGGCCGAATCGACGGGCCGCATGCGCGGACGCTCGGCTACCGGAGGCCGGGTGGTGACGGCGGTCCGGCTGTGGGCGAGGCGCGTGACCAGGCGGATCAGCACCGGCGTGCGGAACCGCTCGGAGAGCTCGAAGGCGTCCCGGGTCATGGTGTACGCCTCCTGCTGTGTGGCGGGCTCCAGACAGGGGATGCGTGCCATTTCGGCGTAGAGGCGGCTGTCCTGCTCGTTCTGGGAGCTGTGCATGCCCGGATCGTCGGCCACCGCGACCACCAGGCCGGCGTGTAGATCGAGCAATGCCGAGTTGATGAACGGGTCGGCGGCGACGTTCAGGCCCACATGCTTCATCACCACCAGCGCCCGGCCGCCCGCCATGGCCGCACCGAGGGCGGCCTCGTAGGCGGTCTTCTCGTTGGCGCACCAACTGGCGTGGGGGCCGTCCCCCCGATCGTGAAGCCGCAGGAGGTACTCCATGATCTCGGTCGAGGGGGTTCCCGGATAGCCGTAGGCGGCGGCCAGGCCCGCGTCGACCGCGCCTTGGGCGAGCGCTTCGTCTCCCAGCAGAATGCGTTCGGTCGTAGACGTACGTGTCGCGAGTCGATTGCTCATCTCGATGCTCTGGGGGAGTGATTTTCGGGTGGGTTTTGAATCATCGGGCGGGAGCCTCCGGAAACGGAGTGCCTGGCACTCTCAGAGTTCCCACCCCGCCTTCGATGGTACGCACGGGCGGGTTCGGAGGCGCCACCCAGAGGGGCGGTCCGGGGTACTCGAACGGGTGTTGCGCGGAAGAAAAAGTGGGCGGGCTCCCTTTCGGAACCCCGCCCATGAGAACCCGGAAGAGCGACCGCCCTCCCGGAGGGTTCTGATCGGGTCGGGCCATCGGCCGTGCCGTGCCGCGCCGCTCCAGCAATCCGAACGACCCAGCAATCGGGCCTGCTGTCCGACCGCGCTCTGATCGAACCTCTCATCAAGAGCCGTGCCAGAGCGCGCCCCACCACTGGCCGAGCGCGAAATCGCCTTGTTTCCGGGCGTTCTCGTCATCGACCTCCGGCCGGCGCGCCGGGTGCGGATCAGCAAGTGACCCGCCACGGGGCTCTCCGGGGGTCACGAACTGCGCACAAGGGTCATCGACTGACCCGCCCTTGACGCTGGCGGGCCGCCATGGTGGGATGTCCCCGGCCAAGAAACCGAAAACTCGATTCGTCTTCCGGAGGTCAGCCATGCGAGTCGCCTTCCTCAAGCCGCCCATCGGCGGCATTCTGGGTCTCGAGATGTTGACCTTCGTCGAGCCCCTCGGGCCGGAGTGCGTCGCCGCGGCCCTCGAAGCTGACGGTCACGAGTGCGCGATCTTCGACCTCAGGATCGACGGATCGGAGGGCGGCATGGAACGGTGCCGCCGGTTCGAGCCCCAGGTCGTCGGCCTCCAGTGCAACTTCACCACCGAGCGCTTCCGCTGCCTGGAGCTCGCGCGGCGGGTCAAGCGCGAGCTTCCGGAGGCCTTCGTGGTGGTCGGCGGCCACGACGCCTCGCGCGAGCCGCAGTGGTTCGACGACCCGGCGATCGACGCGGTGGCGATCGGCGACGGCGAGGAGGTGATGCCGCCCCTCGTCCACGAGCTCGACACGGCGGGCGAAGCGTCCAAGGCGCCCGGCCTGATTCTCGGCCACGGCACGGACCGCCGCCCCACGGGACCGCCGCCGAGCCGCAGCGACCTCGACACCCTGCCGCTCCCCGCCCGCCACCTGATCCGCGACTACGCGCCCGAGTACTACATCAACTTCCGCAAGCCGCTGGCGTTGATGGAGACCGCCCGCGGCTGCCCGTTCAAGTGCAACTTCTGCTCGGTCTGGAAGTTCCACGAGAGCACCTTCCGCGAAAAGTCGCCCGAGCGGGTGGTCCGGGAGCTCGCCGCCATCGAGGCGCCCAACGTCTTCATCACCGACGACATCTTCTGGATGAACGTGCGCCGGGGCGAGGAGATGGCGCGCCAGATCAAGGCGGCCGGAATCCGCAAGTACTTCACCGTCCAGACGCGCACCGACATCATTTGCAAGTTCCCCCACCTGATCGAGATGTGGAAGGACTGCGGCGACCTGGCGATCTTCCTCGGCCTCGAGGCGATCGACGACCGGGGGCTCGACTCGGTCAACAAGAAGAACAGCGCCGCCAACAACCTGCGGGCGATCGAGATCCTGAAGGAGATGGGGGTGGGCTTCACCTCGAACTTCATCGTCGACCCGGGCTGGGACCGGGAAGACTTCGCCCGCTTGCGGGAGTGGATCGACGAGAACGCCACCTACAACAGCGGCTTCTCGGTGCTCACGCCGCTGCCGGGCACCGACCTCTGGAACGATGCGCGCCGCCAGGTGACGACCGACGACTGGGAGATGTTCGACATCGTCCACGCGGTGCTCCCGACCCGCCTGCCCCTCGACCAGTTCTACGAGGAGTACGCCCGCCTCTGGCGCACCACTCTCGAAGTCCGCTACCGCTACCGCGGGCGCGCCAAGACCTACCTCCAGCTCGTCGGTGCCCTGGCCACCGGCCGCGTGAGCTGGAACGCAGTGAGGAAGGGCATGCGGATCGCCAACGTCTTCTCCGACCCGGAGACCTTCCTGGAGGCCCACCGGGAGTCGGAGCGCCGGGTCCCCCGGGCCGCCGCCCGATAACTCCTCTCGAGCCCGGAGGCTTCGCGCCGGCTCGGCGCGGAACCTCCGGGCTGGTACAGTTCGCCGCGATCTGGTGATGAGCGGACTGGAAGAGCTAGCGATCGAAGGGACGACGACGGGCGGCCAGGGGCTGGCGCTCGTCCTCTCCGGCGGCGGCGCCCGAGCCGCGTACCAGGTGGGGTGCCTGCGCGCCCTCGCCCGCCACCGGCCCAACCTGCGGATCCCGATCCTCACCGGGGTGTCGGCCGGCGCCATCAACGCCGCCTGTCTCGCCGCCCACCCCGACGGCCTCCGCGACACCGTGGAGCACCTGAGCGACCTGTGGACCCACCTCGAGGTCGACCGGGTGTTCTGCGTCGATCCGTGGTCCCTCGCCCGCAGCATGGTCCGGTGGGCGTTCCGGCTGGTCTCGGGCGGCGGGCCGCTGGCGCCCGAGGTGCGCGCCCTGGTCGACACGACACCGCTACGCAAGCTCCTCACCGGCGCCCTCGGCGCCGACCCGGACGGCGTCATCCCCGGCGTCGCGCGCAACCTCGAGGCGGGGCGGCTGCGGAGCTTCACCGTCATCACCAGCAACTTCGACACCGGCCAGACGGTGATCTGGATCGAAGGGCAGAACGCCCAGTGCTGGGAGCGTCCCAACCGCCGGAGCCGCGTGACCACGACCACCGTGGACCACATCATGGCGTCGTCCGCGCTGCCGCTCTTCTTTCCCGCCGTCCAGCTCGAGACCATGTGGCACGGCGACGGCGGCATCCGGCTCACCAACCCGCTCTCGCCGGCGGTCCACCTGGGCGCGGACCGCGTGCTCGCCATCTCGACGCGCTTCGCCCGGAGCCGCGAGGAGGCCGACCGCTCCCAGCTCCGCGGCTACCCGCCGCCGCTCCAGATCGCGAGCCAGCTTCTGAACGCCATCTTCCTCGACGCCCTGGACCAGGACGCGCTGCGCATCGAGCGGCTGAACCTGCTGTTGCGCGGCCTCCCCCCCGAGAAGCGCCACGGCCTACGGGTGGTCGACGTGGAGGTGCTCCGCCCCTCACAAGACCTCGGCAAGCTGGCGGCGCAGTTCGAGCCGCGGCTGCCGAAGAGCTTCCGGTACCTCACCCGAAGCCTCGGATCGCGCGAGACCGAGAGCCCCGACTTCCTCTCCTTGGTCATGTTCCAGGGCGACTACTGCCGCCGCGTGATGGACCTCGGCGAAGCCGACGCCGAGGCGCAGATCGACCGCCTGCTGCCGCTGGTCGACGGGCAAGACACGTAGGGCGCGCGTAGGGTGTGCGTAGGGTGTGCTTCAGCTCCCCCGAGGGGTTTGGTAGGCGATCCGACAAGGCCCGGACTTTGCATAAGCCCGCTCGGCGAGCAACGAAACGTGCCATTTGGAGACCACGAGAAGGAAACGACGACCATGAATCGATCGAAGCCAGAGATCGCCCGAATCCTGACCCTCATCGTCGTCTTGGTAGTTGTCGCGTGCGGCCCCGCGGCAACCTCCGAGTCGGCCCAACACAAGGCCCCGACCAACAAGAAGGCGGCCACCAACGTCATCGAAGAGAAGCTGGGACCACGCCCGGAAGACGTCGATCCGGCGACCGCCCACGCCCTCTCCGCGACCTTCCGCGCCGCCGCCCACGACGCCCTGCCGGCGGTCGTCTACATCGAGGTCGAAAAGCCCGCGAGCGCCGGCCCCCAGGGCCGTTCGCCCTTCCACTTCTTCTTCGGTCCCCAGGCGACACCCGAAGGCGAGGCGCCGCCCCAGACCGGCTCCGGCTCCGGCTTCATCCTCGACCGCGAAGGCCATGTGATCACCAACCACCACGTGATCTCCGACGCCGACTTCGTCCTCGTCCGCCTGTTCGACGGGCGTGAGTACGAGGCCAAGGTGGTGGGTTCCGATCCCAACACCGACGTCGCCCTGCTCAAGATCGACCCCGAGGACGGCGAGAGCCTGCCGGTGTCCATCCTCGGCCACTCCGACCCCCTCCAGGTGGGCGACTGGGTGCTCGCACTGGGCTCCCCGTTCGGCCTCGAGTCGACCGTCACGGCTGGCATCGTCAGCGCCAAGGGGCGTCAACTTGGCCGGGGTGGCTCGTCGCTGGAGGCATACATCCAGACCGACGCGGCGATCAACCCGGGCAACTCCGGCGGTCCGCTGGTCGACCTGTCCGGTAGCGTGGTGGGGATCAACACCGCGATCCTCGGCGGACCCTCCTTCGTCGGCTACGGGTTCGCGATCCCCATCGACCTGGCCCAGCGGGTGGTCTCGGACCTCCTCGAGTACGGCCACGTGCGCCGGCCCCAGCTCGGCGTTTCGGTCGGCGACATCACGGCGGTCGACGCCGAGGCCTACGGCCTGGACGAGGTGCGCGGCGCCGAGGTCGCGGCGGTCCAGGAGGACACTCCGGCCGCGGCGGCCGGCCTCCAGGCGGGTGACGTGATCCTCGCCCT